>Ga0307960_1000184_pt1 | contig 35989 bp, 29 predicted proteins | sample OrgLakmetagen542_FD_201832 | JGI IMG/M metagenome (GOLD analysis project Ga0307960, IMG submission 201832) | Saline water microbial communities from Organic Lake, Antarctica - #542 | ecosystem: Environmental > Aquatic > Non-marine Saline and Alkaline > Saline | place: Antarctica: Organic Lake... | reverse complement strand
GGGAATGATGGCGGCGGTTTCCATCATCTCATCGTTGTCGTACATGATGCCCATGGTGCTGTATTCCGGGAACACCACCAGGTCCATACCCGGCAGGCCCACCTTCATACCCTTGATCATGTCCGCGATCTTGCGAGCGTTGTCCAACACCTCGGCCTTGCTATGCAGCCGCGGCATCTTGTAGTTCACCACTGCCACACCAACGGTATCGTTACTGCTGGAAATATCACCGTGTCTCATAGGTTACTCTCCTCAAAATCTCACTCGGAATTTCGGGCCGACGGGGCGGCTTGCACCAAATTAAACAGCCAAATAGCTGGCAATCTTGTCCTGGTCTGCGCCAGCCCTGCTCTCTTCATGAACAATGGCGCCCTTCTCGATCACCAGAATCCGGTCCGCCGCATCCATCACAAAACTCAGGACCTGCTCCGACACCACAATCGACAGGCCGCGCTCATCTCGAATGCGCTTTAGGGTCTGGGCGATTTCCTTGATGATGTTGGGCTGGATGCCTTCGGTAGGTTCGTCGAGCAGCAACACCTTGGGCCGGGTGGCCAGCGCCCGGGCAATGGCCAGCTGTTGCTGCTGCCCCCCGGACAAATTGCCGCCGCGGCGGTTCTGCATTTCTTTCAACACTGGGAACATCTCATACAGATCCTCCGGCACCTTCTTCTCGCCCACGGCAGCCAGGGCCGTTTCAATGTTCTCGCGCACAGTCAGGGTGGGGAAAATCATCCGCCCTTGGGGCACAAAACCGATACCTGCACGAACCCGCTGAAAGCTTTTCAGGTTGGAAATGTTTTTGCCATTGAGGCTGACTTCACCACCCTTGGTTGGCGTCATGCCCACCAGAGATTTCATCAGCGTGGTTTTGCCCATGCCATTGCGGCCAACCACGGCCACAATCTCGTTTTCAGCCACCTCCAGATTCAGGTCATCGATGATGGTGCTTTGGCCATAGGCCACCGAATGATGTTTGATGCTTAGCATGATCAGTGCCCCAGGTAGACTTCGATGACTTTCGGATCCGACTTCACATGTTCGATGGAACCTTCGGAGAGAACCTTGCCCTGGTGCATCACCGTGACCCGGTCGGCGATATCGCCAACAAACTGCATGTCATGCTCAATCACCAGAACCGTGTGGTCCTTGGTAATCACCCTGAGCAATTCCGCCGTTTTCTTTCGTTCTGCCACAGACATACCGGCCACCGGCTCATCCAGCATCAGTAAGGCCGGCTTCTGGATCAGCAGCATTCCGATCTCCAGCCACTGCTTCTGGCCGTGACTGAGCGAAGCCGCCGATTCGTTCAGGGCATCCGTCAGGAAGATGGTTGCAGCAACCTCCTCCACCGCCTCAATAACCTTAGCGTCTCGCTTGAACGCCAAAGCACCTACTACACTGTGCCCCTTGGGATAGGACACCTCCAGATTTTCGAACACGGTCAGATCCTCAAACACCGACGGCGTCTGAAATTTTCGGCCCACGCCCGAGTGGACGATTTGGTGCTCCTTGAGTTTGGTCAGCTCCTTGCCGGCAAACTTGATGGAGCCGGAAGTGGCCTTAGTCTTGCCACAAATCAGATCCAGAACGGTGGTTTTGCCAGCGCCATTCGGACCGATGATGACCCGGATTTCCTTGGGATCAAGGTAGAACGACAGATTATCCACCGCCTTGAAGCCGTCGAATGACACCGTCAGTCCCTCCACCGCCAGCAAAAAATCCGAGCTGTTTTTTTTGGCTGCACTCATCACGATTTCTCCGGGCTGTAGGTGTCGGTTATCGCATCGTAATTGTCGGATTTTTTAGCCTCTGGCTTGGCAGTTGCAAGCTTTGCCACAGAGTTGGCCTGTGCCTTGTTTCGCTTGAACAGGCGGTCCTCCAAAGGCATAACGTAGCTCCGGTAGAGCCCTGCGAGGCCGTTTGGAAAGGCCAGCACCACACCAATGAACAAAGCACCCATGGCAAAAGGCCAGAGTTCGGGGAAGGATTCGGAAAAACCACTTTTCGCCGCGTTCACCAGCAACGCGCCGTAAACCGCGCCAAGGATAGACAGCCGGCCCCCAAGGGCACAGAAGATGACCATTTCGATGGACGCAACAATGCCAATAAATGACGGCGACATAAAACCCACAAGCAAAGTAAACATGGCGCCACCAATACCGGCAAAGGCCGCAGCCAGGCAGAACACAAAGATCTTGAAAGCGGCCACGTCATAGCCGGAAAAACGCACCCGGTTTTCCTGCGCGTTCATGGCCACAAGAATGCGCCCCAGTTTGCGGTTCTCCACAAAGCGCGCCACGAACAGGCACAGGAACAACATGCCAACACAAATAAAGTACAGGGTAATTCGCGCTTCATCGGTGCGTATGTCCCAACCATTCAGGGTCTGCAAATCGGTAATGCCATTAACGCCGCCGGTGTAACCCTGCTGCCCGATAATCAGGATGGTCAGGATGGCAGCGATGGCCTGAGTGATGATGGCAAAGTACACACCGCCCACCCGCCGGGTGAACATCGCCAGACCGATAATGAACGCCAACAACATGGGCACACCAATCACCGCCAGCAAAGTGAACGAGAAGCTGTTGAACGGTTCCCAGAACCAGGGCAGTTCGGTGATCCGGTTCCAGTCCATGAAGTCCGGAATACCCGGCGTGGACTGGATTGTGGTGGCCTCCGGAGTAGAGGCTTCCAGCTTCAGAAACATGGCCATGCAATAGCCGCCCAGACCAAAAAATACACCTTGGCCCAGGCTGAGAATACCGGCCTTACCCCAGCACATCACCAGGCCGATGGCGACGAAGGCGTAGGTCAGGTACTTGCCCACCATATTCAGGCGGAACGGGTCCAAGAACAGCGGCAGTACCACGATCAGCAGCGCCGCCAGTATCAGATAATAGAGTCCCTCGCGGGATACAATCCATTTCGCTAAAGCTGAACTTTTCATGACAATCTCCTAGCGACGGACCTTGAGGGCCATGAGTCCTTCCGGGCGTATCATCAAAATCCCGACGACCACCAGCAGGGTGAGTACCTTGGCCATAGAGCCACTGAGGAAGAACTCCATGGTGGACTGGGCCTGGGATATGCCGAAGGCTGAAACAATGGTGCCGATCAGGCTTTGCGCACCGCCAAACACCACAATCAGGAAGGTATCAACAATGTAGGCCTGGCCAGACGAAGGACCGGTTGAACCGATCATGGTGAACGCAGCCCCGGCAACGCCAGCGATGCCGCACCCGAGAGCAAAGGTGGCCCGGTCGATACCAGCACTATTGATACCGACTGCTTCGGCCATGGGGCGGTTCTGAACCACAGCGCGCACTTTCTTACCGTAGCCCGAGCGGTACATGAGCAGGTAGAGACCAACGGCAATAGAGAGCGCAATGATCATTACGAAAAGGCCGTTAATCGGCAGCTCCACCATATCGGTCACACTGAATGCGCCCATCATCCACTCCGGCAGGTCAACACCCACTTCCCGAGCGCCAAAGATGGAACGGTAGGCCTGCTGCATAATCAGGCTCAGGCCCCAGGTTGCCAGCAACGTGTCGAGTGGTCGGTGATAGAGGCGCCGTATAATGAGCCACTCAACGAGCGCTCCAAATGCGGCACAGACCAGAAAGGCCAGAATCATGGCGATAAAGAAATACCCGCCAAACAGACCCGGTAAGTAAGACTGGAAAAAGCCCGATGTCAGGTAGGTGGTGTAAGCGCCGAGGATCATGAACTCCCCGTGGGCCATGTTGATCACGCCCATTTGACCGAAGATGATGGCCAGGCCCAGGGCCATCAGAACAAACACTGAGAACAGGGAGAGCCCAGCAAACCCCTGCATGGCAAATATCGACATCAATTCACTGCTGGTGTAGCCGTCAAACATGACCCTATCTCCCGTTCAAACCAACGTGCTTCGCGGTGTGGAGGCAATGAACGCCGGCGCCCGAAGGCGCCGACTGTCTGGCCCTACTGGTAACCTTCTGGGAAAGGATCGGGTTCCATCAGCTCTTCGGTCTCGAACACAACTTTGTACTGGCCATCCAGCTGAGCTTGGCCAATTCGGGTTTTGGACCACAGGTGATGATTTTCGTGGATGCGTACGTAACCTTCTGGGGCCTTATCGAACTCGATGCCTGCGAACTCTTCGCGGATCTTGTCGACATCAAAAGATCCGGCTTTTTCGACAGCCGCTTTCCACAACCATGGGCCAAGGTAGGCCGCCTGGGTAACGTCACCGATAACCATGTCATCGCCGTAAGCTTCCTTGAACGCCGCCACAAACGCCTTGTTGTTCGGGTTGTCCAAGCTCTGGAAGTACTTCATCGAGGCGTAGATGCCCTCTACGTTCTCACCACCGATACCGCGGATTTCGTCCTCGGTTACGGAGATGGTCAACAACAGTGGCTTCTCGTCGGTGAAATCAACACCCGCCGCTTTCATCTGCTTGTAGAAGGCCACGTTGGAGCCACCGACGACAGACGCAAAGATAACGTCGGGCTTACGCAGCTTGATCTTGTTGATCACCGTATTGAACTGGGTATGGCCCAGTGGGTAGTACTCCTCGCCCACAACCTTCAGGCCCAGCTTGTCGATGTGCTTGCGGGCAATTTTGTTGGAGGTACGTGGCCAGATGTAGTCAGAGCCAAGCAGGTAAAAGGTTTTTGCGCCTTTCTCCCGGGCGACCCAGTCAAGACTGGCAAGAATCTGCTGGGTCGCTTCCTGGCCTGTGTAAACCACGTTGGGAGATTGTTCCAGACCTTCGTAAAATGTAGGGTAATACAACATGCCGTTGTACTGCTCGATGACCGGCAGAATGGCTTTGCGGGAAGCCGAGGTCCAGGCACCAAAAATAGCGGCAACGTTGTCTTGGCGGAGCAACTTGCGGGATTTTTCAGCAAACGTTGGCCAGTCACTGGCGCCGTCTTCCTGCACAAAGTCAATTTGGCGGCCAAGCACACCGCCAGAGGCGTTGATCTGCTCAATAGCCAGTTTCTCTGCCTGCACCGAACCGATCTCGCTGATCGACATGGTGCCGGTAATGGAGTGCAAAATACCGACAGTAACGGTGTCGTCAGTCACCGCCAACCCTGTGGTGTTAACCTCAGCCGTGCTTGGCGTCGCCGCCTGCACAGAAGACACCAACATGACGGACGCCGCCAGTGCCATCAGGCTTTTGCGGAATTTCAGCTTTTTTTCAAACGGCCGCTCGCTGGCGATTATATCTATCGTACCCATGGTCATTCCTCGCAGTATTTAAAAGCCGGTACCGTGCCTCCTTGCGAAAGCGCAGCGCCCACGTCAAATAGTTTGCTCGGTCTGCCCTAGGGCTCCCATTCGGTAATCACCCCAGCGGACTACGTCATTTGACGCATTCCTGTTACCGCGTCGGCAGGCTGAACCTGCTCGTTGCAGAAAAATCGCGCTTTGTCTTCTGCCTTCTTCTATTAATGGCACGGAACTTGTTATGCACTTAGCAATAGTGCCTAGTTCAGCCGAAAGACACTCGAAACCGCACCAAAACCGGGCGCTTCCCGGGCTATACGGGCAACACAAAGATGGCCGCACGACAAAACATTTTCCGCGTTAGGCGCCGTTACAACCAATGGGTCGCCAATCAGACGCTTGAGGATTACGCCCTGCGTTTTACCGCCAAGAGCGCACGGCGCTGGTCTGCGTCGAGAGTCAGCAACACTGCCCTGGGTGCAATCTCGTTTCTCGCCCTGGAAGCCATTGGCGGATCCATCACCCTGTACTACGGCTTTGACAATGCGGTGGCGGCCATTCTGGCGGTCAGCTTGGTGATTTTTCTAACCGCCATCCCCATCAGCTACTACGCCGCCCGCTATGGCGTGGATATAGATCTGCTCACCCGAGGGGCCGGCTTCGGCTATATCGGTTCAACCATTACCTCGCTGATCTATGCCAGCTTTACATTCATTTTCTTCGCTATCGAAGCAGCCATCATGGCGATGGCCCTGGAAATGATGCTCAATATCCCTCTGGTTTTTGGCTATTTGATCTGCGCTGTGGTGGTGATTCCCTTGGTAATACACGGCATTACCACCATCAGCCGATTTCAGGTCTGGACTCAACCGATATGGGTGTTGCTGCAACTGGCGCCCTTCATATTCATTATTTATGCCGACGCCTCCGCGGTGGGCGACTGGACCGAATTTGAAGGGCTGGGCAGCACGGCCGGGCAAGGGCTTAATGTGGTGGCGTTCGGCGCCGCCGCTGCGGTGGTATTTTCGCTGATCGCTCAAATTGGCGAGCAGGTGGATTTTCTGCGTTTCATTCCCGAACCGCAGAGCCAAAAAGAGAAGCGGCACTGGTGGATCGCCGTCATGGCCGGTGGGCCAGGCTGGATTGTTATCGGCGCACTGAAAATTCTGGCCGGGTCGTTTCTGGCCGTGCTGGCTCTGAATCACGGTATTGCCGCAAGCGAAGCTGCTGACCCAACGCAGATGTATCTGGTCGCGTTCAATTACATTACCCATTCGCCGGAACTTGCCGTGGCCATGGCGGGAATCTTTGTGATTTTGTGCCAGCTCAAGATCAACGTCACCAACGCTTATGCCGGTTCCATAGCCTGGTCAAACTTTTTCTCCCGCCTTACCCACAGCCACCCGGGGCGCGTGGTGTGGCTGTTTTTCAACGTCGGCATTGCGCTTCTGGTGATGGAACTGGGCGTGTACCGCGCCTTGGAAGAAACCCTCGGGTTTTATGGCATTATCGCCGTTGCCTGGATCGGCGCCCTGGTCGCAGATCTGGTGATCAACAAACCCCTTGGGCTCAGCCCCAAACACATTGAATTCAAACGCGCCCACCTTTACGACATCAACCCGGTCGGTGTTGGCGCCATGCTGGCCGCTTCCGTGGTCGGTATGACTTGCCATACCGGCGCTATGGGCCAAATCGCCCAGGCACTGTCCCATTTCATCGCCATAGCCGTGGCGCTTATAATCGCCCCGCTGATTGCCTGGAAGACAGCAGGGCGCTTCTACATTGCCCGGCCGCCAGAAATCCTCGCAACAGATCGCGAGCTGGTGCAATGCACCATTTGTGAGCACAAATTTGAGCCGGAAGACATCACCACCTGCCCTGCATACGCCGGTATCATCTGTTCACTGTGCTGCTCCCTGGATGTCCGCTGCGGCGACGCTTGCAAGCCGGGTGCCGGTTATAGAGATCAGCTTCAGCGATTTTTTGGCAAGCTATTGCCCCCAGCTATAGTAAGCCGCCTGCACTCTCGCCTTGGCCATTTCCTGACGCTCTTATGCCTGATCAACGGATTGTCAGGCCTGCTGTTGTCGCTGATCCACTACAAAACACCCGTCGCATCAGCAACAGAGGCCTTGCTGTTATCTGCCACGCTTTGGAAAGTGTTTTTTATCCTTTTGATTGTCACCGGGGTCATCTGCTGGCTGTTTGTGCTGGCCCATGGCAGCCGGGTTGTGGCGGAGGAGGAATCCGAACGGCAAACCCGACTATTAACTGAAGAAATTGTTGCCCACGAGCGCACCGACCAGGCGCTGCAACAAGCCAAGGAGCAAGCGGAAGCTGCTAATGGAGCAAAAAGTCGCTATCTGACCGGGATCAGCCACGAACTCCGGTCGCCGCTCAATGCCATTCTAGGCTACGCCCAACTTCTGGAAAACGACGAATCGGTGCCAGCCCATCGCAAGGAAGCTCTGGGGGTAATCCGCCGCAGCAGTGAATACCTCGCTGACCTGATTGAAGGACTGCTGGACATTTCCAAAATCGAAGCCGGCCGGCTTGATCTGCACAGGGACCAGGTTCGCATCGACTTGCTGATGGAACAACTGGTCACCATGTTCCGTTTACAAGCGGAAGATAAAGGCCTGGTGTTCACCTATCACTGCCCGCTCCCCCTGCCCGAAAGGGTGACAACGGACGAAAAACGCCTACGCCAGATTCTGATCAATTTGCTCTCTAACGCCATCAAGTACACCGACCGCGGAAGCGTTTCCCTGACCCTGCGTTACCGCAGCCAGGTAGCGGAATTTACCGTGCGGGACACCGGTGAAGGCATTGCTCCGGACAACATCGAACGAATCTTCCGGCCCTTCGAACGTATCCGCACACCGGGCCAATGCCGCACCGGAACGGGCCTGGGCCTGACCATCACCCGCTTACTGACGGAAATGATGGGCGGCGATATCGCCGTTGAAAGTGAGCTCGGCCAAGGCAGTGTGTTCAAAGTGAGCTTGATGCTGTCGAGCCTGCACAGCGCCAGCCCCCACTCCATCATGGCGCCTGCACGCCGGATTTATGGCTATCACGGCACCCGGCGCAAGGTATTACTGGTCGACGACGACACCTCCCATCGCCAGGTTATCCGCGCCATGCTGTCCCCCCTGGGGTTTGAAATTCGCGATATTGGCAACGCTCTGCACGTGCTGGAAACCGTTAAAACAGAGCGACCCGACCTAATACTTCTGGATGTTTCCATGCCCGGTTATAACGGCTGGGAAGTGTTGCAGCAGTTGCGAACGGACCAGCACAGCATGCCCATTGTAATGGTGTCTGCTGACGCCAGCGAAGGCTGCGATCGTGCAGACTCTCCACAACTGAACGACGGCTATATCATCAAGCCGGTACGTCTGGACCTGCTGCTGGACACTATTGCCCAGATGCTTGCACTGGACTGGCGGTTTGAGAAAAGTGCCGAACCGCTGGCCGAAATTCCCTCACCAGAGACAGGCACTTTGGCGCTGCCCGATAAAGCGCACCGCCAGCAACTGGCCAATCTGGCAAGAATAGGCCACCGCAAAGGCTTGCTGGAAGCCCTTCATGGATTGAAACACAGCGGTGAGGCAGAAGAACTTTTCACTCGTGAGCTAACCGCGCTCACCAACGACTTTCAATTTGAGAAAATTCTTGAACTCCTCAAGGTAACCGAACATGAAACTTCATGATGACCGGAAAACGGTCGTAATGGTTGTTGATGATGCCGTCGACTCTATCCGCATGATCAACGATGCCCTCGAAGAAGCGGGCATGACCGTGCTCGTCGCTCTCGAAGGCAGCCAGGCATTGAACATCAGCCGGAATATCACCCCGGACGTGGTCCTTATGGATGCCCTGATGCCAAACATGGACGGCTTCGAAACCTGCCGGCGGCTCAAGGAAAACCCCGCCTTCATCGATGTACCCATCCTTTTTATGACCGGTTTGAGTGACACTGAGCACGTGGTCATGGGCTTGAGCTCCGGAGGGGTGGACTACGTCACAAAACCCATCAACACCGCCGAATTACTGGCGCGCATAGACGTGCACCTGGCCAATGCACGGATGGCGAGAAGCGCACGCAGTGCTCTGGACACAGCTGGCCAGAACCTGTTTGCCGTGGACCGTGACGGAAATCTGCTATGGGGCACGCCGCAGGTATGCCGCTGCCTGCCAGGCACCGGTCACCCAGACTTCCAGCCCGTTCGCGCCAAACTCGCGGAGTGGCTTAGCCACAACCCAGACCCAGGGCACCAAATGCAGCTGGACGCCTTAGACACCCAACACTCGGTGGAATACCTGGCTCTGGTAGACGGGCGGGAATACCTGCTGCGGCTGAAAACGCCGCAGAACCAGTCCAGCGCGACCGCGGCTTTGAGGGAGCGGTTCCAGTTGACCCTGCGCGAATCCGACGTATTACTGTGGATTGCCAATGGCAAAGCCAACCGGGAAATAGCACAAATCCTGGACATGAGCCCGCGCACCGTGAACAAGCATCTGGAGCAGATTTTTCGCAAACTCGGCGTTGAAAACCGAACCTCTGCTGCGGCCAGTGCCATTCGCCTTCTGGCGACAAAATAACGCGCGCTGAAGGCTCCAGACAGCCATTAAACTCTATCTCTGTCGCCCAACTGGATGACAACCACTTTGCCTTTTCCTGGTGAAAAATCCATTTTGGTCAAAATCGAAGGCACGCCAACTATCTCTTAAGCGTTATCGTGGCGACAATGTTCGCAAGCAAGTACGTAACGAAACAATCGAACAATAAATGATTTTTAGCCTTGTAGATTCAACCTCCAATGCAATGGCCATCAAACACTATCAATACTTGCAATGACGTAATCACCGAATAATTCAACGCTTAGGTAAAAACAATGAATAATACTAGACTTGAAGGAAAAACGTGCTTGATTACCGGTGCAGCTCGTGGAATGGGAGCCGCTGTGGCGGAACACTATGCAGCACAAGGCGCAAGTGTGTGCGTAGCGGATCTCAACTACGAGGGGTGTGAAGAGGTTGTCGCACGCATCAAGCAAAAGGGTGGTAAAGCCATAGCCGCTCAGCTCAACGTCACTGACCGTTCACAGATGACGGCTGCGGTTCAGGCAACTGTCGATGCATTCGGCAGCATTAATGTAATGGTCAATAACGCCGGCATCAACAAGCCGCTTATGTTTCTTGATATTACCGAAGAAAACTGGCGCCAGATAATGGACGTTAATGGTCTGGGGTGCCTGATAGGCATGCAAGAAGCTGCTAAACAGATGATTAAGCAAGGCAAGGAACATGGCCCATACAAAATCTTGAACGTCGGCTCGATTCTATCGCGCCAAGCCTTTGATGATGTGGTGCCCTATTCATGCAGCAAGCATGCTGTCCTTGCGATGATCAACGGCGGTGCCAAGGCCCTGGTCGACCATAACATCACGGTCAACGGCTACGCCCCCGGCGTGGTACGCACAGAGCTTTGGGAGCAGTTGGACAAAGACCTGGTGGCCATTGGAAAATTCAAAGAGCCGGGTCAGTCAATGGACGAGCTTGCCGAAAAAATGATTCTTATGAAGCGCTACTCCTACCCGGAAGATGTGGTCGGCACCGCTTCGTTCCTGGCCAGCCAAGAGTCAGACTACATGACCGGGCAATTGTTGATGATTGATGGCGGCATGATCATGCAATAAAACTCATGCCACCGCGGCGGAATAGCACCGGGGTGGCATAAGTTGGAATCAATAAAATCCCTCGCGCTTCATCATCTGATCAGCCTGGTTTTGCGCAATCGTCAAAGCTTTCTTGATAGAGCGGCGGCCCGCCAGCACTTCGAAAATCTCGTTACCGGCGATGGCGATGATCGGTGTAATGTGTGGTACTGGCGGTCGTGGCCAAGCCTGGAGCATACCTTTCCGGGCCATCTCGTCAACCGCTTTTAAAAGCGGTGACAAAGACGAAACTTCCGGGTCGCGACTGACACTAAAACGAGGCGTAACCAAGCTGCCATTCATAATAGAAAGCTTCGAGAGACTCGCAGAAGTAAGCGATTTTAATGCACTCCAAACGGCTTCTACGCGCTCCTCAGAAAGATTGGAAGGTATTGCAAGCGCATAGCCCCCTATCGGAGTAATCGGCAGCCCTTGTTTGCTCACCGGATGCGGAAGATATCCGGTGTTGCGCCAAGCTGGAGACTTTGGATTAAACTCAAACAAGGGGGCAAGCAGAGTGTAATTATAGGCCATGCAACTCTCGCCCGAAGCGTATGACCTGGCACGCTCGTACCAAGCCATTTTAAGTATGTTCGGCGGCGAATACTTCAGTATATCCAGCATGTATTCACAGGCGCAAAAGGCAGCATCCGACAGAAACATGGGGCGAGACTCTTCTCGCGACACATTCTGGAAATCAAAACCATCTTGAGTTCGTCTGAGGTTGATGATCGGCTGGCCGAATTTTGCCATCAAGAAAGCGAACGTATGGCCCAATGGCGTGCCCCTCGCAGCATTCCATGCGATGCCGTATTGTTTGTTGGCGGGGTCGTGCAACTTTTTAGCCACATTAACAAGCTCTTCGGTCGTTGTTGGAGGCTCCAACCCTGCTCGTTCGAGAATATCCTTTCGATAACAAAGAAGCTCCGGCGTTGTCTGAACAGGGATTCCATACTGCTTCCCGGCATAACGCGAACTTTGAATCGCAACGGAGTGGAAATCGGATAAGTCGTAAGCATCTCGTTCGATCAACGAGTCAAGCGGCATCAGCATTCCCTGATACGCCAACTCGCCGAACCAGGGCAGGTCACAGGCAACAATATCGTACCGCGACTTCACCGACCGCGCGTTGGTAAGAATTTCCTCCCGCAGTCCATCGATCGACTTCGCTCTGTTCTTTATATCCACACCGAAAGACGACTCCAGTTGCCGCTTTAGATTGTGCATCGCCATAAAAGCCGGGTCGCCATGAACCAAGGTGCGCAATCCTCCTTTTAACTCGAGACGCTTGATAAGTACGGTTGACGGAGATATGACAGTCGAGGATTCACTGACATGCCCCAAAGAGATCCGGCTGTCCGGGCTGGAGGCTGAGGTTCCCGAGAAGGTTTCACCCAGTAGTGACTTGATGCGGATGGCATAAGTTTCCCATTCGTCGATCAGCGTCGCAGATGGGTGCAGGGAGAACGTCTTGCCCGACTTGGTCCGGGGTCTCGACAGGATCAGCCCGCGCTTGAGAATGCTCTCGATACCGCGTTTTGCAGTGCCATATGACAGGCCGGAGGCGTCTGCAAGAGAGGTTGGTGTTGTGAGCCTTCCCGCTAAGTGGTTTCGCATGATATGAATCATCATGCGCATCTCGCGATATCCATAGGTCATGGAGAGCGCCTGTTCAGTCTCGTCTTCGAGTTGCTCAATGAAGTCGATGAACCGTTCCAACTCTGTGTTGGAGAGCTTGGGCCTGGGCGTCTGTGGCAATGAATCATAAGGCCCCTCTGGGCGCCACATGTTCAGATCATCATTCATTCTTACCTCGAGGATCTCAAAGATTCAACGTCGAAACTACCTCACGACCTTTCTACATAACAACCGTTATCCAACACCGTCAACGATCAACCGCACGCCCAGCAGAATTAATAGCGTCAGGATTATCCGAAAAAACAGCTCGGGACTTAGGCGTTTTTGAATGACAAGCCCAAGACGCACTCCTAGCCAGGCGACTGGAATCATCAGCAAAGCCAGCGTCAGATTCTCAACGTTAAGCAAGCCTAGAAGACTGTACGGTACCAACTTAACCAGATTGATAGCGGCCAAAAAAACCACGGCCGTTCCCAGGAACTGTTCCTTGGATAGCCGGCATTGCAGCAAATAAAAGTTGAGTGGCGGCCCCCCGGCATGGGCAATAAAGCTGGTGAAACCGGCAACCCCGCCGCTAAGCCGTCCCACCCAGTCAGGCGCTGCACGATCAAACCGGGGTTTAAACAGGCCCCATAGACCGAACAGAATTGAAAAGACTCCTAAAAGAACTTTGAGCACGTCTTCATTGAAAAGCCCATACGTTAAATAGCCAATCGCTACACCCAGCACCGCTGGAAGAAACATAATCCATACCACGGACCCTACACGGTGCCGCCACCAGGCCCGCAGACTGAAGACGTCCATAATGATTAAGAGTGGCAACATAACAGCTACCGCAAAGGCCGGACTGGCTTTCAGCGATATCAGGGGCACCGCCACCACCCCAACACCGCCAGCAAATCCGGACTTCGATATACCGGTAATCAACACCGCCACGATTATTAGACACATGAGTTGCCAATCAAACATCCTTTCAGACCTCACACTTTTTGAAAGACAAAAAAAGGGCCGTGCGAACACGACCAAAAATAGCTGACATTTACGGGTCCGTCTGCCGTCAGACTCCAATACGAGCCTGACGGCAGTTACTACTGTTAGAGGATTTGGCAAACCTCTTCGAACTTAAATCGGTCTTGCTGTGGAAACAATGCCTCGGGATCGCCATAGCCCAGGTTGCACAGGAAGTTGCTCTTCACCTTGCCGTCGGGAAAGAACTCCGCATCGACAGCTGCGTTGTTGAAGCCAGACATCGGGCCGGCATCGAGCCCCAGGGCGCGAGCTGCCAATATAAAGTAGCCGCCCTGAATGGAGGCGTTGCGGAAAGCCGTGCTATTTATGAAATCTGTTTTGCCTTCGAACAGCGACTTGGCATCCTTATTGTGTGAGAACATTCGCGGCAGGTGCTGATAAAACTCAGTGTCATAACTCAACACAGCCACCACAGGCGCCTTCATGGTTTTTTCCTGGTTGCCGGGCATGAGTGCCGATTTGAGTCGTTCCTTAGCCGCCTGCCCGGTCAAGAAAAGTACTCGAAGTGGCTGGCAATTCATGGACGTCGGGCCAAAATGCATTACCCGATAGAGTTCGCGAAGTGTCTCCTCAGTCACTTCCCGATCCTGCCAAACGTTGTGAGTTCTGGCTTTTGTGAACAATGTCTCAATAGCGTTCTGATCAATAGCGGTCATCGTATTTACCTTTGGCGAGTTAATGGTTTTTTAAGTCTAGACTCTCAGCTTGCTTTCAAACCGAAGTCGTATTTAAAGTGGCGGTAAGGCCCCGACATGTTGCGGCCATCCGGCGCCTGTCCAGATGGCATCAACTGAAATTCCCTAACCAGTGAATCTTTCACGCCGAAAACGGCGTCGGAATCCAGATACGGATCACCTTCTGCAAACACCTGTGTCACCAGGGTTTCATACCCTTCGGCCATTAACATGAAATGCACATGAGCTGGTCGGTAGGGGTGGCGCCCCGTCAGTTCCAACATTTTACCTACCGGGCCGTCAGTAGGAATCGGGTACGGAGCCGGGGTTACTGTCCAAAAGGCATAACGCCCCTGTTCATCGGTGCTGAAGCGGGCGCGCAAGGAGGCGCTGTCTAGCTCTTTTTGAACGTCATAGAAGCCTTCACTGTCGGACTGCCAGACGTCGATGACGACATTAACCAACGGATCGCCGGCCCCATCATGAACGCGGCCTTCCACGTATAAGGGCTCGCCCTCAACGTTCCAGTCAATTGCCCCGCCCTGATCGACCTTGGGAGGATTGGCAACGTAAAAAGGCCCCAACACCGTACTTTCTGACACCATCGGGTCAGACGTCTGATGATTAAGAGCGTCAACCAGCATAGTCACGCCCAAGGTATCTGAGAGCAAAATAAACTCCTGACGCTGGTCATCGCACATTTGCCCGGTTTTTGTCAAAAACTCGATCGCGGTGGTCCACTCACTCTGACTGGGCTCTATCTCGCGCAAAAACGAGTGTAAGTGGCTGACCAAACTGTTCAGAATCGTTTTTAATCGCTCGTCCTCACAGCCAGAAAACTCCTCGACCACGGCTGCCGTGATGTTGTCTGCATTCAAATTGCGCATGACGTTACTCTCCTGAATCCGCTGCGTGCTCGATGGCCGAAAGCCCTGCAAGGCGCTCGGTATGATGAACCGTGGCGATGTAATCGTCTTCGCCGTGGCCGGTTCCAATTAGAGAGGTGTAAGCCTCGCGCATCTGGGCGGCAAGGGGAACCGGCACGCCAGCGCCGTGGGCGCAGGCAAGGATCAAATCAAGATCTTTGGCCATTTGGGCCGCCGAGAAGGTACAGGTGAAGTCCCGCTTTCGCAGGGGCGCCACCTTGTACTGGACCATCGGCGAGCCCACCGCGCTGTCGGCGACCAGCTCGAGCATCGCGCTCCAGTCAATATTACCCTTGCGAGATAAAGCCAGAGCCTCACCCAGCATCCCGGCGCTGACTGCAATCATCAGGTTGATCGCCAGCTTTGCGTAACGCGCCTGCTCTTCATCGCCTAGCCAATACTGGGCTTTGGTGAAGCTTTGCATAACGGGGATGGCCGCTGCCAGCGCGTCCTTAGGGCCAGAGACCATGGCCGACAGGGTGCCAGCCTCGGCGGCAACCGGATTGCCAGACACAGGGCTGCGCAGGTAAGCAATGCCGCGCGCCTGCGCAGCCTGGGCTACCTGTTCCGAGGCTTCAATGCTCACGGTGCTCGTCTCGATCAGCGTCGTACCAGGTGCCATGTGTGCAATTAATTCCCCGGCCCCCAGGCAAAGACCCAGCAGGGCGCGGTCATCTGGAATCGACACCAGCACCAGCGAACATCCATCAATGGCTGTGACCAGATCAGGATGAACGGCTATGCCCGCCTGCTCGGCTAGCGCCATACGCTCCGCACTGACGTCGAAGCCCTGAACGGAATGCCCTGCCGCCGCGATGCGGGTGGCCATAGGTAAGCCGAGCTTACCAAGCCCAATCCAGGCAACTTTGTGCGTGCTTGTCATCAGGTTGTCTCCTCGTGTTGTTTGCGCGCTTGCAGCTCGCCGTAGATGCGATGGCCAGACGCCTCAAGCTCACGTAAGCCACTCGTTACATCAGCTAACAACTGACCGTTTCGCTTGTGAAACTTTCCCGCGACCATAACGCTATCCACATTGGCAAGGCTCGCCTGCATGACAACGCTCGATACCGGGTCACTGACCGGTTGCATGTTCAGCATGCCACTGTCCAGCAACACGATATCGGCTTGTTTGCCGGGAGAAAGGCTGCCGATGCGGTCTTCGAGCCCGAGGGCACGAGCGCCGTCGATGGTTATCCACTCCAGTGCTTCGCGGACACGAACCGTAGAAGTAGCCGGCATACTGCCCTGCTCTCTGCGCGAGGCGTCGTTATCCAGCGAGCGCTGCATTCCCAGCGCCATTCGGGCGACCGTAAACATGTCACCCGACATCACCGATTCGAGATCGACCCCCAGCGACACCACGCCTCCGTGACGGCGGACATGGCCGGTAATCGGAAAACCGTGTCCTTGCGTCATTTCATTCTCGGGGGCGATGGAAAAAGTCACGCCTTGTGCACAGAAGCGTGCAAGTTGATCGTCGTCCAGGCTTTGGCCGTGAACGATATTGATATCCGACCCCAGCAGCCCACGCTCTTCGATGACGTCCCAGGCACCAGGGCTTACTGCCGGGCCACCGCCCTGATGCATCGAAGCAACCAGGCCGAACTCTTTGGCGAGCGCAAAATCGTGCAAAGAAACATCGAGGGTCGAATAGTGGGGGCCCAGTATGGCAAGGCCCAGAGTCACGCGCCCATCCGGTTCTCCCAGAGGCCCTGCAAGCAATCTCTCGACCTCTCCGCGCGGATGAGGAATCTCGCTAAAATGAGGCTGGCCCGGCTTGGGGTCCGGTTTGGGCGATCCGTGAAAGAACACGGCACGGATACCCGCTTCCTGTAGACCCCTCACGCCCGCATCGGTATGCGCTGGCGTTGGGTTGTTATGACACCAGTCGCCCAGGGTGGTTATTCCAGAATTCAGCTGGTTTAGCGCGCCCATACGGGTCGCGATATGTATGTCCTCGGGGGTAAACAAGGTTGCCAATCCCCGATGCACATGCCCGAAGTATTCAAGCAAAGTCCAGTTGGCTGCAACGCCACGCAGGGCCGTTTGCCAGGTATGCATGTGGGCGTTAACCAGGCCCGGGATCAAGATACCTCCGCGACAATCGATGACGTCTGCATCGTCGGCCGGCAAGTCACGCCCTACCGCGAGTATGCGGTCGCCTTCCACTAATACCTGACCAGGGTTCAAGTCGCCAATAACCGGGTCAAGGGTCAACACAATGGCGTTAGTCAGCAAAGTCTTCATGCGTTAATCTCCTTATCGATCATTGGGCGCCGGCCTTCATAGGCATGGCTCAACAATCGCTGGATGCCATTGGCTTCAATCTCGCGAGGGTTCCAGTAGGGATTGGCCGTAGCGACCTCAGTAGCTCGAGCAATATCTTCCTCCTTGAAGCCGATATCACGCAGGGTAAGCGGCGCTCCCGCGGCTTTGGCCAGATCGTAAAGCCCCGCGGCAGCATCTTCCGCGCCCAGCGCCCGGGCAATACGGGCCATCGCCTCCGGTGCGGCGCCGGCGTTATACGCCACAACATGGGGCAACACGACTGTGTGGGTCTCGGCATGTGGCAGGTTAAAGGAGCCACCAAGGGTGTGGCAGAGTTTGTGATGAAGCGACATTCCGACCGAGGCGAGGCAGGCGCCACACAGCCAGGCGCCATAGAGCGCGTCAGCGCGAGCGGCCGCGTCGGTGGGCGTGGCAGCAATCTTCGGCAGACTGCGCGCCAGGGCCGCAATGCCTTCTTCTGCCATCAAAGAAACAATCGGATTGCGATCTTTGGCGTACAGCGCCTCAACGGCGTGTGCGATGGCGTTTATGCCACTGGTGCCCGACATGCCGATGGGTAGCCCTAGCGTCAGGTTAACGTCATAAATGACCGTCTCAGGCAACACCTTGAGGGTTCGCTGGGTGGTCTTGAGGCCGTCTTTCGTCTCGCCAAGAATCGGCGTCATCTCCGAACCAGCGTAGGTGGTCGGGATCGCAATCTGTGGCAGGTCGGTGCGCAGGGCAATCGCTTTGCCAAGCCCGATGGTGGAGCCTCCCCCAATCGCCACGACACCATCGGCGCCTAGCGCCGCCAAGACGCGCATGGCTTCTTCCGTCGTCTCTACTGGGGTGTGCATCCTTGCGCCCGCGAAAACCTCGGCACCCAGGCCGCCAAGTTGGGCCAGCACTTCGCGCGCCTGATCTTCTTGCTCGGGTGTAGAAAGCACCAGTACGCGGCGACAACCCAGGGCCTCAACCTCTTCGGCTACCTGCGACAGAACGCCCTGGCCGAAAATGACTCGAGACGGCAGACCGTTGTAGGTGAATGACATCATATTATGTCCTTGTTAATTGATTGAGCGCCGTGTTTGGTATCAGGCAGCAGGTTGATCGTCGAGCCCAGCAGGAGCGTCTGAATCTTTCACGTACTGCCCGGTAATCGCCTGCACCAGCGTATCCTCTGACACCGCACCTCCCGCAAAATTGGCGGTGACCTGTCCGTCGTACATGGCAATGATGCAATTGCTGACGCCCATCACCTCCGGCATTTCTGACGATATAACCAAAACTGCGTACCCGGTTCTGGCCAGATCTTTGATTAGGGCGTGGATCTCTGCTTTGGAACCGACATCGATGCCGCGGGTTGGCTCATCAAGAATCAACAGCTTGGGGTGGGTGTGAAGCCATTTTCCGATGACGATTTTCTGCTGATTTCCACCGCTAAGATTGCCCACTTTTTGTCGCCAACCAGGGGTTTTAATCTTCATAGCCTGCTGATACTTGTCGTAGACGTTTTTCTCGGCGCCGGTGTTCATAAACCCGTTCGATGAGACACTGCCCAAGCCCGCCAGCGTCATGTTATCGCGACAGTTCATACCCAGAATCAGCCCTTGATCCTTGCGATCCTCGGGCACCAGCGCAATCCCCTGGACAACCGCATCGTGGGAGGACCGCAACCGGGCAACCTTGCCATCAAGAAGAATCTCGCCTCTTGAGGGCTTACGCAGGCCAAAGATGGTTTCAGCCACCTCTGAGCGACCGGCGCCAACAAGGCCGTACATGCCCACAATTTCCCCTTTACGTACCGAAAAACTAACGTCTTTGAACACGCCGTCAACGGTGAGGCCGCGCAGCTCAAGCATGTTGTCGCCAAAATCTGTTGGCTTGCTGGCATGGTCGAGTTCGAGGCTACGCCCGATCATCAGCTTGGTAACTTCATCTTCATTGGTATCGGCGGTGTTAACCGTGCCGTTGTATTCCCCGTCCCGCAGCACCGAGATTCGCTGCGAAAGATGAAATATTTCGTCCATGCGATGCGATATGTAAACGATACCAACCCCCTGCTCCCGCAGGGTGTCAATCATCTTGTAGAGCACAGGTTTCTCATGATCGGTAAGCGACGCCGTCGGCTCATCGAAGACTAAAACCTTGGGCGTAACCACCAAAGCCCGGGCAATCTCAACCATCTGTTTCTTGGCGATGGAGAGATCGCTGACGATGTCCATCGCACTGAAAGAACAGTTAAGGCTATCGAGAATTTTCTGACTTTCGTGGTGCAGCGTGACCCAATCAACACGGTTAGCCGACTTCCGCGGCAGACTGCCCAAAAAGATGTTCTCGGCTACCGACATCTCCGGCACCAGCGACTGCTCCTGATGGATCAGTACAATGCCGCTCCTTTTGGCCTGCTTAGGCGTTGCGAACACCATGCTCTTCCCATTAAGCAGAATCTGGCCACCGTCGGGCGTGTGCTTGCCTGCCAGCACTTTCATCAGCGTCGACTTGCCGGCGCCGTTTTCGCCCAGCAAAGCATGAACTTCGCCTGCCCGAACGTCGAAGCTGATCTTATTAAGCGCGATCACCCCGGGAAACTTTTTGGTTATGTTTACCAGTGAAAGAATGGGCGTTGTTACCTGTGCGGACTCTTCCGAGATATGTGTCACGTCTGAAGTGTTCATACCTGCACTCCTTTGGACGAGTTGACATTGATTTTTTGATCGATAATAAGCACGGAGATCAGAATTACCCCAAGGATAACCAGAACGTAAAAAGCCGGCACCTGCATCATGTTCATGCCATTGCGAAGAACACCGATCGCCAAGACTCCACCCATGGTGCCCGTAATACTGCCAAAACCGCCGGTGAGTTTGGTACCGCCGAGCACAACGGCCGTGATGGCCCAGAGTTCATAGTCCCGACCGAGATTGGGCGTAGAAGCACCCATCTGAGTCGCCAGGAAAACACCTGCCAAAGCTGCAAAGAAACCGACAATGATAAAATTAACCATCATGTTCCGGCCTATGCGGATGCCCGCATCCAGGGCCGCTTCGGGATTACCCCCTACGGCGAACGTATTGCGACCGTGAACCGTCTTTTTCAGCACCAGATGCATCAATAAGGCGCAAAGAAGAAAGATGATTGCCAGCACCGGAATAGGACCGATGGTGCTGATACCAAAGTCAGAAAACGCAAAATTGCTGGCGTAAAAAGACTGCTCCTCGGTATAAACGAAAATTAGCCCCCGCACCCCAATCATTGCGCCAAGCGTAACAATGAAGGCATTAACCCCGGTCTTCCAGACAATCAGGCCATTCATAGCACCTAAAACTACGCCACTAGCAATGGCGGCTAATACCGCCACAGTTATGCCGTAATCTTGCAAGCCAACTGACAACGACGCAGCTAACCCAAGCGTGGCACCCACAGACAGATCGATGTTGCCGTTGATCATCACGTATGTCATACCCAAGGCAATCAGCCCTATAGTCGACGTCTGGACCAGGATGTTGGTCAAGTTGCCCAACGACAAGAAGTGGTCGGACATGACACTGAAGAAAATGGTGATGGCGACGACGAAGACCCATATCGGCTGGATAACCGCACCGCCGCTCAAGAAACGCTTCATATCGATCATGGAGTTCACGCTGTCAAGGATGGCGGACAAGCAGGCTCTTGCGCTTATTTGCAAGGTCCAGCCATACCGCGAGAATGATGATGACCCAAGTTACAAGCCACTGGGTGTAGTAGGGATAGCCCAGCAGCAGCAGACCATTCTGGATAAACCCAAGGATCAACACGCCGATGACCGTTTTCCAGATGCTGCCGGCGCCGCCCAGAAGGCTGGTACCGCCTAAAATAATGCCGGCCAGAACCAGCAGTTCATAGCCCTGCCCCACGTTGTTCTGGGAGCCCATTACGCGCGAGCCCAACACCATGGCGGCACAAGCCACACAAAAGGCCGAAATCAGATAGGTGCCAAACACGCACCAGTTCTTGCGAATGCCGGCGTAGACGGCCGCGGTGGGGTTACCGCCAATGGCGAAAATGCGCCGGCCGTAGCTGGTAAACGACATAGCGATCTGGATGATGATCGCCAGCAGTGCAAAGATGATGATTGGTACAGCGATACCAAACAGATAACCCCGCCCAAACTCACTAAACCATGTGGCACCCGGATCGGCGATGTCTACGTTTTGACCACCGCTGTAAATCAACACCAGGCCCTGGATCGCCGAAAGCATCGCCAAGGTCACAATGAGTGAGTTGAGTCGCATAAACCCGACCAGGAAGCCGTTAACGGCGCCCAGTAACAAGGTGGCCGCAAACATTATCAGGATCGCTTCAGCCGGCCCCACTTTGTCATGAAGATCCACCACCAGCACCGTGGCAAAAGACAGCATTGACCCTACGGAAAGATCAAGGTTGCCGCCGATGATCACCACCGTGACACCCACCGCAATGATCCCGATGATCGACGCCTGCCTGACCACCGTCATTATGTTTCCCTGTGAAAAAAACTGTTCGGAAAACAGGGAGAAGACAAACATACAGATCAGGAAGAACATCAAAATCCCCTGAGCCGAAAGAAAGCTCAGAAGATCAGCCTTGCGTTTCTCGCCAAGGATAGAACCTTGTTTGATTTGCTCTGCAACAGCCATAACATGTACCTGCATAGGCGCAAACATGCCCCAACGATGATGAACTTCTGGTCCGCTGATCCAGCCGTTACTACCTTGCTTTTACGGCAGGTTCATTCATCACACGCGGGGTATCCATCGTGAAAAGACCTCCCATACAACGTCAAAAAACGCGATATGGAAGATCTCAAGCCTTTAAAAAACCGGCTTGCTAAACTCGGACAGATTTTCAGCCGTGATCTTAGGTGTTTCGAAGAAGTTCATCTTCGGAACGTCCTTTCCTTGCAGGATGTCTAAGGCTGTTTGCAGAGCGGCTTCTGCGTCATCAACTGGTGATTGAACAATAGAGCCGTAGTACTCACCGCGCTCGATGGCCTCGTAACCAACCGCAAAGTTGGTAGCGCCAATAAAGGCAATCTCTTCAGATCTTTTTGCGCTTTTGGCTGCATTCAGGGCACCAACGCCCATGTTGTCATCGCCGGAATAGACGCCATCAATGACATCGTACTTGGTAAGGAAGTTCTCCATAACTCGCTGGGCTTTCTCACGATTCCAGTCCCCGGGCTGGGTCTCAAGAATCTCTACGCCGGGGCAAGCCTCTGCAAGCCGATCTTCGAAGCCCTGAGCACGCTCCATTGCGGTTGTGTAACCGGGCTGCCCGGCAATCTGGACAATCTGGCCTTCACCGTCCAGAGCATCACACATCATCTCGGCGGAGTAAATACCTTGTTGAACATTGTCCGGGCCCGAGAAAGCGGCAATGAAATCCAAGCCGGCATCGGCAATCCGCGAATTGGTCACAACCACCGGGATGCCTGCTGCATGCGCTTGACGCACAACGGGAATAACGGCCTGGCCGTTAGTTGGCCAGATGATTATGGCGTCGACGTCTTGTTGAATCAGATTACGAACCTGACCTATCTGGCGAGCGACATCGCCGCCGGCGTCGAGCACAACGATATCAACTTCCGGATTTCTTTCAGCGGCACTTTTGAAAGCGCTTTGGTAGGTGGTCTGATAACTGTCAACGCCCACGTTATTCTGCGTAATACCGATTCGGTAAACATCGCTTGCATGAACACCTCCGGCAAAGGCCAACATGGCAATACTGAGGGTTGCTACTTTTGTTTTAAACATATCCATCTCCAAGCTTTTTGTAGTAGTTATTGCTTTGTGTAGTGCCTATTATTCTTTGTAATATTTATTGCTGTTCGTAATGCCTAATTTACTTGAGTTCCACTTAACCTTACTTTTCCGAACTTCTGTACGCAATGCGCATTTTACTCAGAAATGTCCAATCTGGTTTTTCCTCATCCTCACTCTAACGAGGCGCTATATTGTCAGGCCTGACCATGTCGCTGCAGGCTTTGTTAAGCGCACACTTACGGCTTATGCGCGCTCAATAACGGTCGCAATGCCCTGCCCGACACCAATGCACATGGTGCACAGCGCGTATTTCTTTTGCTGTTTGTGCAGCTCGTGGGCAGCCGTTAGCAGCAGCCGCGCACCCGACATACCCAGGGGATGGCCCAGCGCAATACCGCCACCGTTAATATTTACCCGCGGATCATCGTCGGTAAGGCCGAGTTCACGCATGCAGGCAAGAGCCTGGGAAGCAAAAGCTTCGTTGAGCTCAATAATATCCATATCACTCATTGACAGGCCCAGACGGGTTAGCAGTTTTTGAGTCGCTGGCACTGGGCCAATACCCATGATGCGCGGTTCAACACCTGCGGTGGCCATGCCGAGAATGCGCGCCATCGGTTTTAACCCGTGCAAGGCCACGGCCGCTTCGCTGGCCACCAGCATCGCCGCGGCGCCATCGTTCACGCCGGAGGCATTACCCGCCGTAACGCTGCCGTTCTCGCGGAACGGGGCTGGCAACCGGGCCAATTTTTCGAGGGTAGTGCCCAAGCGCAAATGCTCGTCCTGCTCAAAGACCAGCGGCGCCTGCTTTCGCCGGGTGATTGCAACGGCGGTAATTTCTTGGGCGAAGCGGCCTTCCTGCTGAGCCCGTTCGGCTTTTTGCTGAGAGCGCAAGGCAAAGGCGTCTTGATCCTCACGGGAAATAGCAAACTGTTCAGCGACGTTCTCTGCTGTCTCTGGCATGGAGTGGGTGCCGAAGACCTGTTTCATCAACGGATTAACAAAGCGCCAACCGATGGTGGTGTCCTCGATCGTCTGATCACGCGCAAACGCGGCGTCGGCTTTACCCATCACAAAGGGTGCCCGCGACATAGACTCTACACCACCGGCCAGTGCCAGCTCGTATTCGCCGGCCTTTATCGCGCGAAAGGCGGTGCCCACCGCGTCCATACCGGAGCCACATAGCCTGTTCATTGTGGTACCAGGCACCGACGACGGCAGCCCCGCCAACAGCGCAGACATACGAGCCACGTTACGGTTGTCTTCACCGGCCTGGTTGGCACAACCCATGATCACCTCGTCAATGGCAGCAGGATCAAGAGCGGGTGCTTCAGCCAACACCGCCTTGAAGATATCCGCGGCCAAATCATCAGGGCGCCGGCTCGCAAGCGTCCCACCAAAGCGCCCAATGGCGCTGCGGCGCGGGTGGCAAAGATAGACCGACGCATTAGTTACGGGGGTCATGATTTTTCTCCAACACTTTCACCCGCATGGTGGCGCGCAGTTCGCTCTTTCAGGTCACGCAAGATCATGAGCTCGTGTGCACTTGGTGCCGAGGTGGTTTCGAGCCCGGAAACAAAACGAACGTCCCATCCGGTCGCCTCAATTACGTCTTGTTTCGACACCCCTGGATGCAAAGACGTAACGGTAAGTTCTTTGGTATCAGGGTCGGGCTTCATCACACACAAATCGCTTATGACACGGGTTGGACCCTTACCGATATTCGGCACGCCATCACGACTCTTGCCATCACGACCGAAGCCCAGAGTGGTGATAAAATCAACGTCCTTGACGAACGTGCGTTTGGAGTGTTTTAAGGTGACAAAGACTTCACCGGCGTTGGTCGCAATTTCCGGTGCGCCACCGCCTCCAGGCAAACGCACCTTGGGTGATATGTAATCGCCAATAAGGGTGGTATTAAGATTAGCGAAACGATCGACCTGAGCCGTACCAAGAAAGCCGACGCTGACGTGGCCGCCTTGCAACCAGTAGCGAAACATCTCTGGCACAGACACGGTGGTCAGGGCTGATTCACACAGCTCGCCATCGCCAATAGACAGCGGCAGTACCTCTGGCTTGGTTTGTAGCGTGCCGGATTCATAGATCAGCACGACGTTCGGAGCGTGGGTTAAGCGCGCCAGATTGGCCGCTTCAGAGGGCAGGCCAATACCTACAAAGCAGGTCATGCCGTTTTCCAAGGCCCGAGCTGCAGTGACGGTCATCATCTCGGCGGAGTTATATTCAGGATTCATTGCTGGGCTCCTTCGGTGTTCAGGACATTCGCATCAAGCCAGCGGGTAAAGGCCTCACGATCCCGGGCGATGGCGTCCCACTCTTTATAAAAGCGATTATCACGAGGATAGTAACCGTAAGCATAAGATGGATGCGCGCCCCTCTCTGCCACTGCAATGGCAGCGACTGCCCAGCCAGGGATCACGCAGGCATTTGGCCCGACACCAAGGTCATCAACTATTTCTTCCACAGTAACAATGCACGCCTTGGCGGCCAGCATGGCCTCCTTTTGCACTCCGATAATTCCTTGGACCAGAACATTGCCCTGCCTGTCAGCTTTTTGGGCATGCACAATTGATACGTCCGGGCGCACCGAGGGCACTGCGGCCAAGCGCTCACCAGTGAAAGGACATTCAATAAATTTAATCTGGTTGTTCACTTTGGGTAGATCGCTGCCGACATAACCGCGCAATATCGCGAGTGGCAATCCCGCAGCACCCGCCTCGTAAGCACAAGCCATGGCTGCGTGGCTATGTTCAAGAATCTCTATCTTACGCGGCCAGCCATTTTCTAAAGCGTCACGCAGTCGATGCAGTGAGCCCACTCCCGGATTACCGCCCCAAGAGAAAATCACCTTGCTGGCGCAACCAGCGCCTATGAGCTGGTCATAAATCAGATCTGGAGTCATGCGGATCAGGGTCAGGTCGCGCCTTTCCTGGCGGATTATTTCGTGGCCAGCGGCAAAAGGAATCAGGTGAGTGAAACCCTCCATGGCCAAGGTGATGCCGTCTTTAACATAGTTCGACACAGCGTCATGCAGGCTAAGAAACTCGGCCATACCATTTCCCTCTTGACTTGTTTTTGTTCGTATAGTGAACTTGTATTTGCTCTACGAACAATTTAGTCAATTATTTCTAGGCCGTCAAACTGTAAAAATGCGTTCAGACCTTTAAGTGCGCGAGGAATTTGATACTTTCAACGAAATATCAGGAGCTTATTAAAAATCAGGAAAATTTAAATGATTAATAAAAGTTGAACATATATCCGCCACGCGAACTTTTCGGTAGATTTGGATAACGTTAATATTACTTTTATCAAGGATGAGGATTCTCATGGATGCCCTGGAACAACAAAACACCCTAAGCCCCGACGACCGGGATTTTGTTACAGCGCTGGCAAGTGGCCTTTACGTCATTCTGGCTTTTGACGAAAACCACCCGCGCATGACATTGAGTGAGGTGGCGGTACAAACTGACATGAATCGCGCCCGAGCCAGGCGCTTTTTATTGACGCTGCATGCGCTCGGCTATGTGCGCAAACAAAAACGTTATTTCGAGTTAGCGCCCAAAACGCTGCAGCTCGGCTACTCTTTTCTGTCAGCAAACAACTATCATGCAGTCATCCAGCAGTACCTTGAAGACATCACCCTTGAGAGCGGCGAATCCTCCTCACTGGCCGTTCTGGATGGCGACGAGGTGGCCTACGTGGCTCGCTCCGCGGCCAAGCATCGATTAATGGCGATATCACTTTCCGTAGGCACCCGATTACCCGCGGCCTACACGTCGATGGGCCGAATGCTGCTGGCCCATTTGCCAGAAGACGAGCTCAAAAACTATCTCGACAGAGTGAAGCTTGACCGCCATACCGAAAAATCCATCGACGACCGGGCCCAACTACACGACTGTATACTCAAGGTACGTGCGCAGGGCTACTGCATCGTTGATCAAGAGTTGGATTCGGGGCTACGCTCCCTGGCGGTACCCGCTTTCGATGCCAAAAATAAACTTTTGGGCGCCATCAACATCAGTACCAACGCATCACGTATCAGCCTCGATACGCTGCACAATACCTTCCTGCCACTCTTGCAGGACAAGGCTCGGCTGATTCATACCAATGTCAGCTAACTCGCCACGCTCATTTATTCATGCCACAACTCTCAGGCCGCTATTTCAGCGCCTCAGGGCTTTAAAAATATTCTCAGGCATTGGTAACAACGCCATGACCCGTCAATCGCTCCCGGTCATGGTGCTGTTCGAAGCTAAAAACCGGCCCTTTCGGCACGATGCGGGTGGGATTAATGGTGGCATGACTGCAGTAGTAGTGGCGCTTGATATGTTCGAAGTCCACGGTCTGTTTCATGCCTGGCCACTGGTAAAGTTCGCGCATATAGTTCGCTAGATTGGGATAATCCTCTATGCGTCTTATGTTGCATTTGAAGTGACCGTGGTAAACCGCGTCAAAGCGAATCAAGGTAGCAAACAAACGAATATCCGCTTCAGTGAGCCACTCTCCGGCGATGTAGCGCCGCTCTGAGAGACGTGTTTCCATTCGATCAAGCGCCTCGAACAGCGCAGTCACGTGCGTGTCGTAAACCGCTTGTTCCGTAGCAAAGCCTGCCTTATAGACCCCATTATTGATGTTTTCGTAGACATCATCGTTGACCGCGTCGATGATCCCTCGCATGGATTCAGGATAGAAATCGAGACGGTTGCCAGTGAGCTCGTCAAACGCGGAGTTGAATATCCGCACCAAATCCGCAGACTCGTTACTAATAAGCCGGCTCTGTTGTTTGTCCCATAACGCAGGCACCGTAACCCGACCGGTATAGTTCGGGTTCGTCATTGTGTAGAGCTGGTGGTGGAACTCCACGCCGTTGACGGTATCTCCGCTTGAGCCTTCCTCTACGTGGTAGGACCATCCCTGATCAAGCATCAGCGGACTGGTGTATGACACCGAAACAAGATCGTTAAGGCCTTTAAGCTGTCGCAGCATCAGAACTCGATGAGCCCATGGGCAAGCGAGGGAGACGTAAAGATGATACCGATCTTGATCCGCGGTAAGCCCTGGCTGTCCGTCGGGGCCTGACCTGCCATCAGGCGTTATCCAATGGCGAAGCTTTGAGGATTCACGAACAAACTCGCCTCCTTCCTTTTTGGTGTCATATCCCTGATCGTGCCATTCGCCTGCAATCAATAGACCCATAAGTCTCTCCGGTAATTAGCTGATAAATTCGGCCGAAAGCATAAACGGTTTATTTCGACCATTCCGTTCAAGTTTTTCAACTCTTTAATCGCGATAATCGAATGGTTTGAGACTGAGCACGGCTTCTTTGAGCCACTTCGCAACGCTCTTTATAGCCGGGCCAGCGCCATCCTGATCTCTGAATATTAACTGCATGGGAACCAACCGCGAGCCTACATCACCCAACGTCAGAGGTTTTAACCTGCCACTTTCGAATGCCTCGCGGAGCCGGATCTCCGGAAACCAGGCAAAACCCAGCCCACGTTCAAGCATGTCCTGAGAGGTTGATAGATGGCTGACCGTCCAGCGCTGTTCAGCCTCGAGCCATCCGGCATCCGTCGACTTATGAAGCGCCGAGTCCCGCACCACGAGCTGCCGATGCTGCTCTAAATCGCGCAGGTCAAGTGGACGCCCCAAAAGATGCAAGGGATGGTTTGGATGCGCTACGGCAATAAAGCGCAAGGTAATCAGTGGTTCACCCAGAAAACCGCGGGCGGCAATGCTCGATATAACAAGGTCGGCGCGCCCATCCTGGAGTATTTCTACACCCCCATTGAGAACCGTTTCATACAACTTTACTCGCACGAACGGGTACTCCTCGGAGAAGCCCTCCATCGCGCGAGCTAGAACATCAACAGGAAATATTTGGTCAACCGCCAAACTAACTTCAGATTCCAATCCCCCCGCAACGCTCTCTGCAGCAGCTTCTAGCGCTTCGGCGTTCTCGATCAGCTGCCTTGCGCGGCGCAACAACATCTCCCCTGCTTCGGTCAAACGCACTTGTCTACCGACAGGTTCAAACAAAATAACGCCCAGCTGAGACTCTAATTTGTGCACAGCGTGGTGAAGGGTCGAAGCGCTCTTATGAACCGCCACGGCCGCTCGGGCAAAGCCTCCATGATCGACAACTGCAGCCAGCATCTGCCATTGCACTAAGGTTACACGTGACATTTCGTTTTACTCGAATGATAAGACGAAAATTATGCGATTAACGTTCGAAAAACTAATTGTATAGTAAATGAACTCATCAGGACTACGAGATTTTTATGACAACGCGCACCATCCAACGCAAAACAAAAAGTCAGCCCAGCCAAGATGGCGACGGCGTCAAGATTTCGCGAATTAATGACTTCAAGGGCGGACTTGACCCATTTCTGATGCTCGACGAACTCCGATCAGAATGTCCCGACGATTACATTGGCGGCTTCCCGTCCCATCCACACCGGGGTATTCAAACATTGACCTATGTGCTCCAAGGGGGACTCACCCACAAAGATCATTTGGAACACACCAGCACCATCGGTGTAGGAGACGCCCAGTGGATGCATACCGGCCACGGGATGATCCATTCCGAAATGCCTCTAACCGATGTCCATGGGCTGCATGCTTTCCAGCTTTGGCTAAACCTGCCTGCCCGCGACAAGCTCAGCGACGCCACATACAGAGATGTGAAAGCGGTCGAGATGCCGCGCATCAAAGCCTCTGGAAGTGAACTGATCGCCTTGGGCGGCGACTGGCGGCTTGATGGTCAAAACATAAGCGGCCCCCTCGATAATTTGGCGGGCCAGGGATGCGTGGCGCATTTATGTTTTGAACCAGGATCGCTTGTTCTCGAGCACTCGGCACCCACGCTGCTGATCTATGTATTCGAGGGACAGCTCGAAGTAAGTGGCCAGGAACTCAAACAGGGCGAACTGGGGTGCCTCAGCCCGGGAAGCGAAATACACCTGAGCGGCAACACCAAATCGCAAGCCTTGATTCTAGCGGGCGTTGCACACCGCGAACCCATCGCTCACTACGGCCCCTTTGTAATGAATACCCACGAAGAAATCGAACAAGCGCTGCGTGACTATCGAAATGGAACCCTGGCGCTGTAAAAGACTCGCGAAAGCGGGGTAAGACTCACTCCGAATAAAAACCACGTTAGAGAGTAAAAAAAATGACTTACAACAAAAAGCAACGTAACTGCATGAGTGATCGGCGAACAAACCTGATGCCCATCCGCGGCCTCACTTACCTCAGCTTTATGGCACTGGCAATGCCAGTATTGGCGCAAGATAATCTGCCCGCTGGCAATAACAGCGGCAGTGACGCCAACAGAATGACCTCCATCGAAAACCGCTTAAACACAATAGAAGATAAAGTACCTTTGCGGTTGAGTTTGGGCGTTGAAACGCTGTATATCCTTGCCGACCACGATGAAAGCAGTCGTGACAAAACAGGCAATTTTTTTGCAGACAAGATTGAAATTATTGCCAGTGGTGAATTCGATAACGGGCTCTATTACAGCTCTCGTTGGGACTACCAGATAACCCAACAAGGCTTCTTTCCGGCTTATACATACCTGGGTTATGACCTTTCCGATAAATGGACCGTGCAGGGTGGTGTTGTAAACCAACCTCTGGGCGCTGGTGTTGATGGCTCATACTACGACAACAGCTTCCTCAGCGATGTTCCATTATGGCTGGGCCTGGCAAACAACCCTGATATGGGCGTAAAAACCATCTTTGAAGATGACAATCTCGAGTTGGTTTTCAGTTTCATGAAAAACACGGAAGCCTCAGGCTCCAACCCAAATGCCCGTTTTCGCCCGGATGTGGTCAGCCAAGGTGAAATTAAAAACCCTCGCGGATTTGACGGTGAGTCCTTCTTTGCCAACGTTGAACCGATCAACACGTTTGGCGGCGGGGGTGCTTACACACTTCAGCTTGGCGGCGACTCAACTTTACAACTCGGGGCCAATGGACAGTCCGGCGATTATTACAACACGAAAACGAAAAGTGATGGTGGCAACCATTGGGCAGCGGCCGCCTTTGCCAATTATAGTAGCGGCAGGTTTGGCGGTACCCTTCAAGCCTTGACGTATGAGCACAACATTAAGGAAGACCCGATTAATGCGCCGGGCCAAACGCGAGACTCTATCGCCCTGTCGACCGGTGCACTTATTCCGGCCAACGGTACGGTCTATTCGTCGCGGCTTTCATACACCATGCCAGCAGACCTGGGGATTTATAAAAGCGTCCAGTTCTACCACGACTATGATTACCTTAACAGCGGCAGTAACGACAAATTTACAGCGCTGGACACCCAGTTCAATATCTTTGGCGTGCGGCTGACAACCGGTAGTTTCTATACATGGATCAGTGTTCTAACCTCGAAAAATGCCAACTTTGCAAACGGGGGACCAGCACGAAACGATGATAGCTGGAGCACACAGTTCAACATCGTGAACTCACTCTACTTCTGAGCCGTTAGAGGTAAGGCCCCGCTCACTGCCCTTAATGCAGTTTGCGGGGCCACCGACACTTGTCGAGTTAACAGGGTTGACCCGATATTTTCACTAAATCGGTCTCAAGGCAGTCTTATGAGCATTATCTGTTCTGTTCTTCACCGCAAGACGCACAGACACACCAACCTGGCCGTCGTAACATTAACTGCGACATTAACTGCGACATTGATTTCGACATTGATTGCAACATTAAAAGCCGTCCAATCGAAGCGGTTACGGAATCTGGCGTTACTAAGCACCTGTGTTCTTGTTTTAACCGCTTGTTCTTCCACGCCCAACCGTTCGGGCACAGATCTTGGCATTGGCAACGCTGTACAAACAGTTCCAATTGAACCTGGCGCCGCCAGCAACGACCACCCCGTTAAAATCTCACCCCAAATTTTAGCCAGCTTACTGAATGATCTAACAATGAAACCGTCCCCTGAAGCGGATGATTTTTTTGGGTTATCCAGACAATCCCTCAACCAGTCAGTTTTCAAAAATGAGCAGTCTCAGCTCATATCAATGGCGTTAAGCCGCAACCTCTCAGCCGCCAACCCTGATCAAGACATCGCCGTCCGTGTTGAACAGCAACGCCCCGATCGCTACGTCGGTTTAAGAGATGCTGACGTAACCGCCCTCCGCGTTTTTTTTGTCGATGGCAAGCTTAACCTGATCTTCGGGACTCTCGCTAAAAACCCGCGCGCAGATGCCAGCGGCGTAACACCACCTCCTACTGATGCACCGAAACGCAGGCTGAATCGAACGGCCAATATCATGACAGAGATCGGTTCGCGGACAAGACCCGGTGAAGGCCCGGCAATACTGCTGCCAAATGTTAATGCGAGTCCAGGCGGGGACAATCGCGTTGATTGGTTGCAGTTCAGCAACCTGAGCGGCCCAAGTGATAGCTCTGACAAAACAGCGTCTCAAGTGGCACAACGAAACACGGATGAGAAAAACGATTCAGCCGATAACCTTCTAATGCCAACTGAAGGCAAAGATCTCGCAGAAAAACTGAAAGTAATAAAACAACTCCGTGACCAGGGGTTGATAACCGACGAACTCTATCAGGAGAAATTGCGGAGCCTGGTCGATCGTTATCTCGAAACACCACCTGATGCTAATTAGCGATATCTGCCTCGGTTATTAGCATGACTTCAAACATGAAAAAGGCAGACCAGTGAATGACTGGTCTGCCTTTTTTTAAGATGGCCGGCGCTTCAGGCACACCGCCATGGGACTTTTTACCCCAAGGTTTGCCGAACCGCATGAACGATGTCAGAGAATGACTCAGGGCGAGGTTCGGCGTTCACCTGAACACCAAGCCGCCGACTGAGCTCGTCAGCAGACAAAAGCCCGCGGACAACTTTACCTTCTTCACCGGCAACCGTTTCTGTTACCAGAAGATAGTCTGAATGCAGCTCCCTGAAAATGGACAGCAAGTCATCAACGGTCAGGCTCTGCAGCTTACTGAAACCCATCGTTGGCAGACTCCAAACCGGCCGCATAACATCCTGTGCCACCAGGTCAGCGATGGCGCTTCCACGCTGGCTGGCAATGCTCATGGGCAAGGAACCGATAAGATCCTTCAGGTGCAGCATTCCGATCACATCGTCCTTGCGGTTAATAACCACGCATAAGGTTTCTCCGGAAATCTCCAGCTTTTTCCCGATCGCGTGGATATCCTCTGATGAACGAACGGTTAGCGGGTTTTGCCTGTTAAAGTCTTTCAGCAGTTCTGCTGCAAGATCGTCACGGGTAAGGCTATTTTGCGCCCGAGACGCAAGCCGGTAACGGACACTGACCGGTTGTTCAGCCAAAACATGCAATTGATTACTCATGGTGTTTCCTCATTACTAAAGATCATTTTGTCAGACACAACTTGCCAAAATATAGGCAAGAAAATTCTGCATTAATAAATGTCTAAAGCAGTGAGGGGGGCGCCTGTGACTGGCCGGGGTAACTGAGAAGTCGTGAAGGAGGTCTTTCAAAGGCCAGCAGGTGCAAGGCATGGGAAGTGAGTGCCAGAGACGGAAAGCCGATATAAGGAGGCTGCGGTAACGCATCCCCGGGAGAAGAGGCCCCCTCAGTTGATCCCGCCGTGCCCTGCCAGTCGCCCAACGCAACGTCGATTGCAACCGGTTTGCCCTGTTCTGGGAGAGCGACGGATACCAATGTCCAGACAACAAAAAGCAATCCAAGCAATGCGAAAACCATGCCTGTCAAACTGACTTTTTGTTCGGGGCGACGGGTCATCATTTCACCGTTAATTGCGTAACCAACGTCTGGATTTATATTTATAGTAACGCTGAGCTCAAGTAACAATACAAGCTGGCTAATGGAAAAGCACGAAATCTATTAAGCCGACATTGACACCCACTGCCTTCGGATTCTCTACCCGTTTCAACGGCGCTTCACCCGGACAGGGTCTGCGGTGCTGGGGACAGCATTAGCCAAAAGCGACTCGGCTCGACGAGTCAGCAGCTCTTTTCTAATAAAAGTAGTCGTAAAGTAGCAGACGGCTGACTCTGAGGTCGCATTGAGCCAAAAGCAAAATCCAATAGGATAGGAGTGATTACCAGAAAAATAACAGGAGTAACCCATGCTCGGGCGCATCACGCTCCTTCTTACTTGTTTTGTTGCCTGTTTTTCCGTGGCTCAGGCCGAACTCTCTGAAGACAAAAAAGCGCTGATACAGGAACTATTTCCGTCGGCAACGGTTATTGAAGACAAATTAGCAGACTTTCCGGTGTATCCCGTTTACCAGCTGCAAGAGCTGCTGGGCTATGCCTACGAGTCCATTGATTTAAGCAGGCTGCAGGGATTCGCCGGCCAGCCCGTCAGCATGCTGGTTGGCATGGACCCCCGTGGCCGCTTTACCGGCGTAAAAGTGCTGCATCATCACGAACCGGTGTTCTTACACGGCCTGGGCGAAGAGCCGTTGTTCGACTTTGTTAATCAATACAAAGGGCAGTCACTGCGGGAACAGATCATCGTAAACACATCCAATACCGGCCGCCCGGGTCGGACCAGTGACGGCAATACGGTGTATTTTGACGGTGTCAGCAAAGCCACTGTCTCCGTGCTTATTATTAATGACACCATACTTTCATCGGCCTTAAAGGTGGCCCGCAACAAACTGGGGGGGTTTGTGCAGACCGCACAAACACGGGCAAAACCGGACTTTTTTGAAAGGCTCAGCTGGCAACAGCTGCTTGAACGCGGCTACATTGGCCATTGGCGATTAAGCCGAGAAGCCATTGAATCTGAGCTTGGCCGCCCACTTACGGACTATCCCCAGGAGTTTGAGGGTACTGACAACGGCCCCTTCAGCGAGCTGTTCTTTGGCTATATCAACGCCCCTATGGTGGGCCGCAACCTGTTGGGCGACGAGGGCTACGAAAAGCTGATGGCTTATATAGACCCGGGCGCGCAGGTAATGCTGGTGCTCTCCGGCGGAGCCTTTCACCACGTATCCGAAAACTTTATACCCGGTAGCAACCCAGAACGGCTGAGCCTCAGTCAGAACGAGCTGTCCGTGGAAATGCGCGATTTGAACCTATCCAGCCAAGGTCTGGAATTTCAGGCAGCCGGCATGCCAGCTCTGGCAGCACACAATTTTTTCCGCATGGGTGGAAGCGCTGGTTTTAGCCCCGGGGCCGATTCCACGTTGAATTTTCACATTGAACTTGCCCGTAACCACCTGGTGCGAGACAGCACTATTATAGGTGTGCCGGTTCGCTTCAACGGGGATTTGTTTGAAACCGTAGAACCTGCGCCGTCGTTTATGGATGAACGCGAGCCTATATGGATTGGCTTGTGGAAGCAGCGCTGGTGGCAAATCGCCATTTTGCTAACGGCACTTACGGTATTGACTGTTTTTTTCGCTCGCCAGAAAAAATTAAGCCGGCACCCAAAACTCGTACACCGATTTCGCTGGGGGTTTCTGTTTTTTACCCTGTTTTACATTGGCTTTTTCGCTCAGGGCCAGCTGTCGGTGGTTAATATCTACACACTTTTTCTGGCGATCTGGGATGGTTTTTCTCTCAATGTGTTTCTACTCGACCCGATTATTTTCATTCTATGGGTGTATACCTTTATCAGCCTGTTTATTTGGGGCCGCGGCCTGTTCTGTGGGTGGTTGTGCCCGTTTGGTGCACTTCAGGAAATGGCCGCCTGGCTAGGCGCAAAACTTCGA
>Ga0307960_1000158_pt1 | contig 37915 bp, 36 predicted proteins | sample OrgLakmetagen542_FD_201832 | JGI IMG/M metagenome (GOLD analysis project Ga0307960, IMG submission 201832) | Saline water microbial communities from Organic Lake, Antarctica - #542 | ecosystem: Environmental > Aquatic > Non-marine Saline and Alkaline > Saline | place: Antarctica: Organic Lake... | reverse complement strand
CTGAACACAGTACGTGATGATGCCGGCGTTACGGCTATTCCGGGATATACCGAGCCGCAATCGATTGAAAACGACGTTACCTCACCGATGGCTTTCCACTTCATAAACCTTCTCCAGACGCTGGATAAGGTTGTCACACTGCTGGACAGCTTGTGGCTTACTGAAGAAATCGACGTTAAACAGAAGCTGCGCATGGAATATATGTGGCAAAAGCGTCTGCTGAAGTTTTCTAATCAGCTGCGCGAGTTGAATAATCGTGCTCGCAAGGCATCCAAAGGCAACTCAGTTGAAGTAAAGTCTGATAACACCGAGACTGCTGATGCCAAAGACATACCCGAAGCAATGCCAGAAGAGGAACCGAATTTAGAAATTGAAACAGAGGAACCTTCTCAGATTGCCGCTGTAGGGTGAGATCACGAGATTAGAAAAGCTCCCGCGATCACATCCCGGGAGCTTTTTTGTGTCTTACTGCAGGATCACAGGAAAGTTTGGAGCTAGCGGTGCGCGTCAGCTAACAAACACGTGTTGTTCTGCCAGCTCGCCACGTCATCATAAATACGGGGGCGAACAAGCTCAGTGATGAGGAGCAATGCCGCATTCTGGCCACTTGTAACGCCCCTGAATATGAGGCCTTGCCGCCGTCCCAGATTGTGCCGTTGTGAGATCAGAATAAAGTTGGTAACAAACCAGGCATGGAAGGCACTTTAACTGGTGAGTAGAAGCAGAGCCGAAAAAATAGAGTTGGTAACTTTGAAGGCGTGTTCTTGGTGTATGGATGCAAAATCAATGGCTTAAGCCAATAGTTACCAACTTTATTATGTTGTTACCGACTTTATTACAATCCCACAGCCGTCTCTGCTGGATGAGGGGCTTTATCTGGCCTCAGAATCCTCGTTTTACGTAAGCCCTTAAATCGACCCACTTGTCCTCAGTCGAGCTGCCCTCGTACAGCCGCCCCGGGTCAGCAATGACAACGCCTTTGCCGAGTCATTGTTCCGAACCCTGAAGGACCGACCGGAGCGCGAGGAATCGGCGCAAGACGGTGCTGGGGGATTTGCAATCATGCACGCACTCCACGGCCAGCCCTCCATATTAAACGGCACGGAATCGAACGATCTGCTGCTGGCCGATGGCAACCACGAAAAAGTGTTTGTCGCACTGGACAAGGCGATGGCTGAGGCGGTTATCGAGGCGGTCAGAAACCTTATGTCGCTAACTGGATCTCGCTATCTGATGGTTACCAGGCCACACCACTAGGGTCGGCCTCAGGCGTCCAGGCTGATGGGTTTGTGCCAATGTCGCTGAAATCCTCCTTCGGCAGGTTTCCTGTGTCAATGAGCTTGTCAGCCCATTCGGACAAATCAATCTGGGACCAGTCAAGGGCACCTAGCTGGGAAATAGTCAGCCCACTGCAGTTTGGGTATTTCGGAGGGTCGCCCCAACCTAATCCAAGCTGGGGTTTTGCCTGCTCCATAATGACTTTCCCAAGCGCTGTCGGCCACGCGCAATACATGCGATCGTTACGGATGCAGATGTCCGTAAATCCAAGACTGATCTCATCGCCGCAGTAACTGCCCATATAAAGTGCAGCGTCGATTTCCGTTGATGTGGCCAATTCAATTTCATCGTCATTGCACGGCACAAAGAACGTTAACAACATTTCTGCCACGCCAAAGAATGCAACCACGTTGGGCCCTATAAAAAGCTCTTCGGCGCCGTCATTGAGAATTGCCTCTATATAGTTGTTTTCGTCCAACGCGTCCTCGCCGCCAGCCAGGTCACAGCAATTCCAAAGATCTTGCCATTTGCCCCGGCCCTTGCGGCAGGCCTGTGCCTTTCCATCGAACACCTTGCAGGTGCTGGGATCTGTTGGATCACTACACTCTGTATGAGATGCGATTCCTTGCACAGCGCTCAGCATAGCGGCAGCTGTGGCAAAGCCGCTAGAAGCGGCTGTATCTTGCTGGTCAAGACAACTCCCGTCAGCGCAGTAGAACTCCGTGCTTCCACAAACCATGCGTGTTTGGGTTTCTTCTGACGTTCTATTTGTTTCTTTCTCGCATTCGTAAACATCCTCTACGTCAGAGCACCAGCTTCCAATGCTAGAGACTATTTGATTTATGCATTCAGTTCTGATCTTCGTACATGTTGCGTCACTTTCAAGCGCAGTACAGGTATTAAACGGATTCAGATCGTATTCCTCTCCGCCGTAATTAGTGGAGCCAGTGTAAGGATCGCAATTAACATCCGAAATAGTTATAGCTGATGTGAGCTTGTTTCCATAACCTCCTGGACCAGAAGTGAGCTGCTCGTATAGGGGTCCGCTATCACAAATCTCTATGCCGTCAATTGTTCGGCATGAAGGTGTGTCATAGTAGAGGTCGTAGCTGCACATGCCAGCGTTAGCGCCGATATTTGCTATAAAATTCTTGCATTGAGCAGTGCCAGTCCAGGTATCATCAACGTATGTAATAATGCTGCCGTCGGTTTGTATTACCTCCCACGCTGAAATGTTATGATTTACCGTGCAATCCGGAAATGTTTCAGATTGAGATCGTTCGCAAAACTCTAGTTCGGTCTCTGTTGTTGTCACAGTTTCATCGACCGTATCCGTAATAATGTTACAATCTGCCATCATGTCGTTCAGCTGGCTGTCGATGCCGAGGGCCGCAAACGGGTTCGGTTCACTCGTCGTCCGAGTCCTCTCAACCTTACCGCATTCATCACCATTCTCAAGTGTCGGAGATTCACAGCTTGGTAAAGATTCAATGTAATAAGCGTCGTCACTTGGCGATGGGTGGTTACAAACTCCGCTGGCTTCAACCTTGCGTACCCCAATGGTGTTCCGCATGGATGCGAGGCTTGTCTGACCTTTCATTGTTTTCGACGGAAAATGCAGAGTGCGACCGGAAACAGATATTTCACCTTCACTATTTGGAGCTCTCGCGATTTCGGCGCCAGCAGCATCAAGCCAGCGCCAGTAACGTGATTCGTAAGCGCCCCAGCTAAACAGGGATGATGAAAGAGGATCATTGATAATTCGCTCACAGTTCGCGCCGGGCGCCGAACAACCTGGAACCCAGTGTGTACCACCCGTGATTTTTACTTGAGATCGCTCGCAGGAGCCGAATTGAATCGGTACCGCGAACATCGCAATCAGACTTCGGACTTTGCCTGATGGAACCGGTGTTACGAAAAAACCGTCGCCGCCGCCTGACGATGTACCAACAGCATTTTGATGATCGTGCCATGCTATGCCGAAGAGGTTCGTGTCGATGTTGCTGCTCAGATCGTGCTGATAAATAACCTCATGGCGGTATATTTTGTGTTCAATCGTCGTTTCAAAGCCGATCTCCTGATTAACAATTTCAAATGCTTGACTGGAGCTGTTGTTCGATCCGCCACCCGCTAAAAACTGATTCGCATCTGCAGAGGCACCAACTAATCCCGAATCATCTCCGTAACTGCTGCGGGCATCATCAATCATGTCCTGCTCTTCTGAGGTCCCAGGAGGAAGAAAGTCCGATGGATCCAGTTGATCGCCGCCTGATGATTTCACACCTTCGCCACTTAACTCGGGACGAGCTGCTGACAGCGCATCATTGATCCATGCGCTATCTGCGGCTGCTGGGAAAGATCCCGTCATCATTACGACCGCTAGAAGTGCAGTTTTAAAAATCTGTTTCACAGTTATAGCTCCAGACAACAATCGTTCCATCGGAAAATCAGATGCAAATAATCCTCGGTTCCGGGAACATTTTTGTGAACGCCCCACCGGAAGTCCGATTCGCCAATCCAGTGGTTGCCGCTAGCGCCTTCGGGCTGGCCTGGTTGCCCTGCCCCGTCGGGAGTTCCAGGACCAGTCGGGTTTCCGCCAGGGCCAGGGCCAGGGCCAGGGCCAGGGCCAGGGCCAGCGCCAGGGCCACCCATGCTTGGTGCGGGCCCGGGCATGAGCGCTGTTGCGAGCGGCCAGTATTGCTGCATCCGGTATTGATTCTTGGGGAGCATGAAGGCCAGGTCTGAGCCGCAGGAGTTGCCCATTGTCTTTCGGGCAAGGCCCCATCTATGAAGTTGTGCGATAAGTCTGGCTGCCATTAAGCTCGTATCGGCAGGAGGAGAACCCTGGTGCGTTACAGAGCCAGTCATTGGGTACAAAGTACCCCAGCTACCGGCGCACCAAAATAGGGCTTCAAGCGGTTGTTGGCCTGCGACACCGGTTGTAACGGCTTCGGCAGTGCAGGCCATTAAGGCAGCGGGATTAGCGAACAATGCTGTTTCTGGATTAACAAAGAATGAGAGCATGTCATCGCTCCACGTTGGAATCAGTTCCGTTACGTAGAGAAGGTCAAAGGAGCTAAGTGGATTGCATCCAGCAACCAGACCTAGCATTTCACCGACCGGAAATGAAAAATAGTGGGTGTGTCGAAAGTCGCGGTCCTGAAATCCTACCTTGTCAGAATCGCCACTGTAGCCGCCCAATTCTGTATCTGCTCCTAAGGGTAGATTTACACCAAATGTTGGGCTGCAGCCCGGCATTTTTACTGCCTCTACTATTCTGACAGGAAACCAGGCTCCCATTGTTATTCCGGGAAAAGGAGGGTTGCACATACAAAATGCGCTCGTGACGGCCCCATCGGGTAATTCGCCCGGGCCAAAAGCCTGACCGGCAACCTTGATGGGAAAAATGCAATCCCAGCAGATATCGCTCATGATGCGCTCGAAGACGCGCGCACTGCGACAGCTAGTGGATGGCGTGCTGCCGGGAGGCGGCGCCACGCCCGGTGGAGTGGCTTGCGCAAAGCTCTGGTTTGAGACTGAACTCAGCAATATAGCTACCGCCAGGGATAAGAGAAGTTTCACTTAATAATCCTCTTTGCCAAATTCGGTAACTCGAATCATATTTCCATCCTGTTCGAAGCGTGATGGAACTTTTTCGACCTGAAACCTTTCCACGATTGGTGCGTTAGCCATTTTCAGGGGAAATCCTGCAATCGAATTATTAAGTTCCTCGAAGGCCTTCCAGCCGTCCTCCGAAATGTCTAAGTCAGTGATCATCACAATGGGAAGAGTGTTCTTTTGTTTGGCTCTCTGAACCTCCTTTATTGCCCACGCAACCTGCTCCGGCTTTGAACCATCAAATACCAGGCCAATCCTCCGAAATGGCATTATGTCCAACGGATTTACCTTATCGCCCTTTGTTGCAAGGATCTTTCCGGACGGCGTTTTAATGCTTTCGTTCACCGTGAACGTTAAATCCACAACGAATGAAGCGGTCTTTCTGGCAGGTGGTAATCGAGCAAATTTTTGATTATTCCAAAAACGATTTTTTGCCTCAGCCTTCATTTTGTCCGTATCAAGATTTGCCATACGGCGCTTGACGGTATCCATGAAATTTTCTTCGGCGATCTCATAGATAGGGCCTTGTTGGCCTAGTGTCCCCCGCCGCCCGAGTTCGAATTGATCAGCCACCCAATCAACATTCAGCATTCCCTGCACTTTTAATGTAGGGGTGCTGCCATCAAACCGAATGATGGTTGGGACAGAGGAAACACCGTAGTCATTAAATAGATTGGGATCGAGATAGATCAGCGGGGGTTCTTTGGCTTCGGGATCGTGATCGTTCCAGCGTTTAAACAGAAGTTTCATCGTATCTGGGATGGTGTGGTTTTTTTCAGCAAGGCCAATAATGACGCCAAAGGTGTCATCCCTTGCTTTGATGGCTTTCATGGCTTCTTCGAATTCGATGTCCGGCATACCTAGACTCAGGTAAACGACGTATCTCACGTCACCTTGCAGACCGAGTGCCGACTTAGGTTTCAGGTTTTTTCCTAACCCAGCACCCTTTTCGATTTCGGCATTTTCATCACGAGTAAATAGCCAATCCTGTTCGTCAAATTTGAGCCGTTGAAGCTCTTCATCGATTCGGGCATTTGTTTCTGTTGTGATGTCTTGTGCTGCTTGGCGAAGTTTTTCGTTGTCCCCTGGGGCTCGGAGCCGCTCCACCTCTTCTTTGGTAATGTACTGCTCAGGATTTTCGAAAATGTCTTTGTGCCCCTCAAACTGATCAAGCTGAAACTGAGCAGAGAGGGTTGGCGCAATGCCGGCTAGCATCAGCGCCGTGCACAGGGTTGTCAGGACAGTACGCATTGTTTGTTCCAGATATCGGATATTTGAACTAATCCTACCGATGTCTGAGGAACTGTTTGCGCGTCACGATGGTGTTTTTAGGGCAGTTTGTGTTCATTTTAATACAGCCACCAAGGAAGGGATTTCAGACTTGGTGGCTGTTGGTTAATAGATGGGATAGACGCGCCCGATTATCTGGGATGACTCAACGGGTCCCCAGTAACGAGAGTCAAACGATGCCGGCTCGGTGCCCATTGCAAACAGTTGATCGGCACCGATCGTCAGCGTCCGAGTAAGCTCCTCTGCTGACTTGACCTTTTCTTTACCGGCATGGCGAAGTAAACCATTCAGCTGAGGTACTCCGTTAACGGTTGTTTCTTCAGCACCGACGTTTACCTGGTCGCCCGAAACAGCCACGGCTTGTTTGAATGCTACAAGCCCATCCTCCACCGCCGGCTGCATGCCCTTGGCGACGTAAGCGAAGTATTGGCCGCGCTTAATGTCGCGCTGCTTGGTGTCGACAATGACCAGCGTGAACGGAAGGCAGCCATACTCTTGTGAGTCGACACCGAGATAAAACCGGTTGCCAAGGTAGGCGCCTATTAACAGGACGACTGACAATATCGCCGTCGCCTTAACAAGAAATTGCCCCCGACTACTGCTGGACTTGGACATAAAGTTCCCTCGGGGCTGCGCGAACCATCTCAGATCGAAGAACGATAAATCCTTGCTCAGCGAGACTCTCTGCTGTGGCATTGATTTGCCGTCTCATTTCTAACAGGTCGTGGTCATTTTCCTCAGCGTTGATAGCCTCAACCAACGGAGAGGTGTCCAGGATCACGATGTTGTTTGACGGCGCAAATATTCCGGATTGTAAAAGCAAGTAAATAACGGCAATCGCGGTTGCCGCTATAATCGCAATAGTGATTGAATCACCAGTTGTTGGCTTAGCCATAATCATGACCCCTCTTATTTACCCAGCCATTTTCAAGCGATGCTGTTCTTTTGCGTCTTTTTCACTTTGGATAACCGCATCTATCGCATCTTGAAGTGCAAGACCCTGGCGCTGATAGTCCTTGATCGCCTGAACTTCACTATGCTTTGTGGAATACAACAGCTGCTGAAAACGATTCACGATCAGTCGGCCAATACCGGCGCCATTCTCAGTGATGAAGAATATCTCACTGTATTTACCCGCCTGGGTATGAACTGTTTTAAGCAAGTCATATCCCGCCTCGGTTAGCGGCAACTTCTCGTCGCGCCTTACCTGATCAATCGTCTGGCCCTTTTGCTTCAAAAGGTACATGTTGGCACTGTTTTCTACGATTGCGATACCGGTAGGATTGTTATATAAGTCGTTGATACTTTGGGTAATTGTGATCGCTGACCCGCCATATTTACGAAATCTACGATAGCCTGTCTCTATGAAGCCGGCGACCGATCCAGAAGAAAGTAATGACCATGCTTCGTCTATTATCAACAACTTACGTTGATCTCGCTCGCCCAAGTACATTTCTTGCTGTATTTGATAAATTAATTGCAGCAAGACGACCTGCTGGAGCTCAGGTTTCCCTTTTAATTCTTCAAGTTCCAATGTAATAAAGGGATTCTGTTTCATTTCAAGATTGTTCTTTCCATTAAACCAGCGGCCGAACTCACCGGCAGTTGTGAAAGGAAATAACTGATGGCCGACATCTGAAATGCGGAGATCTTCTTCCTCTGTACCCATGTCGATCATTTTCTTGGCGACCATGTCGATCGTTGTATCTTGGCCGTGTTCCAGCCAGAGATCGTTAAGGACTTTTCGTAGGCGGGAGATCTGGAGATCGGACAGCTTTTCATTAGGTGCCGCCATGGCGGTCAACAGTCCGATCAGCATGTTTACTTCTTCGTTATAGTCCTTGACCAAATCGAACGGGTTCAGACAGATATCAGAGTCATCCCCGAACACCATAAATTGGCCGCCAAGTGCATCTGAGAGTTTCTCATACGACCGGCCTACATCGATCACCCATACCCTCTCGCCCATGGAGAGATAGGACACGATTTTTTCGTTGGTCAGAAATGATTTGCCAGCTCCACTCTGTGCCGCTATGACACCATTAAAGTTTGTGTTGGAGTCGAAAAGATCAACCGACATTAACTGACCTGTCCTAGAGACAAACTGCATTGTGGGGGTACCGGTGCCTTTCCAGTCACCAAGGAACGGAATCAGCCTGACGGCATGGCGGGTCGCCATGGTCGTGTACCTGTTTAGTGCTTTCATGGCATGTTGATCAGCACCAAACGGTAATGAGTTGAGAAAGATTGGAAGATGGAAATATTTATCCTCCATCATTTGCATACCAATCGTGCGGTAATAGGTTTTTGCGTTGGAAACATCGTTGTTCGCTTCTTCTTCTGAGTCAGCGAATATGGCAAGTGAGAAATTGAACTGGATAGCTCGATCACCGTCATCAAGCGCATCAAACAGAGCATTAAAACTGTGATACTGAGCGGCCATTTTAGGGACAAATTTCATCATAGGCCCCTGGGCCTGCTTGATGAGCCAGTTCCTTTTGGATGTCATTACTTCCCGCGTACCCTCGCTGTCGGGAAAGTAGATCGAAGCGGTTATCATGAATGAGTTTTTCAAGCCTCTGTTGCCATGTTTCGGGTCGGCAATGTAAGAGGAAGGGATTCCAAGATGAACAAATTCAGGGTATTGCTTTACGCTCAATGTGCGGATGTGTTTTTTTCCGATCCGGAGTCCGGTGGAGGATACCGTCAAGTCATTTTCGATATCGATGAACTGATCTCGAAGCATCTTGCTTTCGTCGTAGACTTTGTCCTCAGCCGTTGATTTCCATGAGGCGTCGTCACCCCAGTTGAGCAGGGTTTGCATAATTCGGACGTATTCCCTGGCCGTTAGTGCTTGCGGGCCTAAGCCAGTCGATTGAAGAGCATTCTGGACTGAGTTTTTTAACTTGTACGCCGCTTTAATTGTCTTCACGGAAGGTGGATTGTCACATGGAATTTTAGCGGTAAGAATCAGTCGATGATCTCGGACCAGTGGGCCATTGTCGTCACCGATCGGGACTTTCGTTCCTTCCCTAAAAAAGGCAGCCCGTTCCATAACAGTTTTAAATAACAGTTCATTGGCATTTGCCCGCATTCCTACCATTTGACGGAGGTTGCGATCGATGTCAGGAGAGGAAATAAGAGTCCACTGCATGAAGGAATTTTTGGGCCAATCCTGGCTAAGGGTACCGATCATTTGATTGAGAGTGGACGGGTCAGCGGCAGTCAGCGGGTTCATTTGCAAAGCAAACCCGATCATCCCGTCTTCCATATAAAAAAGCCCGTACTCTTCTTCATAGGCGAGCTCAGAAAACAGTTTTGCTGCTGACGCATGCTCAACCATTTTTGCGCGATGACCAGATGATGTATTCATGACAACCTCGACTGTGCGGATGTGTTTAACCGCGTATTGCTAGGACTTTAAATAGGAAGGACGACACACGGGGGTGAACAATGCCACCCCGTGTGTCAAGGCGGTGATTTACACGGCCAGACCGGCACCCATGATGCTTTCGATAATGGTTGGGGAATAGAACAGACCGATGCCTGCTGCCGGGCCCATAACGAACGCCATGATGTTCTGTTTGGCGACGCCGAATACGATGCCAACAACGATCATGGTCAATGCAATGATACGTCCGAGGGTTCCCTGGACCCAGCCTTCGAGCGTATCCCAGATAGTGTCAAATTCTGCACCGCCACCGGTACCGGCACCAGCCATGGCAAGGCCAGGCAAGGAAAGCATTGCAACGGGGATGGCGTAACGGCCACCTGTTTTTGCGGCGACGAAACACTTGTACTGGATGTTTTGAAGGGTGGTTTTACCAGTTTGATTCATGTGCATTTTATTGCTCCTAAGGGTTTTAATTACTGCTGGTTTGGGATTGTGATAGCCTGCTTCCAGACTGCGGTTGTGGCTTTTGGGGCCGGTTCAGGTTCGAGGAGTTCAGCCCAAGAGGCATGATCCTGTTCGCACGCTTAGGTGCGGACTTACCGATATTCCAACGTCTGCTTTGGACTTCGGTGTAGACCAGGCCAGGACTATGCAGGTCTCCCTGCTTATCCTCGTAGGTATCGATCCAGACACGCATTACGCGGGCTGGAGTTCGAATCGGTGTCGGACCCGTATGCTGGATATATTGCCCAGCAACACGATGTTGCTGCTGTGTTGGCTGGCCATCCTTGGCGGATCCTGAGGGATGCCGTTGCGCTTCCCTGTCATCAATTTGCGAATCTTCATTTTGGAAATCGGAATTCTTTATTGAATTCGTGTTTTCAGTCGCTTTGTAAACCTCGGTGGCACTCATGCATGTGACGCCCTCGGTGTCGTAGCCTTTACAGGCGTAGTCTCCGTTTCCGACTGAAAAAACGCTGCATCCGGTCATCGTAAGGCAGGCAACTGCTATCGCGATTGGCTTAATCATGATGCTTTACCTCGAAGGAATTGCGCCAACTGATCAAGTTTCTGCGGGGCGCCGGTTACGCTTTGGCGGCTTGGAGAAATGATTGTCGGTACAGATTCAACTTGCATGACGGTAGCCAGGCGCTGACTGTTAGCCAGCGATTTAGAGTCACAATTTTCAGTAACATCGCTGTACTGATTTTTCTGCATCGCTGCATGTCTTTGTTCTTCTGGCATGCACGACAGTGCTTCTGTTGCGCGATAAGAGCGCTCGCCCAGCAAAGGGACAATCAGGTTGTGAAACGTAAATTCATCGCCCAACTCTTCCTGCATCTTGATAACCGAATGACAATATGGGCAGAGGGGATCGACCCACACATAGGCAGTTTTTGGACCACTACCAACAGTAAAAGACAGGAGCTTCTCGGTATTCGGGAAGCCTTGTTTCGTGGTCAATTCAGAGCTCTTATCAGGACCAGACCGGGTGGAGACGGATGACTCTCCAAACGCTTCCTGAGCTTGCTGAACAGAGGTGATAATTGTGTGATCTTCCTGGCGGTCTACCATCCTACCTGGCATCACGAAACGGCCATCTTGTGAAACGATCACGGTTGCGCCGGAAGATGTCTCCCTCATGAATAGAGGGCCTTCGATCGGCAGCTTAACCATCCGCGGTGCGCTTTCGGTTGTGTCGGCTACAGCTGGTGCGCCAACCAATGACGCTGCAAGTGTGCCTGCTGTTAACCACTGTCCTAAACGTGACATCTGTAACCTCATCGTTCTGTTTCAAGTAATGTATCAATCGGTAATTATTTGTACTGACATAACAACTGCATAAAATAAGGGGTTTGTTGCGCAAACAACGCTCCCCATAGAACCTTTAATTGTCAGTGTTTGAAGCTGATTGCCGTGCCGGTATTTAGGATCAGGTCGATCTCTCTCCCGGCGTCTATTTCCAAAATTGGAAAAATCTGGTCAGCCATGTTGAGGTAGTATTCCGCTATCCTTTCCATGGCCGCGCCTGTTCCCTGCATTGCCGCCGACTGCACAGCCTCATCAGAAAGCGCTTGTTGGAATGGCAGAGTGTCCGATGGAGTTGTGCTGATCGTAGGAATGGGTGACGATCCGAACACTTCAGAGGCTGAGCTGAGAAACGCAGCCATGGTCGACTTTGCCAGTAGCTGGCCCGTTTTGGTCACCAGTCGTCCTCGCACACCTGCCTTTCCGTCTTCGCCGACAGCGAAAGATTCAAGACGGGTTTCCATAGCTTTGCCTTCGGAATTTATACAGCTCAACGTCTCAGACCTCAGGTAGGCCCTTTCGCTGCTCATGTCGCCATAGCCTGATATGATCAGAAAGCACTCGCGCAAATCGGCCCGGTACCGATTCGGCAGAATAGATTCGGTCTTAATTCGGACGAGGGCTGGATGAGGATTGCCTTTTGCAGAATTATTAGTTGGTGCATCTAAACCCGTTATTAAGGTGCCACTTACAATGGAGCCTGCAGGTAGATACTGGCCTTCCTCGGTTTTCTCTTCAGCTTGAGCCTTCCGTTCCCGAGTCGCTGAATCCGGCGTACTCTCGATTACTGTCATTGACACTGAAGGACCTGAAGGTTCTGTTCCCTCAATGTCTTGGTCTGACGGCCTGCTACCCGGTGTTTTCCCCGTAGTTCTTGATGGCGGCGCCTGGAAGCGAGAGCTGTCAGCCCAGATATTCTTTTCACCTTGGCGGCGGCCCCTGGACTGATCTGGAACATTGCTGAAATCTATTGGTGCAGCTTGTTGGGTGTCATCGTTGAGCAATGACACTGACTCCCCAAGCTCGCCATCACTATCATTGGCTTTGGCCGTCGACGGAACGGTTCCTCTTTCATCCACCTCGATGCCTTCTTGGTTTAAGGCATCATTTTGGCGACTCAGTCGTTCATTGAGCTTGTCGATCTGACGTTGAGCTTCGCGGGCACTTTCTAGCGCCTTTTGTTCGTTGGATAGCATCTGACTGGCTTTTTGCTCCAAGCTGCCAAGTTGTTTAGCCATGGATTCTTTTGTCCGCTCCATTGACCTTACTCGTGCGCTTAATGCGTCCATGCTTAATTGCCGGCTGTTATCAGCGGTTAGCCGTACGGAACTTGGGGTGACAGCCTCACTTCGCTCGTATTGTTCGCCGCTCAGAAATTGCCAGAGAATAGTCACCAAGACTGCGCAGCCAGTTCCCAGTACAAGTTGCTTCTTTCTTTGGGCAGGCAGACCCGTCCAAAATGACTTCAACTTTTCCATGCTTTACTCCTGGATCAGGCTTGGGCGGCGAATGTCAGGTTCGGCATCTTCAAGGCGTTGAACTGCGATGAAAATCTCTGTTTTCTGGCCTGGCTCCAGAATGGATCGAGGCCATTCTGCTGCTGCCAGAACCCGCCCGCCTGCGCATTGGTGTCCGATTATTTCGATAGGTTGAGGACCATTATTTGTGGCTACCGCCACCTGTATTTCCATGTTGTGTCCTTCTACAACCTGACCTATCTCAAAGGACACGTGTTTTCCGGCATAACAAGAAACATAATCCTCCTGCGAGGGAGTTCTCATGGTGTAGCCTTGAGGGAGATTTTGTAGAGCCAGTGCACGGAAGGCTTGAGTTATAGTGTCGACGTAGGATGTGCGTGTTTCCCACTGCTCAGCGGTTGGATTGGCGTACTTGATCAATTCTTTACCGGCATCAAGCGTGAATCTGATTTCCTGAGGTGGGATTGCTTTGGGAAGCAGCGTAATTGACGCTGCCATGCGCTCATTCCCCTTGGGTGAAATAAACAGCGTAACTGGCTGCTCGGATCCGGTAGCGACGTAAATAATTTCACCTGAGGTGGTGATTTCTGCGTCTGTATTAGTTGTTCGCACTTCCGGGTTTGAGAATGGCGCAACTAATCGATTCGGATGCCCCCTTGAGATCTGGATGATGCGGTTGACGCCGGGCTTCAGGACCGCAACTTCCTGCCTCTCAGTCTGTTGGTTTTCTCGTATCTCTTTTTCGAGTCGGTCAGAAATATCCTTGGTTGCTTGGGAGCCCCTGACGTTTTGGCCATTTCCGCTTTGCAGAGCTGCAACCTGAGATTTCATCTCTTCGATAGCCGCCTCTCGCTCGGATTTTTCGATGCGAGCGTCAGCCTGGGCCTTCTGGGTTGAAGCTTCGTTAATCGGCTTGGTTGCCGGTTGCCTTCTGTGCTCTGTAATGCTGACAGGGACGCCTGGCAGATCTGCGACTGACACAAGCGATTCCTCCTGAGCAATGGCGCCCAGAGAAAAACTTGAGAGCGCTATGATCGCTACTGTAGCGCTAAGGTTTTGAGGTAGATTTCTTTTAAACATGGTTTCAATAACCTCTTAGCGTTTGCGCTCTGGGCTGCCTACATAAACGTTCACGTAGGACATCTGCGGGAGATAGTTGGAGACTTGCACTTCAAATTCGTAGGTCACCTTCTCGGTCGTCTTTGTGTCGCCTCGACCTTCGGTGATTCGGTTGCCAAAAACGACAACACGCTTGCTATCCTCCCAGTAATCCACTGATCTTGGCTCGAAGGAGATCGCAAGGTTCTCTTGCTCAATGGTGTTTACCTGGTCCATCACGCTTTCTTTGACGTCGTGATAGATAGAGGGATGAAGAACGTCCTCTATCGTCTTAACCAAAAACTCAACGGTGCCGGGATGGACGTTGCCAAGCATTTGGGCGACATAGAGGCCATAGCCTTTTTTTGTTGCCTCATTGGCGTCGTTATGAGCAATTTTTGCCGCATCGGTCATACTTGGAGGCAGCACTGTGATAATGGGCGTTTGATTGGAAAGCGAATAAACCGAAACGAGAAGGGCCACAGCCAGTATTGGAAGTGTAATTCTGCCAATAAAATTCTCGAAACGTACCGCTCCCCACTGCTGGTTGAATTTTTTGAGTTCCATCTGAGGCAACCTTATTGTAGATACTGACGTTCATAGGGATTTGGCAAAGTTCTGGCCTCGCTGATCGTGACCCCAAACCAATAAAGCATGTGAATCAGGTACCCATTCGGCTTTATGTTTTTGAATCGACGGACCATTTTCACCGTGAAGTAAGCCAGAATGAGCGACAAAATTATCTGTTCGAGCATGAACCCCATGATGAAAATAAAGAAAAATGAACCAACCTCATCAGAAGTCCACATCAACATAATTGGCGGTTCGTCTACGTGACGCGGTAACGCCAGAGCTTCTTCACTCATACATCTATTCCTTGGCTAGTAGTCAATGGGATAACAATACTGAGTTTTCAGGTGCGTTCGGTGCTAAACGCACACCTAAAAATGGACCTTTGTGGAAGGAGGCAATTTCATCCAGGATTAGGCGTCGCAGGGGGACGACAGAGCGTGTTCAGAAAGAGGTTAGAACGCCTGTTTTGCTATTGAGCGCCAGTAAACTGTGAGGCTCTTTTCGTGAGCCCATCCCGTGCCGGGGTCCGGTTTGTATTTATGGTTGGCTAGGGGCGCCATCGATGACTGATCTGTGTTTTGTTAGCGCCTGACTGCCATCGATGGGAAAGTAGAATTCCATTTGTTGGACAACGTTCGCAGAAACCTCAAATGATCGTTTTATATAAGATAGGTATTTAACTTCGGGAACCTGATTCTTTTTCCCTAACCATTTTTCATACCTGCTTTTGAAGATTAGAGGAGAGGAAAATAAAGCAAATTGATAGGCCTATGCCCCAATAAAGCACGGCGGAGGGGTGTATCGAGAATGGCAACGAAATATAAAACAAAGGCAGAAATATTAACAACATCATCACTTGCAACGCAGCGTGATAAACCACTGGGCTTGCATATCCATAACTAACCTTTTTAACTTCTCGAACGCACATGCCGTGAATAAAGGCAGGAATAAATAGGGGTAACATGTAGGGAACCCACAACTGAATCATGGCTAACCGCTGTACCCCCTGATAGATCGTTATCCACATCACTTGAATGCGACTTTCAATATAAGGCCAAATGGAATTGCCGACATTTTCAAGCCCGACAGACGCTTCCTTTTCCTCGCGTGAAGGGATAATTGTATAAGACGCTGCAACCATGCCCGTCTCTTCGAACAAGGAGGAGAAGCTGCTGTCAGCTTTTTCAACCAGATCGATGAGTGCGTTGTTGCCTAACCAGTCAGCGGTCATTTGTCGTTCACTGGTGATCTGCTGCTCAAGCCAGTCGTTCGGCACCAGAGTGCCAACCAATATGATTTGCAAAAGCCAGATGATCGTCCAAATAAAAAATTTACTTTCGGTCATACGTGAATTTCCTTTAGCCGGTCCTGACGCTCAAAAATGCCTCAAGGCGCATCATTTTCTTTTCTCTATCGGTAAGAAGTTCTTCCAGAAGGCGCTGAGTTTTAATGGGCTGAGTCGGTTGTGAGCGTGGATACACGCCGGCAATTGCGTCGTACTGGCTGGCGAGCAATGGAGGATTTGGATACTCCCACACTTCGCCATGTTTGAACGTTACCGCCCAGAGCGCGAAGTTCGCGCTACGCTGGAAAAGTGCGAAGGTATAGCGTGCTAACACCTCGTGGAGATGGATCTTTCCGTTATGCCAATCCTCCATTCCATCGGCAAATGCCGCGCTTGCATCGGCGATTGCATTTTCAATAAGCGTGGAATGGTTGTCCGTATCCGACGGTATCGTATCCGTTAATAAAGCCGCCAACCGAAGCGGAATGTCGTCGCAACCCGGAAATAAAAGTTTGAGGTTGGTCAGGTCGCCATTGGAACTGGTTTCTTTTAGCGCTTCTTTCAGGATTTTTCTTGCAACGTTTTTCACGTTGGCGTCGAGCTTCATAAGGCACGGTCCTGGATTTCGGCATCCTGGACCCATACCTGGTCGTCGAGTGAAACTTCAATTTCACTGGTAATAATCGGTATTCTTCCTTTGTATATGCGTCCACCAGAAATGGAGGCGATGTACTCCAGGTTTGGCAGATTCCCCAGTAGGCTTGGAGGAAACAATGGAGCCTCGGTTTCTATCAGGCGTTCACCGTATCCCCCGGAAAAGCTCGCTACGTTCTTGTCGCTATCAATAGCGGTTGTGTTTTGTGTGTGCATTATCTGACGAATAATAGTTTCGCCCAGGGGCTCGGTGATGAACTCCTGTGTTTGCCCGTCCTTGGAGCGAAGGCCAATCAGGTTGTTGGCGTTACCGATTACTTGACGGGACTTTGCCTCATCGCCGAGTCGGGCACTAAAGTCGGCAAACGTTTGGCTGGCAATCATTACCTGAAATCCAGCACCCCGGCCTTTGTTCATCAATGAAATCAAGGGTTTGTTTATAACTTCTGCGGCTTCATCCACGATCAGGTTGACTGGCCGGTTATTGACCCCGTAGTTGTACCGGTCGCCGGCCACCGCCGTAAGATCGGCAAGCAGGATCGAACCGATTGCCGAACCTACCGTTGAATCGCTCAAAGAGTCTAAGCCGAGATACACCACTTGGCCGGTATTGATCATTCGTGCTGAGTCCGTAATGGGACGGATATCGTCTGGGTCGTCGGCGTCGGGCGACAGCAGATCTCCCAGCTCTCCGGAGGTCAGCTGGTTCAGGATGGGCTCAAGTGAGGCTACCATTTTGGAAAAGTGCGCCTTGTCATGTTCAAACATTTTGCACAAGCCACCCAGAGGCTGGTTAGGATGGGCCTGCTGAACATGATCACGGTAGTAACGAACCAAAATCTGCGTTTCTGCATCTCCATCTCTTGCCCGCTGCAGCTTGTCCGCCAGAACTATTCGCCAATCGGTTACGTGATCGTCAAAATGGTTCATCAATGCTCTGGTTAGGAGTCGAGCGGGGCCACCTTCGATGTAGGTGCGAAGTCTCTTGAGGTTTGGTCGAACCCCTGTCGCGATCAGACCCTGGACAATGTTATTAATGGCGTTCCATGAGAACTGAGCAAACGGATCGTTATCATTGTCCGATGTAATGAGATCCTTGACCCGACTCGCCAGCTCGGTAGACCGGTTCCAGTTTTTCATGGGATCAATTCGTACGGAGCGTGAAGGAAATGCAGGGTTAAAGTGGACAAATGCTTCTGGCCTTCCGGCTATTTTGCACGCCCGAAAAGCGTTTAACATCAACTCTTTATCACCTTTCGGGTCCACGATGAATACGGATTCTCCGCGCGCAATGGCCTGTGCAAGCACCAGATCAAATAGGCGAGTTTTGCCACTTCCCGTAGTTCCAAATACGATGGTGTGCCCTTTCAAGTGCTCCAGTGGTAAGTGGATTTCTTCCTCTTCTGGCTCCACCCCGTGAATCCATGTTTTGCCTACCATTGGTTTCTTGAACTTCTTTTTGACGGTTTCGCTGATTTCAGATTCCATATCCCGTTTCTGGATTTCATAAACACGCTGTGCGTGTTTTTGGCCCCACTCGAATCCATGCCCAAGCCATAGTGAATCTGTGGGCTTTTTGGGGTTATTCACTTTCTTCATCAGGTCATTAATGTCCATGAAGGACAGCTCTTTTCCGGCAAGGTTGCCCTTAATACGTGAGTGCTTCCATGCAGCAGTAAACTGATGCGAGGCCATAAACAGGCCGAAAGCCGAAATATAGAAAAAAGGCCCTGCAGGCAAACTGCCTAAGTGAGCGATTGAGGCTGAAGCGATGGCACTTCCTGTCCATGAGAGCGCTGAGTACACCTCAAACGTTGGTCGCCATGGCATCTCATAATCCATATTAAAGGCCAAGATCTATCTCCATTTATCTATTCGACTTGAGAAAGACATAGTCCTGATCACCGTTAGGAGGTGCTTTCTCGTTAAACTGATTGTGTTTATAGAGTGCGGTCATAACAGGACTCAGACCTAAATCCGGTCGCACATTTTGGACATACCACTCCGCAGCTTCTGGAGCTGATATCCAATACCCACCAATTTCGCCGTCCTCAATTTTTTTGCCTAAATAATCGGTTAAAACCAGTTCCTTGATTTCAACAATGATCGGATTTTCGCTCGACGCGGACGATGACGGATTTTGTGCCGGAGGTTTGCTTTTTGGTTTTGCCTTCTTTGGTGTTTGAGGCTTTGGTTTTTGAGCTTTCGTTTTAATAGGCTGTTTTTCTGCGTCCGGAGGCGTTTGTGCTTGGGTTTTGTCTTTTGGTGACGATTGCGTTTTTGGTTGTTTCGGATTGCCAGGCGCTTCGCCGCGTTCACTTGACGCAGTCTTTGTCACCGATTTCTTATTTTTGCTGGAAGGCTCCAAGCGCTGCACTGCCTCAGCCCCCTTACCTGCGAGCACGAGGACGTTGACGTTTTTACCGTTGATAGTGCGCTTGTGGGTAGGTTTGTCGGGGAACGTGGGGTTCTGCTTGAGCAGTTCCTTGATGGCTTCGAGCTTGGAGTTTCGATCTTCACCGTAGCAGGCAAGGCCAGCTGGGTATCTCACGATGACTTCATTGCTGACCAGGAATGCATGCTCAGATCGGCCCGGCACAAAGCAGCTTTCGATAATGTCTCGTTGATCATCCGACAGATCGTCCATCCACGACGATACTTCTTCAGGGGGCGGGTCGGCTTGTCCTGACTTTTGCGCTAAGGCTTTTAAGTCTGCTTCTTCTGGCACCGGCAGTGAGGGTGCCTCCAAAGGCGCTTGAGATGGCGTTTTGGCATCCGGCAGCCCCGCGGTGTCTGTATCATGGGAGCAAGGCTCTGCAGGTGTGTCTGGCATTACAGGCCGAGATTCACCGTCTGATTGGGCCAGTTTTTCATCATGTCGCTTCAGGGCCCGATCATTACGGTCTTCTGCTAACTTCTTGTCGCGTTTTTCGTTTAGGGCTTCCCGGGCCTTAATAGCGCCAACGCCAACATGGACATCCACCGGTGCCGGGTGTGGGCCATCGAATAGGATGTCCAGGGCGGTCAGCTCGACGGCCTTGAACTGATAAACTTTCTTCTTAGAGCACTGCTTTTCGGGGGCTACCGGGAGGTAATAACTTTCCTCGCCATCCGAGGTGATTTGTTTCTTGATAATGTCAAAGTCGGAGAGAGACTCAGCGACACTGTTCTGGCTTCGCGGAATACCGGACACACCATCGGCAAGAAGCAGATCTATAATCTGGGGTACAGCCTGGTCCCAGTTGAGGTAAACGCCGCTGCCGGTCACCCATAACGGCTGGTTCTCCTGGTTTGCTTGCCACGTTCCCTGATCAATGAGGCGCTTCATAGCGTCGACAAGATATTTCGCTACAGGAACGCCCAGAGCAGAATCGCTGTCCCCGACACGCTGTCCTTTAGTGTCTCTTTGAACACTACGTTGATCCGCTGCCATTACGAGCTCGTGCACCACCCTGGCTTGCCCGCTAGGTACCTGGCCGGCAATGGTTTCGTGCATCACTGCAATGATTCTCGGGTCCGCCTCATTCAGGTAGGACAATACCTGGCGTGGAATTACCCGCATGGTTAGTAGATGTCCGAAGCGCTCGTGAACCTTGTGTTCGCGACCACTACGCCAGCTTATAAAGTAACGATCCAGTTTTTCTTCTTCAATCCATTCAGTTAACAGACCACCATAAACATCCCAGACCTTCCGGCCTGTCTCATCGGCTACAACAACGTCGTAAGCTGTTTTTCCGATGTCATGACAAAGGCCAGCTACTGCAACAGCCAGCCGCCACCGTGGCTCCAGAATTTTCCGACGCTCGCCGGACTCGTGCCCATCAATGATCCGGCCATGAAATCCCCGGGTAGACCACAGAGCGACCTCCAGGCCGTGGCGTAGCATGCCGCCGGCGCCCCGATGATGATGAGCCTTGGAGGCAGGGAGCAAGTGAACAAACGATGCGTACGATAGCAACAGCGGATCGACAAGCACTTTATTTTGCTGTGGAGTCAGCGCCAACTCATGCTTGAGTTGCCTTATCAGGCTCTTTTGCGTATTCAGCAGCGCCTCAGGAGATGCTGCCGGCAGCCCTTGGGTAAATGGAGGATATCGAGGAATGTCACCCATTGGTTCAAGACCGCCTGGCTCAAAGCGCAGGTTGGACCTTCCTCGGTGACGTTGATTCTTTGTGTTCGGCGAGCGACCGAATAGCGCTTTGATCCAGTTCATGCCCGCAGTTTAGGGATTTATGGTGTTCACGGTTCGCCGAACTCGCGTACTTTTCTGTGGGTTTATGTTGATCGCAATAAACTCCCGATTTTCCGTGTCCGTTGTGCGCTTTAGTGGTTTCGGTTTTCCGTATTGTTGAGACACGATTAAGTTATCAGGAGATTACTTGAATGCCCTTTTCTGCTATTCGTCCACTATTGGCCATAACCGCCACAGGGCTTGTGATCAGCATCGCCGGATGTGCATCAAAACCTGAGCCGATGCCCGAGCCGGAGTTGCCGGACAAATCAGGGGCGATGAATGTTGGCGTAAATTACATAAAGCCCACGTCCGATATCGTCATCATTACTCCCGGCTATCGGCATGTAGTGCTTCCTGATGGTGCTCAGGTTGCCTACCGGCCGGGGTGGGAAGATGAAGCCATGGCTGTTGTTGCTGAATCTTTGAAGCAAAGTTCTGATTCTGTTTCCGACGACAAACCACAAACTAAGCGAAAAACGATTGGCCGCTCTTCGGCTAACGTATCTTCCAGCGACTCTACCGCACGTTCATTAGATGACCTTCCGACGGCTGAAGAATCTAGCGACCCCATTTACAGCGCCTGGCGCAAGCTCTGTGGTATGAGCCCTGAAACACTCACGGACGAAGAACTGCAGATCGTCCTCAATGAGGATATGCCCTCGGAACTTGAAGGGTTGTGCAGCGAAGGCCGTCAGTGGCTCGCGGAATTGAAGTAACTATACCAACATGCACTGGGGAGGTTCCGACCAAATTGCCGCGCCGGGATCTCCTGTGATTATCGATACCTGGTTCGTGCCTAACTCCCCCCACCCTTTTAACTCCCCTTGTGTTTCCCTAGCGTTTTCTTGTATGGCCGCCCTGAACGGAGCGGATACCGCCTAATGATCGGCTTAGTAAGAGGTTGCAGGCCCGGCAGTGGTGGGCTTTACTAAGTGCATGTTGGTATAGTTGTCGTATCACGACTCTGGAGTGCCCATGCCTTATTCACCGGCCCAGCTAAAAACCATCCAATCCATCGTTTCGATCGTTGATCAACTCGAGCAGCACAGCGCTGACCTGAAACAGGCCCTTAGTCAGAGTGCCGTTCTATCCTGCCGGTGCTTCTCGCTGCCACGGACCAGGCGTGAGGACGAATCGCTTCCCGTTGACCGGATAACGCCCGAGCCGCTTCGCGGCAGCGAGTCCTTCACCCGGACGCTCCACGCGCTGACCGACTGGTACGGTGAGCCGGAGTACAGCACGAAGATTGTGAACCGAACTCCTGGCGCCCTGGCGGTCACCAACATCGACGAGCCCGAGATCCTGCACCTGGTGGCCACGATCAATCGACTCAAGGCATCCATTGAGGATCTGGTACCGGATCTGGGCAGCCGTGATGACCGATTTGATCTGCTGCATACTCACTTCCGGTGGCTGATCCTGAACCAGCTCACCCGTCGCCTGCAGGTAATGCCCTCCTCTCCCCCGCTCCAGTCCTGCACTTTCACCTGGGGCATCAAGACGGAGATCAAGAAGGTGACGGTGGACGATGTATGCCGGCGGCTGGAATCACTTCGTCGACGCCCTCGGCCAACGGGCGATGAGGTGCCGTGGGACGTAAAGATCGATCGCGAGATAACCGCCCTCCAGTCTCTGCAGCACACCTCCGAGCTGCGGTGGCGACGCCCGCTTCGTGTCAGGCCGATGGCCAACCTGCGCTTCTACTCCATTGACGATGAGCCGCCAGAAACCTACTTGCGGGAGGCGCACACTCCGATTCTGATCCTCAATCCGACCCGACGGGTGAACATAGGAACCTTGAAGCCTTACAGTGTCGAGGCTGGACTCAGGAGGGAAAGGGTGAAGGATCGGGGCACCTATGAGCGGGTCAGCGATCTGATGCCTGTTTATCTCAGAAAAGGCGGGGCAGCCTGAAGCAGGCATAAAAAGTGAATTTTGTTTGCAGTCACCAATCGATTGAACAGCGAGGCCGCCTCGTTCAAAACTACCTTACCCGGCCGGCAACTCACCCTCGATATCAAATGCCCTTAGCTCGGAGCCTCCCGTGAGAACGTCGAAAAACCCATAAAGCTCGCGCATGGTATCGGGGTTGGCTTGAAAGTCTGGCTTGAGCATTTCCAGAACACTGGTTATCCGGGCTATGTCCTGTTGGTGGCTACCTACGCCGCCATTAGTGACGGATACAGCAAGATTGCTCGAAAGGCTTGCGATCTCCACCCACTGACCCAGTGTTCCATAGACTCCAACCCGGTGAAGATGCTCTTTGACGAACGGCATGGACCCTAATCGCCCTAGCTCTGAAGTGCTTTTCAACAACCGAGTTATTCTCTTCGCGCAATGGGCCACTAAAAACAGCTTCGAGGCCGCTTCATCGTTTTCGTTGAAATCCCTCTCAGCAGCGCCAGTCGTTTGCTTAGAGGGCGCTATGCCCATGAGTTTGTAGTAATCGTCTAGGGGGCCCTTAATGTTCTCAGGATTCATCTTTGAAAAGCTCTTTGGTGGGTTTAGGTAGGCGATCAAACAGAGCCGCAGCGTCTTTGAGGGCCTGAAGGGAGATTGGGCGACCATACAGCAGCTCATCGTCTGATCCACTCTGGCGCTCCGACGACTTGGACAGATCGCCGATACCGCGCAACTCCATGTCTTTTTCGGTCAACTCAAACCCGTCACTGATGTCCACCAGGGCTTGCAACCGCGCCTGAGCATTTTCAGACACGGCGCTGGGCAGATACAGATCAAAGTATCCCTTGCCGCCAGCTCGCGCCACACGGCCCCGGATCTGATGAAGGGAAGTCAGTCCCATTCTCTCCGGGTGAATCACCACGCAGCGACGCAATTTCGGCAGATCGATGCCTACCTCCACCACGCTGGTTGCCACCAGTATGTCGGCCTGGTCATTGCGAAGGGCATCGATGGCGCTCAATTTCTCTTCGTCGGTTCTACCGCCATCAATCGAGCGTATGCGCCCGGGAAACAGCGACTCAAACATCTGGGACGCGCTTTCCACATTCTGGCGCTGAACCCGGCGCGATCTCTCTTCCTCGCTCAGTCCTTCCATGCCCGGCCCGTCTACTGACCCGTCACGGGTTGGATACACCACCAGCACCTGCCCGCCCGCTTGAACGGTGTCACGGATTGCGGCCATGAGATCCTTGCGGACATCGCCGGAATCGTTCAGGCGGTCTCTGATACGGGTTTCGATCGTTTTCTTGACGTGATCGCCCTGAAGGCGGCTCACGGTCCAAGCGCCGTACTTGATCAGGGCCATGCTCCGCGGAATACAGGTCGCGGTCGCTTCAATCAGGTGTTCGTCGCCCTGCCTTAACAGCCCCGTGCGCTGGCCTACCGAATACTTTTGCTGCTCATCGACAATCACCAAATCCTGAACCCCGAGATCCTGGTTCAACAGAGCTGTGGTACCTACAATCAGCTCGTAAACCTGAAGCACATCCGCCGGCGGCTTGCTGTCGCCGGTAACCAGCAGAGATCGAATCTCAGGCCACCAGTCAAAGATGACATCCAGTGTTTGTCGGGCCAGTGGTGCCGTCGGGGACAGGATCGCAACCCGGCCCCCAGCACTGATCACTGAGGCAGCTACCGTCGCAAACACCGCAGTCTTGCCGCTACCGACATCGCCGGAGATCAAGTGACGCATGGGGCGGCTACCGCAGGCCAGGTCAACCATTTTCTGTACCGCTGCCATCTGGCCATCATCCAGGGTGAAAGGGAGTTCCTTAACGACGGTAGCCACCATTTCGGGTGTGACTGAAAGCCGGCGACTCCGCTCTGGCAGATCAGCTTCCTTGGCCTGGGCCAGCCGAACCAGGGCTGCCAGTTTTTCCAGTATGGATTGGGCTTTTTCACCTTGAGCGATAGCTTTGGGCTGATGGGCACGATGGATCAGGCGCTCAATAGTAACGCCGGCAGGAAGCCCGCAAGCGATCATGGCACCCAGGGTGTCGGTAGTGCGTGATAGCTCACCGTCGAGAAAGGATGCTGCCTTCACAGCGGCTTCCGGCAACCATTTCGTCACCACGTCCCGTACCCTTTCAGGGCGGATAACCCGAGCCTTTCCGGGATACTTCGGGCGCAGCTGGCCAACATCCTCCGCCAAAACAAGCTCCGGAGAGCTGATCCAGGGCGAATCGTCGAAACGCTTCATCACGCCGAGTATTGCGGTGGTCTGACCGGGCTGAAAGCCAATGCCCCGGGTATCGCCGAAAAAGGTGGCGCGAATAAGACCACCGGTATTGTCCGTTAGAGTGATGGTTTGCCGTGGAGTGCCCCGGAAATTGGGCTGGGCGAGCGGCTGGAGCGTACCGCGGACAAAAATGGGGGCGCCATCGGGAATTCCGCCAAGTCTGGAGAAATCCTCAATGGGTGAGGTTAGATCGTCCCACCCGGACGGCAGAAGCAACGCAGTCTGCCAAGGCTCTTGCGGCCCCAGTGCGGTCACTTTGCCGATCGGGTTTTTGGCCTTCTTTTCCTTGGGCTGTCCCATTTTCCGTACTCATCGATTGGTCTTTATCCTATCGTACCTCCGTTTTTCCAAGTGCAAGGGCTCAGGCGGTGCAGCTATATTTAGTCGGAGCTCTTCCCTTAATCACTTTTCCCGTCTTGTAATCCACAATCTGTGCGGGCAGTAGATTCGCCTCGTAAACCCAATCAGAGCCCTGGTTAGTGAGAAGATAGTTTTGCCTGTGGCAATCCGAACCCTCGCTGGTTTTTAAGGTAGTCGCGGCCCTGCAGCTTGCTTTGTCGACCGACTCGGTCAAACGACATCGAACAGATGTGCCGCGGGTTTTGTTTATGAGCGACTGCTCTTGCAGGTACCTCTCCAAGTGCTTTCCAGCCGACGCGACTGCTTTCTCACTCTCGACGCTGCGAAGATTACCTTGCCTGCTCGACAAGACCGGATGGGCCTGATGAATTTGATCCATGGACAGTTCGTTTGCCACTTCCCAGCCGTTCTTACCCATAACAAACTGGAGCTTGATCAGCACGGTCTGGTTGTCGGTATTGTGGGTCTCAAGACCGATATAAGCAGTATCGGGGTTGCCAGAGCCATTGCTGTAAAGCGTTGTCCCAAAGGGTTGGTCTACCGTGAGATCTGCATGTTTCTGCGTGGCATATTCTTTCGCCAAAAGCCTCAGCGTATCAAAGCTTCTGTAGTGCTTATCCAACTTGCCATCCACCAGTTTAATGTCACTGAAAGTGGCGAAGCCTTTTCCTTGAAGCTCTGTTTGATGCGCCTCAACCGTTAAGCCTATGTTGAAGGGAATGCCCAGCTTTTCTGGGTCACCAAACGTAAGCTCCAGGTTATAGTTGCTTGTCAGAGAGGTGGTGTCGGGAATATTCTGACCATCGAGCTTTTGTTTCAGGCGTAGGTGCGGCGAACTTCCCGCGCCGGTAGCTGGAGATCTGAACGTTTTCCCACCCAGCTTTTCGTCGAACAGCACGACCTCCACTGAAAGGTCTGCGAAGAATTCCGAGCCTTGCCGCAGCTTCAATGTCCCACCACTGAGAATTGCTTGTTCCATGGAAAACTGGCTGCCACGGATCTGGCCAGTCACGGGCTGGTCAGTGCGGGTTAGCGCAGGTGAACCCTGTGCTTCCGGAAGGGGCGCTGTCGCTGTTGTGGAGGTCCGGGTTGACTCGGACTCATCACTACATCCTGAAGTGATCAGGATGGTAAAAAACATCGTGGCCATGCTTAGGCGTTTAAAGGGCTTCCTTTCCATAGTAATTATCTCGTAACGGAGGGCTGATAAAATTTCTAAAGCCAGCGTGAGACTTATCCACAGGCCGACTTATCCACAGAGTCTTTGGACAAAGTTGTTGATAAACGAGGGGCCATAAGATGGTTTTATCGTTTTTTCATATATTTAGTTTAAATGGTCAGTTTTTAGCCAACTACTGAGCCAATAGGCCGCCCTGGAAGAGGGGCCCAAAGCAGACATCATGATGTGCCCCAGCGGAGTAATTGTCGTTGTCTCGCGGGCATCAACAGTGAGGGTTGGATTATTGCTAATCAGCGCCCACTCCATCCGAAAAGCGTATTCGGCGAGAGCATACCAACCCAATTTGGCAAGGTACTTTTCTTCATTGTTCAAGCGAGGACGATACAGCCCCTCAGCAACCAGCAAAACACGAGTCATGCTGGTGACAGCACGAGTATTGCGTCCTTCTAACGCCATCAAAGCCAAACTCAGAACATCATTCGTATCGAGGCTAGCAAGCCAGTATCCGAGGTTTGGCATTGCGGATTGCTGATCCAGAGACTTTTGCAGTCGCTCAACTACGCCTTTACGATTGTTCACGTTTCCTCCTGCAATGATTTCGTTCATTTGATGGTGCCATACCGTAATGGTAGTTATTGACTTAAAACCTGCATTTTTACGGGAGGGTTTTACGCGCTATTAAATTACTCAGACTGATAAGAGGCATACTCTCTTAATTTCTGTAGATTGGCCTCCATCTGCTCTGTCCAGGTGCCAACCAGCTCAGTGCGCCCGTTTTCAACAGAGTACACAACGAGCACTTGCAATCGGCTCCCCTGACCCGCTCCTTTAGCCACTGCTTCAGAAAGGGGTGACAGCGGGGAGATGGCTTCTGTTACTCGATAGCTATGGCCGGGTTCGACTGGTGATCCTGCAAACTTGAGGCGAATCTGGGTTGATCCCTTCACATCGGGATCAATGGTGCTCCAGGCATGAACATCGATATCCATGGCTCGAATGGTCATGTCTGATTTATTGTTTAAAGTGACCGCAAACTCCGGAGCCAGATACCCAAATTCATCCTTATTTCTTACGAACTCAGGCTTCAACAAATCCAATTGATCCCGAAATGCCTGAACCCGAATAGCTTGCGCTTTTGCTTCTTCAAAGGACGGTAAGCGGGCCTGCGCTTTCTTTTTCCGATCAAGCCGGTACTCATGTTCTAACGGCTCTGCTTTTTCTCTTAACGCGCTAACGGTCATTCCGTCTATTTTGAGCAAGGCTTCATTTCGCAACGTGTTCATCATGTGAAAAACTGTTTCAGTGTCGCCCTCTGCGTATGCTTCATCCATCTGACTGTTGGATAGCTGATTGCCTACCACCAAAGCGATATCCTTGATGATTGATCTGGCTGCGCTGTCACCGTGCTCCAGCCGAACTTGTTCAAGAAATTCGGTAAGCTCGCCCTGACTGCCAGTACCAATTCTGAAGCTGTCTACAGGTTCCGAGTAAGCGTTCATCGCTGAAGCGGTAAGCGCTAAAAATGCGTATATTCTTAAATTCATGATTGATCCTAATAAGCTGCAACAACTCTAAGTTGAAGGCGATCGCGGCCGCGAAACCGGTTGTTTTCGATTGCGAAGCATAGATTGACGACCTGCCCTTTCTGAACCGGCGCAGGCCCGAGACGGCCATCAGCCCTGCACTCCCTTCCATTGAACCAGATTGCCTGGTGTATGCTCCCCTGAGCCTCAAGGGTAAGGGCCAAGTGGGTTCCGTCCCCTCTTCCTTTCACATCAAGCAACCTGAATTCGCCTTCCCATACTGGCTGTTCGAATTCCCGGCCGAATGGTGCAAGCTCAGCTTCCAGCTGCCAGACATCCTGCAGCACCGGCGTTGCCAGATTGCCATCGGTATAAATGACCGGTGCAAGTGCCATCTCACCTTTTTGGGCCTGAATCTCTACGGCCTCATTCCATGCCTCAATTAATTGAGGCATATTTTCTTTCTCAATCGTCAGGCCCCCAGCTCCCTCATGTCCGCCAGCCTTTAAAAACAACTGCGGATGTATTTGTGCGATGCGATCAAAGGCCTGCTTGACGTTAAATCCAGGCACACCGCGAGCGGACCCCGTAACACGGTTATCACTTTCGAACACTGGTGAAAGGCATACTGTCGGGCGACCAAAAGCTTCAACCACACGAGATGCGACGATCCCATGGACCCCTGGGTGACCATTCTCCAACCACAAAGCCAGCCCGGTGTAACCATTGGCCAGAGCCTGGTCAGCAATCTGCATTGCGTGTTGTTTGAGGTCTCTCTCTATTTCTTTTCGTTTCTCATTTTCGGAATCGAGCGTCTGCCACCACTGACGGGCTTCTGTGACTGATTCAGAGAGCAGGAACTGGACGCCAGCCATCGCTTCATCCAGGCGGCCTCTTGCATTGATTCTCGGCCCGATACCGAACCCAATATCCTGCTCTGTAAGGGAGAGCCCTTCCTTGTTGAGCTCGTCAAAGGCTATTTTCCAGGCCGGTCGTTTCTGGGCATTGATAAGTTTTAGGCCAAACCGGACAACCGCCCTGTTGTTGGTGCTTCGAGCCATAGAAACACAGTCTGCTATCGTGCCAATCGCCACAAAGTCCAGCAGCTCGGAGGGTCTGGCATGCCCTGGGATCAGGTGACCATAATCCTCAAGAGTTCTGATGGTCTGCACCAGTAACAGCCATGCCACCATGCATCCGGCAATAAGAGGGTCCGGATAACCGCAATCTTCGCGGGTAGGGTTGAGTACCGCCAGCGCGGATTGAGGAATCCCGGTCACCGGTATTTCGTGATGATCGGTCACGATCGTGTCAACGCCGCGGTCGCGGAGAAATCGTATCCGATCCTCGTCGGCACTTCCGTTATCCGCTGTTATGATCAGATCGATTGGATGGGGATGAGAGGTTATCCGCTCAGCGACTGATTGGGACAACCCGTAACCTTCCTTCAATCGGTGCCCTATAAACGAGTGTATAAGCGTCGGATTATGCCCACAGCATTCAATAAGCCCCTTCTTTAACACTGCATGACTGGTTACTCCATCAACGTCGTGATCGGTTTCAAGACCGATATGCTCATTCGTCATGACCGCCATCGACAACCGTTCAGCTGCGGCGTGAATATCGGTAAGAGTCGCCGGGTCATCAAGATCTGCTAAAGAAGGAGCTGCCTGGCTTTTGGCGCTTTGAGCTTTCGGGCTGACGGATCTTGCAGCGATTACCCGTGCCGCCAGCTCAGAAAACCCTTCGTTTTCGGCTGCCAAGAGCATGTCGCCGTTAATCGTCCGACGGATCACAATGGGTGATGGACGGGTGATCTGGTTAGGTTCCTGAGTGATCATTTTACTGCCTCGATAGGTTTGGCTTCTTTGCAATTATCCATCTAGTTTCGAAACTGCAACGTTATTCGGGCGCAGATGCCCCGCCTATCGGCAACGACGTCAGGATGGCGGTAATCATGACGTGATCTTCACCTGTTTCTTCTCAGCAACGACGACTCGAGCCTGCTCGATGGTCTGCAGTACACTCTCGATTTCGTGGTTAATTTCGGATGCAAAAAAGCGCAATACACGCCACCCTGCCAGCATAAGAAGCCTGTCTTTCTGACGGTCTCTCTTGAAATTTTTGATATTTTTGCCATGAAATTCCCAGCCATCCACCTCCAGGCCTAGCTTCATATCCTTGAAGCTTATATCCAGGACATACCTTCTTCCGGGCACGGCGCCTCCCAGCTCCCAGCAAAGGTCTTTTGATTTAATTAGCTCAGGGTATTGATGGACCAACGCTCTCCAGAGCTTTTGCTGTGGCGTCGCCCCCTCAATGGGGCATATCTCTGGAGGAGATGCTGGCGTTTTTTTTGCAGAGGTTGCTTTTTTGGAGGTGCTGGGGCGCCTGGCTTTTTGCAGCGTTCGCATCTCTTGTGCTTGAGACTCGTTTATCAGCTTTTTCTGCTGAGCCTCGGAAATAGATAAGCGTAAGGCCATAAAGGCATCCTCCTGAATAGAAGGATGCCCGTTTTTGTCGACCTGTTAGTACTTAACGCCGATCATTTTTGAGGTGTTTGTTTCATAATCGAAGGGCGTGAGTGGCCTGACGATCGTTGCACTGCGTAGCGGATAACTCCAGCAACCAGAATGATCGAGGCTGAATGAGCTTGGCAAATTTTTACTTTGGAGCATGATAAAGCTGCGATAGTCCTTTGCAATTTCTGAATGCCTAAGCCCGGACAGTCTATTCGCGATTTTCCTTGTGCTGTCCTCTTTGGGCACATGGTTGTCGCATCTCTGCGCCGCAATCACACCCGCCTTTGCGTCCTGGGTTAACGCCGCCAGATCTCGGCTAATGGCATGCTTACGGATTAACTTTTCCCCAATGCTACTGGCAGTAAGATAATAGACCGTCGCCATGCCATTGTTGCCCTCGTGAAAATAGTAGTGGGCCTGAAGCACGTGACTCATGAGACTTTCTTTGGTGTTAGCCGCTTCGCGAGACCAAATGATCTCATCGTAGATGTCGTCGGCGTCCAGGTTCTGGATGTGGAGATCACGGCTTGTGCCTTGGGATGGCAAGCGAAACGGAAGGTCATCGTAAATCGTGCTGATGCGCTCATCGACAGCCATAGCAAGCAGCAGTTGAGCTGTTGCATTGCCGTCGTTCGCTGCACGATCCACGATATCTGCAGCTCGTGTGCGGTCAAAGTCCCATGCAGACGCTGGACTGGTGCTTACGATGGTCGCCATGAAAAGGCTTGCACCGATTGCTTTGATGTATCGTTGAATAGTCATGCTTTTTGCCTATGCTGTGTCCTATTCGGCGTGGACCTGCGCGTATCGTTGTGAATTCTACCTTATCCATGATATCCCCGATCTAAGAAGAAATATTTATTACGCTGCGTGTTGCATCTTCGAGATTGCTTGAGCCTTGATTTGATAAATCCTGGCTTTACTTAATCCCATGTCCCGGGAGATCTCTTCTGCAGTGATGACCTCTTCGCGTCCGTTTAACCCATACAATCTCTGGATTATCATTCGCTCGCGTTCGGTCAAAGCACTGACTGCGATAGCAACCTCCTTTTTCCGGTTTATAGCCACAAACTGCCGGTTTGGGCCCGGGACAATACTGGCGGCATAACCTTCTTCAGTATCAGGCTTCCTGACCTCACTATGAGTGTCTGACAAGGACGATATTAATTTTTGTTGCTCAAAGTCGTATTCATACGCCTTTTTTAATTCAGACTGGATCCATTTGTAGGCGAATGTCATGAATTCGGCTTTGCTTGAATCGTACATCTCCGCGGCCTTGATCAAGGCGATGAAGGCCTGAGAAACCCAGTCTTCTTCCCCGCCAACCCGAGACTGAAACTGATTGGCCAACTTGAAGGCCAGGCGATGATATTTTGATACCAACTCATTCACTGCATTGCGCCACCGGTTATAAGTAGTCTTGATGGTTGCTTTCTCGCCAGCCGGCCAGCAAGCCATGATGGCGTGCGCTAATCGAGGAGACAGCGCGAACTCATCAATTGCACTCAGTAAGAGATCACTTCGTCCGTGCTGTGCCCAGTCAATCGCGCCTTCAAGTGCGGCCATTGCCTGATTGCGCTGCTCATCATCCCAGTCCATAAAGTGGCGAAACACTCTACGGGCTTGAGTCGGTCGCCGAGGAGCAAGGCTTTCAATGGCCGGTTTCCAGACATCAGGCTTGGCACTGGCTACCCGAAACAGATCGAGAAGGCATTTGCTCACCTCTACTGCCAGCCCCTTATCCCTGGTTGTCTCTTTTACGGTTTCTATGGATGGCCCGACAATTTCCGGGCATTGGATCGGCGGCTTCGCGAGAGGCCGGTTTACGCTGTGCATTACATTTATGTCAATTCTCCAAATTTGTTTCACTACAACCAATCTCCCATGGACCGCTCAAGCTGCAAATAACAAACCGCGAGTGTGTTGTGGGTTCATCAATTGGCCGGCCTTGTTCTGATAGACTCAGGCGCTCAATACATTGGTCTTTGCTGGTTGATTAATAATTCTCTGCATCGGAGGTAAGGCGTCTAACAGTTGGCGACCATATCGCTTGGTCATAACGCGCTTGTCCAAAATGGTTACCCGCCCAAAATCGTCTTCTGATCGAATAAGCCTGCCAACGGCCTGGATGAGTTTCAGCGAAGCATCCGGCACCGTGATCTCCATAAATGGGTTCATTCCTTTGCTCTCTAGCCACTCCGCCCGGGCCGATTCAACCGGCGAGTCCGGTACCGCAAACGGCAGCTTTGCGATAACAACATGCGTGCACAGTTCCCCGGGGAGGTCGACACCCTCGGAAAACGATGCCAACCCAAAGATCAGGCTGCCTTTTCCCGTTTTGATCCGGCGATGGTGCTCCTCAATGATCTCGTGCTTGGGAAGTTCATTTTGGGTAAGACACATAGATTTCAGAGGCTCGGGTAGAGCCTGAGCGACCTTGCGCATTTGCCATCCACTTGCGAAAAGAACCAGAGTTCCTGCGTTGTGGCTGACACAGTTGGCGATGTAGTCAACGATTTCTGCGGTATGTCCCTCTTGATCGGAAGGTTCTGTATTCATTTTTGGCACTTCAATTACACCGACTTGAGAATAATTGAATGGGCTGGCCAGGCGGAGATAGACCGTGCCATCGTCATCTCTCAGCCCTGCTGATCGTTGGAACCTGCGAAAGCTATTAAGCGCAGTGATTGTCGCTGAAGTCAGAATAACCCCGTAGGCCTCCTCCCAGAGCATGGACCTGAGCATTCCAGCTGCTGTAATAGCAGAGACAGCTACATCAATCTCCCCATCGTCCCGGGTGACCCAGCGAGCCATTGGCGGGGGTCCTTCCGGATCCTGTCCTGACCACATATCCCAGGTTTCAGCGAGGGCGGTTATTCGCTCAACACCATTACCCATATCCTGCACGATTCGATCGACGGCGCTGTTTGAAATCTCTCCATCCTTGAGGGCTTTTTTCAACAGCGAGTGAAGCTCACTGGCGCCCTGAGTCACTTTGCTTGTATGTCTTGCGATTTCTTTGCCTCGCTCAACAAATACCTCAGGCGTTATTCCTTTCTCGAACCGCCATACCTGAGCATCCCCTTCCCTGCGGAACTTGCTGGGTTTGGACTCTGGAAATTCCTGCTCAATAGCTCGGCGAATGCTTCCCATGGCCTCTTTCGCCTGATTCCCGGCATCCTTTATTATTCGAGCCTGCTCTCTGGCGGCCGTTGTCCGTAGCACGCCAGCTGCTCTGTCGGCTGCTTTTCCGAGTGACTCCAGAGTTTTAACGCCACCTTTTATTCGCGTGTGATAGGCAAAGTGGCCAATGGCTTTGTCCGGGAGGTGGTGCGCTTCATCGAACACGTAAATGACATCTTCCGGCTTAGGCAGAATGACGCCTCCACCCATAGTGAGATCCGCCATGACCAGATCGTGATTGGCAATCACGACATCGACTTCTTTCAGTCCCTGACGTGCCTTGTAGAAAGGGCAATTATGCACCCATGGACACTGGCGCCCTGAGCAACCGCTATTACTGGTTGTTGAACGAAGCCGCTACGCGGCAGAGGCGTAATTCGTCTGTACTTACCTGACCCCCTGCCTTTCGCAAGGGTCTGTCAGGAGATGTACCATGAACACCAACGAACACGCCCGTTTTCAAGCACTGCACCAACGCTACCTCACCGAACTCACCCTGCGGGGAAAAAGCCCCAAGACCATTGATTTGTACACCCGCTGCCTGCGACAGGTGAGCGACTATTTCGAGACCTGTCCCGATCAGCTTAGCACCGATCAGCTCCGACAGTACTTCATGCACCTGGTGGAACACCGGTCCTGGAGTCTGGTCAAGATTGCTCGCAATGCCCTGCAGAGCTTCTATCAATATGTCCTCGCCAAGCCCTGGGAATACGTGCCCATCGTCAAGCCCCCCAAGGTTCAGTCCCTGCCGGATGTGCTGTCCCTGGAGGAGGTCGGGCGGCTGATCAGCCACACTCGTAAACTCAGCTATCAGGTCTATTTCCTCACCACCTACAGCCTGGGCCTGCGGCTGAGTGAGTCCCTGAACCTGACCATCGCCGATGTCGACAGCCACCTGATGCGGGTTCATGTGCGCTGCGGCAAGGGCAAGAAGGACCGGTTTGTGCCCTTGCCACTGATGACGCTCAAGGCCTTGCGGCGCTACTGGGCCACCCACCGTCATTCCGGGTTACTGTTCCCCGGTGGTCAGCCGCCTTACGAGGCGGTCGTCGGTGTCGGTTCTGCAGCGCCCCGGGTCATGGCCCGCGAGGGGGTGCAGAAGGCCATCAAGCTGGTGGCTCTGGAGTGTGGCATTCGCAAACGGGTCCACATCCACTGCCTGCGCCACAGCTTTGCCACTCATCTGCTGGAGAACGGCGTCAACCTGCGCTCGATTCAGACTCTGCTGGGCCACGCCAGTCCGGTCACCACCGCCCGCTACACCCGGATGACGCACGAGGCCCAGCAAAACAGTGCGCTGATGATCAACGCTCTGGTCGATCGCCTGCAGGTCGACTGGGTGGCCTCATGATCACTCTGGCGCAGATCCTGCGCGATCATCAGATCTTGTTGCAGCAACACTATGGGGCGCGTCTGCGCCCGGAGCATCACGCGGCCCTGCAATCCATCCTGGCCTGTCACACACCGGACTGCGGTCAGGTGCGCTATCACTGCTCACCCTGCCAGCAGGCACAGACCGCCTACCCCTCCTGCGGCCATCGCAGTTGCCCGACCTGTCAGCATGGCGCCAACCGTCAGTGGCTGGAGCGGCAGCGTGGGAAGTTGTTGCCGGTGGACTATTTTCTGGTGACCTTCACCTTGCCAGCCCAGTTGCGAGGCTTTGCCTGGCATCATCTGCGATGGACCTGCCACACCCTGTTCCAGGTTGCCCAGGAGACGCTGAACCAGTTTGCCCGCAACGATAAGCGCCTGGGAGACCAACTGGGGCTGGTCGGAGTACTGCATACTTACTCCCGGCGTCTTGCGTTCCATCCCCATGTCCATCTCGTGGTGCCCGGGGCGGGCTGACCGGTCGGCACTGGCACGCCCGAACCGGGCGATACCTGTTCAACGGTCGGGCCCTGGCCACCGTGTTCCGCGCCAAATTCCTGACCCGGATGCGGGAACACGGCTTTGCCTTGCCAGAATCGATCCCCAAACGCTGGGTCGCCCAGTGTGAGCAGGTCGGCCGGGGCGGCCCGGCACTGACCTATCTGGCCCGCTACCTCTATCGCGGCGTCCTGCGGGAGTCAAACATCGTGGCGTACGACGGGGCGCAGGTCACCTTCCGCTACCAGGACAGCCAGACCCGGCACTGGCAGACCCTGACCGAACCGGCGCACCGGTTCCTCTGGCGGGTGCTGCAGCACGTTCTGCCCAAGGGACTGAGACGGGTGCGGGAATACGGCTTCCTGCACGGCGGTGCCCGCAAAACCCTGCACCGGTTGCAGTTGCTCCTTCGGGTCGCCGCGCCCTGGACCGGACCCCTGACCCAGCCCCGCAAGCACCGCGCTTGCCCCTGTTGCGGTCAGCCCATGGGGTTCACCTTCTGGCGTCGGCCTTGTCGCTGGCCCGTGGTCAAAACCCAACGACGATGTCCGGTCTGAACCACCCGCCACCTGACATGCACCCACAAAAGAAGGAGCCCAGTCTCTTATGACATCATGGCCCTGGTAAACTCGCTATCGGTTCAACCGATGGGCCCGGGAACCTCTGGCCTGACGAAAATGACCGCCTAAAGCCAGGGCCAAAACACCTCTCAGTTCACCGACGCTATTTCCTTTATAGAGAAGCACCGGGCTCGTCCAACACCGGATCAGGTCGCGGCTGCGCGCGACCTATCCTTATTTGTTAGATGCATTAGCAGACAAGACGTTTTGGATACCTGATACCATTTACAACCCATGTTTTTTGGGTGCTATTCCATGTCGTCATATAACTTATTAGACACCCTTCACTATGGACAACGCCACCACCAGTCGTGATTGAACTTGCAGAAAGCCAAGCACTATTACCATATGACGTAATAGTTCCTTGTGTTGTTGTGGTGCTCGGCATGCTGTAGGTTCCACCGCCCCATCGGAACTGAAAAGCTCTTACCCCACCGCCCATGTCCATTGCATTCAACGGAGGGCCGCTATCGAGTATTACTTCACGAATATCCATTCCCATGTACTGCTTCATATGGGTTGATACACAACCCGACAAGAGAAGTAGTAGCACAACAGCGAGTATCGTTCTCATAGTTTCACTCCGTTCATCTAACGCTTGCAGCATGTGCGCCCCTGGAATGGCGCCGAAGGCGCAATGGAAAGGGCGTTGCCGTGCCTGCACTTGTTATATTTTTCAGGACCAGTTCTCGGAGAGAGCCTGCGCCAACCCATCAAAAACATCATCTCGGGTATCGAAGGTACAGGGCCCAGTCCATCCACCGTTTTCAATTACTATTACGACTTCGTTGGTCTTAAGATCGCTAAGCTCAATAACACCATCAATAAGCTTCGAGGAATTCCCAAGACACCTATCAACTTGGAAATGATAGAAAGTGATTCCATATCTGGCTGCGGCCTCATTGTATGATCGAGCAATTTCATCACCCGTGCCCTCAGTGATTACTAACTGATTCGACGCAAACTTAAGGACCTTGAATCCTTTTTTTGCAAGAGCGACTCTGAGTTTTGTATCGTATCGCGTTGAGTTCACGAGCACGACTACTCTGTTTTCTGGCCTAAATTCTTGCAATTGCTCAACATTCAAAGGCGTAGCACAGCCAGCAATTAGTAAAGTGAAAAAAATCCAAATAAGACAATTCTTCGAAACAGTCATTAGGCCAACTCTCAACTAGGTGATTTCAAAATATAACGTCCACTTAAGCGGACAAAAATTGTTGGCTATAATTTTGTGAGGAACGAACAATAGCCAACTGTTTTTGTTCCGTTTAAAGTGCTTGTTATATTTTTTCTTTAGTAAACCTCAAGCTATAATCGACCTTATCAATAATTGAAATAAATAGTTTGATATTAGTCATATTACTTTCCTTCAACTTAGATTTAACAGCATCAATAAACTCTAAAGAAGATCTGCAACCAAATGTAACCGATTTGATTGCTTCACTTGGAACTCTATACATTGGCATACAGTCAGGTTCTTGCGTAATGCTTGAAAAGATAGGCTTATCAATTTCGTATAGCGCATCGTTAAATGCACTTAACTTTTCTTTTTTTATATTATTATTATTGATAAATTTAGCTTCACAGCTCTTAGGTAAAAGATAAAAATCTGCACTGTAAAGGCAGAGTAAAAGCCTGTGTTCTTTTTCATAAGACCATTTGTCTGACTTATGAAAATAGGGTTCCATTAGATGATTACCTAATTTATCAAGCCTTTTTTTACGATATAAGACTCTATTTATTTTT
>Ga0307960_1000115_pt1 | contig 44339 bp, 40 predicted proteins | sample OrgLakmetagen542_FD_201832 | JGI IMG/M metagenome (GOLD analysis project Ga0307960, IMG submission 201832) | Saline water microbial communities from Organic Lake, Antarctica - #542 | ecosystem: Environmental > Aquatic > Non-marine Saline and Alkaline > Saline | place: Antarctica: Organic Lake... | reverse complement strand
TTCTACAGTTACCGTCTGATGTTACCGCCTGACACGCCTGGAACCGTTACATTGAACAGAAAAAGATAATCCATGCAGCTAGCCCGGATGTCCCGGGCGCTTCCGCCCTCGGGTTAGTAACCTCGCAGGTTAAAAGTTTGGTATTCTTGCGCCTGGCTGAGCCCAAAAGCGGCGTGGATTTTCACTGTGGATTAACGGAGACGATGCTTTGGACATGGCAGGCAAGGGCAAGATGGAAGACGCGGCCGCCATGCGTCTGGCACTGGTTCAGGCGCGGCTGGCGGCGGACGAAGGCGAAGTGCCGGTGGGAGCCGTTGTGGTGCTGGACGGTGACGTCATCGGCGCCAGTTATAACGCGCCCATCGGTGGCCTGGACCCGAGTGCCCATGCAGAAACACGCGCTATCCGGCAGGCCTGTTTGGCGGTTGGGAACTATCGTTTGTCGGGAGCAACGCTGTATGTCACCGTTGAACCCTGTACTATGTGCGCCGGATTGCTGGTTCACAGCCGCATTGCGCGTCTGGTTTTTGGGGCGACGGAGCCCAAGAGTGGTGCCGTTGTTTCCAATCTGAATTTACTGACTAACGGTCCGTACAATCACCGTATTGAAGTGACCGGTGGTGTTCTTGCCAGTGACTGTGCCGCACTGATGTCCGATTTTTTTGCCCAGCGTCGTGCCCGGCAAAAAGCCTTGAAACAGACGAGCCGTCCGAATCCTGAAAAGCCCGCGACCTGAACTATTCTGTACCTGTTTTATGCTGTATTAGCTGACCCGACTGACCCCCGATAAACCGGTTTTGTTCTCCGACAAGGATCTTATGACCGACACCATCACACTGAGTTTTTTTCAGAAGTCACGACGATTGTCGCCGATGTATGCTGCCTATTTCATGTTGTTCGGCGTTTTTACGCCTTACCTGGCGCGTTATCTGACGGCGCAGGGGCTTACGCCGCAGCAAATCGGTGTCATTGTCGCGACCGTATTCGGTGTGAACGTATTTGCGCCGTTTCTGTTTACTCTGATCAGTGACCGCACTGGCCAGCGCTTACCGCTTATCCGAATCGGTTATGTGTTGATGGCGATCTTCTACCTGCTGGCCCTTAAAAGCGGTGACTTCTTCTGGTACTTGACCGTGTTTGGGTTGTTCGGCGTTTTTATGTCGGCTGTTTTGCCGCAGATGGAAGGCGTAGCAATGAATGTGCTGGGTGCCGATAAGTCCCGATACGGCCAGATCCGGCTCTGGGGGTCTGCCGGGTATGTGGTTATTGTCTGGACACTGGGTGCCGCTCTGGACCGGTATCCAGTGACTATTTTGCCAGTAATCGGGGCGGCTCTATGTGCTCTGATGTGGGCATCGACCTGGCTGATTCCCAAAGAGACCCGGCTCAAGCCTGGAGATCGCAGGGCGTCTAAAGGATTGGAAAATGCCTTTATTGACTGGCCGCAGGTCTTGGTGTTGATGGCTGTGGTGTTTCTATGGCAGTTGGGAATGGCACCCTACAACACTTTTTTTGATCTGTTTCTGAAAGGACTGGGGTTTAGCGCAGCGACCATCGGCTTTCTAATCAGCTTCGGGTCTATCTGCGAAATTGTGGTATTTTTGCTGATCGCCAATTGGTTTCAGCGGTTCAGCGAGCGACTGCTCATCGTCGTTGCCCTCGCTGTTACTGTCATGCGCTGGGTCTTACTTGCCAATCTGGAACAGAGTTTTGCATTGGCGCTGCTGATTCAGTCGATGCATGCTCTAACCTTCGGCGTGGTGCATTCCGTAGCCATCCACCGGGTCGGACGTTTGTTCCCACCTAGCCGACAAGGGTTTGGTCAGGGGTTGTATGTATCTACCGGCATGGGCGTTGGCCTGATCTGTGGGAATCTGATTGCTGGCTGGCTATGGCAGGGAACAGGCGCTGTTTTCTGGTTCGCAGGCGCCATGGCACTGGTTGCAACCTTATTGGCTTATTTTGGATTTAAACCCATTCGCAGCCAGGGGTAGCGATCTTTGTTTGGATCCATACCCCCAGCTTGTTGCTTCAGTGCCTCGCTATCTTCAGTAGTTTACGATACATCACCACGTAGTCTTGGGCGGCCGTTTCCCATTCGAAACGCTGTTTTATCGCTGTTTTTTGCATCATCAGCCACACATCGGGCTGGTCATGGAAGACCCGAATCAGTCGTTTAAGTTCCGTGACCAGTGCATCGGGAGTGGGGTCAATAAACATGAATCCCGTGGCATCGCCGGCGTTGCTGATGTCATCATGTAGCGGGTTTACAGTATCTTTCAAACCCCCTACGGCACGCACTAGCGGCAGGGTTGCATAACGCAAACTGTAGATCTGATTGAGACCACAGGGCTCAAAGATTGACGGCATTAAGAAAGCATCACCGCCGGCTTCCAGCCGATGCGCCAGGGCATTGTCGTAGCCTTCAACAAAGGCTACCCGGCTCGGGTATTGACGCGCTATCTGGTGCAACTGAGCGGCCAGGTTTGCATCGCCGGAACCGAGCAAGGCTATTTGTGCATCAGTATCACGCAAGGTTTCCCATAGGGCCGGTATCAGCAGATTAAAGCCTTTCTGGTCAGCCAACCGGCTGATCGAAACCAATAAGGGTGCGCCGTTTACTGTCAGCCCCAGCTCTCGTTGCAGTGCAGCTTTGCACTCCGCTTTTCCGCCGTCGTCAGGTCGCTCGAAGTGAGCCGGGATATCCGGATCGGTTTCTGGCGACCACTGACCGTAGTCACAGCCGTTCAGTATGCCGCTCAGTGTATCGGCCCGTTCCCGGAATAGAGGCCCCAGACCGTGGCTGCCCAAATCACTCAGTAACTCACTGGCGTAACCAGGGCTGACGGCGTTTATTGCGTCGGCAAAGCGAATGCCACCCTTGAGCAGGTTGATCTGACCGTTGTCCTCAAAGGCACCCGGGTGGAAAAACTGTTCGTGAATGCCCAAAGCACGTAACCAGCCAGCACTGCACTGGCCTTGATAGGCCGCGTTGTGCAATGTCAGAACGCTGCGGCTGTGGGCAAAAAAGGGTTCATCACGAAAATGCTCGGCCAGATAGAAACAGGCGAGCGCCGATTGCCAGTCATTGGCGTGCACGATGTCGGGCTGCCAGTCTGTGTCCCGGCACCATTGCAAGGCGCCCATGCTAAGCAGGGCAAAGCGGCGTGCATTGTCCTCATAGGAGATGCTGCCGTTATCATAAATTCCGGGCCGGTCAAAACTCTCACTGTGCTCGATTTGAACGGTCGGAATGCCCTGGTGCTCTCCGGTGCGGGCGGCTATCCAGGTTTCCTCGAAGGCATTCAAATGGACACACATACTTTGATACTGCCAGGCTGACCAGACAGCCCGTGTTCTGGCATAGGCTGGAGTTACCAGTCGGACATCATGGCCAAGTCGGACCAGTTCCGCGGGTAAGGCGCGTGCGACGTCTGCCAGCCCGCCAGTTTTCACCAATCCCTCTACTTCAGAAGCAATGACCAGAACTTTCAGTGGTGATTTAGTCGAAGCCAATCTGGGCTCCTTTTGGCACGGTGATAATGCCATTAGGCGATATGTGAAAACGCTGGCGATCGTGTTCCGGGTCTTCCCCGATTACGGTACCTGGGGCAATGGTGACGTTCTTGTCGATAATCGCACGGCGAATACGGCTACCACGACCAATATCGTTATTGCCCATCATCACGCAGTTGTCGACATAGGCATGACTGTGCACATGGCAGTTGTAACCCAGAATGCTGCGATGCACGATGCTGCCAGAGATGATGCAACCGCCTGCGACAATGGAGCTGATGGCCTGACCGGTCCGATTGGCTTCGTCATGCACAAACTTGGCCGGTGGCACGGCTGGGTGGTAGCTGCGCAACGGCCAGTGTTTGTTGTACAGGTCAAACGGGGGCTCAACCGCCAGCAGGTCCATGTTGGCTTCATAGAGTGAGTCGAGTGTGCCCACATCGCGCCAGTAACCGCTGGTATGCTCCAGTTCCCCGCGAATAATATTGGTGGTAAAATCATAAATGTAAACGACGCCAGCTTTGTACAGATCCGGAATGATGTTGTGGCCGAAATCGTGCACTGAGTCACTGCTTTCGGCGTCTTCTTTCAGGCAATTGACCATTGTCTGGGCATCAAACACGTAGTTACCCATGCTTGCGAGCACATAGTCGGGACGCCCGGGGATGGTTTTCGCGTCTTTTTTTGGTTTCTCCTGAAAACCGATCATCTTGTGGTTTTCATCGATTTCGATAATCCCGAACTGATCCGCCTGGCTGACGTGCACTGGTATAGCGGCAACGGTCAGCTTCGCATCGTCGTGGCTGCGGTGAAATTCAACCATCTGACGAACATCCATTTTGTAGATGTGGTCACCACCAAACACGCACACGACTTCAGGTTCCATGCCTTCAATCAGTTCAATATTCTGGTAAATCGCATCGGCCGTGCCCTGATACCAGTGCTTTCCCATTTGCATCTGGGCCGGAATAGGATCGATAAAGCGGTTGGTCAGGCCAGTAACCCGCCAGCGCCGGCTCATATGCTTCATCAGTGAGTGGGATTTGAACTGGGTCAGTACGAAGATTTGCAGCAGGTCCGAATTGACAAAATTATTAAGCACAAAGTCTACGATGCGGTAATTGCCACCAAACGGAACCGCTGGTTTCGCCCGAACGGAGGTGAGTGGCGCTAGGCGAGTGCCCTCACCACCGGCGAGAATCATGGAAAGTATGCCGGCCATAATGTATCCCTTTTAATAGTTTGTTTTTGTTGTGGTTGTCGCGCACTTCATTGGTGCCAGCCATGCTGCCGCATGCAGGCCCGCTCAGAAAGCAGGCCGGACGAACCGATTAACCCCTGACGGCAGTGTAGCCACTGCTTGTTAACATTGCCGAAACTTTTTCCTTATAAGTGCTCCTATTAAGTGCCAGCTAGTTAGACGGCAAAAACGGCACCTAGAGCCCCAAAGAACACATCTGAGCTCCACGGGTTGCCGCGCGTTCGATCGAAATAAACGAGCCCGGCAACGAAAGCAGCAACAACGAACATGAAAATAAACAGTTTTTTATACATGGGCTACCGCTGATAGACAAATGTATGGCCATTGTGTACTGAATCTTTTCAAGATGGCAAGGCAGAAGTCCTGCCTGATTGGCATCTTTCTGTTAAACTTGCGCTATTATTTCGTTTTGAAGTCTTGAGGATGCAGATGAAAGCCACTCTGGCAAAATGGGTTATAAGGTCGTCAGGCTTGTTGGTTGCATGGCTGACCGGATTGTTACTACTACTGGTACCTGCTTCTCTATTGGCTGAAGATGCGGCCATTACAGTGACACCAGAAGCCCGAATCAGCTTGTTCCCCCTGACCGGTCAGACATTGACAGACAGCGCGACAGTCACCGTTCAGCCGCGGGATGCAGGCAGTCCTGGCGGTGCGTTTAGCGAGGCGTTGCCGAAGCACTGTCTGATGTCCGTCACGGTGACTCTGGGAGCTGATGAGGCTGATCTGCGGGCGGGGAAAATGATCTGTATCACCGAGGATCGTCGCGTATTTGAACTGACCCCTACCGCAACAATCAGCGACCTCGGGCTATGTCAGGCCGCAGGCGGAGCTGCGTGTGGCCGCTATGTTGTTGGCCCTGAACAGCCGGGTTTAATGGTGCTGACTGTTACCGAGAAGATGACGCTCCAGGCGAGAAGCGATCAAAACTGAAGCTAACCGACTCAGTTCCTTATTAATACCGCTGTACACGAATCTGGTCGGGATAGGGGAAAATGTCTGCGACCATGCCTGCATTGAGCTCCCGCTGTACCCTTTGCCAGTAGGCTGCTTCAAGCAGCTCGGCATGGTACTCGACAAAATAATCCTTCAGTCGGGGCTCGTTAAATAGAAAGGTGGCAAACTCCTCCGGGAAAATGTCATTCGCTGCGACGCTGTACCAGGGTTCGCTAGCCATTTCGTCCTCCGGGTAGTGAGGCTCGGGAATGTACCGGAAGTTGCAGTTGGTCACCCAGTCGATTTCATCGTAATCATAAAATATTACCCGGCCATGGCGGGTTACCCCGAAATTTTTTAACAGCATATCACCGGGGAAAATATTGGCGGCAGCCAAGTCGCGAATAGCCTGGCCGTATTCCCTTAACACCCCTTGCTGCTGATCCTTGCGCTCTGGATCCTCGAGGTAGAGGTTTAATGGGATCATGCGTCGTTCTATGTAGCAGTGACTGATCACCAAATGATCATCTACAATACGAATACTCGATTCGGCGACCTGCTCCAGTTCCTGAAGAAGTTTATCTGAAACCCTGCTCAGGGGTAGGGCGACTTTGGAGAACTCCCAGGTATCTGCCATCCTTCCGACCCGATCATGCTGCTTTACACGGTGATACTGGTTTTTGACATGCTGGCGCGTCATATCTTTCTGGGGCGCAAATCTATCTTTTATAATCTTAAAGACATAGGGGTAGGATGGCAGGGTAAACACCGTCATTACCATGCCTTTGGTGCCGGGCGCGATTTCAAACTGATCATCACAGATGGCCATGTGCTGTAAAAGCTCACGATAAAACTGGGTTTTTCCCTGTTTATGCAAGCCAATGGAAGAATACAGCTCAGCCCGTGTTTTGGTTGGCATGAGTCGGCGCAGGAAGTTCACTACGGCCATTGGACAACCGGTATCGACAAAGAAGTACGCGCGGGCAAAACCGAAAACAATGGCCATGGCATTGCTGTCAAGCAGCAGGGTGTCGGCGAAGAGGTAGCCAGCTTCATTGTTCAATACCGGCACAATGAATGGCAACGTCCGGTTGGCAAGATTCAGGCGGCCAATCAAGTAGCAGGCCTTATTTCGAAAAAAAGGTGCTGTAATCAGATCAATGCTGTAGGTCGTGGCAGTTCTGGCAAGCTCCGGTTCCTGGCCACGAAAACGCTGAATCAGGTGGCGAACGTCCCGAGTTGCATTTTCGAATGGTAACCCGATGTCCACATCATTGAGCAATTGCAATAGGGTCGTTTCCAGGTTGCCGTTAACGCTGTAGCGACGAACCAGTTTTTCATCGGTTTCATAGTGTCGCCAGAGTGCGTCGGACTCAACAAAGATGTACTCATTGTTGTAATAACGCCGGTCGAATAACCGGCAAAACACTGAATTAAAAAAGGTCTCGGCCAGGTCAGGTTGCGGATGGTTGCGTAGCTGCTCACTAAATAGGCTTTTAACTCCTTGCCAGTTTTGTGGGTCCAGGCCATCTTCCAGCTCACGTAATGAACTCACGCAGAGATCTACCTGGGCGTCGTACAAGTCGACCCGATCGTGATGGATGGCCTGCATTTCGAGCCACTGAGCGCTTAAAAAGCCCTGATGGGCTCGTGTGCAGTAGGACCTGAAAATTTGATAGTGCTGGTCAAATGCTGCAAGGATGTGTTCAACCAGCCGCGTCGGCTGGGTGTCAGTCGTAGACATTTTTCTTCTTCCAGCTCTCCTGATCATCGATCAGACCTTCTATTTCAGCAGCGAGCTTTTCCGTCTGTCCGCTGGATTGGTCTTTGCGATGATTACGCCAGGTATCAATGATTTGCTGCAAATGCGTGCGCAGGTCGATTTCTTCCTGCTTAAACAGGCTGGCCTGACGCGAGGTGGCGATAGTATCGATGGCCTTTTGATAGGCTACTCGCGCTTCCCGGTAGTGTTTTGCGACCATGGCCTGGTCGGCCCGGGTTTTAAAATAATCAAGGGCGGTCTCGACCAGCTTGTATTCCACTTCGTTTAGCAGCTTGTTGGCATTGTGTTTGTTCAGTCGACCGCTGTCGTAGTTGCGTTTGATAAACAGGAATAGCGATTTTAGCGTTTGTCGGTGAAGGTTGGTTTGTTCTGAATTCAACGGCGGCGCAACGGCGGTCGGCGGTTGTTTGCGCAGCCGGACCCGTTCTGAAGCCAGTTGCTGGAAGTCTTCGTTAAGCAGCTTGGCTTTATCGGGTGTCAGCAAAATTTGGGCTTTTATGTTTTGCAGAATTGCCTGGTAGATAAAGTCACGCAACTCGGATGACAGAAATGAGGTTGGCAGACTACGTAGCACATTAGTCAGTTTGCGCTGCTGTGTGAGTAGATTTTGCAGTTTCTCTCTGTTTGCAGCACGGGCTTTGTGTCGTCCCTGCGCTATAAGCATTGCGATTACCATCAAGCTGACAATGCTAACAGCTATGACCCCAAGCAATGTTGTACTGGATGCGCCCATGTAAACTCTCGTTGTCAGTCCGCGGTCGACCTGGTCCGGGTGGTTTTTGGCCGATCATGATCTGGGGTTATTAGTAAGCAGTGTAATCTAAAAAAACGTATAAAAACAAAGATTTGCTTGACAGTATTCAGCCTCAACCTTAGAGTTTTCACCGCTTTTGACGTGTCCCGTTCGTCTAGTGGCCTAGGACACCGCCCTTTCACGGCGGTAACAGGGGTTCAAGTCCCCTACGGGATACCACTCATCTTTCCAGACGCCTTGCATTGTAAGCCTTAATCCCTTCAGAACTTTAGCAGATTGTTGAAAAAGGCTCCCAGCCTTTTCCAAAACATGAAAAGCGAAAATGTAATTTTTACTTTTCCTACGAAATCAACGACTTACCAGTCGCCGATTTCGCCATAACATCCGAAATGTCGGACCACATGCTCTAGCGGCAGGCGGCTGAAATTCTACGAACCTCAACAGTCTGCTCGTCTGTATCGGCTTAAACTTCCTCTTGTTGAACCCTTTGATGGTCGGACGTTTTAACTATGGGCATTCCGTCTAGGTTTCGATCGTGACAGCCTTGGGTGGAAGTGACACACTTCGGTATCTGCAATCTAAATTTTATAACGTTGAGATTGACAACGTTGATATCTATAACAACATTATTTGCGTGAGTGAGAGAGTCATGAAGCCGGTCTATGCATTTGGTGAAGTGTTGGTTGATGCCCTGCAAAACGGTACGGTAACGGAGCAGGGGCTGACCATGCCCCAGGCCGTGTTCTATCCAGGTGGCGGGCCTGCCAATGCTGCAGTCGCCGCTGCTCGGCTGGGAGTCAGGGCTCTGTTTATAGGTCAGGTCGGACGAGACCGCTTTGGGCAGTATCTCAAGGCAGCCCTGAACCACTATGGTGTCGATACCCGTTACTTGCGTTCCACCAATGCGCCAACGCCTATGGCTGTGGTCTCTCTGGATCAGTCAGGTGAACGCAGTTTTCAGTTCTATCGTCAGGGAACTGCTGACGTGATGCTGGCTGCCCACAAGTTACCCAACCCAAATGACTTTGTTCCGGGGATTGTACATGTGTGTTCCAACACGCTGACGGAACCAGGCATCAGGCGGGTCCACATCGGGTTTATAGATCGGTGTCGAGCCGCAGGAAATCTGATCAGTTTTGATGTCAATCTACGCAAGATACTGTGGCCTGATCAGACCAATTTCCGAGAACCCATACACGCCATGTTAAAGCGCGCCGATGTGATCAAGGTCAGCCGTGAAGAGCTGGAAGAATTATGGGATGGTGATGCAGAAGCATCGCTGATTGAATGGGCTTTTGCGCACGAAGCAAAGGCGATATTCATCACCGATGGCGCCGGCCCGGTTACGCTGATTACACCAGAGTCGCGCCAACAGATGGCTGTGCCAGAGGTCTGTGTGGTTGATACCACCGGTGCCGGTGATGCTTTTTCCGGCTCTATTTTGGTCAGTCTGAGTCGCGATGAGATACCTGACTGGTCTGCCGCCCTGTCACAGGCAGTCAAGTGTGGAGCCTGGGCTGTGGGACGGCCAGGGGCGTTTGCGTCTTTGCCAACAGCCGAGGATATTCAGTGACCCTTATTCACAGATCTTTTTGTCATTAGCTGCTGAATAGACGGCGACTTTGCTTGACAATGAGTTGTCCGGTGGCAAGCCATGAGTTCAAAGAGCGACCGGTTTACGGCGAAAAGCCATCGGCCAAGCGCCGATTTTTGATTTTTATAGGGGAGCCCTGTGTTTCTAGACGCCTTTCATACTCAGCACAACGACAACACCATCAGCATCAGTGCTGAGCAAGGCAGTGCCTTCGCCAAAGAAATTGCCGGAGACTTTAACCCCATTCACAATATCGGTGCCAAGCGTTTTGTTGTGCCTGGCGACTTGCTTTTTGCGCTGGTTCTGAATCGTTACGGCCTGAGTGAATCCATGTCAGTGCGTTTTTCTGGCATGGTTGGCCCTGACCTGTCTTTGATTCTGCCCGCGGTGGATAAAGGCATAATCGACATTGTCGACGCACAAGGGAAGGCCTATCTGCATCTGGAACACAGCGGAGAAACGAGCCACGATGCTGCGCTCATCGAAGACCTGGCTCGCAGTTATGTTGCTTTTTCCGGCCAGAATTTCCCGTTTATAATGGTTCCTTTGCTGGAAAAGCATCAGGTGATGTTTAATCCGCGCCGGCCACTGGTGATCTATGAATGCATGGCGTTCGAGTTGTCCAGCCTGGATATCAGTTCGCCGTCGCTTGAATTGGCGAATACATCACTGAACGTCAATGGCAAGCGCGCCGATGCCCTGTTTGAGTTCAATATTATGGCGGGTGGCCAGCGTGTGGGCACCGGTATTAAGAAGCTTATCGTAAGCGGTCTGCAGCCATATGACGCGGAATTGATGGACGGTATGATTGCTGAATTTGATCGTTTAAGGGCCGAATACGGACATTGATTCCTGCCCCGAAAACCCTCTGGCACGCCTGTTTTCTGGCCTCTGGCCTCTCTTGTTTTGTTTCCACAGAGAAACAATGAGGTCGGCTACCTATGTCTGATATTGGCGTTTTTATCTGAGTTTCAGAGACTTTTTAGCAGGTTGTTGAAAAAGGCTTCCTGCCTTTTCCAAAACACGAAAAGCTAAAATTGCGATTTTTACTTTTCTCACAAAATCAATGACTTAGGCGTCACTGATTTTGCCGGTATATCCATATACCGGTAGCAGGCCGCCGAAATTCCGAGAATTTCAACAGCCTGTTAGTCTTTTGCCAGGTCAAATAGCGTCATCAGTCGACCTGCACTATAAAAGTGCGCCTCATTGGTAAAAAATAGGGCGACGCCCTCTCTCTGCTCAAATATGGTGCGCTGTAATCTGTTCTGCCACGGCGAGTCCTGGCCGGTATCTTGCTGTGTTGAACGATTAAGAGTACCGCATTCATTTTATTCTATGCTGTTGGGCATGGCATCATGACAGGACTGGAACCATGGACTCGACCTTCGCAGAATACATCCGTCAGGCTGGCCTGCCAGAGGCATTACTGTCGTATCATAGTCAGCTGTATCAGCCGCTAGCCGACTGGGTGGTTAAAAACCGGTTTAAGCTGGTGGGCATTCAGGGCACGCAAGGCTCCGGTAAATCGACTCTCGCCGAGGTCCTGAAATGGCACCTGGAAGGGCGGGGGTTGAGAGTAGAAGTGCTGTCCATTGATGATTTGTACCTTAGTCATGCAGATCGTCAGGCGTTGTCCCGTGGTATCCATCCTTTACTCGCAACGCGCGGTGTACCCGGTACTCATGATGTTGCGTTGGGCAGGCAGGTCATCTCATGGGTACAGTCAGGGTCGGGTGCCTTTGCGTTACCCCGCTTTGATAAAGCCCAGGACGACCGGGCCCCGCGTGCCAGCTGGCAGCACTGTGATGCACCGCCCGATGTGCTGCTTTTTGAAGGTTGGTGCGTTGGTATTCCTGCTCAGAGCGAGGCTGAATTGCGTCAGCCAGTGAATGAACTCGAAGCCAAAGAAGATGCCTCGGGTGAGTGGCGCCAATTCGTGAATGATCAGTTGCAGTATTTGTACGCACCCTGGTTTGCGCAATTGAATGCACTGGTCGTATTGCAGGCGCCGGGTTTCGAACAGGTTTTTGCATGGCGTAAAAAACAGGAAGATGCCTTACGCGCCTGCAAGCAAGGCCAGGGAGTCATGGATGAAACCGCTCTGCGACGGTTTATTTCCCATTATGAACGTTTGACGCGCCATGGCCTTGCAACTTTGCCGGGAAAAGCCGATGTGCTAATCCCGCTCGACAACAATCAGCATCCCGGTACAGCGCAGTGGTTAAAGCAAGGCGGCCATTGATGACCGGTTGGGTGGTGTTAACCGATCTGGACGGCACGCTGCTGGATCATGACAGTTATGACTGGCGACCCGCCGAACCAGCGTTGCAGGCATTACAGTTACACCGTATTCCTATTATCGCTGTTACCAGCAAGACCGCTGCCGAGCTGGTTTCGCTGCGTACCGACATTCCCTATCTGGCGCCATTGATGGCCTGTGAAAACGGAGCGGTGGTGATTGATGATCGGCCGGACTCACCAGGACGGGAAATCCTTGGCGAAGCGACCAGCACACTGATTGGCTGGTTTGAGCAAGCATGCCTGGAAACCGGAGCCGAAGGCATTGGTTTTCACCAGGCCAGCGATCAGCAGGTGGCTGACTGGACTGGTTTAAGCCTGGCCAGCGCCTCCCTGGCCAGAGCGCGGGAGGCGTCACTACCCGTCTACTTTCCGAAAGACTGGTCCGCAAGAGCGGCTTTTATTGGCGCCGTTGAGGCGCGAGGTGGCCAAGTACTGGAAGGCGGGCGTTTTCTGCATCTGGCCGGAAAGGCTGACAAAGGCACTGCACTGCGCTGGATGTCGCGCCGTCTCAGAACCAGTCAGACGATAGCGCTGGGTGACGGTGGCAATGATGACGCCATGCTGGCCGTTGCCACAATAGCTATTCGAATTCCCACGGTCGGCGCACGCCGGCCTGAATCCCTGACTGCCATTCGACGCGCCAGTCTGCCGGGTCCTGCCGGTTGGAATGAGGCGGTGTTGTCGTTGCTGGAACAGGACCTGATTGACGGATCCCGAGGAGAACAAGATGAGTGATTTTTTCCAAAACGGCGTAATTGCCAATTTGCATAATCTGGTCGACCGTCCGTTGGCATCGATGGAGAAAGAGTTGGTCGGTTTTTCCCATCAAAATCCCATGGCACTGGTGTTGCCGTCCCTGTATTCGGAGCTGGAGCAGCCCGCGCTGGAAAACATCGTCCAGGAGCTTATTCCGGTCCCGTATTTGAATGACATTGTGGTCGGACTTGATCAGGCCAATCGGGATGAATTCGAACACGCCCAAAAGTACTTCAGTCGGTTGCCGCAGCAGGTGCGCATCTTATGGAATGACGGACCTCGTTTGCAAGCTATTGACCGGCTACTGGCCAGTAAAGGACTGGCGCCCGCCGAGTTGGGCAAGGGGCGCAATGTCTGGTATTGCTATGGCTACATACTGGCTGCAAACCGCGCTAAAGCGGTTGCGATGCACGATTGTGATATCAAAACCTACGATCGGAGTATGCTGGCACGGCTGATATACCCGGTGGCCAACCCCGCTTATAGGTATCAGTTCTGCAAGGGGTATTACGCGCGCATCGCTGACAACAAGATGAACGGTCGCGTCTGCCGATTACTGGTGTCGCCGCTGATCCGGGCGCTGAAAATGGTCAAGGGTGACAATGAGTTTCTGGAGTACATGAGCTCCTTCCGCTATGCGTTGTCCGGTGAATTCAGTTTACGCACCGAGGTGTTGCGCAATTTGCGTATACCGAGTGACTGGGGCCTGGAGGTTGGGGTACTGGCCGAATTGCATCGAAATTACAGCCCGCGCAGCATTTGTCAGGTGAATGTGGCTGACATCTATGATCACAAGCATCAACCGTTGAGCCCTGAGGATGCTCGCAAGGGACTGTCCAAGATGTCGCGTGACATCAGCAAGGCGTTTTTCCGTAAGCTGGCCACTCAGGGACTGGTTTTTACCGAAGAGCACTTTCGCACGATCAAGGCGACTTATTACCGGGTTGCGCTGGATTACATTGAAACCTATTACAATGACGCGGTTTTCAATGGACTGACGCTGGATCGTCACGCTGAAGAAGAAGCGGTCGAGCTGTTTGCCAGAAATGTTATGTCTGCTGGCCAGGAGTACCTTGAAAACCCTATGGCAACGCCCTTTATGCCAAGCTGGAGCCGGGTTCAGTCCGCTATTCCGGATATACTGGAACAGATATTCGACGCAGTGGAGCTGGATAATCAGGACATGGCCTGACTGGCAAGGCCAGTCCTTTCAGTCGCTGGCTGCTGGTGTGGTGATTTTTGTCGGTAATCAAAGAAGCAGCAAGCATCCTGATCGGGTAAAATATCAGGCGACCTTACAAAGGTTGCCTGATAATGAGGGTTTTCAAGCCTTCACATAATAAAATACTGATCAATTAGACAATAATCCATTAACCATATAATCAATTAAAGGTTCCATCAGTCGCACACAATAGAGATTACTTCTAAGTGAAGAGTTGGAACGACAGGGTGTAGCGGCTTTTGTGAACGACAAGGAACCACCATGAAATCCCATTTTACGCAGACGTTGGGCGAGTTTATCGTCGCCAATCAGAAAGACTATCCGAATGCATCGGGTGAATTTTCCGCGCTGTTCTCTGCCATGCGGCTTGCTGCCAAGGTGATCCACCGTGAAATCAACAAGGCCGGGCTGGCTGGCCTGGCAGGGCTTGCCGGTGAAGATAATATCCAGGGTGAGGCCCAGCGCAAGTTGGACGTGCTTGCCAATGATACCTTCAAAGCGGCGCTGTCAGCGCGGGGTGTGGTGTGCGGGATCGCATCGGAAGAGGAAGATCACTACATCCTGCTCGATGACGGTTTAAATACCAACAGTAAGTACATCGTGTTGATGGACCCGCTGGACGGCTCCTCAAACATTGATGTCAATGTATCGGTGGGTACCATCTTTTCGGTTTATCGGCGGCGTTCGCCGATCGGCACCAAGGTAACCGATGCCGATTTCTATCAGCCAGGTACCGAGCAGGTAGCGGCGGGTTATATCATCTATGGATCATCGACGATGATGGTCTACACCACGGGGCATGGCGTCAACGGCTTTACTTTCGACCCAACGCTGGGCGTGTTTTGTCTGTCGCATCCGGATATGAAGACACCTGAAACAGGCGCGATTTATTCGGTCAATGAAGGCAACTATGTGCATTTTCCGGATGGTGTTAAGCGTTACATTAAATATTGCCAGGTAGAGGATAAAGCAACCTCGCGACCCTATACCAGTCGCTATATTGGGTCGCTGGTATCTGATATTCATCGTAATCTGATTTATGGTGGCATCTTTCTCTATCCTTCTTCAGCGCCATACCCCAAGGGTAAATTACGCTTGCTCTACGAGTGCAATCCCATAGCGTTTCTGGTGGAGCAGGCCGGAGGTCGTGCCATCTACGGTACCGGTAAACGTATTATGGAGATTCAACCGGAATCACTGCACGAGCGAGTCCCTTTCTTTGCCGGTTCAAGCGGCATGATCGAAGATCTGGAGCGCTGCCTGGATGAGTTCGGCGGCCTGGGGTGAGACAATCATTATCCCGCCGGACCAGGCGTCTGGCGGGTTTTTTTGATGATAAAAATCACAGTTATAGTTGATTGATTTACCACGCCGATTTTTAGCGATCGGTTTGAATTAGCCAGGGTTGTGACAACCAGTAGAAAAATTGGCCACTGCGCGCCTGAGAGGTGCAGTTAAAGCGATGCCTGCCATCATTCAGGGCCCCTGGAGCCGTGACCCTGAACCGACTGTCGTCGAGCCATTCGGCCTCCACCCATTCGCTGTTGATAAAGCAGTTAAGCGAGCGGCTTATATCCGACGTATCGGTCAGTTCAACCGTTAGGCTTGGCCGGGTATCTGTTGTCAGCATATCTGGAAGTGCATTGTTATTAACTGGCATCGGCTGGCTGTTCAGCTTGGTGATCAGTGTTTCCGGGTTGGCATAGACGCCCGCAGCGGCAAAGCGCGGTATCGCCCCAAAGTCGCTGTTCGTATTCATGCCTCCTGAGTGTTGGGCAAAAGCAGTATACCCTTCGTCGACCAATGCCTGCTTGAGCGTTTCGTTGTACTCGCCATAAGGGTAGGCAAACCAACGTGGTACTGAATTGCCAAGCTCATCGGTGAGCCGCTGTTGGGCATGATTTACGTTATCGATCATGGCCTGCAACCAGGCCTGGTCCAGTGGCGAATGCCGGATCATATAGTCATGGTCTCGAGAGTGATTGGTGATGGTTGCACCCCAGTCCTGCAGATCACGCAGTTGATCCCACGTCATCATCTCCCGGAAATTCTGGTCTATTGGATCGGTGGCGACGAAAACAGTGAACGGTACATCAAACTCCTTCAGCATCGGAAAGGCATTGCTATAGATATTCCCATAGGCATCGTCAAAGGTAATGGCCACTGCTTTTTCAGGCAAAGCAACGTCAGATTTGCCCTGTAATACAGCAAGCGCATCCGCCAGATCGACCACAGTAAAATCATTGTCTCGCAATAACTCCAGGTGTTCCCGAAACCGACTTGGGCTGATCGTGGTGCTCGGTGGCGTATCATTGGCGACGTGGTGGTAGACCAGAATATTGACTGAGTTGTCGGCTTTTACTGCCAAGCTGCCCAGTACAAGGCTTAAAATAAGCGTAAGACGTTTCATCATTAAAGCGGCTCCTGTGTGCTGTCGGTTTCTATCGGGCGCTGCGGATCTGTAATCCATTCACTCCAGGACCCCGCGTAAAGCCTGGGGAGTGGGTGGCCGGCCAGCGTCAATGCCAGAATGTTGTGACAGGCGGTTACACCCGAGCCACAATAACTGACCAGCGGCTGATCATCGGCCAGGCTCATGAAGCGTTTGGCCAAAGTGCCGGGAGATAAAAAATGGCCGTTTTCATCCAGATTACCCGTGAAATCTGAGCATTGAGCGCCGGGTATGTGGCCGGCTTTGGCATCAAGGGGTTCCTGCTCGCCCCGAAAGCGCGGCAGGGATCTTGCATCGAGTAAGTGCACTGCGACCAGTGATGCTTGCAGCTCTGAGCTGGAAATGACCCAGTCGGGCGGGCAGGTAACCGATATATCTCCGGTGGTGTTCGGTAGCTCGACGGTTCCCGATTGCTGTGGGCCGTGCCAGGCATCGAGTCCGCCATTGAGAACCCTGACGTTAGTCAGGCCTGCCCAGCGAAGTAGCCACCAGGCTCGGGCGGCGAACATGCCATTGTTCTGGTCATAGACAACGATAGCCGTATCCTGACTGACGCCCCAGTCTCGCAGTCGAGTTTGCCAGTCCTGCGGGCGTGGTAGCGGGTGTCTTCCGGTCTGACCGGGAACCCCAGTGCCGGATAGATCCCGATCCAGATGAGCATAGGCCGCTCCTGGCAAATGTTTCTCAAGATACTGGTGTTTACCGGCAGCGGTGTCGGCCAGGTTAAAGCGGCAATCCAGTATTAGCGGTTTACCAGCACTGGGGTCAACTAACCAGTGTGCCAGTGTGTTGGCGTCAATCAGTGGGTTTAATTGGATCTGGGACATGCGTCGGGTTCCTCGAGTCGGCATCGTCACGATAACGGCAAAGCCAGCATTTGAGAAGGACAGAGGCTGTCATTAAAGAGTCAAAGTTATGGCTGGTACAGTGCATTCCCGGGGAGGGGTAGATTGATTGGATGTTTGAAATGGCTGGGCCGGCAGGACTCGAACCTGCGAATGACGGGATCAAAACCCGTTGCCTTACCACTTGGCGACGGCCCATTAGAAGGGTTAAAACTTTACCGTCAACAGCGGGCATACGCTACCACTGTGAGCGGGAAGATGGCTGGGCCGGCAGGACTCGAACCTGCGAATGACGGGATCAAAACCCGTTGCCTTACCACTTGGCGACGGCCCATTAGAGAGTTGGTGGCTATGGCTGGACTTGAACCAGCGACCCCAGCATTATGAATGCTGTGCTCTAACCAACTGAGCTACATAGCCTCCGTAACGGCTGCGTATTATGCGAATATTTTCCAGAGTGTCAACACGAACATCTCGGTTTTTTCAAAAAATTCAAGGGCTTAGAACCTTGATTAAAGAGCTGAAACGGTGTTCGATTGATCTTATGTGGAACGCTAGACACACACCAGAGCAAGTTTCGCAGGATTGGCTGAAATAACAAGTCACACCTGGGGGTAGGCCAGTATGTGCGGTTTGCATGACTTGACCCTGAACAGGTCTATTTTTGTGATATGGCTTAAATTCCAGGGTCTGCCACTGTTGTTTCGTCCGGTAGCTGGCTAAACTGCGTTGTTGGCTTGTTTTAGACTGATTCAAATAACTGCCCTGGTCCAGGTCGGCTATGGCTATCCCAGTGCGTTGGCGTGTTGGTGCACCATTCACAAAGGAGAGCACGATGGAGTCCTGGTTCGGAACCCTTGTTACCTGGGGCATTCCCCTTTTGATCGTTGTTGTCGGTGTGGTTATCTATAACCGTTTGGTAGCACTGCGTAATCGGTTCAAGAATGCCTTCTCTCAAATAGACGTTCAATTGCAGCGGCGTCATGACCTGATTCCCAATCTTGTCGAGACAGCCAGAAAGTACATGGCCCATGAGCGGGAAACACTGGAAAATGTGATCGCGGCCCGAAATCAGGCTGTGTCAGCGCAAGAGACAGCGGCAGCTGACCCGACAAACGGTCCCATGGTCGATATGTTGAGCAAAGCTGAAGGCATGCTGAGTGGTGCACTGGGGCGCCTGTTTGCTGTTTCCGAAGCCTATCCTGACCTTAAAGCCGATGGCACCATGCGCGATCTGATGGAGAGCCTGGAATCGACCGAAAACAAGGTAGCGTTTTCGCGTCAGGCCTACAACGATGCGGTGATGAACTATCAGACCTACAAGGAATCCTTCCCCAATAACATGCTCGCCGGTGTAACTGGCTTTAAAGAGGCCGCCTTGTTTGAACTTGAAACCCCCGAGGCACGTGAGTCTCCCGTGGTTCAGTTCTGAGCAGGTTCTGACGCATGGATTTTTTCGATCAACAGGACCAGGCTCGGCGCAATACCGGGCGGCTGGTGCTTTTGTTTGCACTCGGAGTAGCGGTTACAGGCCTGCTGGTTAATGGTCTCGGTTTTGTCATCTGGTTGCTTGTCCAGGGCTTTGCCGGTAGCGGTTGGCACAGTGAATTTTGGGCGTCGCTTCAGAGTTGGATTGGTTCCCGCTATGCCTGGCAGCTGGCCCTGGCGACGATAATGGTCATCGCAGCGGGTTCTCTGGCCGCTTACTGGCAATTGCGCAGTGGCGACGGTGACATTGTTGCCCGCTGGTCCGGTGCAAGTCCTGTCGACTACCAGCATGCAGATGCTGATGTACAACAGTTTATTAATGTCGCTGAGGAGATGTCCATCGCCGCGGGCTCCCCGGTACCAGACTTGTATCTGATGGAGCAAGAGCAGGCAATTAATGCGTTCGTTGCCGGGTATCATGCCGATCAGGCGGTACTGGTCGTTTCTCGTGGTGCACTGGGCAGCCTGAGTCGGGACGAGTTACAGGGCGTTATTGGTCACGAATTCAGTCACATTCTTAATGGTGACATGCGCCTCAATATTCGCTTGATGGCGGTATTGGCAGGCTTGATCCAGATTGGACAGGCGGGACGCTGGATATGGCATTCAAATCGTTTCAGGGGAAGGTCGAGGCGCTTCGGCGGCAGGTCAGGTCGCTCTGGCCGGTCAGAAATAGCGCTTGCTCTACTAGGGCTGGCGTTGATACTGGTCGGCTATGTCGGAGTCTTGACGGCCCGGGTGATCAAGGCGGGTGTTTCCCGTCAGCGTGAATACCTGGCCGATGCCAGCGCGGTGCAGTTTACACGTAATCCGGATGGTATAGCCGGTGCCCTTTATAAGATTAGAGAGCACAGCCTGGGTGCTCGGCTGTCACACCGACATGCCGAGGATATGTCGCATTTCTGTTTTGGCGAGAGCGTTGCCTTGTCTGGCATGCTGGCGACTCATCCGCCACTGGATGATCGCATAAGACGGGTCAACCCCACTTTCATGGCGCGTGCCCGCCATCGCAGCCGGGCGACAGAAGAGGGAGCATCGGCCGTTGCCCGAACCGCACCAGCGCCGTTCGAACAGGTGATGGGTATTGCCACCCTTGGAGCGTTGGCCGGTACTGTGCGGCCGGACCATCTCGACTATGCCCGTCAGCTTTACAAAAATATTCCCGAGCAGGTGCGCCACTCGGTGCATCAATTGGCAGGTGCACGTGCTTTTTGTTATAGCCAGCTCATGCTGGCCAGCCCGGGTCATGAACAGGCATTGCTGAACCTCATCAAGCGCGAAGATCAGGCCATCATTATTGTTCTCAAACGATTCTGGCCCTTTTACCGGGAGCTCGACCCGCAATTGCGGTTGCCTTTGCTTGATATGGTCGCGCCGGTACTTAAACGGATGGAGGAGTGGGAACGACTGGTGTTTCTGGATCGTCTTGATCAAATGGCTGAGCTGGACAATCGCCTAGCGTTGCGAGAATGGATCTTGCTGGCACAGCTGCGTCACCACCTGAGAGTTGAAGCAGGACGGTCACATTCAGGATACACCCGTCCGTTCAGTGAGTGTGGCCACGATCTGGTGGTGGTGTTATCCGCCTTGGTGCATGTAAACCGGCAGCCACTGTTGGCGGCAGCGGCCTTTGAACAGGTCGTTCAGCCTTTTGATATCGCCGGGAAGGCATTGCTGGCCCCTGAGCAGGCGGATTTTCGGGCCGTGACTGATGCCCTGGAACAGATGGGCCAGATCGCCTATTTTTGGCGACGTTCGGTGTTGCAGGCCTGTGTCGATGTGGTTCGGGCTGACGGGGTTCTGTATCAGGATGAATACGAGTTGATCCGGACCTTGGGTGATTGTCTGGGGTGTCCGATACCCCCAATGATCGAACACGAGTGGCGCCCTGGCGGCTGAATCAGGTTTTGCTTGGGAGGCTTAGATTAAGTCTGACACAACTTCACGTGAATTGTTCAGAGCCTTCCTTGATTACCAGTCCAGTATTCTATACTATCCGCGCCCTCCCGGCCTGTCTCAGGCAGGGGGATCTGTGCCTTCTTCACGGCTGGGTCCGGGCGGTATAACCGTTTATACCCGGTGCAGGAAAAGGCTGAAGAGTCACTCCTTACCTTACTGCGGCCGCACCGCAGGAGGTTGCTAAAACCGCAAGGAGATTTTATGCGTCATTATGAAATCGTTCTGTTGGTTCATCCCGACCAGTCAGAGCAAGTACCTGCCATGATCGAGCGTTACATTGCTGTTGTAACCGAGAAAGGCGGCAAGGTACATCGCCATGAAGATTGGGGTCGTCGTCAACTCGCCTACCCGATCCTCAATGCTCACAAAGCTCACTATGTTCTGCTGAACATCGAGGCTGATAACGACACCGTTGAAGATCTGAAGAGCACTTTCCGGTTTAACGATGCCATCATCCGCAACATGATCATGCGTCGCAAAGATGCAGACATTGAAGCGTCGCCAATGATGAAAAGCGTCGAAGCCAAGAAGGCCAAAGATGAAGCGCAGGCTGCCGTTGCCCGTCAGCGCGCTGAAGAAACAGTGCCTGAGACTGACGCAGAGTCTGAAGAAGCCTAACAACGAGGAGCATTCCCATGGCACGTTTTTTCCGCCGCCGCAAATTCTGCCGTTTTACTGCAGAAGGCATCAAGGAAATTGATTACAAAGATGTAGACCTGCTTAAGGGCTACGTTACTGAAACCGGCAAGATCGTTCCTAGCCGGATCACCGGTACCCGTGCACGTTACCAGCGCCAATTGTCTTCGGCCATCAAGCGTGCTCGCTACCTTGCCTTGCTACCTTACACTGACAGTCATCAATAAGTCGGTATAGAGGGAGGACCCAGGCATGATGGGTTTGGCTCGCTTTGCGATGAGAAGCCAACTGAACGCTGGGGTTCTTGCTGCAGGTTTTGCTGCGTTGCCGATGCTTTATGCACTCAGCGCGGCATTGGTGGCGTTGGTCACGCTCAGGCGTGGCGCCACTGAAGGCACTAAAGTGCTGATATTTAGTTTGATTGGGGGTCTGATTTCCTGGCAGTGGTCGGGAATGATTTTGCCCCTGTTGGTATTACCAGTCACCGCGCTGTTGGCGATGGTGATGCGATCGGTTCAGAGCTGGGCATATGTATTGGTGGCTGCTGCCTTCTTAGGTATTGTGCTGTCGGTCCTAGCTCAGATAGGTTTGAATGACCGATTTGCGGCGGTGATTACCCAGGTGCAACTGGGGGTTGCCGGCACCGATACCTCGCAGCCATTTTGGCGGATGCTGGAGTCGGTGAAGCCCAACGCGGCTTTTCTGGTGATGACACTCGAACTTATTGAAGCGCTGTTGTGTTTGCTGTTGGCGCGTTACTGGCAAGCCGGGCTGTATAACCCGGGTGGATTCCGTCAGGAATTTCATGCCCTTAGAATCAGTGGTCGTCTGTTAATGGCGCTGGTGATTCTGGTGGGACTGGCCTACGCACTGAAGCCTGCGGCCATGCTGTTGTTGCTGTTGCCTCTGTTATTCGCCGGTGTGGCGTTAGTGCATGGGGTGATCGCGAAAACGAATTTGGGTGGGCAGTTTTTGATCGCTTTTTATGTTGGTGGTCTACTGCTCAATCAGTTCATTTTACCATTGCTGATAGTGGTGGCAGTGGCGGATGGCGTGCTCGATATCCGGGCGCGCATCGCCAAATCACCAAAACAGAATGACGAATGAGGTAAGCGAGATGGAAGTTATCCTGCTTGAGAAAGTTGGTAAGATGGGTGTTCTGGGCGATACCGTTAATGTAAAAAACGGTTATGCACGAAACTACCTGGTCCCACATGGCAAGGCTGTACCTGCCAGCAAGGACAACGTTAAAGTATTTGAAGAGCGTCGTGCCGAGCTCGAAAAAGCAGAGGCAGGGAAACTGGCCGCTGCTCACGAGCGCGCCGAGAAGCTGGCCGAAATCGAATTGACCGTCCAGGCTAACGCTGGTGACGAAGGCAAGTTATTTGGCTCTATTGGGCCGCGTGACGTGGCTGATCTGGTCGCTGCCGCTGGCGTTGAGATCTCCAAGTCTGAAGTGAAGATGCCTGCTGGTCCGATTCGTAATACGGGCGAGTTTAACATCACCATCCAGGTTCATCCGGATGTTGAAGCATCGGTTCATATCATCGTGGTTCCGGAAGCTTGATTCAGCAGTAAATTCCCTGGATTAAACGCTTGACGCAGAACGGGATACGGGTGTCGCAGCAATGCGTCGCCTGTGTCCCGTTTTTTTTGCTTATCGCGTCTTGGAAAAGACAGGAAACCGTTTTCAACACGCTGGTAGAGCTGCGTATAGACGGTCACACCTCTCCCAATTGAAGACTCAAACCGCTACCATGGTGTGCTTCATTTCCGGTGCTGGCCGAATAGTTGATGCCTGCCCGATGAGCCGAACCTGAAGAACACCACTCAATGACCTGTGCCCAGTACTAAATGACCAGCGCCCAAAACCAAATGAGATGTGCCCTATGACCGACGCCCTCGAAGACGATTTGTTCTCTGACAACGATGATCTGGCCGGGCTCAAGGTGCCGCCGCACTCGCTGGAAGCAGAGCAGTCGGTGCTGGGTGCGCTGATGATTGACAATAGCCAATGGGATAATGTCGCTGAAATCCTGCTGCCTGGGGACTTCTATCGCAATGAGCATCGCCAGATATACCGGATGATGATTCGGCTGGCAGAGCAAACTCAACCGCTCGATGTGATTACCCTCGGCGAAGCTCTGGATAACGAGAAACAGCTCGATGCAGTAGGTGGCATGGAGTATCTGAACGATCTTGCCGAAAACACACCCTCTATTGGGAATCTGGTGGCCTACGCCAGGATTGTTCAGGAAAGATCGGTTCTGCGCCGCTTGATTGCTGTTGCCAATGATATTGCCAGCAAGGCCTATGACCCGCGCGGGATGGATGCCGAATCCATACTTGATGACGCCGAACGTCAGGTATTTCAGATCGCTGAAGAGCGCGCTGATCAGGACGGAGGCCTCATTCATGTCAATCCTCTGGTCGACAAAGCCATTCAACGTATTGATGAACTCTTTCATTCCGACAGCGATATCACCGGCGTCTCCACGGGTTTTAGCGATCTTGATAAAATGACCACGGGTATGCAGGCAGGTGACCTGTTCATTGTTGCGGCACGACCGTCGATGGGTAAAACCACTTTTGCCATGAACTTGGTTGAAGAGGCAACTTTGAATCAGGATAAACCGGTTGTTGTGTTCAGTCTGGAGATGCCGGCCGATCAAATCATTACCCGCTCCATCGCGTCACTTGGGCGCATAGATATGGGTCGGGTCAAGACGGGTAAGTTGCACGAAGATGATTTCCCGAAACTGACCAAAGCAGTCAATTTGTTAAAAGATCGCAAGCTGTTCATTGACGATACGCCAGGTATCAGTCCGAACGAGATGCGCAGCCGTCTGCGTCGCCTGGTTAGAGAGCATGGTGACATTGGTCTGATAATGATCGACTACTTGCAGCTGATGAAAATAAAAGGCTTTACCGAGGGTCGAACCGGCGAAATATCGGAGATCTCAAGATCTCTTAAAGGTCTGGCCAAGGAGTTTAACTGTCCGATGGTGGCCTTGTCACAGCTCAATCGTGGGCTTGAGCAGAGGCCCAATAAGCGGCCGATCAACTCTGACTTGCGAGAATCCGGTGCGATTGAGCAGGATGCAGACATCATCATGTTTATTTATCGGGATGAGGTCTATAACGAGGACTCCAGCGAGAAGGGGATTGCTGAACTGATCATTGGCAAGCAGCGTAATGGCCCGATTGGTACTTGCCGTGTGGCCTTTCTGGGGCAGTACAGCCGGTTTGAGAATTTGGCGCCTGAGCAATACGGAGACTGGCAGGGTGGATGAGACGGGGGAATCTGTGCGACTATCGAACCAGGCGCGTTGCAGTGTAATTTGCAGCGGGCCAAAGTGGAGTCATCGCGCGCTTATGTGGAGGCGGTGGTCAAGGCCGAAGCCCATGGATACGGCGTGGTCAGGGCTGCACCTGTGATGAAACAGGCCCACGGCTTCGCTGTAACCTCACTCGTTGTCAGCTAACCTGGTTAAACTCTTTTTATCGAAGTCTGCTATCACTGAGGTGGCTGAGAAAGGCGGTCTCTGTCCAGCCAATATCGGCATCTAAACAGTACTCGCGATAGTGCAAAGTCAGGTTACATTGGTTTTCCTGTCTATGTTGGTGTTGGTGTTGGTGTTGGTGTTGGTGTTGGTGTTGGTGTTGGTGTTGGTGTTGGTCGGTTGCGATTGTGAGTAGTGAGCATACCGGGAAGGCGTTGATGGGTAACGCCTGTACGCCAAATGGATGGTCGCTATTCTGTGCTTTATTCAAGACATTTATTACAATATCCGTATAATGCGTCGAGTGGCTTAAATGTTGGCGATACAGGTTAGCAAACGCTCGCTTTAATGCATCGCCATAGTGTTTTTTTTGATTTTCGGAAGAGGTCTGATTTTGACCGACGCTTGTACAACACGGTGATCGCGACGCCCTCGCGCACCGCAAAGCGCCACTGATCTGTTCCCAAGGTTTCCATTTCAACAGGCGAAGATCGTAATGACTGCAATCACTACAGACGTCGTGTTAGTTGGCGCCGGTGCCATGAGCGCCACCCTGGGCATGCTGTTAAAACAGCTTGACCCCGAGTTCGACATCCTGATGCTGGAAAAACAGAACAGTGTCGCTCAGGAAAGCAGTGACGGATGGAACAACGCCGGTACCGGCCATGCCGCCTACTGTGAGTTGAACTATACTCCGGTCATGGCTGATGGCCGCATTGACACGACAAAAGCCTTTAATATCAATGCGTCCTTTGAGGTCAGTCTGCAGTTCTGGTCCTACTTGGTCGAACAGGGTGCATTGCCCGAGCCCGGAAGGTTTATCAACACGGCGCCGCACAAAAGCTTTGTCTGGGGTGACGAGAACGTTGCCTTTCTGAAAAAGCGTTATGAAACTCTGAAAGCTCACCATTTGTTTAAAGATATTCAATTCACCGACGATCCGGCTGTGTTGCGCCAGTGGATGCCACTGGTGATGCAAGATCGAGATCCGCACCAAAAAGTGGCAGGAACCCGGGTAAGGTATGGTTCAGATGTCGATTTTGGCGCATTGACTCGCCATTTGATTCAGTATCTGGATCAGAAAAACGGCTTTGAACTGAAGCTGTCACATGAAGTGATCGATCTGAACCAGAAAGATAACGGGCGCTGGGCGATCACAATACGTGACAATGCTACGGGCCAGATTCAGGCGGTTGATGCGCGCTTCGTTTTTCTGGGAGCCGGTGGCGGGTCGTTGCCCTTGCTGCAAAAATCGGGAGTACCGGAAGGCCATGGCTATGGCGGTTTTCCGGTCAGTGGTCAGTGGCTAGTTTGCCGCAAACCCGAGATCGCTGAACAGCACCACGCCAAAGTGTATGGCAAGGCTCCTCTGGGCGCACCACCTATGTCAGTGCCACACCTGGACACCCGTATTATAGACGGTGAACAAGCGTTGCTGTTTGGTCCTTTTGCCGGTTTTACCACCAAGTTTCTCAAGCAGGGTTCTTTTTTCGACCTGGTTAAATCTGTTCGTCTCAATAACCTCAAGCCGATGCTGATTGCCGGGCTGGGCAATATGGATCTGACGCGTTATCTGATCAGCGAAGTGATGCAGTCGCATAAATCGCGAGTAGATGCCTTGCGCAAGTTTTACCCCAATGCCCGTGACGAGGACTGGGAGCTGGCCATTGCTGGCCAGCGCGTTCAGATCATCAAAAAAGATCCGGAGAAGGGCGGTAAGCTGGAGTTTGGAACCGAGGTTATCTTTACGGCTGACGGCAGCCTTGCCGCTTTGCTGGGTGCCTCGCCAGGTGCTTCCACAGCGGTGCAGACGATGATCGGTATCATTGAAAGCTGCTATGCCGAGCGCATGAGTAGTGCCGACTGGCAGCAGAAGATGAAATCCATGGTGCCCTCCTACGGTCAGTCCCTGATCGAAAATGCCGACCTCCTGGCAGAGGTTCGTCAGCGCACTCTGGCAACGCTCAAACTGCATCCCTGATCCGTCAAACTACACCCCTGGTTTTAACGTCCTGCCTGGCTTGCAGCCAGGTAGGACGGTTTTATTTCCTGTCGCCTGTTTTAGGGCGCAGCACCTGCCTTGTTAAAATCTGACCAAACGGTCCAGTAGTGATTGTTCATGTAAAGTCTGCGAAAATCGCTGAGGTAACAAAAAACCACCCGAAACAAGACAAGCCGATTACACCCTGTTCGCGTGAATACCGTCGTCGGTCGCCCACAATAGGAATCATCATGCTGGAACAATTCTTTAAGCTTAAAGAGCTCGGAACCGATGTTCGCACTGAAGTGCTTGCGGGCATTTCTACCTTTTTGACCATGGCGTATATCATCGCGGTTAACCCGGGTATTTTATCGGCGACCGGTATGCCATTCGACGCGGTCTTCGTTGCGACCTGTATTGCTGCTGCACTGGGCACCGGTATTATGGGCTTGCTAGCTAACTATCCAGTAGCTCTGGCACCGGGAATGGGTCTGAATGCCTTTTTCACCTTTGGTGTGGTCATGGGTATGGGCGTCAGCTGGGAAGTGGCTTTGGGCTGCGTGTTCTGGTCCGGTATTTTGTTTGTGCTGCTCAGTGCATTCAAAGTGCGCGAATGGATCATCAATGCTATCCCTGACTCGATGAAAACCGGCATTGCCGTGGGTATCGGTTTGTTTCTGGCCACTATCGGGTTGCAGGGGGCGGGCGTGGTTGTTAATAACGAAGCGACCCTGGTCGGTCCCGGTGATTTGAGCTCACCTCAGGTCGTGCTTGCATTTCTGGGCTTCGCGCTGATTACCGCCCTGCATCACCGTGGGGTGACCGGAAGTGTGATCATAGGCATCCTGGCGACCACTGTGCTGGGCTTCTTTTTCGGGTTGGTTGAGTTCAACGGTGTGGTCGCCATGCCCTCCGGCCTCAGTGCAACTTTCTTTCAGCTCGATATATTGGGTGCTCTGGAGTTGAGCCTGATTGCCGTTATTTTGTCATTCCTGTTTGTCGACGTGTTTGATACCTCCGGAACCCTGGTTGCCGTTGCCAAAGAAGGTAATATGCTCGACAAGGATGGCAAACTGCCGCGTCTGGGCAAAGCCCTGATGGCTGACAGCACGGCATCAGTCGCCGGTTCGCTGCTGGGCACCTCGACCACCACCAGTTATATTGAAAGTGGTGCCGGCATTGCGGCGGGCGGTCGCTCCGGGCTGACCGCACTGACTGTCTCGGTGCTGTTTCTGCTCGCTTTGTTCTTTTCACCACTGGCTCAGATGATTCCTGCTTATGCAACGGCCTCTGCTCTGATGTTTGTAGCGGTTCTGATGATCTCTTCGATCTCAAGTATTAACTGGAAGGACCTGACTGAAGCGGCGCCTGTGGTTGTGACGGCGGTCATGATGCCGCTGACGTACTCCATTGCAGAAGGTATTGCGGCCGGTTTTGTTACTTATGTGGTGGTTAAGGTGCTTGCCGGAAAATCGAGCGATGTGAATGTCAGCGTTTATGTCATCGCGGGTGCGGCCCTGTTGAAGTACATTTTCTTGTAAAGTGGGTGAAACCTACAGTCAGGATCGCGAATTGAAAGCGGGGCCGCTACAATGGCTCCGTTTTTTTTATGATGAGACATTGCATGTCAGTTGATTCGAACAAGAGTACAACACACGCCTTTGACCCCAAGGCTTATATTCGCACTGTTCCGGACTGGCCCAAGCCCGGAGTCCAGTTTCGGGATATTACCACCCTGATGTCCGATGCCCGGGTGTTTCGCCAGTTGATCGATGCATTTGTGCTTCAATATGCCGATCAACCTGTCGACGCGGTGGTTGGTATTGATGCGCGTGGCTTCATTCTGGGCGCACCGCTGGCTTACCAGCTCAATACAGGCTTTATTCCTGTTCGCAAACAGGGCAAATTACCGTTTGATACCCTCGAAGAGGCCTATGAGCTGGAATATGGGCAGGGCGTGCTACAAATCCATGCCGATGCGCTGTCACCCGGTCAGAGGGTTTTGGTGATCGACGATCTGATTGCCACAGGTGGTACCCTGCAGGCTGCGTGCGCACTGGTTCAGCGACTGGGTGCACAGGTGCTTGAATGTGCGGCTATTGTCGACCTGCCTGATCTTGGGGGCAGTAAAGCATTGACGCAGGCAGGCTTTAAAGTCCGTACTTTATGCGCCTTTGAGGGCGACTAAAGGCGAATAACCGGGTTACTCATGACTTGCTACTCTGGGTATTGCGCAACAATCTGGCTCGTTCCCTGTGTTTAGCCAGCCACAGCATAAAGAGGGACTCCTATGACTACTTATCGAGCGTACCGAATTCAACTGACCGATAAGGTTGTAACCCGTGCCATTGAAGATCGCAACATGGATGAATTGCCTGATCATGACGTGCTGATTCGCGTGCACTGGTCATCGCTGAACTACAAGGATGCTTTGTCTGCTAGCGGGCACAAGGGCGTAAGTCGCTATTATCCGCATACACCGGGCATTGATGCCTCCGGCGTGGTAGAGCGGGATCGTTCCGGACGATTCGAACCTGGCACTGAGGTAGTGGTCACTGGCTATGATCTGGGCATGAATACCCAGGGAGGCTTTGCCGAGTACGTCTGTGTTCCGGCCGATTGGGTAGTGGCTTTACCGCCTGGCCTGAGTATGGCGGACAGTATGCGTCTGGGTACAGCGGGTTTGACGGCGGGCTACTGTCTGGAGAAACTGATTGAAGCGGGGGTGCGCGCCGATCAGGGGCCTATTCTGGTGACCGGTGCTACCGGGGGCGTGGGCAGTATAGCGGTGCATTTGCTGGCAACGCTGGGCTACCCGGTGACCGCCATCACCGGTAAATCGACGGCCCACGATTGGTTGCGTCAGTTGGGCGCCAGGGATATTTTATCGCGAGAGGCACTGAGTGAGCCCGATACCAAGGCATTGCGGGCCGCTCAATACGCGGGTGCCATCGATACAGTAGGTGAAGATACCCTGGTTAATATTTTGAAGAGCTTGAAATTCGGTGGATCCGTAGCGGCTTGCGGTATCGTCGGTGGCACCAGCGTACCGACAGATATTTTTCCGTTTATCTTGCGTGGCGTTAACTTACTGGGCGTCGCCAGCGCTGATGCGCCCCATGATGCGCGGATCAGGGTTCTGGCCAAGTTCGCCAAGTTGTGGAAATTGCCGATGCTGGAAAATCTGTGCGATACCCTGACCATGGACGAGCTGGGGCCTCGTATCGATGCCATGCTGGCTGGCAAGATTCAGCGTAGGGCACTGATCCGGATTGGAGCCGACTGACGCAATGAGCCTGGCAATCCCTTCCAGCCCGGAGTGGCAACTTGACCCTGGCCAGGCGATTACGGACCCCGCCTGGCGTCATGTGCTGGCACCGATACTGGCACAGACACAGCAAGTAAATCTGATTCAATGGATTAACCAGCGTGCCGCACAAGGCACTCGAATTTATCCGCCAGCCCGGGCTGTCTTCCGTGCATTGAATGACACATCTGTAGAGCAGGTCAAAGTGGTCATCCTGGGTCAGGATCCCTATCATGGGCCAGGCCAAGCCCAGGGATTAAGTTTTTCAGTGCCCCGGGGAACGGCCATTCCTCCAAGTTTGCGCAATATGCTCAAAGAACTGAGCACAGATACCGCCTTCACCGCACCTCAAGACGGTGATTTGACTGTCTGGGCATACCAGGGTGTGCTGTTGTTAAATGCGGTACTGACGGTTGAGCAGGGTCAGGCCAATGCTCATCAGGGTAAAGGCTGGGAGGCCATTACTGATGCAGTGATAGAGCATATTAATCGTAGTCGTGAGAACGTCGTGTTTATGCTGTGGGGCAGTTATGCACAAAGGAAAGGTCAAAAGATTGACCGTCAGCGTCATTGTGTATTGACTGCACCGCACCCTTCCCCGCTGTCGGCATATCGTGGCTGGTTCGGCTCGGGTCACTTTTCCAAAGCCAATGCTTATCTAAGAGCAACAGGTCAAACCCCCATCGACTGGCAATTATAATCCCGACTGTGCAGTATTCATCCGTGCTGATTGCTGCGCATGCCAACGCTGCCATGAAACTGTAAATTCTCAAAAAAAACGGCGATAAGTCTGCCAATCGTCTGCGTCTGAACTAATATTATATACGTAAGAGTTCTTAACAGGCTGCGGCATTCAAGTGGCCCGCAGTGCTTAATTCATTCGCTTTTTTAATGACTGCATGGAGTTTGCCAGGCAGCTGGTACCTCATATTTTTACAGGCCCTGGCCGCGTTGGCGCAAGCTTTGCAGCTAATTCTGTGTGTCAGTGGCGAGCACTGAATCATGATAGACATCGCTCATGGAAGGAGCTCAATTGATGGTGATCATAGGGGGTCGTTCATGGATATTTTCAAGCATTTTCAATCACGTTACGAAGCTCGTCTGTTGGAGGAATATTCTCTCGAGGAGTATCTGAGTCTGTGTAAAGAGGATCCGATGGCCTATTCCTCCGCCTCGGAACGAATGCTGGCAGCGATAGGTGAGCCACAAGTGATCGATACCGCAAGGGATTCGAGGCTCAGCCGGATTTTTTCCAACAAGATCATTCGTCGCTACCCGGCTTTTGAAGAGTTTTACGGCATGGAGGAGCCCATTGAGCAGATCGTTTCGTATTTTCGTCATGCCGCTCAGGGGTTGGAAGAAAAGAAACAAATTCTGTATCTGCTCGGCCCGGTTGGTGGCGGTAAATCGTCCCTGGCTGAACGTCTAAAACAATTGATCGAAACAGTACCGTTTTATGCCATTAAGGGGTCGCCGGTTTACGAGAGTCCGCTAAGCCTCTTTGATGCGGATGAGGACGGTTCAATTCTGCAAGAACGATATGGTATCCCGACGCGCTACCTTCGCTCTATCATGTCACCCTGGGCTGTCAAACGCCTTCATGAGTTCGGGGGAGACATCAGTCAGTTCAGAGTCGTCAAGCTCTTCCCTTCCATTATCGACCAGGTGGCAGTCGCCAAGACCGAACCGGGTGATGATAACAACCAGGATATTTCAGCACTGGTTGGTAAAGTCGATATCCGCATGCTCGAGGACTTTCCACAAAACGATCCGGATGCCTACAGTTTTTCCGGTGCACTGTGTAAGGCAAACCAGGGCCTGATGGAGTTTGTTGAGATGTTTAAGGCACCGATCAAGGTGTTGCACCCGCTGCTGACCGCTACTCAGGAAGGCAATTACAACTCAACGGAGGGCATGAGTGCTATCCCGTTCTCGGGCACCGTGCTAGCGCATAGTAACGAATCCGAATGGAAAGCGTTTCGCAACAATAAGAACAACGAAGCCTTTCTGGATCGCGTATATATCGTCAAAGTGCCTTACTGCAGTCAGATCACCGAAGAAATTAATATCTATCGAAAACTGATCGAAAACAGTTCTCTGGCTGAATCACCCTGCGCACCGGATACACTCAAGATGCTGGCCCAATTTTCAGTGCTGTCACGCCTCAAGGAACCCGAAAATTCGAATGTCTATTCAAAAATGCGGGTTTATGACGGGGAGAATCTGAAAGATACTGACCCGAAAGCCAAAACCATTCAGGAGTACAAGGACGCTGCTGGTGTCGATGAGGGTATGGATGGGTTGTCAACTCGTTTCGCTTTCAAAATACTGTCAAAAGTTTTCAATTTTGATCCTACTGAAGTCGCGGCTAACCCGGTTCATTTGTTGTATGTTCTGGAAGACCAGATCGAGCAGCAACAGTTCCCGCAGGAGGCGCATGATCGCTATCTGGCACACCTGAAGGAATTCCTGGCGCCACGTTATGTTGAATTTATTGGCAAGGAAATACAGACTGCTTACCTCGAAAGCTACTCCGAGTACGGTCAGAATATATTCGATCGGTACGTTACCTATGCCGATTTCTGGATTCAGGATCAGGAGTTTCGGGATCCGGAAACCGGTGAGATTCTGGATCGCTCCGCTCTGAACGAGGACCTGGAAAAGATCGAGAAACCAGCCGGCATCTCTAACCCTAAAGATTTCCGTAATGAAATTGTTAATTTTGTGTTGCGGGCCCGGGCCAATAATGAAGGGCGCAACCCTAGCTGGCAAAGTTATGAAAAATTACGTGCGGTTATTGAAAAGAAAATGTTTTCCAACACTGAAGACCTGTTGCCGGTGATTTCCTATTCAGCCAAGTCATCGACCGACGACGACAAGAAGCATCAGGACTTTGTTAGGCGTATGGTCAATCGTGGCTATACCGAAAAACAGGTTCGATTGCTCAGCGAGTGGTATTTGAGAGTTCGCAAGTCGTCCTGATCGGTGCTCTATATTGCCTGGCTGCAGTGGCAGTCAGGCTGTTTGCTCAGGTTGACGAATAGAGGTCACAGTATGATTAATTCTTACGTGATTGACCGCCGGTTAAATGGAAAGAACAAAAGTGCAGTCAATCGTCGACGGTTTCTTGAACGATACCGCAAGCATATTAAAAAGGCCGTGAATGAAGCGGTCAACAAACGTTCCATTACAGACATGGAGCACGGTGAGTCGATTTCGATTCCCACCGAGGATATTCACGAACCGGCGTTTGGCCATGGTCATGGTGGTAAGCGCAATATCATTAACCCGGGTAATAAGGAATTTCGTGCTGGAGATCGTGTTCGCAAGCCACAGGGAGGCAGTGGTCAAGGCCAGGGTAGTGGTGATGCTTCGGGCAGTGGTGAAGGTTTGGACGATTTTACCTTTACTATTACCCAGGATGAATTTCTCGAGTTTTTGTTTGAAGATCTTGAATTGCCCAACCTAGAGCGCAAAGAGCTTAAGGAAATGAGCGATCATGTATACCGTCATGCCGGTCATACCAGTCAGGGCGTTCCTAACCGTATCAATATCGTGCGGTCGCTGCGCAATGCCCATGCCCGCCGTATTGCACTGAGTGGTAAGTCCCGGCGTCGACTCAAACAGTTGAAAGGACTGGTTGAGCAAGAGCTGGCCAAAGACGAGATATTGCGCGACGGCCACTCTTTGTTGGCTTGGCAAGCAGAAATTGAACGCCTGGATCAAAAGATTCGTCGTATGCCGTTTATTGATGACTTTGATCTGCGCTTCAATCGTAATGAACGGGTACCGGTACCCAGTAATGCAGCTGTCATGTTCTGCCTGATGGATATTTCCGGCTCCATGACTCAGAATACCAAAGACATGGCGAAGCGGTTTTTCCTGTTACTGTACATGTTTTTGCGACGCAACTATGAAAAAATCGAAGTGGTCTTTATTCGCCATCATACCAGCGCCAAGGAGGTCGATGAGGAAGAGTTCTTCTACTCCCGGGAAACCGGTGGCACAATCGTATCCAGTGCTTTGAAAATGATGGGCGATGTCATCAATGACCGCTATCCACCCAGCGCCTGGAACATCTACGCCGCTCAGGCTTCAGATGGTGATAACTGGAATGATGATTCTCCCCTATGCCGTGAGCTGCTTGCAAAAACTATCATGCCGCTTGTTCAGTATTTTTCCTATATAGAAATTACCCCACGTGATCACCAGGCGCTCTGGCATGCCTATGAGGATGTTCGAACAGGTTTTCCAGACCAGTTTGCAATGGAGCAGATCATCGATCCGTCTGATATTTATCCGGTCTTCCGTCAGCTATTTCAGAGGAAAACCACATGACTCAGAAACCAATTTCCACAGGCAGCGAGTGGACGTTCCCGCTGATTCAGGAATACGATCGGGTTATCAGCCAAATCGCACAGGAATATCGGCTGGATACCTACCCCAATCAGATCGAAATCATCAGCTCGGAACAGATGATGGATGCATACTCATCCATTGGTATGCCGCTCGGGTATCACCACTGGTCCTACGGCAAACAATTTTTGCAGACACAACAGAATTATCAGCGTGGTTTTATGGGCCTGGCCTATGAGATTGTTATTAACTCAAGTCCTTGCATTGCTTATCTTATGGAAGAAAATACCATGCCGATGCAGGCGCTGGTGATCGCTCATGCCTGTTACGGGCACAATTCATTTTTTAAGAATAACTATCTGTTTAAAACCTGGACCGATGCCACCGCCATTATTGATTATCTGGTCTTTGCCAAACAGTATGTAACCCAGTGCGAAGAACGCCATGGCGTGGGTGAAGTTGAGAAAATTCTGGATTCGTGTCATGCGTTGCAGAATTACGGTGTCGACCGCTATAAACGACCGTCGTCTATTTCCGCTGCCGAGGAGCTAGCGCGTCAGCAGGAGCGTGAAGATTACCAGCAGCAACAAGTGAACTTGCTATGGCGAACCATACCCGTGCCAGACAGTAAGGACGTTCCTCAAGACCTCTTCACTTTTCCCTCTGAACCACAGGAAAATATTCTCTATTTTATTGAAAAGAATGCTCCTTTACTTGAACCCTGGCAGCGCGAGCTGGTGCGTATCGTTCGCAAACTGGCACAGTATTTTTACCCTCAGCGGCAGACTCAGGTAATGAACGAAGGCTGGGCCAGCTTCTGGCACTACACCCTGATGAATGAAATGTACAATCGGGGCTACATCACCGAAGGCTTCATGATGGAGTTTCTGTCCAGTCACTCAGCCGTGGTCTACCAACCGCCCTATGACTCAAAATACTATTCAGGGCTGAATCCTTACACGCTGGGGTTCAATATTTACCGCGATCTGAAACGGATGTGTGAGCATCCTACTGACGAAGATCGTGAGTGGTTCCCCGATATTGCGGGTAAGGACTGGCTTGATACGCTGCATTTCGCAATGGAAAATTTTAAGGATGAAAGTTTTATTCAGCAATTCATGTCACCTGCAGTAATGCGTGACATGCATTTGTTTGCCGTCTATGACGATGAAGACGAAAGTGAGTACGAGATCAGCGCGATCCATGATGAGCAGGGCTATCGCAAGGTACGGGCATTGCTGGCCGAGCAATACAACCTGAGCATGAGAGAACCCAACATTCAGGTGGTCGATGTTGATTTGCGCGGCGATCGCTCTATGACTTTGCGCCACACCCGTCACAATAATGTGCCCTTGAATAACGATGCTGAAAAGGTGCTCAAGCACGTTCACCGTCTTTGGGGCTTTGACGTACACCTGGAATCGGTTCAGGGCAATGACATTCGGCAGCGGTTACACATGCCTCCGCGTGAGCTGAGCCCTGGACAGGTCCTGGAGGAGGGGTTACGCTACGTATAGCCGTATCGGGGGGGAATTGTTTTGCCTCCACAGCCGGCGTATGATCTGGAAAACAACAATGCACCGAGCCCTGGTGTGCTAAGTCTGTTGATTCAGTCAGCAGATATGCCATCAAGGCCTTGTCCCGGTACACCAGTTCGCTGGTCTGCTAGTGGCAACAGGGTTGGCAAGGAAACAAGCCAGCCTCCCGACTTGGAAAGGTGAAACATGCTACAAGACGCGATGGGCCGACGGTTCTATTATCTGCGGCTGTCTATAACGGATGTGTGCAATTTTAGTTGCACTTACTGCTTACCGGACGGCTACCAGGGGAAACCGGATCAGTCTTTTCTTAGCGTACCTGAAATTCGCCGTACTTTGGCGGCATTCGCGGCGCTTGGGACAGAAAAAGTCCGGATCACTGGCGGAGAACCTGGTTTGCGCCGTGACTTGCCGGAGATCATCGACGCAGCCACTCAGACGCCCGGTATTCGAACCGTTGCGCTGACGACTAATGGCTATAAACTGACCGAACGCATCGATGAATGGCGCCAGGCCGGTTTAAACCAGCTCAACGTGTCAATCGACAGTCTTGATGCCGCCGAATTCAGTGAAATAACCGGGCACGATCGTCTGCCAGAGATACTGACCGGACTGGACAGGGCTGTGTCACTGGGCCTGTCCGTCAAGGTTAACGCGGTGCTGATGCGCGGATTGCCTGATCAGTTAAGTACCTTTTTGAGCTGGCTGAAAGTGAAGCCGGTGACCTTGAGATTTATCGAAGTTATGGAAACCGGTGATCATCCGTCATTTTTTCGCGAGCACCATATTAGCGGTCAATCGGTGAAAGAGCAGTTATTGGCCAGTGGCTGGCAAGCGGTTCAACGCCGACGTGATGCCGGCCCGGCCCAGGAATTCTGGCATCCGGACTATCAGGGCCGTATTGGACTAATCATGCCCTACAGCCAAGATTTCTGCTCCACTTGTAATCGACTGCGTATATCCTCCACCGGTAAGTTGCACCTTTGCCTGTTTTCGGACGGTGGGCTGGATGTTCGCCCGTGGATGCAGCCAGAGGTGAGTATCGAATCGCTGCAGGATCGTTTGACAGCATTGTTGCAAAACAAGGCACCGTCTCATTTGCTGCATGAGGGCAAGACCGGTGGAACGCATAACCTCAGTATCATCGGAGGCTAAGCGTGGCAGAGCAAGGCGCTGTGCTTATTCTTGCCGGTGGTCGCAGTCGCAGAATGGGTACCGACAAGGCGCAATTGCAGGTCAGGGAAGAGTCATTGCTTGAATGGCAACGGCATCGGCTGTTACCGCTTGGTCTGCCGGTCTGGCATAGCGGCCCTGACGGAATCGTTGATGCCTGGGATGATTTCAGGGGGCCGCTGGCGGGTATTCACAGTGCCATCAGCCGTTATCCTGAAATACCGTTCTGGGTAGTCATACCCGTTGATATGCCGATGGTGCCTCTGGTACGTTTGCGACAGCTGGTCGGGGGGTTGTCTGATGGCTACCCGGTCACATTCACAGACGCGCCATTGCCTCTGGGCCTGCCAGTAAAGCCCGGGATGAAAGAAACACTCGCCGGTTGGCTGGAGGACCCGGACGGGCCCCGGTCGTTACGGGCTTTGATGAATTATTTTCACGGGCGTTGGCTGGCAGAGATGTTGTCTGACCAGGAATGCCTTAACGTGAATACGCCTGATGACTGGATACGTTTTCAGGCTGGTCCCGATTATTGATCAGGGATAAACAGTCAATGCACAGGAGACTCAGGTGAGCCAGAGCAGCGCGGTCAGTTCGGCCCAAGCCCCCCAATCGCTCAATGTAGTGGTGCTAACCATTTCGGATACCCGTGGCACGCACAACGATACCTCCGGTCAATATCTGGCTGAAGCAGCCGAGGGGGCAGGGCACAGAGTCATCGAGACAATGATCGAGAAAGACGAGATGTATTTGATTCGGGCACACCTGTCCCGATGGATCGCTTCGGCCGATGCCCAGGTGGTGTTGATGACCGGGGGTACCGGGTTTACTGGCCGCGATTCCACGCCTGAAGCCGTTGCCCCCCTGCTGGCCAAGCATATTGATGGTTTCGGTGAGCTGTTTCGTCAGTTGTCACATCAGGAAATTGGTACATCTACGGTTCAGAGCCGGGCCCTCGCTGGTCTGGCCAATGGGACTCTGGTGTTTTGTTTGCCCGGATCAACGGGTGCCTGTCGCACCGGATGGGAGGGCATTATTCGCGAGCAACTTGATTCCACCCATAAGCCCTGCAATTTTGTGGGACAGTTAAAGTCGGTGTCTGTCGTATGAGCGGGTTTAGCCATCTCAATGACCGTGGCGAAGCCAATATGGTGGATGTTTCGGGTAAGGCTGTAACTCAGCGTGAGGCCCGTGCAGAAGCTTATGTGTATATGAATGAAGCCGCCCTTAGCCTGATCGAACGAGGTGACCATCACAAAGGCGATGTGTTCGGGGTGTCTCGTGTGGCGGGCATTCAGGGCGCCAAACTGACTTCTCAACTGATACCTTTGTGTCATCCACTGATGCTCAGTAAAATCGTTGTTGATCTCACACTTGAGCGCGCGCAGCGACGCGTGCGCATAGAAACGAAGTGCAAACTGGATGGTAAGACCGGTGTTGAAATGGAGGCCCTTACTGCAGCATCAATAACGGCCCTGACTCTGTTTGATATGGTTAAGGCCGTTGACCCGGGCATGCGCATTGAGGGTTTGCGCGTTCTGGAAAAACAGGGCGGTAAGACCGGATATTGGGCGGCGGATGGAGGTGATACGTGAGCCAGGCAACGATTCATGTAAGGTTTTTTGCCCGTTTACGGGAAGAGCTGGGTGTATCGAGTCTGGAGGTTCCCTTTGACTCGGCACCGGACCTGGAGGGTCTTACGAATTGGCTGACACTATCCTATCCGCACTGGCAATCTATCTTTAGCGGTCCCATGCTCAAAGCGGTTAATCAAACCATGACGCGTCAGAATCAGGCGCTGCAGCCTGGTGATGAAGTGGCTTTCTTCCCGCCAGTAACGGGGGGATGACGCATGAGCGAACCGGTGATAGACATTCGGGTTGGTGCTGACGATTTTACCGTCCAGTCCGAATACGATGCGTTATGCTCTCAAAACACGGATGACGGTGCTGTCGTGTTCTTTGTTGGCAGGGTGCGGGACATCAACGAAGGCGATGCAGTTAAACAGCTTCATCTGGAACATTATCCTGGTATGACCGAGACAGTGCTGGCTGAGTTGGCTGCAAAGGCTGCACAGCGCTGGCCATTGAGCAGAATTCGTATTGTGCATCGGGTAGGTGATTTTGCTCCGTCGGATCAGATCGTTTTTGTCGGGGTCAGCAGCCCACACCGCAAGGCTGCGTTTGACGGTGCTGCATTTTTAATGGATTTCCTGAAAACCCGTGCGCCGTTCTGGAAGAAAGAAACCGGACCGGATGGCGTCAGTCGCTGGCTTGACGCTCGTCAAACGGATGATGAGCTGGCTCAGCGCTGGTCCTGACCGGGTCACTAGAGTGCCTTGTAGGTAAAAGTCTGTAGGCTTTTTGAAACATGCCCTTGAGAGAGCCTTCCTGGCTTCCTAGAAGGGAGACTCAACCAGCAAGTAGCCTTTGCCGCGAATAGTGCGTATCGCGTTTTCCAGGCCGAGTTTTTGCCGAATACCTGAAACCAGTATGTCGACAGTGCGTGAGACACCGTCATATTCAATGCCGCGCAATGCTTGCATGATATCGTCACGGCTATGGATAACCCCGGGTTGATCGTAGAGCAAGGCCAGCAAGTTGAATTCCGGCTGCGTCAGTTCAATATCGCGATCCTGACAGGTCACTTTGAGATTACGTTTATCAACGGTCAGCCAGTCGAGTGCAGCGCCTGGTTGGGGCTCTGTGCTGGTGGATAGACGACGATTGCGACGCAAGTGCGCTTTGATCCTGGCCAGCAATACCCGGGGCTCGACCGGTTTTGTCAGGTAGTCATCCGCACCCAGTTCCAGTCCGAGTATTTCATCCAGAGACTCGCCTCTCGCTGTCAGGAACAGGATCGGGCCCTGGTAAAAACGTTGAATCTGGCGGCAAACTTCAAGACCATCCTGGCCTGGTAGCATGATGTCCAGAATGACCAGATCCGGTGCCCAAGCTTGAATGCGATCGGGAGCCTGGAGTCCGTCAGCCACGGTGAGCACTTCAAACCCTTCCCGTGTCAGGTATTGTTGGGTGAGCTGGCTGAGTGCGATATCGTCCTCCACCAGGACCAGGCGACCATAACCGGGCTGGCTTGAGTACAATACAGGGTCTGGAGTGTTGGTTGACGAAGGGGACATGCTAAGGCTCCTATGGGGTCCATCTCAGGCTGATCGACGCCGCGTACGGCAGAGTATCGCTGGCAACCAGGTCGGTCAGATCGACTCGCAGGCGTAGACGCCAGTTTGATGAGGCGTGCCAGATGATGCGGTTCTCAAGAGCCAGACGGTCGCTGTTAAGTTTCTGAATCAGATTAATTTCCATTTCCCAGTCGCTCAGGCCGCTGTTTAGACCAATGCCTACATCATGGTCGTCAATGGTCTTGCCGTCGAGTTTGAGTTGATCTCCTGCCCAGAATATACTCAACCGGCTCCGTGAGCCCAGTGTGGTGGACAGCGACACGTCGCTTTGACGGTAAAGTCCCTGGTCGTGCCAGAATTGTTCATGGCCAAGGCGCAAGCGGACATTTCCAAAACTGCGCAAATAGGATGCGCGTCCCAGCCAACCGTCGAGTGTATCGTCATGTTGTAATCCGAATGTCAGTTGGAGAATAGAGACAGGGTTGCGCAGAGAAAATCCACCTTCCAGGCGCCCCAACCAGGGGGTGTCGGGCCTGTCCGGATAATAGCGCGAAAACGCCGTTACCTGGGCCAGTGGCCGCAGGGTGAATGATTGCCGAGTGGAATAGAAAACTGTTTTTGGAAAAACCAACTGGCCCCGGCCACCGATCTGGCCATAGCGAGTGGCGGTCTGATCAGTCAGGCCGGTACTGATTTCAAGATAGCTGTTGAACTGGTAATCACTGACTGCCTGAGCCTCCTGAGCTTGCAGCAGCAATATCTGGGTATTGATCCTGACTCGCACAGGCAGATCTGGATCAGCCAGTACTTCTGACAAATAGTCTTCCGCTTTTTCAGGCTGGTCGAGCTGCAAATACAAGAACGCCAGCTCCAGTTTCAGACGGGATGCTCCCGGATTCTGACTGTGCAGGGCCTCCAGATCGTTGACGGCCTGCACAACATTGCCATCGGTCTGACGCTGTTGTATGGCATTCAGTTCTTCTGACCAGTCAGTTTCTGCGATCACGACCATCGGCAGCATTACTAACAGCCATAGCAGGCGGGGCAGTCGGAGTAGATGCTGGCAAAAAGAGGGGTGCTCAGTCATCATCATCATCATCATCATCTTCATCTTCATCTGGCTCGTCCATGTCATCCATGTCGTCTGGTTCGTCATCATCATCGTCAAAGTCATCATCAAAATCGTCATCGTCGATATAGCCCGATTCTGACTCCTCATCCAGCGATTCGTACCAGGTTTCAAACTGATCTTCGGTCAGGTCTTCCGGCAGCGAGAGTAAAGTATCGAGCGATAAAGTCTCACGTTCCTGCGGGGCTAACTGGTTCAGCCATCGTTCCAGTAGTTGTTCCTGATTCGTGATCGAAGCGTCGGAGCGGTCAGCGATCAACTGATCCAGTTGCCGCGATAAACCCTCCAGTGACCGAACGTCGTTTTGTGACTCCAGCAGATTGTCTGGCAGATCATCCCAGTCGCCCCATTCATCGGCCTTCACCAGGCCGGTGCTAATCCAGAACCCAAACAGTATCAGGAGGCAGTTTCGATGCGATAGCCGGTTCATGTAGGCACCACCGATTCATCGTTCATAACAGGTAATACCACGGTAACAGAGGCTCCTCCAAGTGGACTGCGTCCCAGACTCAACTCTCCCTGATAATGGCGGACCAGGGTCGCAACCAGGGCCAGACCCATACCATGGCCGTTATGGCTCAGATTGCGGGCCTTGTCGCCCCTGACAAAGGGTTTGATAGCATGATCTAGAGCCAGGTCCTGAAACCCCGGACCATTGTCATCCACCGTCAGTATCAGAGAGTGGTGACGGGTGATCAGTGTGATCAGCGTGTGGCCATGACCATACTGCAGGGCATTGCTAATCAGATTGCGACACAGACGTCGCCAGTGATGAACCGCGATGCCGGCCCTGTTAATAGGGTCAAGCTTCAGCTCGATCAGCCCGCTGCCTGGCTTCATACGACTGACCAGTGCAGTTAACTCAGCGCTGACAAAACAATAAGTGGACTCATCTTCACGATTACGTCCCGGGTTCTTTTGGCTCAGTTGATGGTACAGCAAAAGTTCATCGATCAGTTGATTGAGTTCTCGCACATCGCCTTTGAGCTGTTCTGTCAGAGGTTCATCCGGATCCAGCATAGCCAGTGCGAACTGCATTCTGGCCAGTGGTGTTTTTAGATCATGGGATACCGCCTGGTTGAGCTGCTGGCTTTGTTCGGCCAGTTGGATCAGCCGTTCGGCCATCGACTGCACGTGATGCCACATGTCAGTCAGTGCGTCGCTATGTTTTTCCGCCAGGTCAGGGGCCTTGCCGGTTTCGGCAATGATATCGATCGCATGATTTATCCGGGTAAGGCGGTATTGCAGGGGTCGCAGTACCAGCCACAGCCCAAGGGCCGTCACACACAGAAACCCAACCAGCAGTATCAATGTAATCTGAGGTGTCAGCCAGACGAATTCCTGTATCGGGCCTAACCTGAGGGCCTGCTCGGAGCCAGCCGGGACATAGACGTAAAATTGCTTGAGGGCATAATTCCTATCGATGACTACCTGGCCATTTTCCAGTTCACGTTCCAGTACGAATCCCAAGCCCTCGTTTCGCCAGCCAAGGCGTTGCACCCCGATGTCGAGAAGGGCATTGATTTGCGCCAAGCGTTGTTCCCGGTCCAATGCAGGCACCAGTGACAGTTCATTGGTTACCAGCAGGCCGAGACCCGTTGCCATATGTTCCCAGTCATTGACCGTTACGATCAAGCCCTGCTGTTCATCGAGTGGGTGATAGAACTGAACGGTTTCGGATGTCCAGTCAACATTGCTGTATTCCGAGTCCCGGCGCGTATTCGCTATACTTTGCCAGCTTGTTCCGGTCAGGGTGGATACCAGTTCAAGCCAGGACTGACGACGTTCTTCGGTGTCCTGACGCTGATATCCCTGCTGAACGAACTGAGCCGCAGGGCCCAGTAATGGATTTGAAAAAAGCTTGAAACGGTAGTCGTTGACCAGCGATACCGCAATAAACAGCACCAGGCCGACAATCAATAGAATGCCAACCCATGCGCTGTAAATCCTGGCGAATATTGAAAACATCAAATGCCCTCTGTGGAACGCCACTATAACGGTCTTGCGGCGGACTGAGAACGCTTGCCAACATTAACGGAACACTATTGATACATGTCTTACAAACCTACGGAGTATTCTGGTATCTGAGTTGTCACAGTATGCAAAGCGTCACATTAAATGTGATTCATAGACTGAAAGGAGTTGATATCGATGAGAAACAATTCAACACAGACAGATACGGCAAGAACTGAAACCCAACCCAAACGCATATTCGGGTCATTACCAACTCCGTTGGCGCTGGCCATTGTTGCAGGTAGTGCGGCGTTACTGACTGCCTGTAACCCGAGCAGCAGCTCCGACCTGGGCCGTGCCTCCCTCGATATTCAGGCTACAGCCCCCAGTTACAGTGCAAATTCTGCCCGGTCGTTAACTTTGCGCGAAGCGGGCACACCCATGGTATTGCCTGTCATCAACCAGGACAGCGTCAAGGCCGGCGACATTACGCTGACAAAAGCCTGGGTTGTTGTCCGAAACGTCAAGTTGGAATTGGATGACGATGATGACAGTAGCAGTGACAGTAGCAGTGACAGTAGCAGTGACAGTAGCAGTGACAGTAGCAGCGACAGTAGCAGCGACAGTAGCAGCGACAGTAGCAGCGACAGTAGCAGCGACAGTAGCAGCGACAGTAGCAGCGACAGTAGCAGCGACAGTAGCAGCGACAGTTCCGATGATGATGAGATCGAAGTTGTTGGTCCCTTCGTTGTTA
>Ga0307960_1000108_pt1 | contig 45005 bp, 40 predicted proteins | sample OrgLakmetagen542_FD_201832 | JGI IMG/M metagenome (GOLD analysis project Ga0307960, IMG submission 201832) | Saline water microbial communities from Organic Lake, Antarctica - #542 | ecosystem: Environmental > Aquatic > Non-marine Saline and Alkaline > Saline | place: Antarctica: Organic Lake... | reverse complement strand
CCGACGGCGAACGCCATCGGCCGCTGAGAGAACTTCGATTTGAGGGCGGTGAATGAAATCTGACATAAGGTCGGACTTATCATCGGATCGTAGACGAAGTCAGACGGCTCCCGCCGTAGCCTTACGACCAGACCGGGGGTTTGAACATCTATTCGCTCAAGCAGATGAAGGCCGTGGCCATGGCGGTCGATGAGATCAACACAGCCGGCGGGCTGCTCGGCCGGCCGCTGGAGCTGATCTTCTACGACGCACAGTCCAGCAACCAGCTTTATTCACAATATGCCACCCAGGCTTTGCTGCGCGATGAGGTGCATGCGATCCACGGCGGCGTCACCAGCTCCTCGCGAGAGGTCATCCGGCCCATCGTCCAAAGGTTCGGCGGGCTTTATGTCTACAACTCGCTTTACGAGGGCGGGGTTTGCGATCGCCGTCATGTCTCGACCGGGATGGTACCGGGCCAGCAGCTGGATGCGCTGTGCCCTTATGTGATCAATGAGCGGGGCGGAAAGCGCGGCTATATCCTGGCTGCCGACTATAACTATGGGCACATCACCTCGCGCTGGTTGCAGAAATACATCCGCGACCTCGGCGGCGAGGATCTGGCGGTGGAGTTCATACCGCTGGACGTCTCGAACTTCTCATCTGTGCTCGCGCGAATTCAGGATGCAAAGCCGGATGTCGTCTGGTCGGCGCTGGTGGGTGCGGCGCATATGAGCTTCTATCGCCAGTTCCATTCGACCATCGGCAAAGACGAAATGATGATCGCCGGGACAACCTACAGTATCGGCCGTGAGCAAGTGGAGCTAAGTCCGGAAGAAGGCGAAGGCATCATCCTTGCCACCTCGTTCTATGACAGCCTCGGCACCGAAGCGGCCGACGATTTCGTCTCTCGGTTCCACGAATACAGCGGTGAGACCGATTATATCGGCGAATACGGCGAGGGCGGCTATCGCGGCCTCATGCTATGGGCCGAGGCCGTGCGGCGTGCCGGCTCGCCGGAACCCGATGCCGTGATAGAGGCACTGGGCGACACCAGCTTCAGTGGCGCCGGTGGTCTCTACACGATCGACGGTCAGACCAACCACACCACGATGAACATCCATGTCGCGGTGCAGAATGACAAGCAGGACTTCGAGGCGATCCAGACCTTCGACCAGATGGACCCGGTCGATACGCAGTTGGTCTGCAACCTTCATGAAAATCCTGATGACACGACCCAGTACGAGGTCGAACTCTGACATCCGGGCCGGGTGGTGCAACCTGCGCCCGCCCGGCCCGGCCTTGTTCAAGACCAAGACACAAAGAAGGAAGACACCTTGGATACCGTGTTTACCTATCTCTATCAGGTCGGGTTTGCCGTCAGCATCCTGGTGTTGATCAGCCTGGGGCTGGCGCTGATCTTCGGGATGATGAAGGTCATAAACCTGGCGCAGGGCGAGTTCCTGATGCTGGGGGCCTATTTTTGCGTGCTGACCTCCAGCATGGGTGCCCCGCTGTGGATCGCGATACCGGTGGCCGGGGTGCTGGTCGGCCTGTTCGGTGTGGTCGTGGAGCGCACGGTGATCCAATGGCTCTATGGCAGGGTGCTGGACACGCTGCTGGCCACATGGGGGGTCAGCCTGCTGATGATCGGGATCGTTACCACCGTCGCCGGGCCGCAATCCCACTCGATCTCGTCGAGTGTGGGGCGGGTCGTTGTCGGTGGCTTCGTCGTGCCCGGCTGGAGCATGGTCATCATCGCAGGGGCGGTGCTGATGCTGCTGGCCACCTATCTGATCCTGCGCTTCACCAATCTCGGGCTGATCGTGCGCGGCACGATGCAGAATCCGCAGATGGCCCGCGCACTCGGCACCAATACGAGCATGATCTACATGCTGACCTTCGGCTTCGGCTCGGCGCTGACGGGGTTGGGGGGGGCGCTGCTGGTGCCGCTGTTCGGTGCCTCGCCGACGATGGGTGGGCTTTATATCGGCAAGGCGTTCATCGCGGTGATTTCGGGCGGGCCCTTGCCGCTGATCGGCACGATGTCGGCGTCGGGTCTTTATGGCAGCATCGACGGGGTGATGTCCTACCTGTTCTCGCCCGTGCTGGGTGAGATCATCGTGCTGCTGGTGGCGATCGTGATGCTGCGGCTGCTGCCCTCCGGCATCACCGGCGGCATGCGAAAGGGGATTTGATCCATGCTCTGGTTCCTGTTTCGTGATTTCCGCCGTCCCTCGGGTGAACGACCGACGGTGGTGTGGTGGCTCTTTGTCGTGGCGGTGGCCGGCGTGCTGCTGGTGTGGCTGCCCGGCACGCTCGGGCTGGCGGAAATGCTGGATCTCTCGGTGGTGTTCGTGCTGGCGCTGCTGGCGCTGAGCATGAGTTTTCTCTGGGGCTACAGCGGCATGCTCAGCTTCGGGCAGACGGCCTATTTCGGGCTGGGCGGGTATGTCTATGCCGTGAGTGCGATGAACCTCGGGACGACCACAGTGCCGTTTCTGCTGGGTGTGCTGCTGCCGATGGCGTTCGCGCTGGTGGTGGGGTATTTCATCGTCTACGGGCGGCTGAGCGACGTCTACTTCTCGGTGATGACGCTTGTGATCACGCTTGTTCTCAACAAGGCGGTACGGGCCACGTCGGGGTCTCAATACGTCGTGGGGGACGTGCGGCTGGGCGGCCAGAACGGGATCCCCGGGGTGCCGCCGTTACAGGTACCCTGGGACCCTGCCACGGCGCTGTTCATCGACGATGTCTATTACCTTTCCGTGATATTGGTGCTGGTGGCCTATGTCGGGCTGCGGCTTGCGCTGGCGTCACGCTTTGGCCGGGTGCTTGTGGGCGTGCGCGAGAACGAAAAGCGCCTCGCGCTTCTGGGCTACGATCCGCGCCGCTACAAGCTGGGCGCGTTTGTCATCGCGGGCGGGCTGGCCGGACTGTCGGGCACGATGTTCGCGGTCTGGGGCAACTTCGTCGCCCCCGAGATGTTCGGGCTGCAACGCGCGGCCGAGGTCATCATCTGGGTGATCGTGGGCGGCAAGGCCACGTTGATCGGCCCGATCGTGGGTGTGGGGTTGATCCAGTACCTGACCACCTGGCTGGGCACGCAGGGCGTCGGACAGGTCACGCTGGTGCTGGGGATCGTGCTGATCGCGGCGGTGCTGCTGTTCCGGGAGGGGCTGGTGCCGACATTGGGCACGCTGCTTTTGCGCCTGACCCGCCTGAGAAGAGGCGACGACCCGAACAAGAGGGACGAGCCATGACCGACGTCCTGCTGAACACCCGGCAGCTGGTGAAACGCTTTGGCGGGCTGCACGCCACCGACACCGTGGATTTCGACCTCCGACGTGGCGAGCTGCGCTGCCTGATCGGCCCCAACGGGGCCGGCAAGAGCACCTTCTTCAAGCTGCTCACAGGCCAGATCCAGCCGACCAGCGGCAAGATAACCTTCGACGGGCAAGACATCACCGACACACCCACCTACCAGATTGCCCGGCTTGGTATCGGCATCAAGAACCAGACCCCCGACGTCTTCGACGGGCTTTCGGGGCACGAAAACCTGTGGCTCGCGGCGAATTTCTCGCATGCGGCGGTGGCCGCTCGTGACCAGGTCGATCAGGTGATTGCACAGTTGAAGCTGGCACCTTTCATCCACCGTCAGGTCGGTGAGATGGCCCACGGGCAGCGCCAGTGGATCGAGATCGGCATGGTCATGGCGCGGCAACCGAGTCTGATCCTGCTGGACGAGCCATCGGCCGGGATGAGCCAGGAAGAGCGCGTGCGCACCGCAGACCTGCTGCTGGAATTGAACGCGACCTGCACCATCGTCGTGGTCGAACACGACATGCAGTTCATCAAGCGCATCGCTGACATTGTGACGGTATTCCATCGCGGCAAGATCCTGCGTGAGGCGCATGTCGACGAGATCATGCGCGACCCGGAGGTGCGCGACGTCTACCTTGGCCGGCAGGAGGTCGCCTGATGCTGGATGTCGGAAACCTTGTCTCGGGATACGGGCGCATGCCCATCCTTCACGGCGTCGACTTGACGGTGGCCGACGGTGAATGTGTCGGCATCCTGGGCCATAACGGCATGGGCAAGACCACGCTGTTGCACACGCTGATGGGCCATATCCGGCCGATGTCGGGCACGATCGCCCTGAACGGGCAGGATATCACTGCCCTGCCGCCGCACCGCCGCGCCCGCCTGCGCATCGGTTACGTGCCACAGGGGCGCGAGATCTTTCCCGCCCTGACCGTGCGCGAGAACCTGATGATGGGGGCGCTGGCGGGGTCGGGCGGGCAATCCCGGATCGTCGAGGAGGTTCTGGAGGATTTCCCCCGCCTGCGCACATTGCTGGATCGCAACGGACGGGCGCTGAGCGGTGGCGAACAGCAGCTTCTGGCGATGGCGCGCTGTTTGTGTGGCCGGCCGAAGATGGTGCTTCTTGACGAACCCACGGAGGGGATCCAGCCGTCGATCATCGACGAAATCGTGGATCTGCTGATCGCGTTACGCAAGCGAACATCGATTTCGATCGTACTGGTCGAGCAGAACCTGGACTTCATCAAGGCGTTGTCCGACCGGGTGCTTTTGATGCATCGCGGCGAAATCACCCAGACGATCACGCCGAAAGAGCTCGATGATCCTGAAATCGTCAATGAATTCGTTGGAATGTCCTAATGCCCGAACAAGGAGGCACCATGATCGTCCAGACCGCTTTTCTGCGCTGCCGGCCCGAACGGGCGGACGAGCTTGCCGCGGCGCTGAGCCGGGTGGCAGCAGTGGCCCTTCGTGATGAACCCGGGACGGTGGACTACATGGTTCTGCGCGGGCCAGCCGGTGAGGAGACCACACTTTTCTCCACCATCGAATGCTTCACGAGCGAGCAGGGCATGACCGATCACAACACCTCGGACGCGGTCGCCGCGTTCTTCGGGCAGGCCGGCCCCTTGCTGTCGGATGCGCCTGTCGTGATCGTCAATAGCGTGGTGCCGCCCGCCACCTGAAACCAGCACTGCTATCCTTAACACACTGGCCTCACAAAGGGAGACCCATCATGTCAGTCAAGCGACCCACCCCCGAACAACTGGACAGCCTCGCCGAAAGCATGGGCATGTCCCTGTCCGATGACGATCTCGCCTTCTTTCATGCCGCGGTCGACGGCACGATGAATGCCTATGACGTTCTGGATGCCCTTCCCGACAATATCCCCGAGGTCAAATACCCGCGCACCACCGGTCACGCACCCGGTCCCGAGGAGAATCCCCTCAATGCCTGGGCCTGGAAGGCCGAGGTCAAAGGCTCGGGTTCCGGCGCGCTGAAAGGCAAGACGGTCGTGCTGAAAGACAACGTCTGCCTTGCCGGTGTGCCGATGCGCAACGGCTCGAACGTGTTGGAAGGGTACGTGCCCAACCTCGATGCCACCATCGTCACCCGCATGCTCGATGCAGGGGCCACGATCAAAGGCAAGTCGGTCTGCGAATTCTTCTGCCTGTCCGGCGGAAGCCACACGTCGCAGCCGGGTCCGGTGCACAATCCGCACCGGATGGGCTATTCCGCCGGTGGGTCGTCGTCGGGCAGCGGGGCGCTTGTCAGTTCCGGGGAGGTCGATATGGCCATCGGTGGGGACCAGGGTGGCTCGATCCGCATTCCGGCGGCCTATGTCGGGATCTGCGGCATGAAGCCGACCCACGGGTTGGTGCCGTATACCGGGGTCATGCCCATCGAAAGCACGATCGACCATACCGGGCCGATGACCGCCACTGTCGCCGACAACGCCCTGTTGCTGGAGGTTCTGGCCGGCCCTGACGGTCTGGACCCGCGCCAGCATGGCGTGCCGGCCGGGAAATATACCGATGCCCTCAAGAAGGGCGCCAAGGGGCTGAAAATTGCCGTGGTCAGCCAGGGCTTCGGTCATGATGTCTCGGAACCCGACGTGGATGCCAAGGTGCGCAGCGCCGCCCAAAGTCTCGCGGGTCTCGGGGCCACGGTGGATGAGGTGTCAATCGAGATGCACCTGCTGGGCCCCGCGATCTGGTCGCCCATCGCGCTGGAGGGGCTGCAATTCCAGATGATGAACGGCAACGGCATGGGCATGAACTGGAAGGGCCTCTACACGACGTCCCTGCTCGATGCGGTCGCCTGCTGGCGCGAGCGCGCCGACGGGCTGTCGGACACGCTCAAGGTGTCGATGATGGTGGGAGAATACGGCATCAGCCATCTGCGCGGCCACTACTACGCCAAGGCCCAGAACATTGCCCGTCAGCTCAAGGCCGCCTATGACGAGGTTCTGGGGGAGTATGACCTTCTGCTCATGCCGACCCTGCCGATGAAGGCCACGAAGCTGCCGGAGCCGGGCGATCCGCGCGAGGACATTCTGGCGCGCGCCTTCGAGATGCTGCCCAACACCTCGCCGTTCAACGTGACCGGCCACCCTGCCATGGCCATCCCGTGCGGCATGTCCGACGGCCTGCCCGTCAGCATGATGCTGGTTGGCAAGGATTACGACGAAGCCACCATCTATCAGGCCGCGTCGGCATTCGAGGGACTTGGAGACTGGAAAAGCATGTAAGACATGGCATGATCGCCGCGGTCGCCCGCAGGGTGGACAAGCTCCGCGTGCCTCCGCGACGGCCTCCGGCGCGGGGACCGCGGCGACCGACATCTGGTTGGCCTTCCCGCGCTTTTGAACCAGCCAGTCGCGCATCTTGCCGTATCCCGTGTCCGCGATCAGGCATGCGCCGCGCATATCACGACAAGCCAGTCCAACGGCAAGTCTGCGTCGCACCTTCAGGCACAGCTTGGCCACGTCGAGGAGCAACCCGGCTGGTCCTGGAGCTCTTCAAAGGCGCGGGTTTTCCATGCGGGCAGGGTAGGGGGCCGACACGCCACCCTCAGGCCGAGGTCCCTTGAAAATACCTCTCGGGGCGGTCGGGACTGTCCAGAGCCTTGGAATTGTCCGACCACACGTGCGACATCGCGTCGAAGGCGTAGGCGATCCCGGGATCTTCGGCGCGGGCCTTGAGCGTGATGAAGCTGAGCGTGGTTTCCAGCTCGACCCGGTCGGCCACGGCGATGCCGTGCGTCTGCCGCTCGTAGAAGGCGAGTGAATCGCGGCACAGGCTTAGCCCGACGCCGGAGCGCACCATCGCCAGCATCGACAGTTCCTGATCGACCTTGGCGACGGTCCGGGGCGTGATGCCGAGGTCGCCGAAGATCCGCGCGAGCAGCCGGTGATGCACCGAGGCGGGTGGCGTGCCGATCCATGGCAGTTTTGCCAGACCTGCCCAGTCCTGACCGCGAATCCGCGTCTCCCACCCGGGTGGCGCGATCACGAAGTAGGAAAAATGCGCCAGCACCTGCCGGTGGATCTTGCTGACCGTCGCGTCTTCGTCGGCGCGGGCGATGGCGTCGATCTCGCCCAGAAAATATCCCGCATCGACCTCGTCCCGCAGGATCTGCGAAAGCACATTGCCGCTCATGCCATGGGCGAGTTCGGTCTCGAGCCCCGGCGCGGTGCGGTGCAGTTCGGCCAGAAACGCGCCCAGCCGCGTGAAATCCGGGTCGATGATGGTGCCGATCCTGATCTGCCCCTGCACGCCGCCGGTGAGATTGCGGGCGGTGTTGCCGAACTCGGCCATGGCGGCCAGCACGCGTTCGGCCTTCACGGCAAGCTCGGCCCCGGCCTGTGTCAACTCGAGGCCTTTCGAGGTGCGCGTGAAAAGCTGCACGCCGCAGGCCTCGGCCAGCCGCTTGAGCTGCAGGGTCACCGCCGGTTGGGTCAGGTGCAGGATCGCGGCGGCCCGCGTGACATTGCCTTCGCGCGCCACCGTGACGAAGGCCGAGAGGGTCCGCAGATCTGTTGAGTGCCGCATTCGCATACCGCCCAATATATGGGCAGCTTATAATGTCATGTTGCGTAAGTCATTGGATTTCGAACGCGTGTTGACGCAACGTCAGGCATCCCGGAACTGGAGAGCGTCATGACCATAGAGCAGATCCACCACTTCATCGGCGGCCAGCGCGTCGCAGGCAGCAAGGGACGCTCGCAAGACGTCTACAACCCCGCAACCGGTGAAGTGAGCGGTCAGGTCGCGCTTGCAACTGGCGATGATGTCGCCGCTGCGGTGGCGGCTGCGAAAGCGGCGTTTCCCAAATGGGCCGACACGCCGCCGATTCGGCGCGCGCGGCTGATGAACCGGTTTCTCAACCTTCTCAACCAGCACAAGGACGACCTCGCGCGGGCCATCACGGTCGAGCATGGCAAGGTCTTCTCCGATGCCCGGGGTGAGGTCGAACGCGGCATCGACATCGTCGAGTTCGCGTGCGGGATGCCGCAGCTTCTGAAAGGTGACTTTACGGATCAGGTTTCGACCGGGATCGATAACTGGACCCTGCGCCAGCCCTTGGGCGTGGTCGCGGGCATCACCCCGTTCAACTTTCCCGTGATGGTGCCGATGTGGATGTTCCCGGTCGCCATCGCGGCGGGCAACACCTTCATCCTGAAGCCCTCGCCGACCGATCCGACGCCGGCGATGCTCTATGCCGAACTCATGAAAGAGGCCGGTTTCCCCGACGGCGTGTTCAACGTGGTGAACGGTGACAAGGAAGCCGTCGACGCGCTGCTGGTGCACCCCGACGTGCAGGCAATCTCGTTTGTCGGGTCGACACCGATCGCCAATTACATCTACGAGACCGGCGCGCGGCACGGCAAGCGCGTGCAGGCGCTCGGCGGGGCCAAGAACCACATGCTGGTGATGCCCGACGCGGATCTCGAAAAGGCCGTCGATGCGCTGATCGGCGCCGCCTACGGGTCGGCCGGCGAGCGGTGCATGGCGATCTCGGTCGCGACGCTGGTCGGCGATGTCGGCGACCGCATCGTGCCGATGCTGGCCGAGCGCGCCCGCGATCTGGTCATCAAGAACGGCCTTGAGGAAGATGCCGAGATGGGGCCGATCGTGACCGGCGCCGCGCGCGACCGGATCACCGGCTACATCGAAAAGGGAGTGGCCGAGGGGGCGGACCTGGTCGTCGATGGCCGTGGTCACAACGTGGCGGGCCACAATCAGGGCTTCTGGATGGGCGGCACGCTGTTCGATCACGTCACCCCCGAGATGACGATTTACCGCGAAGAGATTTTCGGCCCGGTCCTGTCCTGTGTTCGCGTCGACGACTTCGCGCAGGGGGTCGAGCTGATCAACGCCCATGAGTTTGGCAACGGCGTGAGTCTCTTCACCCGCGACGGCAACGCGGCGCGCGAATTCGGTCGCAAGATCCAGGTCGGCATGGTCGGCATCAACGTCCCGATCCCGGTGCCGATGGCGTGGCACGGCTTTGGCGGCTGGAAGAAAAGCCTGTTCGGGGACATGCACGCGTATGGCGAAGAAGGGGTGCGCTTCTACACCAAGCAGAAATCGATCATGCAGCGCTGGCCCGAAAGCATCTCCAAGGGTGCCGAATTCGCCATGCCCGTCTCGCGCTGAGAGGGGATAGCGACATGCCGAGCGAAGCGTTCGACTACATCATAGTGGGGGCCGGCACCGCCGGTTGCCTGCTCGCAAACCGCCTCAGCGCGGATCCGTCCAAACGGGTCCTGCTGCTGGAGGCCGGCAAGACCGACAACTATATCTGGATCCACATTCCGGTCGGATATCTGTATTGCATCGGAAACCCGCGGACCGACTGGATGTACCAGACAGAGCCGACGCCGGGGCTGAACGGGCGCTCGCTGCGCTATCCGCGCGGCAAGACACTGGGCGGCTGCTCGTCGATCAACGGCATGATCTACATGCGCGGCCAGTCGCGGGATTACGACAACTGGGCGGAGATGACCGGCGACGACGACTGGACCTGGAAGAACGCGCTGCCGGACTTCAAGGCCCACGAGGACCACTACAAGCTGGATGGCGGCGCCGATCCCGAAACCGGCGGCAACAGCCGGTTCTCGGACCTGCATGGCGGTGAGGGCGAATTGCGCATCGAAAAGCAGCGCCTGCGTTGGGACGTGCTGGAGGATTTCGCGTCGGCCGCCACCGAGGCTGGGATCGAACCGACCGACGATTTCAACGGCGGTGACAATAGCGGTGTGGGCTACTTCGAGGTCACCCAGAAATCCGGCTGGCGCTGGAACGGGACCAAGGCGTTCCTGCGCCCGATCAAGGATCGCAAGAACCTGACCGTCTGGACCGAAAGCCAGGTCGAGCGGCTGGTTTTCGATACCACGCAGGACGGGTCCGCGCGCTGCACCGGCGCGATCGTGCGCCGCGGTGGCGACGCGATCACCGTGCGATCGAAAGGCGAGGTCATCCTTTCGGCGGGCTCGGTCGGCTCGCCCCAGATCCTGCAACTGTCGGGCATCGGTCCGGCGGCCTTGTCGAAGGCGCACGGGATCGACGTGGTCAGGGATCTGGCCGGTGTCGGCGAAAACCTGCAGGACCATCTGCAGATCCGCGCGGTCTTCAAGCTGCAGGGGGCCAAGACCCTCAACACGCTGGCAAATACCCTGATCGGAAAGGCGAAGATCGGGCTGGAATACGCACTGAAACGCTCCGGGCCGATGAGCATGTCGCCCAGCCAGCTCGGCGCGTTCACCCGCTCCGACCCGAAACGGCCGCATGCCAATCTGGAATATCACGTCCAGCCGCTCAGCCTCGATGCGTTCGGCGAGGATCTGCACCCGTTCCCGGCGATGACGGCAAGCGTGTGCAACCTCAACCCCACCAGCCGGGGCCATGTGCGGATCAAGTCCAACCGCTTTGACGACGCCCCCGAGATCGCACCCAACTACCTGTCCACGGACGAGGACCGCCAGGTGGCGGCAGACAGCCTGCGACAGGTGCGCGACATCATGGCGAAACCGGCGATGCAGAAATACAAGCCGCAGGAATGGAAACCGGGGATCGAGTTCCAGTCCGACGCGGAACTGGCCAAGCTGGCCGGTGATATCGCCAACACGATCTTCCATCCCGCGGGCACCGCCAAGATGGGGCGCGCGGATGATCCGTCGGCCGTGGTCGACACACGGCTGCGGGTCCGCGGGATCGAGGGGCTGCGCGTCGTCGATGCCAGCGTCATGCCCGAGATCACCAGCGGCAACACCAACGCCCCGACCCTGATGATCGCAGAGAAGGCCGCGCGCTGGATCCAGATGTCGGGGTAAGGCGCGACCCCGAAAACCGAGAACGAACCGCTGTTTTTCATTCAACGACAACATGCCGCGACCACCCGGGAGAAACGACTTGAGGGGTGGCACGGACAGGAGGAACCATGGACCACAATATTCCCGGAGGCGACCGTCTCGACTACCGCGTTTTCGTGCCGTCGCTCGCGGTTCTGATCGCCGTCGTCGCACCCGTGCTGCTGTTTCCAGAAGCGGGCCCGGCCGCCGTGGGCGCGGCTTTCGCATTCGTCACAGGAAAATTCGGCTGGCTGTACCTGCTCGCCGGTTTTTCCTCTGTCGCGTTCCTTGTCGGGCTGGCCATAAGCCGCTACGGCAACGTGCGCCTTGGCGGGCCGGACGACAAACCCGAATTCAGCTATTTCAGCTGGATCGCCATGATCTTCTGCGGGGGCATCGGCATCGCCATCGTCAATTGGGCCTGGGTCGAACCGATCTATTACATGCAGGGCCCGCCCTTCGGCGTCGAGCCGATGTCGTCCAAGGCTGCCGAATGGGCGCTGACCTACGGCCAGTTCCACTGGGGTATCACACCCTGGGCGATCTACTGCGTACCCGCGATCCCGATCGCCTATTCGATGTATGTGCGTCAGCATCCCGGCGTGCGTCTGTCGGTCGCCGCCGGTGGTGTGCTGGGCAAACATGTGGATGGCTGGGGCGGCGTGCTGCTGGATTCCATCGTCGTCTTCGGGGTCGTTGGCGGTGTCGGTACCTCTCTGGGCCTCGCTGTGCCGCTGGTTTCCACGCTTGTCAGCGGCCAGTTCGGCATCACGCCGTCGCTGGGTCTTGATCTTGCCATCCTGTCGGTCTGGACGGCGATCTTTGGCGCGTCGGTATGGTTTGGCCTGTCCAAGGGCATCAAGATCCTGTCGGACACCAACGTGATACTCGCGATCTTCCTTCTTGCCTTCACCTTTATCGTCGGCCCGAAACTCTTCATGGTGAACGGCTGGGTGAACAGCTTTGGCCAGATGACGTCGAATTTCGTCACGATGAGCATGTGGACCGACCCGGTCGAGGGGTCTTCCTTCTCCAAGGACTGGACAGTATTTTATTGGGCCTGGTGGATCGCCTATGCGCCGATGATGGGTCTGTTCGTGGCAAGGATTTCCCGGGGCCGAACGATCCGCGAGTTGATCATCGCCGAACTGGTCTGGGGCAGCCTCGGTTGCTGGGTGTTCTTCGCGATCTGGGGCGGCTATGCGCTTGACCTGCAGATCTCCGGTGCGCTCGACGTTTCCGCCATTCTGAGCGAGAATGGTATTCCGGCCACTGTTCAGGCGATTCTTGCGACGATGCCGATGTCGGGGCTGATCACGACGGTGTTCATCATCCTGTGCTTCATCTTCCTGGCGACGACTCTGGACTCTGCTGCTTATGTTCTGGCCTCCGTCACGTCTAAGAAGCTGTCCGGCTACCAGGAGCCCAAGCGGTCGATCCGCCTGGCCTGGGCCCTGATCCTGGCGGCTGTAGGAGTGGTGCTGATCCAGCTTGGTGGCTTGAAACCTGTGCAAACCTCGACCATCGTGGTGGCGCTGCCGCTGATCCCGGTCCTGGTGATCCTGTGCTTCTCGCTGCTGCGCTGGCTCAAGGAAGATTTCGGCACCGAAGCGAGCCTGCACCATCTGGTGACCAAGACGCCCGCCGAATAGGCAATCCCGGCGCACCGGCCGTTCGGCCCGGTGCGCCCGCCCTGTCCTGCATGTTCTCAAGCCCCGGATTATCCCCCATGACAAAGGCTACCGCCTCACTGCTTCCTCTCAAGGGCGTCAAGGTGATCGATTTCGGTCAGTTCATCGCCGGCCCCGCCGTCGCGATGATCCTTGCCGATCTCGGCGCGACCGTCGTTCATGTCGACCCGCCTTCCGGGCCGGCCTGGACCAGCCCGGCCAATGCCACGCTCAACCGCAACAAGATGATCGTGACGATCGATCTCAAGACGCCCGACGGGCTGGCGCAGGCGCTGGACCTGATCGGCGAGGCGGATATCATCGTCGAAAGTTTTCGCCCCGGCGTGATGACCCGGCTGGGGCTGGACTTTGCCGCGCTGCGCCGCGAGCGACCCGAACTGATCACCCTGTCGATCCCCGGCTTTGCCTCGAATGACGAGCTGCGCCGTGATTGGCGCGCCTACGAGAGCATCATCGCCGCCTGTTCGGGGGTGTTCACCGACATGGGCCTGAACCGGGTGCTGATGGGCATCAACCCGTGTTTCTCGCCGCTGCCGCTGGCCTCGGCCTATGGCACGACGCTGGCCGCCTCGGCGGTGGTTCTGGCGCTGCAATCGCGTGAGCGCACAGGCTATGGCGACGAGATCGAGGTGCCGCTGGCCTCGGCGGTGATGGAGGGGCTGTGCTACAACTCGATCCATGTGCAGGGCTACCCCGAGCGCTACAAGACCCAGAGGGAGGCCGAGATCGAGCGCCGGCGCATCGAGGGCCTGCCGATGAATGTCAGCTATGAAGACCTGCAGGAGATGCTCGACCCGTTCTACCGGTCCTACAAGTGCAAGGACGGGCGGATGTTCTATGTCGTCTGCCCCAGCCACAAGCATCACGCCAAGCGCTGCCTCAAGACGCTTGGCCTCTACGACGATCTGGTCGCCGAGGGTCTGTCGGAGGAAGAGGATACCTACCTTCCTGTGTCGGAATGGAAATCCGATGTATCGCTCGGCGTCTATCCCCTGCCGAAATTCTGGGCCGACAAGATCGCCGCGCGGATGAAGGAGGTGTTCCTGACCCGCACCGCCAAGGAATGGGAGCGCATCTTCGGTCGCGGCAAGTTTCCCGGCGCCCCGCAGCGCTGGCTGCAGGAATGGATCAATGATGACCACGCCGAGACGTCCGGCCTGATGGTCGAGGTCGAGGATCCCGAATTCGGCACCATGACCCAGCCCGGCCCGATGGTCTGGCTGGAAGAAAGCGGCGAGGAAATGCTGACCCCCGCGGGGCGGCGTCCGGTCAGTGTGGAGGTCGCGTTCAAGGAGCTTTCGCGGATCCAGACCAAGCTGCCCCGGCTCAAGCCCAACCGTGAAAAGGCCGGCTGGCTTGACGGGGTGCGCGTGCTCGACATGTGCAACGTGATCGCCGGGCCGCATTCGGTGTCGTACCTGTCGCGCTTCGGGGCCGAGGTCATCAAGATCGACCCGGCGGTGCCGAATTACGATTGCTGGAACACGGTGATCTTCAGCCTGTCGCACGGGCGCGGCAAGCGGTCGATCCTTGCCGACATCTCGTCGCGCGAGGGCCGCGAAATCTTCGAGAAGCTGGTGGCCTCGGTCGATGTGATCGTCTGGAACGCGCCCGACCGGCAGGTATCGGCGATGGGGCTGGATGCCGAGGGGTTGAAAAAACTGAACCCCGAGGCGATCTTCTGCAAGCTGGATTGCTTCGGCGGCGTACGCCCGGGGCCGCGCACGAATTATCTGGGCTATGACGATCTTGTGCAGGCGACCACCGGCATCATGCTGCGCTTTGGCGGCAGCATGGAGACACCCGAAGAGCACGCGCATGTCGGCACGATCGACGTGATGTGCGGGTTCGGCGGATCTCTGGGGATTGCCACCGCGCTCTATCAGAAGCTCAAGACCGGGCGGATCGGTCGGCCGCGCACATCGCTGTCGGCGCTGAGCGGGCTGGCGCAGATTCCGTTTTGCTACGACTATGAGCGTCGCGGCCTGTTCGACGAGCCTTCGGGGCGCGAGATCAACGGCTATGACGATCTCGTCCGGTTCTACTACACGGCGTCGGACCGTTTCCTGTTGCTCAGCGCGGAAGAGGTCGACCTGCCCAAACTGAACGCGGTCCAAGGCCTTGAAGGGGTGATCGACGTGCCGAGGGAGCGGCGCGCGGCGTTTCTGGCGACAGCCTTCATGTCGGCACGCGCCAGCGAATGGGCCGAACGCCTGCAAGCGGCGGATATCGGGGCGACGGTCTGTGAGAATATCGAGGCGATCCGCGCCTATAACAGCCGCCCGGCGGATGGCACACCCGGCACTGACCGGTCCAGCTATGCCTTTTCGATCTACGAGGACCATCCCAGCGGGCATGTGGTCACGCAGCTTGATCCGTTTGCGATCCGCCCGGCACATGGCACGGTCTATGCGCTCGACCCGACGGAGAAGTTCGGCAAGTCGACCCGCGCCATCCTTGGGGAACTGGGCTACGGCACCGACGAGATCGACCGCATGATCGCGAAGGGTGCCGTCAGCGAAAGCTGGAGCCGGGAATACCTGCCGAGTTGAAAGCATGGTTCGGGGCCAAAACGCAGGGGCCCCAACCCGGTGCGCGCGATGGCGCGCCCCGACCCACTTGAGAGGATGAACGACCATGGCCGACACCCCGAACAGGACGACGGGCACAGCCCCCGATCAGGTGGCCATGCAAAAGCAGGTCGCGGATGTGGCCGAGCGCACGCAGGCGATCTTTCGCGCCTTCATGGACCGCCAAAGCAAGGGCGACGTGCCCCCGGGGTTCGATCACACCACCGTCTCGCGCGCCTTTCGGGACTGGAATGCGGCACTGATGCGCGACCCCGGCGCCTTGATGCAGGCCAATACCGATTACTGGTCGCGCATCGCCCGGCTGTTCGAGGCCGGACAGAAGCGGCTGATGGGCGAGACGCCAGAACCGGTCGCCGGCCCCGCGAAAGGCGACAATCGCTTTCGCGACGCGGCGTGGAGCAAGGACATGGTCTTTGACCACCTCAAGCAGGCCTATCTGATCTATTCCGAATATGCGCAGGCGCTGGCCGATCAGGACAGTGATCTGGACCCGCATACACGGCAGATGGTCAGTTTCTACACCCGCCGCTCGATCGAATCGCTGTCGCCGTCGAATTTCGCCCATTCGAACCCGGAGGTCATCGAAAAGGCGCGGGCGACCGGTGGAAAAAACCTTGTGGAGGGCTTCGACAACCTGCTGCGCGATCTCGAGCGCGGCAAGGGGCAGCTGAAGATCACCATGACCGATCCCGACGCCTTCGAGGTGGGCCGCAACCTTGCGACGACCGAGGGCGCGGTGGTGTTCGAGAACGATCTCATGCAATTGATCCAGTACGCGCCCGGCACCGACACGGTCCATGCGCGCCCGCTGCTGATCGTGCCGCCATGGATCAACAAATACTATGCGCTCGACCTGACACCCGAGAAGAGCATGGTGAAATGGCTGGTCGATCAGGGCCATACGGTGTTTCTGATCTCATGGGTTAACCCGGGGCCGGACCTCGCCCGCAAGGGGTTCGACGATTACATGTATCAAGGGCCGATGGAGGCCATCGAGGTGATGCGCCGGATCACCGGCGCGCGCGATGTCAATGTCGCCGGGTACTGCATCGGCGGCACGCTGGTCGCCACGATGCTGGCCTACCTCGCGGCCAAGGGGGACCGGCCGGTGCATTCCGCGACGCTGATGGCCTGCATGACCGACTTCGAGGAGCCTGGCGATCTGGGGGTGTTCATCGATGACGACCAGATCGAGGAATTGCGGCGCACGATCGAGAAGCGCGGATTTCACACCGGCGAGGAAATGGCCGCGGTGTTCTCGCTGATGCGGGCCAATGACCTGATCTGGGGTCATGTCATCAACAACTACCTGCTCGCCAAGGAGCAGCTGCCATTCGACATGGTCTACTGGTTCCAGGATTCGACGCGCCTGCCGGCGCGGATGATCCTGTGGTACCTTGACACCTATTACAACAAGAACCTGCTGCGCGAGCCCGGGGCGGTGAGCATCGGCGGGGTCGGTCTGGATCTCGGCAAGGTGGACGTGCCGCTCTATTTCCTGTCGGCTGAAGAAGATCACATCTGTCCGTGGGCCTCGACCTATGCCGGGGCGCGGAATTTCGGCGGGGACAAGGTCTTCGTTCTTGGCGGGTCCGGCCATAACGCGGGTGTGGTCAACCCGCCATCAAAGGTGAAATACGGCTTTCGGACCAACCCCCTGACGGGGCAGGATGCGCAAGCGTGGCACGCGGGATCGCGACAGAATGCGGGGTCGTGGTGGCCCCACTGGAACGACTGGCTGGCAAGCCACGGCCCGGAGGAAAAGGCCCCGCCGCCCGCAATGGGGACCGCTGAGCACCCGGTCATCGAACCCGCACCCGGGCGCTACGTCAAAGTCCGATGACTGCGTCGGCCATCTCATCCCAGTCCGGCAAAGGCCGCAGCACCGGCCCCGACTGGTCGCTGGACGAGGTCCGGCGCGACGCGGGCAATCTCGGCTTTGTCCGGTCGATCAACCCCGGGGGCTTTCACAAGGTGGCGTATCACAGCTGGGGGGCGGATCGGGGCCGCCGCCCGGTCATCTGCGCCCACGGGCTGAGCCGGCATGGCGGCGACTTCGATCCGCTGGCCGAACGGCTGGCCGGGTCGCGGCGGCTCATCTGTCCGGATCTGGTGGGGCGCGGTGCCAGCGACTGGCTGCCCGATGCCAACGATTATCACGTCGCGCAATACAATTGCGATCTGACCACGCTGATCTCGGCGACCGGCTGCACCGAGGTCGACTGGATCGGCACCTCGCTTGGCGGCCTGTGCGGGATCGTCATGGCGGGCCTGCCCAACACCCCGATCCGGCGTCTTGTCGTCAACGACGTGGCCCCCGAAGTGCCCGTCGGCGCCTTGCGCCGCGTCAGCGACTACCTGACCGGGCCGCAGCGCTTTGCCGACTACGCCGCCGTCGAAGCGCATCTGCGCCGGGTCCATGCGGCGTTCGGTCCGATGACCGACCGGGACTGGCGGCACATGGCGCATACCAGTGTCTATCTCGGCGATGACGGGCTTTATGCGCCGCATTTCGACCCGGATATCGCCGTCAACTTCCGCCATTACTGGCGTCTCGTGCGGTTGGAGGTCTGGAGCTACTGGAAGCGCATCACCTGTCCGATCCTGATCATCCGCGGGGTCGACTCGGACTTCCTCACGGCCGACCTGCTGGCGCGCATGATCGCGGATCAGCCCGAGGCATCGGTTATCGAGATCGACGGCGTCGGGCACACTCCCACGCTCAACACAGCCGATCAGATCGACGCCATCGGGGCATGGCTGGACCGCACATAGACCACGCAGGAGCCGAGCATGAGCAACAAGATACTGAGCGCCGATGACGCGGTGTGGCTGATCAAGGACGAGGACCGGATCACGACCTCGGGCTTCGTGGGCATCGGGGTGCCCGAGGCGCTGTTGAAGGCACTGGAGGCGCGGTTCGAGAAAACCGGCGCGCCGCGCGCCCTCAAGCTGTTCTTCGCGGCCGGGCAGGGGGATGGGCGTGATCGCGGCCTCAACCGGCTGGCCCATGAGGGCCTGATCGCGGAAGCCATCGGCGGGCATTGGGGGCTCGTTCGCAAGCTGGCGCGGCTGGCTGTCGAGGGACGGATCGCGGCCTATAACCTGCCGCAGGGCGTGATCAGCCAGCAGTTTCGCGAAATCGCCGGAGGCCGGCCAGGCCTGACGACGCGGATCGGGCTGGAGACCTTCGTCGACCCAAGAATCGAGGGCGGCAAGATCAACGACGCCTCCACGGCGGAGGTCGTCACCCTGACGCACGTCGGGGGTGAGGAGTTCCTGTTCTATCCCGCCCGCAAGATCGATATCGCCCTTCTCAGAGGCACCACCGCCGACCCGACGGGCAATGTCACGATGGAAAACGAAGCGCTGACGCTCGACAATCTCAGTCAGGCGATGGCGGTCAAAAACTCGGGCGGGCTGGTGATCGTGCAGGTCGAACGCACCGTGGCGCGCGGATCGCTGAACCCGCGCGAGGTGCAGATCCCCGGGGCACTCGTGGATGCGGTGGTGCTCGCCGCGCCCGAGGATCATGTGCAGACCTTCGCGACGGCCTATTCGCATGCCTTCACCGGGGCCTTCCGGGTCGAGACCGACACGGCGCAGGCCACCGAGTTGACCGCGCGCAAGATCATCGCGCGGCGGGCGGCGTTCGAGTTGCCGGTCAACGGCGTGGTCAATCTCGGGATCGGGATGCCCGAAGGCGTCGCCGCGGTCGCCGGGGAAGAGCGGCTTCTGGACTACCTGACCCTGACGACCGAGCCGGGTGTGCTGGGTGGCCGGCCGGCCTCGGGGCTCGATTTCGGGGCGGCGGTCAATACCGACGCGATCATCGCGCAGAACCTGCAATTCGATTTCTACGACGGCGGCGGGCTTGACCTTGCGATCCTCGGCATGGCCGAGGTGGATCGCAGCGGGTCGGTCAATGTCTCGCGTTTCGGCACGCGGCTGGCCGGGTCGGGCGGCTTCATCAATATCAGCCAGACGGCGCGGGCGCTGGTGCTGACCGGCACCTTCACCTCGGTCGGTCTCGATGCGCGGGTCGAGCAGGGGCGTCTGGTGATCCACAGCGAAGGCCGCGTGCGCAAGTTCGTGAGCCAGGTCGAACAGATCACCTTTTCGGGGGCGCGCGCCGCACAACAGGGCCGGCCGGTGCTTTACGTGACCGAACGCTGCGTGTTTTCGCTGCGGCCCGACGGGCTTCACCTGATCGAGGTGGCGCCGGGCGTGGATATCGACCGCGACATCCTTTCGCGCATGGATTTCGCCCCTGTTGTCGGCACCCCGAAATTGATGGATGCCCGGATCTTTGCCGATGCGCCCATGGGCCTCAAGGCGGATCTGCTCGCCCTCGGAATAGAGGACCGCATCGCCATGAGCCCCGACGGTCAGCACCTGTTTCTCAACTTCGAGAAGCTGCGCGTGCGCCGGCCACAGGACATCGCGCGGATCCGCGCCCGCGTCGAGGCGGTCTGTGCGGCGCTGAGCGGGCCGGTCGACGTGATCGTGAATTACGACGACGCGAGCATCGACTCCGAAATCGCCGACGCGTATGCCGTCATGGTGCGCGACCTCGAAGACCGGTATTACGGCACTGTCACCCGGTTTTCCAACTCGGCCTTCATGCGATTGAAACTGGGCGACGTGCTGCGCCGTGACGTTGCACCGCATATTTTCGAAACCGCCGACGAAGCGCGGGCATTCCTGAGGCAATCGGCAAACGCCGGTGGGTCATGAACGCCCGTGCAGCGTGCCGTTTACCGCCCGGCCCGTCAGCCCCGGGGCGAAAACTCCGGTCTTCAGAACCTCTGTCCTACGGAGATATAGAGCAGACCGTCTCCGGCCTCGCTGACGGAGCCATCCACGGCAAAGTCGACGGGAAACTTCTCGGACACCCGGTATCTCAAACCCAGGCCCACCGCCGATCCGACGTCATCGAGCGTGTCCAACGCGTCACCGACAGCCCCCACGCCGCCGAAGGCAACGACTCCGATCCGCTTTCCAAGCCGTTTGCGATACTCGACCTGTGCGGATACGAGGGCATTGTCGAGAAATTGCGTGATGTTGTAGCCGCGGAACGCATCGGTGCCGCCGAGCGAACAGAGATCGTAGAACGGGACACGTCCCGGGGCCGAACACCCGACCAACCGCATCGCGATGACGCCGGTGTCGCTTGTGGTGAAATACGTGTCATAGGTGAGGATGGACTTGATGTAATCCTCGCCAAATCTCCCCGAAGGCTCGTTATAGGTGCTTGAAAAGCTGAGGTTGAAGCCGGACGTCGGATAGGTCTTGTCGTCCACATTGGAATAATCCGCGATGAGGCCGACGCCTTTCGTTGTGAATGCGTTGGGCAATCGGAAAAGCCTCGGCAGGTTCGGGAAAATCGGGTCGGAGGACCCGATCGTGGATTCGAGATAGCGCGCGGTGACACCCAGACGGAAATCCGGTGTGACGCCATACATGAGCTTGACCTTGATCAACTCACCTTGCTGATTGATCGGGAGTGTTCCGAACCCGGTTATCAAGTCGTAATCGATATCCGCGTTGATATAGGTCGTCCCGATGGTCCAACGATTGTCCATGAAGGCGAGGTTGAAGGTCAGCCCGTAGGCGATGGATCCGTTTTGCGAGCGCAGGTATCCGATACCGAGCAGGGACGGGTCCGACCCTTCGTCGATCTTGAACAGATACCCGGCGCCAAGCGCCAGCCCGGTATCGATCATCGGATCGCTGAACGGGACCGGTGCGACGATCAAGGACCCGCTTCGAAGACCGAATTCCGGGTTGGAGGTCGCCGTGTTCATCGGAGACATCTTGTGCTCCAGATTGCTCTCGGCGCCGATCACCTTCGCCGGGTGGGCCATAATTGCGCACAGGCAGATGACCCGGAATGTCAAAGACCGGATGGATATCGCAGTCTGTCCGTTTGCGGATCTGCAATGCCCATAAGGCCCGTGAAGATCCTTTTTACGTTCAATCATCCTGTACCATCCTTAGAACAAAAGGAGTTTACGCAGGACCCCAAACAGGTCCTTCAGGGGCAGCAGTGTTGCCCCGGCAGCGAACACCGGGAGAACGGCCGCGGCTGAAATGGGCAGAATCGATGCGCGCGTGATCAGCACGGTGGACATGTTTTCGGCGGCCTTGAATATCACCGTGGGGTCTGAAACGGAGGCGGCTTGCCTGATCTCGTCGTCTGTTGCGCCACAGATGCTCTGCTCGATCACGCCATGCTCGAGGGCGATCTGATGACGCGTTGCCCGGGCCCGGGCAACCTCCAGTGTTCTGTGTTTCAGGTCTTCGAGGGGCTTGGTGAAAAACAGCGCCGGAAAGGCAAGTAGACCGTTGGTGATCAGGACCCAGGCGATCATCACGGCCGCATATACTGTCGTGGTGATCGTCTCCGTCCTCAGGTGCTCCACAATAGCGGCCCCCAGATTACAGCTCAGGGCCAGCACAAAAAGGGTATAGGCATTGGGAAACCTTCCCACAAAGCGGATACCGCCCGACCCGCCCGGATGCGTGACCGTCAGCCGCAATTCAAGGGCCGCGATCGACCTCAGCAAGAGTGTCACGATGAGGATGCGCCACATCCATCTCGACAAGAGGAAAAAATAGATCGGACTGCTGACCCAGAGGCACCACAGCGCCGTGTAGGAATAGCGTTGCCCGCCATTGTCGGCGACGAAGGCCCATGAGGTTTCGCTGAAAGCCGTCAGGCTGAAACCTGCACCCACCGAGAAGGCGCAGGCCGCTGCGAAACAGGCGATCTCTGCCAGACGGGAATTGCGCCGTCGCACGGCGAGCGCGGCTGCGGATCGGGCCGCCGCTTGCGAACCGGGCGCGAGTAATGGCGGGCAGAGAAGAGGGCGCAACACCCCGGCAAGTTGGTGTTCCACGACCGGTTCCATCGCAATGAGAAGGCCCACCCCGACAAGAAATCGCGACAGCACCGGCAAATAAAGCAGGAAGGGCATTTCAGCGAAGCTTCCGAACGCCTTTCCTTCGAAAATGCTGATGACCAGAGGCACCGCCCATGCAATCACAACAAAGAAAAGCGCCCTGGACACCGGACGCAATTGATCTTCTTTCAAAAGCCCAAGGCGCTCCTGCATCTTGTAAAAGACACCGCCGCGCGAAATCCTGGTGGATTCGATGGTTGGATCTTCGTTCATGTACCGGACATCCCGATCTCGCGAAATCTCGTGCCCGCGACGCGGGCACGATCACCGTTCTGGCGACAGGGTTGATCGATCACGACCCCTGAAGTTTCCGCGTGCATTCGCGTGCCTCGTAAATGGCGTTGCGCACGTGATCGAGACTGACCGTAACCGTGAAGGGCTGGTCAGGAAACACGATCATTTCTTCTTGCTGTTCGAGGTCAAGCCGCAACTGCTTGTCGTCCGCGATCACGTAGCCGCCCTGATAACCGCCAGAGGCACCATGCGCGACGGTCTTTGACACGCCGACATAGAGGTTGCCGTTCACGACGATCGCAACGGCATTCGTTCCCTCTTCAAGTTCGATACCTTTCTGGAATATGCCGATATAGCCGTAATTGTTGTCCTTGGTCAGGCCAAGCTGGACAAGATGGCCCGCGTCATCCGCACGCGAAATGAAGCAGGATCCACGGGTGAGGTTCTCGTGGACGACCCATTGGCCGACATTGCGATAATGGGCAATCTCGTCGGTGTTCAAGGGCAAGACGTCCGGATCTGCCGCAAGCGCGGGCGTTGCCGCGCCAAGCAGCAGCACGGCGATGGTTTTCGTGATCATGTTCATGTGTCTTCTCCAGTGAGAGGGTTTCGATGCAAATGACGCGGTTCAATTTTCAGGATGCCGCATTCATCCTTTCGGAAACAGGAAGGTGAGGATCGCACGAACACCCCATCCCTCGGGGCCGGTTGGCGTGCTGTTGGCCCAATAGCGCGCGCCCACGCCGATGCTGACCGGTTGCGTGCCCAGCCGTGTCAGTTTTGAAACCTGCGCGTTGATCGGAACCGACCACTCCTCGGCCTCCCAGTTATAGGAGGATTCGGTGTTGAGGGTGTAGGTCCAGGCTGTGGGCGTGGTGTAGGCAACGAAAGGCTGCAGGAAGGTGTTGTTGATGTCCGGCCGGCTACCGTCACCGGCCACGGACCAGACATGGTTGGCCAGGGCCCCGACGGTCCATGGACCCGATTGCGTCAGCGCGACGGCGGTGGGTCCGAGCCCCCATTTCTCTGCTCCAAGCAGGTCGTCCGTGGCGGTCGGCAAGACGGCAACAGGACCGACACCCCAGATCCATTTGCCGAAGGCCGGTTTGACGGGTGAGAAGAAAACGCTGAGCGTCGTGTCGCCAAGGCCAAACTGATCCCCGGCACCGGGAAATATATCGTCCTGCGATGTGATCGGCAGGATGACACGGGTTATCATGTTCCACTCGTCGTTCAGGGATAGCGGAATGACAGGCTGGATGTTGAACACCAACCGGTCACCATCGTCCTCCGGTCCGATGTTCGAGTCGTAGTTCAACTGGAAGGGCACGCTGATCAGCGATGATATCGGGTTGGCCAGCTTCTTGGCCAGATCGGTGTCCTGCGCCTTTGCTGTCGGCGCGCAAACGATGAACGCACTCGCCACCATGAGCGCCTTCGATCGCCACGACCGGCTCGTGGCGGGCTTGGTTGTCGTCGCGTTACCAGTATGGTCGGGTGTCATTTCCATCTCAGTCATCCTCATCAAAATTTCACGGTAATGCCGAACACGGGTCCGTAGATTTCCAGGTCGAGGTCCGCATTGCCGGCGTCATAATCGAAGGACATGTAGCGAAACCCGGCCTTGGCGCTGATCCGATCGCTGATCGCATAGTCCACACCGGCGAAGACATCGAAGGACAGGTCCGACCCGACACCGAAACCGCCGATGCTGGCAAAGCCGCCCAGAGACACCTTTTCGCTGATCTCGACACGCCCGCGCAGGCCGATCATCGGATCGACCCAGGTCTCGTTGATCCTGGCGTCGAACTCGGCCCCGACCGGGCCGCCGCCAACCAGCCGGACATCGGTCCTGATGTCGACAACCCGGATGCCGCCATATCCCTGAAGCAGCGTGCCGTTCTCTTCGTGAAGCACATAGCCAAGTGCGGCCGAGGCAAGCAGCATTTTGAGATCGACCTTGGCCGTCCCGGCAAAGGGCCCGCCGAGTGTGCCTTTCTCGCCGAGATCGGTATAGATGGCGTCGTAAAGAAGGCTGAACTTTCCAGACCTGCTTTCGCCGGCGACCATGAAACTGAAATCGAGCGCATCGATGATGTCGCCGGGTGTCACCGATGACTTGGCGGAATTGCCGCCGCTACCTGTCACCTCCGTGTCGACCCAAGGCACGAGACCGTAAAGCGTCACACTGTTCCGGTAATCCTGCGCCATGGCTGCGCCTGCCGTCATGACCATCACCGCGGTGGCGGTCAGCGCGCTCAGGACCGGCGCTTGCAGTGGCAGGGTCTTGCCGATCGACCGTGTCATTTTTCATCCTTTCCGAAGGACAAGGTTGGCGGGAAAGTATTGGTCTGTTTCTGTCTTCAGCATGACGACCGGCGCAGTGCCGGCGAAACAGGCCGGTACTGCTGCGAGCAGCTTTATGGCTGCACCTGCTCGAACTCGCCCGGCTGCCAGGTCTTGTCGAACCATGGCTCCAGCGGACCATAAAGGCGAAGAACAACGTTCCAGCCCTTGCCGGGCACCGTCTGAACCCAGTTGGCCTCATGGCCTTCCGGCGCGGTCGGACCGAACCAGAGGTCCACAGACGTGTCGTCATTGATCACGATATCTTGCTTGAGGCTGCCCGTGCTCGGAAACTGCTGGTCGGTCTGCAACATCGAACGCGTCTGGTTGTCATAGACAACCATCGACCAGAAATCCTTTGCCGGAATGTTCGGCGGCAACTGAACCTTGTAGGTCATGCTGCCATCAAACGGCTTGCCGTCACTGTCGACCGTGGAAACCGCGTATTGCGAGCCGATGCCGACGAGCTGTCTTGCCATGGCCGGTGTGATGCCGGTCGCGTAGTAGTGGAAAAGGGTACGGGCATCGAGATTGCGAACGCCGGGCTGTGAAAGAAACTCGTGGCTGCCTCCGACAAAGCCGGTGAACCAGTTGCTGTCGGGATAAAAGTAGGCACCCTCCATCCGGGGTCTCAGGTTGATCGTGCGCGCCGTCGCATTGCCCACTGCAACGGCTTCCGTGAGGATCCTCTTCATCCGCTCGTCCGGCGCGAAGGGTTTGCCCTTCTCGATCCCGATGGCAGCGAGTTGCCCCAACACTTCCGGATGGTAGGAATCGGACGGCTCGTACTGGACGATGTCGTTGACTTCTTCGTAGAATTTGAAATCGTTGGCATGAATTGTGTTGAACGTCTTGCCCGACACATTCTTGAATTCCATCGGCGGTGGGTTGTCGGCTTCTGAAAGCAGGTACACCTTGGCGAAATTCCTGGTGTTCTCGACAGCTGTCGCAGTGCTGCCATTCTTGAGAAAACCGCGCCAGAAGAACATGTTTCCATACGTGCGTGACCGAAGCACGAAGTATCCATCAGGTATCGCACCGTCATAGCCCGGCGGCAGGAGCAGAAACTTCCCGCCCTGGCCCTTGTCCGGGCCGGCATTGCCGATATCGCCGACGAACTCGAACCAGTGGTCATCAACGATGCCCAGAATGTTGGGCGGAGTCTCGATGACCAGTGGACCTTCCTTGGTGTCCAGCCACATCAGATTGTAGATGCTTTCGGTATTGCCGGTCAGGAACAGAGACCGCGAGTCCATCAGGTCCTCGAAGATCAGGACGGTCTGGTTGTTGTCCGCTCCCGCGCGGCCCCACCCGACCCGCAAGGCTTCAGCCGATGCACCGGGCATGGCATTCAGAAACGCGTCGACACCACGCATGAAATCAAGGTTGTCGTAGATCGTTTCGGTAGTCGCGTCATCCGGATACCCGTCGGTGAAATTCAATTCTCCGATTCTGGACTCGATCCGGTCCGGCGTCGTGATCGCGGCAGGTATCTCCGTCGTCATTTCCATCTGCGGCGCTTGGGCAAAAGCTCCGGCCGTGCCGATCAGCGTTGTTGCAGCAACGCCGCACAGCAGCCTCTTCGAGAGTTTCATCTCTGGTCTCCAGGAATTGGTTGATATCTTTGGTTATCGTTCGAAGTCATGTGCACCGGATGTCCACCGGCCTTGGGTAATGATTGACCGGCGGGCCGGAACTCTGCGGAAAATACCTCCCCGAGCGAACGTTTGGGGCGATTTCAATTGCCATCCTACTGATCGATGCGTCCCGTTTCTGCCCATTTCGCGCCATCCTGCATGCCGTTTTCGGTGTCTGGGGGAGCGGTCCTGAAGTCGCTTGGCGTACACCCCGCCCATCTGGTGAAGGCACGGCTGAACCCGCCCGGCGTGCTGTAGCCAAGTCTGGTGGCGATCTCCTGAACCTGCAGCTCCGTGTCGCGCAACAAGGCCCCGGCAATCTCGAACCGGCTTTGCTCGACCAGCGCCCAGAAGCAGATACCACGGCGATTCAATCTGCGCTGAAGCGTTCGCGGGCTGGTCCCGAGCTGTCTGGCCACCGCTTCGAGCGAAACGGTGCCCGCCAGAACACGCCCGGCGATCACCGCCTTGACCCTGGAATGCTTCTGATCGGAATCCTTCGTTCGGCGGGTCACATATGTTAACCTTGCATAAAGGCCATTATGTAGACATGTTGACCGATGCGAATTTTCAACGCAGACCATTGCGCGCCAAATTCCACGCGGACAATCAAAGGGAGGCGTGCATGTGGATGGGAGGCTCGCGCTCGTAAGGGCAACGCATCTGATCGACTACATTTCGGTGCTGCGCGAAATCGGCGCGCCGGTGGACCGCGATCTTGCACGATCCCTGGTGCCGCCCCGCATAGAAGAGACGCCCGATCTTTATGTAAGCGTCCCCGTCGTACTCGATTGGGTGGCGCGAACGGGCCACGACCTGCGTCCCATGGAGTTGGGTCTGCTTGCGGCACAGAAAACCTCTCTGGCGTCGTTGCGCCCTGCGCACCAGGCGGCCATCATGACTGCGCAAACCGGCCTGACGCGTCTCGAGGCCGTGATTGAAATCGCACGGTTCGAGGACAGTGCCCTTGACATGAACATCCGCCATGAAGGCGCTGATGCGCGGGTGATCTGCACCATGGCGGGTTTCGATCGACATCGTTTCGTGTGCTTTGCGGAGTGGTTGAACCTGCAGGCCGTCATTTCCATCCTCCGCAGCGTCCTTGGTGCCGCGTGGTGCCCGGGCGAGATCTGCTTCGTGTCACCGATGTGCCCGCCCCCGGCCGTCCACGCGGCATTTCCCAACGCCCGTATCCTCGTCGGCCAGCCGCACACATCCGTGATGGTGGCGCGTGCAGATCTCGCCCGACCGACCTGTGACGTGCTGGCCCCAATGCACGGTTCGCTGGCGTCAAAGGATGTGCAGGATGGCCAATCCGCCTGGGAATTCGTCAGCTTGCTGCGCATGATGGTTCAGCCCTATCTCAACGACGGTCGCACCGATATCGCCTTCGTCGCCGAGATCGCGGGGATCAGCACGCGGACATTGCAGCGCAGGCTCATGCTGAGCGGCAGTTCCTATTCGCAGATCGTTCAGGAGGCGCGCTTCGCGCTTGCGCGCAGCCGCCTCGACGATCCCGGCATGAAGATCATAGACGTGGCGATGATGGTGGGCTACGAGAGCCCGCAGCACTTCACCCGCGCCTTCCGCCGGTTCACCGGCATCACGCCATCACAATATCGCAGTCAAGGCTTCGAGAAAGCCGCTCGGCCGGATCGCGCAAGCGGTCCGCCCGGCATCGATATCGTCGCACCGATGGTGAGTTCGGAAACGCTGCGCTGCGCCATGACAGAGGCGAAATGACTGTTCGGTAGATCGTCGATGGCGTGGGCGACAGCACGCCCGGCGGCGTTGCCCGTTTCCTTGGCCAGGCGACGCGCCGGTCACCCGAAACCTGTCGAAGCGCTTCAATATTTCACGTTCAGGATTGGCGCGAAATGGGCAGAGCCCTCACCGGAGACGGTGTAGCCCCCTGCAGAGACAATCTCTCAGGGAGAACTGGGCAATGAACAAACTGACCACCGCGAGTGCGCTTGCACTCATTGTCGCTGCCGGATCGGCATTCGGGGAGGTCTCGTCCGAGACATTGCAGTCTATCTCGATCCCAGACACCGTCGAAACCTCCATCGGCACGCTCAACTTTTTCGACGGCGTCCCGACCGACGACACCATCGAAAAGCTGTATGACAATCTGGACCGGATGCGCGCTGTTCAGGTCTTTCTCGACAATCAGGGGGCCGCGTCACTGGCCTTCATGCGGTCCGGGAACGCGGGGATTGGCGCTGACAGATCCAACACGATCACCATAACCGAACAATTGCTGGATTCGGCCCCGCTCTATCTGACAGGCAACACATCGACGCTTTACGCGCTGGCTTATCTTGATCTGCAAGCCGAAGGGCCGCTGGTCGTGGAGCTACCACCGGGGATGCTGGGGTTTCTGGATGATGCGTGGTTCAGATATGTCGCGGATTTTGGAATTGCCGGTCAGGATCAGGGCAAGGGCGGCAAGTATCTGTTGTTGCCGCCGGGTCATGAAGGGACAGTGCCAGAAGGCCACTTCGTCGTGCAATCCTCGACCTTCAACAACCTCATGTTCCTGCGCGGCTCGATCGCCGATGGGCTGGAGCCTGCCGTGGCGAACATCAAATCAAACCTTAAGGTCTACCCGCTGGCCGAGGCTGACACTCCGGCAACGACCGAGTTCGTCAACATGTCAGGCATAAGCTATAGTACGATTGCCCCAGGCGATTTCAGCTATTTCGAGGGCCTGAACAGAGTGGTTCAGGAAGAGCCGATCGAGGCGATCGGCGCCGAGGCACGCGGACTTCTGGCTTCCATCGGCATCATCAAGGGCCAGCCCTTTGAACCCGATGCGCGGATGACGAGACTACTCACCGAAGCGGCCAGACTTGGAGATGCGACTGCCCGCGCGATCACCTACAATCCGCGCCAGGAAGGGGCACGTATTTACCCTGACACAGGGGGGTTCCTGGATGATGGGTTATGTCAACAAGGATGTGTTTTTCGAAGTTGACGGTGCCAGCAACCTGGATGCCAGAACGATGTTCCTTTTCAACTACACCGGTGTGACCCCCGCCATGGCCGTCACGCATCCCGGCCTGGGGTCGGATTACGCCGCGGCGTATCTTGACGCGAACAAACAGGCATTTGACGGGGCGAAAACCTACAGGTTGCACCTGCCAAGGGACGTGCCGGTCAACAACTTCTGGGCGGTCACGCTCTATGACACCCAGACACGGTCCTTGCTGCAGACCAGTCAGACGTTTCCGACGGTCGGCAGCCAGACCGAGGGCTTTCAGCAAAATGCTGATGGCAGCTTTGATGTCTATTTCGGGCCCGAACCGCCCGAGGGGCAGGACGCCAACTGGCTGGAAACCGTGCCCGGCAAAAGCTGGTTCACCATTCTGCGCATGTATGGCCCGCTCGAGCCATGGATCGATCAAAGCTGGCGCCCCGGAGAGGTCGAACTGGCTGAATGACGGCGCCTGCGGGAAAGCTGTCCCGCAGATATTCCCCCGAATGAGAGTTTACCCATTGGCGACTTGGCCAAGACACAGAGGACAGAGATGATGACAACCAAATTCGGAAATTCTAGCAGGCCCGTCGCCGCGACGTGGACCCGTGCGGCGATGGGACGGTCGATTGCGGCGCTGACCTCCACAAAAAAGCGCGCAACTCACTTCATTGCCGCCTTGGCCCTTGTCGGTGTGGCAGCCAGCGCGCAGGCCCAGACCGAACAAAAACCGGAAGAGATCGCAGAGCGCGCCTATCTCTACGGGCTTCAGCAGGCGATCTATTATGGCCAGCGCTGGATTTACACCCAGAATGATGCAGCGCCCACATATTCAGGGTTGAACCGGCTTTTCTGGGTGCGCAAGCAGATCACCCCGGATTTCCCCATCGTGACACCGAATGCCACAACGCTTTATGGTACCGGGTTTCTGGACCTGCGTGATGGGCCGGTCATCATCGAAGTGCCGGAAATCACCGATCGGTATTTCAGCGTTCAGATCATGGACCCTTACGGCCTCTTTCGTGTCATCGTCGGCTCACCCTTCAATGGCACCGCGGCCCGCAAGTACATCCTGATCCCGCCGGGCTTCTCGGGCCAAGTGCCTGCGTCCTTCCCGACCACTGACATCCTGCAGTGGCCGTCGATAACGGCGTTTGCCGGGGTCCGGATGGCGGTTGAAACCGGATCGGACGCCGAGATCGCAACGATCAACGCCTATCAGGATCAGGTCACGGTCACACCGCTGGCGGATTGGCTGGAGAACGGGAACAAGGGCGTTGACCAGGCGGACCGGGACATCGTTCCGGGAGATTTTGTCGTCCCAGATGGATTGCCCGATTATGCGGTCGGTCAGGTCGACAAGCAAACCGCGGCGCAGTTCTATACCCTGCTCAACGTCATCCTGAACGATCCGACGATGCCTGTGCTGGAGGATTCCCTGCTCGAAACCGAGATGCTCGATCAACTCGAATCCATCGGCATTGGCAGCGGGCTGACCTTCGACTGGGCGGCGCTGTCGCCCGACATGCAGGCCGCGCTGGAGACCGGTTTCAAGGCCGGGTTCGACAGCGTCCGCGCGACACTCAGGACCAACCTCATCGACATGAACGGCTGGGGGCTTATCCGCAACGACGGTGGATTCGAGACCCGGTGGATGGATCGGGCCGTGGTCGCCGACGCGGCCTGGGCCGCACCGGACAGAAACATTTCGCATAGTGGCGCATTCCTGTTCATGGATGCCGATGGCGAGTTGTTCAACGGCGAGGACAAGTACACCCTGACCTTTGACATGAACGATTTGCCGCCGGTCACACAGTTCTGGTCGATCCCGATCTACGACACCAACGGCTATTTCGTCGCCAATGAGATCAGCCGATATACGGTGAACAGCTTCATGCTGGCGGCTGGCGATCTTGTGACAAAAGACGGAAAACTGGTCATCTACATCCAGAATGAAAAACCCACCGATCCGGACCAGGCCAGGAACTGGCTGCCGGCGCCGGTCGACGGGTTTCGTTTCGCGGCGCGCTTTTACGGGCCCTACGCGTCGATTGCCGACGGCACCTATGACATGCCGAAGGTCGTGAAGGCACAATAAGCCCCCAACGAAGCAGGGAGGCACCTGTCCGGTGCCCCCTGTTTGAGCGAACGAACAGATGGTCATTCGCTTCGTGGACATATCTGCCGACACTGGGGACGGTAGAGGATCGCAGAAATTCGAAGGGACGTTTTCAATGAACCTGTCACATCTCAAACGTGCTGCCGTGGTGACGGCCGCAACCCTTCTTGCGCCGGGGGCTTATGCGCAAGATGTCACCCCGGAGGAGGCGCGCGCCATCGCCAAGGAGGCCTACGTCTATGGTTTCCCTGTCGTCGACAACTACCGCGTTTCATACGCCTATTACACCGACAAGAACGATCCGAATTTCAAGGCGCCGTGGAACCAGATCGCCAACATCGCGCGCGTCTTCACACCGGCCGATACGGCCGTGCAGACACCGAATTCGGATACACCCTATTCGTGGTTGGGTATGGACCTGCGCGCCGAGCCGATCGTGCTGACCATCCCTGCGATGGAAAAGGATCGCTATTTCAGCGTCCAGTTGACCGATGCCTATACGCATAACTTCGACTACATCAGCAGCGGCGCAACAGGAAACGATGGCGGTGTGTTCGTCGTAGCCGGACCGAACTGGCACGGCGAGACACCCGACGGGGCGGACAAGGTCTTCCAATCCGAAACAGAATTGGGCTTGGCGGTTTACCGGACGCAATTGTTCAATCCGGGCGATATCGACAACGTGAAAAAGATACAGGCGGGCTACAAGGTCGAAACGCTGTCATCGTTTCTCGGCCAGCCGTCCCCCGCCGCGGTACCGGCCATTGATTTTGTCGAACCGCTGACGCCGGACGAACAGAGGACGTCTCCGGACTTCTTCGAGGTTCTGAATTTTGCCTTGACCTACGCCCCGACGGTCCCGTCCGAAGTCGACCTGATGGCGCGCTTCGCCAAGATCGGCGTCGGCCCGGGGCAGACATTCGATGCGGACTCATTGTCGCCTGAGATGAAAACCGCAATCGAGGGCGGCATGGCAGACGCCTGGGCCGAGTTTGCCCAATTCCGGACAGAAAAGGTCGATAGCGGCAAAGTGACATCCGGGGACCTTTTCGGGACGCGCGCGTTCCTGAAGAACAACTATCTCTACCGCATGGCCGGCGCCGCTCTTGGCATCTACGGCAACTCGAAGGAGGAAGCGATCTATCCGGTTCTTGCGATTGATTCCAAAGGACAAAAATTGAGCGGTTCGAATCGGTACACCCTGCATTTCCCGGCGGGCGAGTTTCCCCCGGTGAATGCGTTCTGGTCAACAACCATGTATGAACTGCCAGCAAGCCTGCTCGTCGCAAATACACTCGACCGCTACCTCCTGAATTCAACGATGATGTCGCAATTCGTCAAGGATGCCGACGGTGGCGTCACCCTTTACTTCCAGAACGAGACTCCCGGTCAAGACAAAGAAGCGAATTGGCTGCCCGCACCCAAGGGTCCCTTCTGGGTCATCCTGCGTCTCTACTGGCCAAAGGAAGCTGCGGTGACCGGCGATTGGACGGCCCCCGTCCTTGAGCGTGTGACCAACTGACCGACACGCGCCCGGTGGGAACAGCTCACCGGGCGACCTCAGCTCATTTCGCGGTGAACTTGCGCAAGAAATATTCTCCGGCCCACGATCAAGCGGCAGCTAGAGATTGAGTTCGAGATCATCCACTCAACACTCGAGTTTGGGCGAGAGGACCGGGCTCACCAAAACGCCAGCCCTCCTCCACAATGCGCAGTTGATCATCATCCGACCAATACCGCCGGCGATCACCATCGGCAGCGGACAGAACGTCGATTTGAGGGCGGTTGATAAAGCAGGACATAAGGTCGGACTTACCATCGGATCAAACCCGAGATCACACCGCCACCGCCAGAGGTTTACTTGTGGCCACAGGCAAAGCCAAGAAAAGAAATCCTGTCAATCGGGCAGTTGCCAGGCAGATGCGCCCCCACGGGTTCGCAGGTTTGCAGCGGAAGGTTCCTGCGCAAAGTTGCCGCTCAAGCCCTTCGTTGGCCTCAGATTTCTGGCGAAAGGCGTCAGGTGACGGCCGTCAGCACAAACTCGATGGTCGTTCCGAAACCATCGGCAACGAGTGATGCGCGCCGCAAATCGCGGCCATTCGCGACGAGCGCCCCGAATGGCCGTATTTCCGTTCAGTAGGTCTCGACGACCTCACCGTAAGCGCCGCGTAGCTGAAGGGTCACGGTGACGTCGGCGCTGTCGCGGTTGCGCCAGAACCAGCCGTGGTCGCCGTCGAATGCGGCTTCGATGCTGCCCTCACCGGAGGTTGCGCCGCGGCCCCGATCATAGTCGATTGACTGGCCGCCGCCATGGGCGTGCAGGTCGAAATTGATCCGTCCACCTTCCGCGACCCAAGCGTAGTCTGCGATGGCACCTTCGGTCATCTTCATCTTGATTTCGGCAGAAGCACCGGGAGCCAGCGTGAAGGTCAGGACGTCCTGCCAGAGCTCCTGTTCCTGCGCATGCGCGGTGCCCACAAAGAGGCCGAAGATGTCGTTGAGCAGGCTCGACTGATCATCATTCGCCGCTTCCATCTGGCGATCAATCTCGGCCTCCTCGGCAAGCTGGCTCTTGATTTCGCCCATCTCGGTCAATCCGAGCACACCGCCGATGCGTGTCGGGTCAACCCCGTATTCTGCGGGCAGCACAACGGTGACGAGGATGGCAACAGCGCTCACACCCGCGATGATGGTCGACCGAAGAAGGTGGGCCGAGCTTGGCAGGTCTTCGAGGCTGGGTTTTTCTGCGTTGAACATGTGTTTCTCCGATTTTTTCAGGTTGCTACGAAGTAGCCGGTGATCTGGTAGCCCATGAGGATGAAGCCCATGGACATCATGACGACATTGGCGGTGTAGGCCTGGCGGTAGAATGCCGATGATTTCCGCCAGTAGCCCATGACGATCAAGATCACGGCGAGGGCCAGGATCTGGCCGATCTCGACGCCGACGTTGAACGCCAGAAGGTTTGGCAAAAGCCCCTCCGACGCGATGTCATAATCGAGGATCTTGGTGGCGAGGCCCGTGCCGTGGAAGAAGCCAAAGATCAGCGTCGCGGCCTTGGTGTTCGGCTGGAGGCCGAACCAGCGCTGGTAAGCGCCGAGGTTGTCGAGCGCTTTGTAGACCACCGACAGCCCGATGATGGCGTCGACGATATAGGCGTTCACGCCCCAGCCGAACCAGACGCCCGCCAGCATCGTGGTGGAATGGCCGATGGCGAAGAGGCTGACATAGATGGCGACGTCCTTCATCCGGTAGAGGAAGAAGACGACACCGAGCAGGAACAGGATGTGGTCGTAGCCGGTCACCATGTGCTTGGCGCCGAGATACATGAAGGGGATGAGGTTCACCCCCCAGATTTCCTGGATATAGCCCGCGTCACCCTCGCTGACGTTATGGGCGAGGGCCTGGGCAGCGCTTAGCATGAATGCCGCCAGCAGAAGAAGGGTCAGCGTGGCCGTTCGGCGTGTGGCCATGGCGCACAAGACCCGTGAACTCAAAGTCATGGATGGATCTCCGATGTGTTGTTGATGGATCGGGTTACCGCTTTGCGCGGCGCCGATCAGCCACGCGGAGGTCGGTCGATCAGATAGACGCGGTGCAGTCCGCCAGACGTGATCCCAAGCCGCCAGGTGTCCCGGTGGGCCGGGGATGGATAAGATCCCGCAACGGGCGCGAGCAAAGCCTGACTGTGATCGTGGTCGGCCACCTCATGGCTGTGGCCGTGCATCGCCCAGTAGAGGTCTTCCTCGAACCCATGCGAATGCCCATGTTCGGCGATCATCCGCGTGTGGTCGGCCATGACCTCGACAACCGAGGGCGCGTGGGCCGCGTTCGGTGCGATGGACCAGACCACGAGCGACAGGCAAAGGAGCGCTGCAAACCCGGCGCGTCCGAATGTTCGCAAGAGTTCCATCGGTTTTACCTGCTCGCTCGTTCTTATCCGCAGCACGTGCTTCGCGCCGTCTTGCCGTATCCCCCGGGGGAGGTTATCGTTTTACTATGACAAAACCGCGCGTTCACGCAACCCATCCTGCCCTGATTGCCCGGCTGAAACGCGCTGACGGTCACCTGCGTTCGGTGATCGAGATGATCGAGGCGGGCAAGCCCTGCCTCGAGATTGCGCAGCAAATGCAGGCCGTCGAAAAGGCGGTCGCCAATGCGAAGCGCGCTCTGATCCACGATCACATGGATCACTGCCTCGATACCGATCACTCCCCTGAAGACCGCGCCGAGCTGAAGGCGATCTCGCGCTACCTCTGAGGCCGCCCCGTGCTGGAAATCCTTGCCGACCGCACCTATCGCCATCTCTTCGCCGCGCAGGTCGTGGCGCTTCTGGGCACGGGGCTCGCCACGGTCGCGCTCGGCCTTCTGGCCTATGATCTTGCAGGCGATAATGCCTCCATGGTGTTGGGCACCGTCTTCACCATCAAGATGGTCGCCTATGTCGGCATCGCCCCACTCGCTGGCGCCTTTGCAGACCGTGTGCCGCGCCGCGCGTTCCTCGTGGTGCTCGATCTGGTGCGGGCCGGGGCGGCGCTGTGCCTGCCCTTCGTCACCGAGGTGTGGCAGGTCTATGTCCTGATCTTCTTGCTGCAATCAGCCTCGGCCGCGTTCACACCGACCTTCCAGGCCACCATTCCCGACGTGCTGCCGGACGAGGCGCGTTACACCAGGGCGCTGTCGCTCTCGCGACTGGCCTACGATCTGGAGAACATCGCCAGCCCGACGCTCGCGGCACTTCTACTGGCGATCATGAGCTATAATTCCCTCTTTCTCGGCACAGTGGTCGGATTTGCTGCCTCAGCCGCCCTGGTCGTCTCGGTCCTGCTGCCCAGCCCGAAACCGTCGCAGCCGCGCGGCATCCACGACCGCACGACCCGCGGCATCCGCATCTACCTTGCGACGCCTCGCCTGCGAGGGCTGCTGGCGCTGAACATGGCGGCCGCTGCGGCGGGGGCGATGGTGCTGGTCAACTCGGTGGTGCTGGTGCGTGGCGCACTGGGGCTGGACGCATCGGCACTGGCCTGGACGATGTTTGCCTTCGGGGCCGGATCCATGATCGCTGCTCTTCTGTTGCCGCGCCTTCTCGACCGTATCGCGGACCGCCCGGTGATGATTGCTGGCGGCGCGCTCATGGTGGCGACGCTCGTGGCACTTGCCGGGGAGGTCATGACGCTCGGCCTCAACTGGCCGGTGCTGCTGGTCTCGTGGGTGGTCGTGGGCATCGGCTATTCCACCGTCCTGACGCCGTCGGGGCGGCTGCTGCGTCGCTCCGCCCACGCCGAGGACCGTCCCGCGCTTTTCGCCGCGCAATTCGCGCTGAGCCACGCCTGCTGGCTGGTCACCTATCCTCTGTCGGGGTGGCTGATGACGCGGTTCGGTCCCGTCGTGGCGCTTGGCGTGCTCGCGGCACTTGCCGGTGCGGGCATAGTGGTGGCGCTACGCTTCTGGCCGCGCGAAGACCCGGAAATCCTTGAGCATACCCATGACAACCTTCCGCTCGATCACCCGCATCTGCACGGCGAGCGGCGGCATGCGCATCCCTTCGTCGTTGACGAAAACCATCCCCGATGGGCCTCACAGCTATAGGGTTTCCGGCGCGACGGCACCCTTGCGTTCTGCCTAGGCGACCAGAGATGGGTTGTTCAGCACTGGGCAGTTTGAACGGCAGAAAGGGCCGGTCACACCCGGCTTTGCTACGAGGAGTTTTCCGAATTTGCAAAGCCCGGGCCCTGCGCATGCACTAAATCGCTCCCCGATAGGGGTTCTGTGTGGCGGGCGTGGTGCTGAAGTGGGTTTTGCTTCGCGATTTTCAAGGTCGGGTGTGTGCTGTTGTTCGAGGTGATTTTGCCTCGATTGACAGAGGTTTTCCCTATGACCGTTCAGCATCCCACACCGATGACACCCCTTCGCGCGCGCATGATCGCGGATATGTCGGCCCGCAATCTCGGGCCGGCGTCGCAGACCAGCCACTTGCGAGCCTGCAAGCGGTTTTCGACCTGGCTCGGGCGATCTCCGGAGACTGCGACACCGGATCACGTGAAGCACTTCCAGCTGCATCTGATCGAGAGCGGCACGAGTATCTGCACCCACAATCAGACAATGACCGGGGTCAAGTTTCTGCTCCGGGTCACCCTGCGCCGGCATGACCTGGCGGCCGAGGTGTTACACCTCAGGAAGCCCGCGAAGGTGCCACTTGTGCTGAGCCGCAATGAGGGCAGGCGCATCCTGGCCATGGCGCCAGGGCTGAAGGCGCGCGTGATGCTGTCGCTGGCCTACGGATGCGGTCTGCGCGCGAGCGAGGTCGTCCGTCTCAAGGTCGGCGACGTCGTGCCGGAAGCGCGTCTTCGACACGACGACGGCGAACAGAATATCATCCGCATCGTGCAATCGAAGGGCCGCAAGGATCGCAATGTCATGCTGCCCGTGGGTACCGGCACGGCCAGATCGGGCATTGACAGCTTTGACGGGTAGTCCAGTTTGACGGTAAATGTCTCCTCATCCACCGCCTCGAACTGGTCGGGCCGCGAAAACCCGCCCGCGTGCATCTGCACGCTCGGGAAGCCGCCATTGCAAAGTTGCAAACTTTGGTCGCCGTTCGGGACTTGATCCTATCCAAATCGGTTACCGGACCCCGCCTCTTGCACGCTGCAATGTGGCCCTTCTTTTCCGCCATTCTCTGCGGCTTCGAAACCGATGGTCACGGGAATGTACAGCGCGCGGACAAAGTTGCGCTACGGTGTTACAATGGGCTTCGGAAAAGGGAGGTGTGCGGGTGCAGAAGGGACGTTGTCTTTGCGGTGACCTCTCGTTTGCGGTCGAAGGTCAGCCAATCGACGTGATCCACTGCCACTGCCACTTCTGTCAAAGGTCAACGGGGAGTGCCTATTTGACCGAGACCCTGTTCACAAAGCAGCAGTTTCACCTGCTGCATGGAACGCCGCGCGTGTTTACCCATGTGAGCGCGGGCAGTGGCAAGCGCGTTCATATTCATTTCTGCAACACCTGCGGGACCAAGACCCATTTGCTCTTCGAGCGATTTCCGGACTCGGTCGGGGTCTGTTCAGGCACGTTCGACGACAAGGACTGGTTCGCGCGGCGACCGGAAAAAACGTTGCACTTCTATCTGAGCAATGCCTCCGTTGGTACGGTCCTGCCCGCCGGTTATCCTGTATTCGATGCTCATTACTGGCGATCGGACGGCGGTACCGCAGCCGCGCAGATCTTCGAAACCCATATGCTTGTGACGGAACAAATGAAGGCGGAGAGCAGAAACCGCCTCCGCGAACAGGAGCCCTGATTTGAGATTGATGCTCATAGGGTCCACCCCGGAAACAGATGCGGGGATCAAAGCCCCGATCGGATCAGTCGGGGTGGATGTCGCGCCGGGTGCAGCCGGCATCGAGCACCACGGCGACCCAGTTCACGTCCGCCCGCAGGCCGCGCTCTGCCAGCCATGCCTCCTGAAGCCGGTAGGCCGGCAACTCCTGCGCGGCGGGGCAATACCAATAGTGAGGCGCCTGACGGTGATGGACAAGTTCGTGAAGCAGGACACTCACGTCTTCGGCGTCACGCGGGTCCCATGGCCTGACCAGCAGGATCTCGGCTTGTCCGGGGTCGTAAAGACCGCGGAGACGCCCCCGCTGAAAACTCGCCGTCGCGCCTTGCCGGGCCCTGGCTTCCGATTCGCTGACCATGCGAATGCGGGGATCCGTGTCGCGTCGCGACCATTTGCTTTGCGTGTCGAGCCACGCGTCGAGGACCGACACCAATTCATGCAGATCGTTGACCTGGCGCCATTGCGCCGAAACCTCGGGACGGTGGGCCTCTGCGGCACGCAGCACCGGCGGGCACAGGGCAACGAGGGCCGTGGCGAGGACCACGGCGACGTGGATGCGGGTCATGGTCGCCTCCCAAGTGGGCTTTGTGATCTGGTTGACCGATGTTACAATGCGTGACGCGGGCCGCCGAACGACCGTTTTTCAGGCTGGCGTGAGCTCAGTTCATGGAGCGTGACATGGGACGCAAGCTTCCACCTTTCGCCGCTGTCCGAGCCTTCGAGGCGACGGCGCGGCACATGTCGGTAAAGGATGCGGCGGACGAGCTTTGCCTGACGCCATCCGCGGTCAGTCACCAGATCAAGGCCCTGGAGGGCTACCTCGACACGCAGCTCTTCGAGCGTGCCGGCAACCGGATCGCCCTGACGCTGACCGGGAAAGGCTATGCGGGCAAGCTGAGCCACCTTCTCGACAGCTTGCTCCACGAGACCGAGGCGGTGCGCGCGGGGCCGCGTACCCTGCGCGTGCTGTCGACGCCGGGGTTCGCGGCGCGCTGGCTGGTGCCGCGCCTGCCGCGGCTCGACTTCGCCCGGGACATCCGGTTGCGGGTCTCGAACGGCGCGCCCTCGCTCGACTTCGCGACGAACGAGGCCGATGTTGTGATCCAGTGGGCCGACCGGCCGACGCCGGGCCTGTTGGTGCAACCGCTCATGGCCTCGGTGCGATATCCGGTGATATCGCCCGCGCTGAAAACCCGCGAGGGGGTGAACCGCCCCGAGGACCTGCTGCGCCTCAGCCTGTTTTATGACGAGACCGACGATGCGTGGCCGGAGTGGTTCGCCGCGGCCGGCCTCGCCGGTGTCAAGATGCCCGCCGGTCCGACATATCCCAACTGCGAGCTGTCGACGACGATGGTGGAGCAGGGTCAGGGTGTCTCGCTCGCCTATGATGCCGTGGTGCGCGGCACGCTCGCCTCGGGCCGGCTGGAGCGGCTTTTCGACATCGTGACGTTGCCCATGGCGATCTATTCCGTGGCCTGTCCGGAGGCGCGGGCCGACGAGCCGCGCATAGCCGCCTTCCGCCAGTGGATTCGCGCCGAGGCCGAGGCCGAGGGCGTGCTGCCCGAGCACCATCCACAGGCGGCCGAATAGGCGGTTCTGGTCCATCGCTGAAAGGCCATATTGCGTGAGCCGATCCGACGGGACAGGCGTCCCGCGCCAGCAATGGCGGCGGATGCCACGGGAACCGGCGACCTGTGGCCTTCGGAATGCGCATGTCGGGCGCGAACGCGCCCGTGAAATGAACGACAGGTCTTCATCCGACAAGCCAAGCGGGCAGATATGTGGTAGTCTGGGAACAGAAGCTGCGCCCGGGCAGCTCATCAAGGTGCTGGAGCCATGCCAATCCAATCATGTTCACGGGTGATCGCCTTTGGGATCGCGCTTTCAGCCTGCCTCGCGGCGGGTCCCGCGGATGCAGGCGATGACGTCCTGCACTGGCGGGTCAACAGCCTGCTTTACCCCAAGATCTTCGGCGAGGCCGGCACGCATTTTGCCGAAACGGTGCACAGGCTTTCCGAAGGGAGCTTTGTCATCGAGGTTCACGACCGGCTCGTGCTGGACCAGGACACATTCGGTGCCCTGGAGGCCGGGCTGGTCGACGCCGTGTGGGGGTCGGCGGGTCATCACCACCGGGAGGATCCGGCGCTGACGATCTTCAGCGGGTTTCCCTTCAGCCCGGACGCCGAGGGTTTCACGGCATGGATGCAGTCGGGTGGCGGGGCCGAGGCGCTTGACGCGATCTATGACCGTCACGGGTTGAAGAGCCTGTATTGTGGCGTTCTTCCAGCGGAAGGTGGCGGCTGGTTCGTCACACCGGTCACAACGCTCGATGATTTCGACGGGCTTGCCATGCGCAGCTTCGGATATGGCGCGCGGGTGCTGCGAAAGCTCGGCGTCGTGCCTTACGCGCTTCCGGCCGAGGACATCCGCCCGGCCCTGGAAAGCGGCCTGATCGACGGGGCCGAATTCTCGCTGCCCGCCATCGACGCCGAGTTGGGGATCGCCGACGTCGCAAGACATCTCTACCTGCCCGGCTGGCAGCAGCCTGTCACGTCGCTCGAGCTTCTGATGCCCGCACGGACATGGTCGGCGCTCTCGGACCCGCACAAGGCGGTCCTGGACGCGGCCTGCGAGGAGTCCCTGAGCCGGACCGCCGTTGAGTCGGGCATCCAGAATGTCGCGGCTCTTGCGGAATTTCGCGCCCAGGGCATTGAGTTGCATAGATGGCCCGACGAGATCCTCGTCGGGCTGAGACAGGCATGGGAGGAGGTCATCGCGGAGGATGTCGCGCATGATCCATGGCTTGCCGATGTCTGGCAAAGCGTCCTGCGCTTTCGCACAGGCCACGGCGACTGGCAGCACCGCGCCTACGCTGAATGATCCACGCCTAACCGGGCATGCCTGCGCGCCGCAGGCCGTCGAGAACAAGGTCGAGACCGGTGCTGTCGGTAAAGCCGTCGAAGGACTGCGCCACGGCGGCAATGCTTTGCTCGGGGCGGCGCCCCTTGGCGGCATGGATGACACGGGCCGCGTCCTCGATCCGACCGGCATGCGCGAGGCTCGCCGCGAACAGCCAGCCAGGCCACACCCGGCCACCGACGAAGGTCCCCGCACCGTAGAGCGGGCCAAGCTCCTCGGTCGCACGGGCCGGTTCGCCGGCAAGCAGATAGCTCAGCCCGGCGACCTGCCGATGCCAGTCGGGCGGGGTCGGGTCGAGACGCAAGGCGCGTGTCATGATTTCGACCGCCTCGTCCGCGCGGCCGGTCAGCGCCAGAACATGGGCGAGCACGGCAAGGTTGTCGGGCGTGTCCGGTCCAAGCGCGACCGCCGCGCGCGCATTCGCCAGTGCGTCGACCGGCAGATGCATTTCCGGGAACGGCGCGAGCAGCCGCATTTCGGCAAGCAACCTGTGCGCCCGCGCGCTGTCACCAAGTGCGACGGCACGCTCCACCATCCCGAGCGCCTGCGTCATTTCGCGCCGACCGCCGCCCCAGGCGAGGTGCTGGACCTCCAGCCAATAGGTCAACCCAAGCTGCGCCCAGGCGTCGGCATCGCCCGGCTGATCGGCGACCACCGTCTCGAGCAGCGCCCGCGCCCGCTCGTTGTCCTCGCGCCGCCGCCAGTCGCGCGACTCGAGCAGCGCGCCCGCCTGCACCAAAGCGGTGTTCGGCACTTCGGACATGGGGACCGGTGTGTGTCCGGGCATGCCCCACCATGCTCCGGTCAGCGCCATCGCCATCGCGACCGCCGCGGCGCACATGCCGAAACGTGCAACGGGGGTCGCGGTCGGCTTTCCGGTGTTTGCAGCCCCCGCGCCACCATCCTCGGACGATAGAAGGTAGCCCCGTCGCGGCACCGTACGCAAAAGCATGGCACCTTCCGGACCAAGTGCGCGGCGTATCTCGCTCACGCATTGCGCGAGGGAGTCGTCCGAGGCGATGACATCCGTCCAGACCTGCTCTATGAGCTCGTCCTTGCTCACCAACCGGCCGCGCCGCTCGCAGAGAACCTCGAGCACCCGGTACGATTTCGGGCGCAAGATCCGCTCTGCGCCCGTCGCATCCTCGAGGCATCCGCGTGCGCGGTTGAAAACGAAGCCACCGAAGCGAAGAGCATCCGAAGCCGTCATGGCAGTGTCCCGAAGGCGTTAAAACGCGATCATAGCACGATTTCACCTTTCTTTCAGAATACTTTCATGACCTGCGTCGAAACCTGTCCGACCCTCCTGCGTGACCCGCCGCAGGAGGCCACCCATGCAATTTCCCCCATTGTCTTCCGTACTCATCGCACTTTGCCTTGCCACTGCCAGCCCGGCCGCCGCCGTCACACCGCGCGAGGCACCGCCTTTGCTCGATGCGATCGTGCTCTGGCTGGCGGCCAACTTCGATCTGCCCGCACCCGCGCAGGGTCCGGCCCTCGTCAGCGTCGCCGAGGCCGACCTTGTTGCAATGCGCTATGGCCCAGAAGCAAGCGTGCCACCCGGCCTCGTGGTCGCGGTCTACGACGACACCGCGCGGACCATATATTTCTCCGACGGCTGGACCGGACGCACGCCCGCTGACCTCTCGGTGCTGGTGCATGAGATGGTCCACCACCTCCAGGCCTCCGCGGACATGCGCTTTGCCTGCCCCGCCGCGCGCGAAGCGGTTGCCTACGAGGCACAGGACGCGTGGCTCGGTCTGTTTGGCGAAACCCTCGAGAGCGCTTTTGGTATAGACGCCGCATCACGGCTCGTCGGCACGGTCTGCACCCATTAGGACCGCGTCGAACGCGCGGCCGGATCAAGCGGCTATCGCAACCTTAAAAAGCGTGGCAGAATGACATCGGTAAGCTGCGCTGCATCCGGCAGGGATGACATGCATGATCTATCGTGATTTCGGCAGATTGGAATCGGAAGGGTGGGCGGATCGGTCCACGGCCGAAAACTATGCCGCATCTTTCGCACGAGCCACTGACATCGCGATCGGCCCGATCGTCAGCGCGTCGGGCGCAGGGCCGGGCGCGCGCGTTCTCGATCTTTGCTGTGGTCATGGTGCCGGCACCGCGGCGCTTCTTGCCGCCGGGGCCGATGTCACCGGGCTCGATTTCTCGCCTGCGATGTTGCGCCAGGCCCGCAGCCGCGCTCGGGCGGCCGACCTGCGCGAAGGTGATGCGCAGTCAATGCCGTTCCCCGACGCGACGTTTGACGCGGTCGTGTGTGGCTTCGGCATCATGCATATCCCTGACCAGACAAGGGCACTTGCCGAGGTGCATCGCGTTCTCCGGCCGGGGGGCAACTTCGTCATGACGTCGTGGTGCGGCCCTGAGCGATCCCCTGCTTTCAGGATCGCTTTCGGGTCTATCCAAAGCCATGCAGATCCCGCAACGTCGCTACCGGATGCGCCGGACTTTTACCGTTTTGCCAACCCGTCCTCGGCGAAAACCCTCCTCTCGGAGGCCGGTTTCACAAATATCCATTCCAGCACGATCGACTGCTTTTTCGAAATCGATGAGCCCGAAGGTTTGTGGAAAATTTTCTCGTGCGGCACGGTGCGTGCGAAGATGCTGATCGACGCGCAGCCGCCAAGCAATCGAGAGGCAATCCGCCGCGCGATGGTGGAGGCGGTCGCGGTCGAATTCGGCAACGGCCCGAAACTTCGCGTACCCGCACCAGCAGCTCTCGTGACCGCAAAGACGTAGTTGGACCGAACGTCGTGAGGGGCCATGTCATGCGCTCCAATGAAGCTTTGGGATGACAGGTCACAAGTGCGGCGATCAGCACGCTGCACCGCCGCAAGGCAGAAAAGAGCCCAAACTGGTCGGAAAGCATGGTGCGCCGCGTGCCGTCCAGCATGGTCGCTTCGGTGACATGCCGGGGGATGTGAAAGGACTGAGGGTCGCATGATGGCACCAAAGGCGCTTATTCGGCGGCCTCAACAAAGCCGCACTCCAGCAGCCAATCTGCGATG
>Ga0307960_1000100_pt1 | contig 46157 bp, 23 predicted proteins | sample OrgLakmetagen542_FD_201832 | JGI IMG/M metagenome (GOLD analysis project Ga0307960, IMG submission 201832) | Saline water microbial communities from Organic Lake, Antarctica - #542 | ecosystem: Environmental > Aquatic > Non-marine Saline and Alkaline > Saline | place: Antarctica: Organic Lake... | reverse complement strand
AAACCCCCGTAGCACGCTTTAAAGCTGCCGTACAAGCTATCGAAGATCGTCGTAGTGATTTCCGTGAACAATTGTTAGCCCTTATTATAGAATTTATTCCAGAAGAACAAACAAAAGTCGAATTTTTTTACCCCTTATATCCGCGGGGGAGCTAATATCCGAGTTTTCTCGTACGAGCGAACGATCCCCTTATATATATATATATATAGGGGATCGTCGCTCCCCCCCTTATATATATAGGGGGGGTAGGTTCGCTCGTAGAGTCGGACCCGTGAGGGTGGCGTCCCCCGCCCCCGTCCCGCCAGGGGCGGGGGAGGCCAAATCCGACCCAATTCCGAGCGCGTAATTTGCGTCCCTCACGGGGCAAACCCGTCCCGCCAGGGGCGGGGGACGCGTCCTCCGTCGGATTTTTGTAGGTTCCCCTCACGGGTCTCCTGCCCCCCTCACGGGTCCCGCGAGGTCGCTTACCCGTGAGGGACGCTAAAGCGTCCCTCACGGGTAAGCGACCCCCTCACGGGGACCCCCCTACGGGGGGAGAGCGGACCTAAAGAAAATTCTATTGACGATGTTTTATAGGTCCCCCTCACGGGTCTCCTGCCCCCCTCACGGGCCCCCGTAGGGGGGTCGAGGTCGCTTCCCTCACGGGTACGGAGCGCTTGTCGAAGGGACCCGTGAGGGTCCCTTCGAGTGCGAGCGAACGATCCCCTTAGGGGATCGTCGCTCCCCCCCTTCGGGGGGGTAGGTTCGCTCGCAGAGTCGGAATTGGGTCGGACCCGTCCCGCCAGGGGCGGGGGAGGCCTACGGCCAAATCCGCCGGCGTAATTGGCGTACGCCAATTACGACGCATACGCCAATTCCGAGCGCGTAATTTGCGTACGCAAATTACGCGTCCTCCGTCGGATTTTTGCGTCCGCAAAAATCCTAGCGTCGGATTTTTGCGCACGCAAAAATCCTAGCGCTTATTACGCTTTAGTGCGAAGGTCGCACTAAAGCGTCCCTCACGGGTAAGGTCGCATATTACGCTAAAGCGTCCCTCACGGGTATGCGACCTCGGGGGACCCGTGAGGGGGGCAGGAGACCTCATATATAAGGGAGGGGGACCTATAAAACATCGTCAATAGAAATTTATTCGATAAAGATATTGAAAATATTCGACTTTTGAAAAAGGGTATAAATTAGAAACATTTGCCCATAGTAGAGACACTTGCTTAAAACAAAAAAGATGGTGGGAGTTAAACAGAATTTTACTTAGTCGTGAGGCTGGGACGATTGTCAACTACCCATTAAAAAAAAAGAAAGAAAAACCTAATGTTCCACATTAAAATTTTGTGGATTACATCAGCTGGGTTTCTTTAAGAGCCAGAGCTCCTTTCGATATGCCTTGTGCAATCTGTGTTACTTCGGGTAACATAGAAATGCATCATATTAGACATGTTCGTAAAACAGCTTAAAGAGACTTATCACAAGTGAATTGGTTAAGGATGCTTTCCTTAAGAAAGCAGAAAACAGATTCCGGTCTGTCGCCATTGTCACCGTTATGTTATTCACGGGGCTAAATACCAAGGCCCACCTCTTCACCGTCTTATTAACGTCGATGATAGACTTGTGGATAACAGAGTGATTCACATTGAAAGTTCTATTAAACCTGGTAAAGAGTACTTCTCTAAGCAACTTGAGGAACGCGGGTGGTCTCCTAGAAAGTAAAATGATGTTTAATTATTGACTCGAGTTTTCTCCCTTTTGGGTAAAAAACTATAGAAAAAAAAAATTAAACTTATTTATGACATCAAGCAAAGACAATATAGATGAAAAAGATGAAGGTGGTACACAACCTCCAAAAGAAGAAAAATCAAAAAGAACCGATAGTTAGACTGCTGGTCCTGAAACGTCAGAACAGGTATCTTTAAGTCCTAATGCAATTGCTGAAGCTGATGATTTGGCGTCCGGTTATGAACTGGTTCGAATCTCCTCGAGGGTAAGCAATAATTGTGAGTCCACTCAATTGGTGTACAATTGAGTAGATCCTACACAACTATGTTAAGTTCGCTGTTTGCCTTAAACCCCGACGTCTAGTCGGCGGAATAAGGATCGAGCAGAAAAGCCAAACCACCCTCTTCTACACGTCCGTGCAGAACGTTGGTTTGGGACTACCAGATTTCACATTTCAACGCTGTGTATGAAATAAGACAGTCGGTCTCGGACCTGGACTGAAGCCTTGCGACTTACTTTGCAGGGAAACCGAGCAGGGGACCATAGCATGTCGCTCCCACAATGGACATACGACCAAGAAATTAGGAACGGAACAGACTGATTGTGGGATTAGAGAAGCGCCGACCCTGTTTTAGGACATTCGGTGCGAGGCGAGGAGATATAAGGATGTTAACTCAAGTTTTGACCAGAAATAGTGCTACGTCCATCGGCGCGTAAACCACAACTAAAGTGGCAGGGGAAAGATACCTCTACCAAACAGCCGTCTTGGTCGAGAAGGTTCACGTATCGCCCCGGAGGGAAGTACTGCCAACGAAATTGGGGTACCAAACTGATTATGGAATCTCCTAGTGAGGTTCTAAGATCCACTATATTGCTGGCTCCGACAATCTCATTAATTGAAATGTGCAAACATATCGAACGCTCTAAGGCACCCCGGGGTCCCTGGGGTGCTAGGATAATCCTCGAGAGCGGAGAGGCGCTAAAGATAGGACTTTGATCCTATCCGGGGCGCTAGCCTTACAGAGATCGACAGAGATCGAGAGACCCTACGCGATCGTAGCGTCGATCTTTTATGAGTCCGGTAAGCTTACGTCTCGCGCTGTTACCGGATCGATAAAAGGGAGCTCAGGTCCATAATAACGTGTGGAAATATCGCATGGGTCCTCCCCCCGTAGGGGGGGAGAAGATTGGGATTTCATTTTTTGAAATCAAAAACCTGAACTATTCTAACAAAAATGATCAAAAAGAAACTCAACCTTAAGAAAAAACTGACCGCAACGGTCATTTACGATAAGAAAAAGGCAAAAAAGATGATGGATACTAGCTACTATGTAGCTCAAGGTAAAAACTTGAAACAGTATACATATCTAGAAGCTGAAAAGGGGAGATTAGCTACTAAACGATTAGAAAGCGTCTCAAAGATACTGGACTATTACCGCCAACTCGGATTGGATGATGACCACAAAAGTACAACCGGGAAAATACTCCACAGTATCTACAACAAACATGTGTGCTACGCTAAGGGACAGAAGCCCCTATAATATAGGGAAAACACAAAAAATATTACAGATAATCTCTAGACCAGAGACCCTTATACTGGCTTATAAGAGATTAAAAGGAAACAAAGGTGCTATGGCCAAGGGCTCTCCCGTTGACAAACACACCTTTGACAATTACTCCCCGGCTCAAAAAAGAATATATTATGTAAAAAATATATTCCCTGACGGCTTCAGCCTCAGAGACATCTACAACGCCGGTTTCCTAATATTGAAAGGCGACTACCCTTTTCTATATTCTATATAGGGGATCAAGTCCCAGAATTTGGCTTGACAAACCTGGTGATTGAACAAAAAAAAGACCCATTACGATCCTTCCTTTTATGGATCGAATCGTACAAGAAGCTATAAAAATGGTACTAGTAGCTATCTGGGAACCGTACTTCGAAAAAATGAACCGTTCTTTCGGTTACAGATCAAATAAATCAAGTCACGATGCTATAGTGGGCTTAACATCTGGTAAAACTCAAGGCCTATTCAGAGCTGTTGAAGGCGATATTCCCGTGAGGGCGGCGCCGCCCTCACGGGCAACAACGTGATAAAGCAAACCATGCTAAAACAACTAGACGGAAAAATACAAGACGTCAGATTCATGAGGTTCATGTCCGCGTTTTTCCTATATATAGGAAAAACGCGTACGAGCGAACGATCCCCTTAGGGGATCGTCGCTCCCCCCCTTCGGGGGGGTAGGTTCGCTCGTAGAGCTCCGCTCTGCGAGCGGACCTAGAGATCTCGAAGAAAATCCTATAAATATAGGATTTTCTTCGACATGAAAAAAAGACTAGACTACGACTATGTAGATGGGGAATCTAGAATTGCCCCAGAACTCGGGATACCTCAAGGAGGTATAGACAGTCCAGTTCTGTTCAATATTTACATGCTGGATCTTGACAACTACGTCATGAACGATCTACAAGAATACTTAAATGACCTAAATAAGAAAAAAGGCATTAAAGAAAACGAACATGGAAAAATATCCAAAACTAGAACCCGCTTTTCTTACAAAGTGCTGAAATTAATCAAGGAGCTTAAGAAAAGAAAACAGGAATTGAACAACCCTACTGGATTTTATAACCCATCCACTACAATTGGAGATATTTACGATAGAATTCGCGAAATTAGGATTACAAGACATATGATGCGTCGTAAACCTTCTTTCGACTCAAACAAAATCAGACTCAGATTATACTACACAAGGTACGCAGATGATTGTATTATGTTAACCAACTGCGACAACCAAGTAGCCGAAGTTCTAAAAGGAAAGATAGCCGCCTTCCTTAAAACCAATTTAGGACTAAGCCTGTCTGAAAACAAGACCATGATCACTGATAAAAGAAAAGAACCCGCACATTTTCTGGGTTTTGAACTAAAAAGAGCCATAAAAAGCAGATTAGTTTACCTAAGAAAAGGCTCTAGAATTCTCTTGTCACACTGAGGAGGACTTCCCGTAAACGCGAGTCCAGACAGAGTACGATTAATAAATCGGATGCACCTTAAAGGCTATTGTGACAAAAGAGGTTTTCCACGAGAACTTCCTTGGCTTTCAGGCCTCGACACGCACATCATTATCGAAAGATACAATAGCGTTCTAAGAGGTACAAGTCAATATTACGTAGAATGGATCAAAGAACCTAGCCGTATAAACAGATGGATTTCTATTCTAAGATATTCATGCTTCAAAACTATAGCAAAGAAATATGACATTTTTATAATCTATAAGAAAGGTATTTGCTAAATTCGGAGTCCATCTGAACAACAGTGCAAAAAAAACGGTAGAATGTACAGTAACCCAAACTCACCAAGGGGAAACATTCAGCAAAAGCTGGAAGTTACTTACATACCATGATTTATTGACATTCAACCTTAAACAGGAAAAAAAACAAGCATTAAAAAAAATATTCTGGTCCAGAGAACAGGGTGAGATAGGGGGATATCAACTACCTAAGGGTGGAACACCTACGGTAACACACGAGAACTTCCTAGATTCTATCACTTGGACATCATTCCGTACTCAAGCATCTTTCGATATGCCTTGCGCTATATGCGGAAATGTTGATGATATTGAAATGCACCATATTAACCACATTAGGAAGACACCTTATAAGGATAAGGCGCTACCTAAATTCCAATAGAAACAAATTCTTCAACTAAGAAATCGAAAACAAATCCCAGTGTGCAAAAGCTGCCATCGCTCAGTAATCCACACAGGGCAATACTCAGGAAAAAGATTAACGAATCTTATTGACTACGATGAAAGGTTAATCGATAATAGAATCTTACACGTAGAAAGTTTCGTACATAAAGGCCACGAACACTTCGGGAAAAAACTCGAAGAAAAAGGTTGGAAGAAAACACAATCATCCAAGTTTAAACCTATAGAAAAAGAAACGAACCCACTTCCGCATTAACTTGGAGCGGAAAAAGAGGTTAAAAAAAGAAAAGAAAAAAGATATACATGACAAAAGAAACTAAAAAGAATACTGAAGTAGAAAGTAAAACTGAAAAAGGACATGAAACTACAGGGGCAAACGACTTACCTGATTTTTCCGCAGAACTTACTAAGTTCCCCGTGGCAAATATCGCGGGTATAGAAAGACCCCAAATAGAAAAACTTTCTATTGAAGAATTAAACACAATTCGTGAAAAGATAAGTAACTTATTTGGCATTGCTCCTGAAACAGCAATGGCCGGTATTTGCGAACTAATACGTAGGGGCGCCGCTAACACTGGTACACCCCCTACTTTTCCTGTAGAAATACAGTGCCCACAAGAAAACGTTTCTGCAGGCATAAGCAAATATCATTTATTAGTTATATTAGAACGTATAGAGAGTAAACCCTCTATAAGACAATTAGCAGAAACACTATCTTTAACAATAGTAAAAGGTGGCTTACCTGGATGAAAACGCAAAAAAGAATCCTGGTTTAGATCAATCAGGGGACTTAGCTAGACGTATGAGTACTAAATTACTTGTACAAAAAGACAAACCTCTTACAAAAGAAGAAAAAATTGGGTGCGCTAGTTATGCGCAACGTATACCCAATCTAGACGAACTTTGTGGGTCAACAAGACTTACAAGACTTACAAGTCTTCTTGCCACAGATTTAGAAGAACGTCGAAACAAGCCTCCGGGCAAACCAAAAAGAGAAGCACAAAAACCCTCTAAGGGGAAAGGCTTCAAACCTAGAGATCTGACAACAGCTGAAAAAGTAGCAGCTGATAAAGAATCTAAGAAAAAAAACAGAGAAAACAAATAAACAAAGAAGTTTCTTATAATCTTATAAAAGGATCATTAAAAAAACATAATAAAAAGGTTTCAAATCAATAGCCTAACGGTCACACACTGTCAGGGAAAGAGCTGTATACTGGGAGACTAGCACGTACAGTTCGTGAGTATGAGAGGAATTTCGAGGGAAGGAGGGCAGGAGGGCAGGAGGGCAGGAGGGCAGGAGGGCAGGAGGGCAGGAGGGCAGGACCCGTGAGGGCAGCGCTGAGTCGGAATACTCCCCTCACGGGGAGAATTCCTAGCGCCTCCCTCCGTCGGATTTTTGTAGGTTCCCCTCACGGGTCTCCTGCCCCCCTCACGGGTCCCGCGAGGTCGCTTTTTACGCTTTAGCGTCCCTCACGGGTAAGGTCGCTTTTTACGCTTTAGCGTCCCTCACGGGTAAGGTCGCTTTTTACGCTTTAGCGTCCCTCACGGGTAAGGTCGCTTTTTACGGAGCGCTTGCGCTCTGCGAAGCGCTCAGCTACGCTGAAGCTTCGCACTAAAGCGTCCCTCACGGGTAAGGTCGCTTACCCCCCCTTCGGGGAGGGACGCTAAAGCGTCCCTCACGGGTAAGGTCGCTTTTTACGCTTTAGCGTCCCTCCCCGAAGGGGGGGTAAGCGACCTCCCATATCTATGGGAGCGGACCTACGGATTTGGTCGTAGGCCTCCCTAACGGGTCCGACCCAACCCGTGAGGGGCGCTGCGAGTCTATTCGCGAGTAAAGGGACCCGTGAGGGTCGCGCCTCCCTCCCCGTGAGGGGGGGCGCGAAAATCTCCACCCCCATATATATGGGGCCCGCCGGAGGCGGGGAACAAGTAGCAGACTTCGAGTACGGCCCCCCTCCTCCTAAAGAGAAAGAGGAGGGGGGCCGTACTCAAGATCTGCGAGTTGCTTCCAGGACGGCCGCGTATACCCGTCCCGCCAGGGGCGGGGGAGGCCGTCCTGGAACCCCGTGAGGGGCGCTCCGGACCCGTGAGGGATGCGACCTTCGCACTGAAGCGGAATAGATGACCGTCGCACCGCAGAGAAACGCGTTTCTTTGGTAATAGGCTCCACCCTAGTTATAGTTTATGAGCGAATTCTTTTAGAAAGCCTCCGGCGGGTAAGCCCAGGGGCCGTCGAGGCGGCCGTTTTTTTTTTTGCTGTAACGAACAAATAAACCTTCATCAAGGACGCCGACAAAATCAAGGGCGTTATTTAAGCCACTATAGCGGAGTTTTAGTTGAGTAATCAGTCGTTTTGCACGGACTTTTTTGTTGAATTTTATAAAGCCTTGATAATGACGTTGCGAAATTTGCCCGTACGATGCGACCCCATCTATATGGGACATCGGCGGACTACTTTCCATTTGGAAGATATACTTAGCGGCTTTAGGTTCTATAGAACCTATTATTTGACTGATTCGTCCAGGTTCTTCAAATAAATATTTATTTTCGGGCGTCTCTTTTAGCCTGAAGGCGTATTTTAATTGAAAGCCTTCAGGGTTTTCATTAGCAATATCTATACAACATTCCCAAAGCTCAAAAGGTTTAGTTGAAGATGGCTGTACCAATAAAACCGCGGGTGGGGCTGTAAAATCCAGGCCCTGCGCTGCATTTACTAAATCAGCTATTGCTTCTACCCCTCCCGGATCCGCTTTTAGTTCAGGTGCCGCTGGAGTTTCACAGTGGGTTACAGTTGTTTGCTGATTGTTTAAGGAAGGAGAAGGAGGATGTTTGGGTTCTTCCATCTCAGCAGGAGCGCTTCTAACTTCAAACGTCGAGTCCCCCTTATTTATAGGATATATAGGAAACGAAATCTTCGTTTCCGGAGAAGAGGCAATATAAGCCGCTGCCGCCTCTGAAATTGAAACATCAAGTCTTGCAACGTCTAATGAATTGTCTTTATTTTGTTTCGCAGCCGCTTCCTCTTCGTCCCCAAACACAGCTTCTTGGATTAACGTAAAAGATGCTGACGAACAAGTTATTATTTTAATCTCTTCGTATAATTTATAATACGATGCAAAATCCGGCTTTTGATCCTTGGGCCCAGAAGAAAGATCACTAAGAATCGCATTTAACTGATTATTAGATTGGTTCTCCAATTCATCTTTCTTATGCTCCCATATTGCACCTAGAATTCCTATTGTTGTTGTTTCTTCTTCTAGAACCAGTTCTATAAGTTCCGGATCTTTGGTTAGATCAAAAGTCGGAGCAGCCTTTTTTTTTACTTCTATAATGTGCCTATGAAACACATATTTTAAATGATCGAAAAGTGCGCTATAAACCGAATCTATCAGAAGTTTTCTTTCATTTTCATTTTCATTTTCATTTTTATTTTTATTTTTATTTGGCTCTACCATTAAACCCTACCCCCTACTCTGTCGACGCTGTAACTTTTCGCGAGGATTTCCCCCCCTATATTTATAACGAAGTTTGACACAACGGCATCATACTCGAAACTATAAATAGAAGCGTCCCTATATAAATAGGGCCTCACCAATATATTTCTAAAAAACAGAAAAAAATTAACCACCAATATAGATCTATTTGTACAAAAAAGAAAAAATTTGACCACTAAACTAAAACTAAAACTAAGCATAAAAAAAAATTCCTTCCGTGTATTTTCTTTAACTACAAGAAAAATGACAAAACCCTTATGTTTATTATAGCACACTTTTTTTCGTTTGATCCGTTGGATCAAAAATGATCCGTTGGATCAAAAATGATCCGTTGGATCAAAAATGATCCGTTGGATCAAAAATGATCCGTTGGATCAAAAATGATCCGTTGGATCAAAAATGATCCGTTGGATCATTTGGGTTAGCCGCCCCTTTTGGGACGTACTCCCCCTTTAGAACCTTACGTGCTACTCACACCGCATAAGGCTCACGCCCCTATATATAGGAGGGGCGCGCAAAATGGATACACCTTACCAGTTGGTGGGGTTACAAACGTTGAAAAAGTACAGAGCCCGGCCCGTGAGGGGGACGCTGGATGGATCAACCCTATGAATATGAAGCGGGCCTCCCCCGCCCCTGGCGGGACGGGGAAGCCCGCCCGGGCTTCGCACAGACGACGTATTTGTTTACGTTTACGCTTCTTCCTTGGACGATTGAGCGGAAGAGGTCTCACTTAATGTATCCAACGGGCCATCCACCAATTGAGAATTGGCTTGGGCAGGAGGAGAACCTTCTGATTCCACTTGCAGGTTACCGTGAACAGGAGTCCCTCCGGTTGAATCCTTCTTTTCTTCTAACGAATCCGAGTTATCAGACGTAGTCGAAGAAAGATTTGGATCTAATCTGGGAGGTAGGTTTAGTTCCGCGGGCGGAGAAGGGGAGCTATAATAATCTTTTATCTAATATTTTCAATATCAAAGTCGAAGTTCTCCCCCCCTATATACCCTATATACCCTATATACCTCTATATCTATATACCTATTATATCTATATACCTAGATACCTAATATACCTATATACTTCTATACCCTATATACCTATATACCTATATATAGGGGGGGAGCGAACCTACTAAAAATATGTTTAAATTAAACATCTAATTACCCCCTATAAAATTGATACTTTCAATAAAGTAGTGCAATTTTACCAAAATAAAGATTCAAAATTTTTCAATAAATGCTTACCCCCTATTAAATTGATACTTTCTTTTGGTAATAGGGTACACTATTACCAAAAGAACGATTAAGTGCGAGTTGTTAGTTTATAATACCGGGGCCATGCCCCCCACGCTAGGTTAGCGTAGGAATCCATGCCTACATCCCCTGTACACACGCCAACAATCCCGACTTAACACCATAGAGGAAAGATCCGCGGGGATGAAGCTAAGGTAGAAGCGTCTATATGTCCACATGTCAATCCCGGGCCAGAATACCCACAGCAACACGGGTACCACAGACCCTCCAAGCGATACGATGACGGCATTATACGGACACGAATGTGGCGCAAGGAAACGCGATCGATACACACACACGAACACAATACATATTCACACATGAGGACAAGCTTTTCAGCCTAACTCGCAGGAGTACCACGTGCCTCTTTCACTACTACCGCGCTGATAGGGCATCTGCCCAGGGGTCAGTTTCATCGACCACCTGGATAACCCGCAGAAGCTGGTAATAGACTTTTGAGTCTATCTCGATTAACGGACTCCAGAACGGGCCTCAGATCGCAATGTATTACAAATCAAACAACTGGGCTGACTAAGGTCTACCCCCTAAAAAAACCTCAACACACACGCCCACTCAACATACGGTTTTATAGGGGGGGCTAGAGGTTTAAGTCTTTCACTGGACGAGGCCTCCCACATAGGGTCAGGAAAGTCCCTCTAGAGGGACAGGTGATGCGACCGAGACGAAGCAGGACCACCCGTTAGCTGCGAGCTAACGGGGAAGACCTCGACGGTTAAAATTCCTTACACATCCCACGATGTACGCCTAGTCTCGGGCCAGAAAACGAAAAAACGACTTATCAGTCATAACGGAATGAATATACTTTACTCATGAATTCCTCAAACTTCCACGAAACGGGATACTTCGGTATAAACCGAGACCCTGACAACAAACAAAAACAACTTATCCGCACTAAGCAGGTCACCCAGGAACTAAGCGGCTCCAGTGGTGACATCCGCACTCTTGTACAAAACAAAATCAAAACTCTTACCTCAATACGAAAGAGGACCTTTTTCGTTTTTCGTTTTTCGTTTAAGGCCATTGCTGACAAAGAGTCCCCTCCAATCATCAACAACATTATGCCTATTGTCTCTAGCATTAAAATTCTTACCCTGGCCTATCACAGAATACGACCTAACGCAGGGGCCATGACCCCTGGAACTCAATCACAAACCGCAGATGAATTCTGCAACTCCCGTGTTCACTCCCTGAGTGAACAACTCGCCAATGGTACTTACAATTTCCCCGATGTTAGACGCAAATGGACCCCAAAACCCGGCAAGGGTACCGCCCAAATTCTGGAAGGATCCAAAGAATCTAATACAATCAGGACGGCCATACATAAATGGCATAAATGGCATAAATGGCATAAATGGCATAAATGGAGGTCTCCCCGACTTCGACGCAAAAGTGGTCCAGGCCGCTATCAACCTCATCCTTACAGAAATCTACGAACCTGAGTTCGACGCTCTAAACGTCAGCTTCGGCTTCAGACCCCACCGCGGGTGCCATGACTCCATCAAAGACATCCCTGCCAAAACCCAAGGGATGAAAACCGCCATCGAAGGAGATATTAAAGGGGCCTTCAATTGCCTACAACACGATACCCTTATCCGCCTCCTTTCTAGGAGAATTACGGACAAAAAATTCCTGGCACTTCTATTAAAATGCTGCAAGGCTGGCATCTTCGACGAACTCCAAAATACTCGCACTGACCCTCTATTAGGGGTCCCCCAAGGCGGCATTGTGAGCCCTACTCTCTGGAATAGTTACATGCATGAATTTGACAGATTCATCCTTTTAGACATCAACTTCACTCTAAACGCTATCAACAAAAGACAAAATCGTCACGAAGGAGTTAACAAGAATTCCGCATTCTACAAGTCACTTATTCACCAAAAAAGTAGACACAAACGCAAATACGAATTGTACACAAAAATCGGCGGTACTTTCAGAACTGAAGACAACCGAACGGTACGCCTACCTACTGGCCCCTCGAGCTTAAAGCTCCTACCTCCCATCCATCGCGAACGCGCACTATTCCACAAACGTGAGGTTAGAAGGTACAATCTACTGACCATTAACACCCCAAGCAAATCCCAACGCCAGTCTAAACTACGTTATCACTACGTACGTTACGCCGACGACTGGATCTTCTTTACCAACGGAAAAAGATGCCTTGCAAACCTAATAAAAAACAAAATCGCCAGTTTCCTCCGAGTGTATCTAGGCCTTACCTTATCTCTGGAAAAACGAAAATTACGGATCTTAGCAGGTCTCCTGCTCTATTCTTATCATTTTCTATCAAAGCGCAAAAAAACCCGAAATTAGCCTACACTAAAACTGGCGCCCTTAAAAAGATGAAAAGATGAAAAGATGAGGGTGACCGGCCAAACTAATGTCATATGAATCGACAAGGATCGGCTTCGCGCGCGACTGATCTGGAAAGGATTTCTGGACCATAAAGGCAGACCTAGAGAACAACCCGCCTGGTCCACGCTCCATGATTACGAAATCATCCACAGATACAATCAAATCATAGCCCAAACGGTAAACTACTACGCACCCCTAATAAACTTTAGGTCCACTCTCAACTATTACGTATATATATACGAATACTCATGCTACAAAACGCTCTGCCAAAAGCACCGCACATCCATCCGGAAGCTCATAAAAAAGCATTCTCACCCCATCACCCTTAAGTCCAAATTCAACAACAAAGATAAGGTCGTCTCCCTCCTTACCTGCAAACACTACTGGCCCTCCCATATATATGGGACCCGTGAGGGCGCCACTTGCGATAGGATTCTCACAAATTTATACAGCAAATACTAACCCCTCACGGGGCTGCTAGCGCCCCTCACGGGTCTATCTAACGCCAAAGCTTACTACCGAACTGCCTTCAAACTAAACGCCCGCTGCGTTATCTGTGGTTCCTCACAGGATTTACAAATGCACCACGTCCGACATATTAGAGGGTACCGTACGCAGGCTAAGCTCGGCTTCACTCGCATACTACAGCTCCTTAACAGGAAGCAAATTCCCGTGTGTAAACATCATCACAAATGTATTCACGACGGGAAATACGATAGCATATCGCTGTCAGAATTCTACGACTCTCTTTTAGGCCAACCCGAAAGTTACTTGTTGCTAACTACCCGTTAACTTCTCTTAATTTCCCGCGGCCTGACTAACAAAAGAGAGCCATAATACAAATATATTAAAACACTTAAAACATGGTAAAAACGCAATCGAAAAAAGGTCCAGAGGCTGACGACAAGCCTCCTATGGACAAAACGGAAATTATCGGCAAGTAACTTATGGACCAAGCCGATAAAGTCTGAACTCAGGTCAACCAAGGGGTTGAGAAGAAGGTTGAGCAAACCGACTTCAGAAAAATTATTGATGACGTTTCGGAAACCTATAAATGCCCCCCGCCACTGCCCTTATTGGTACATTTAGTACTTTGCAAGCGGGCGGAACTAACAAAAACAAACGCTCAAACGTAAAAATCAACATCAACACTATACTCTTTGAATCTAAAGTCATCAATGGCATCCTCAGCAAATACTGCAAGGACTTCACTCCGCGCCAATTTGCGGTTTATTTCAGTAATGAAATTTACCTTATCTCTAAAAGACACAATATCACGGGTAATGCATACGTGTCGCTTCCTCGCCATTACTCAAACCTTTTAACTGAAGCAACGCCCGAGGAAAAATTCTGGGCATCAGACTTCCAACTGGAAAATACGGACTGTCCGGAATACATTCGCACGGCGCTTTAAAGCGCTACAACGATAAGTTCATTAAAAAATAAAGTAAAAAAAAAAGGAGTACATCCGTATGATTCGTAAGATCCGTCTTTTCTACCTCTGGTTCAAGTATCACTGGAGAGCCTTATGATAGGTGACTATCACGTACGGTTCGGGAACGGGGCGTTGTTATATACAACCGAAAAGTGGCGCCCTAGTTTCATATATTTTAAAATGAATACTAATCCCCTCTAAAAAGGAAAAAGGAAAAAGTAAACGTTTTTGTAATGGTGGTGTCTATCTACCTCTTGTCTTTCATTTTTAGGCACGCAACGTCGTAAATTTGTCGCAAAGGTTTGCCCGGCCCCCTCACGGGGGCCGCTACTTTAATTATGACGCTACTTCGAGGCCCTATATATACTATATATAGAGGGATTGGCTTTTACCAACCCCTAGATATATTTATATATATATGTACGAAATTATTCTCTCTGCTGTATGGAGAAAAACCGCGGCGATAGTTAACAATTCGAACCTAGGCACTCCGTGTTAAGGGAATTAAACCCAACACACACCGATTTAAACAATTTTAAATAATAAAAAAGCGTCTCACTCCCCTCCTTGTATATAAGGTATATTAAGGTATATAACGTATATAAGGTATATAAGGTATATAACGTATATAACGTATATAAGGTATATAACGTATATAAGGTATATAACGTATATAACGTATATAACGTATATAACGTATATAACGTATATAACGTATATAACGTATATAGGGTATGGACTTTATGTCCATTTTTGGCTGCGCTTTCGCGCTGGGGCCGGGAGCTTTACTCCTAGCGCGCCCGGATTGACAAGACCGTAAGGTTCAGGTCCCATATATATGGGACCTGAACCTTACGGTCTTGTGATTACTACAAGTACGGAGCACTTAATTTATAATATATGTTATATGTTATATGTTATATGTTATATGGTATAAGTTATATGTTATATGGTATATGTTACGCTTCGCAGTTTTATAAAGTACCTTCATCCGTATTTGCACCTTCTTCTTCTTCATTAGGGTACGTAATTTCTAATGAATCTTTATAAATATTTAGCTCATCCAATGCAAGAGCCATCTCTAAAGCTGTCTCTGGATTAGCTAATAAGCGCTTGAAACTAGATAAAGACGAGTTTTTAAACCATAAAAGCGTGCTTGATGGTACTTTAATTTTTATGCTTGCGGGCCATCCCGCATTAGCGTCCCCTTCAAATAATTCTACGTTTTCACGCATTTTACGCGTGAACACGGTTTTATCTTCTATACCAGAAAGAACGGTCTTAAAACTCCCCACCATTTTTTTTTTCCAAATCCGCTCTGTTTTCTCTATTGAAAACCACAGCGGTGGATTTTTCGGATTTAAGTTCCACCTCTACACGTAATAATTGTATAGGTTTCCCTTTTTCTGGTTCTACAGTCTTTAAATACAATCTAGTGTATTCCGAAGACTGACGAGCTCCTATTGTGATGGTTTGACTGGGACCTTCATCATGAGTGCGTAGAACCTTAAGCGGCATCCCTCCCCTTTTTTTTCCTCTTTGCTTCTCGAATTCGAATTGGGCGGCATACGCTTCCGAGAATAGCTCTTTTGGATTCCCCGGATTTGGGGAATCCACTGTTTGTTGAATATCCAAACGAGGTACGTTAAAGTCTTCCTTTACGTTCATGGGGAGATCCACAAAAGTTTCCAGTACGCTATGCGCCGGCGACTTTTGTACACGCACTATATAATGAGCTTTCATTTGAGCTTTTGTTACGCCCACTAACAGAAATTGTTTATTGTTTCTTTTTATTTCAAATCCTACGTAACCACCTACTAAGGCACGTACCCCATAATACATGTCATAAGACTCCGTCCCCGTCCCCGTCCCCGTCCCCGCCCCTTCTACTGGAAGTAATAGATCCCCGCTCCCGCCTACACCTGACGTTGATTCTATTACTAACTCTTCTAAAGAAGGGAAGTTTGTTACAGAATCTATATCCCCCAAATCTAAACCCATATCTACAAAGATTTTTTTTACCAAAAATCTAATTGACGAAAATTTATAACTCGTTAATTTCAGATAATACGTTTTCACGGTATTAATTTCAATATAGGTTGTTTTCTGGAGGATAAAACCATCAAAAAGTCGCGCCTTCGCGCGACTTTTTCAGTTCCTTCGGACATCTAGGACATCTAGAACACCTCGGACACAGTAGAAAGAAGGAACTCAAAACGTGTCGGAGGCGTGTCCTAGATGTATCAGGACCGTGTGGTACGTGTTTAAACAACGTCCCACACTAATTCGAAGGATCAATAAAAGGGAAATCCTCATCCTTTAGTAGTACCCTCGCCATCTAGCAACACTGGTCGGGCTTAATACCTGCAGACGGAAGATCCGAAGACGGCATACCCGAGGCTGGACTCCCCGAAGACGCTGCATCTGTCGAAGACGGCATCCCTGAGGCCGGACTAACCGAAGACGCTGCATCTGTCGAAGACGCTGCATCTGTGCAAGAAGGCATCCCCGAGGCATTGACGATGTTTTACTATATAAAGGAAAACATCGTTGATCCCGTCCCCCCGAAAGGGGTGCAAATTAATATATATATATATTAATTTTATCAATAACGCGACATACGCAAACCCGTCCCGCCAGGGGCGGGGGAGGCGCTCGATAATTACGACTCTCCGTCGGATTTTTGTAGGTCCGCTCTCCCCCCTACGGGGGGTCCCCGTGAGGGGGTCGCTTACCCGTGAGGGACGCTAAAGCGTCCCTCACGGGTAAGGTCGCTTCCCTCACGGGTACGGAGCGCTTGTCGAAGGGATTTTCGCGTCAGGCGCGAAAATCCCTTCGAGCAACTCGCAGATCTTCGAACCCCCTTTTTATAAAGGGGGTTCGAAGTCTGCGACTTGCGTCGGAATTGTCCCCCTCCCCCCTGCGGGGGGGCGGACAATTCCTAGCGCTTCCCTCACGGGTTTGTCCCCCCCCGTAGGGGGGAGGGCAAACCCGTGAGGGAAGCGACCTCTGCGAAGCGCTCAGTCGGAATTCGCCCCGTGAGGGTCACGATCGCGAATTCCTAGCGCATCCCTCACGGGTTTGCGTCCCTCACGGGGCAAATTATGCGACCTACGTCGGATTTATGTAGGTCCGCTCTTAGAGCGGACCTACATAAATCCTAGCGCTTATTACGCTTTAGCGTAATAAGCGACCTGAAGTCGGATTTGTCCGCGGACAAATCCTAGCGCACTAAAGCGTAATAAGCGCTCGGATTTTTGCGCCCCTCACGGGGCAAAAATCCGACACTCGGATTTTTGCGTCCCTCACGGGGCAAAAATCCGACAGAGGACGCGTCCCTGACGGGTTTGCACCGTGAGGGACGCAAACCCGTCAGGGACGCGCTCGGAATTGGGGCGGATTTAGCCTCCCTCACGGGTTGACCCGTGAGGGAGGCTAAATCCGCCAGCGTCCCTGACGGGTTGTCCTGGACGACCCTATACAAATAGGGTCGTCCAGGCAACCCGTGAGGGACGCTGCATACGCCAATTACGACTCTCCTCGCGAACCTAGCCTCGCGAATAGCGGGGCTATTCGCGAGGACGGACGCAAAAATCCGAGCGCTTACCCGTGAGGGACGCTTTAGCGTCCCTCACGGGTAAGCGACCTTATTACGCTAAAGCGTCCCTCCCCGAAGGGGGGGTAAGCGACCCCCTCACGGGGACCCCCCGTAGGGGGCCCGTGAGGGGGGCAGGAGACCCGTGAGGGGGACCTACAAAAATCCGAGCGCTTATTAAGCTTTAGTGCGACCTTCGCACTAAAGCTTAATAAGCGACCTCGACCCCCCGTAGGGGGCCCGTGAGGGGGGCAGGAGACCCGTGAGGGGGACCTACAAAAATCCGAGCGCTTATTAAGCTTTAGTGCGACCTTCGCACTAAAGCTTAATAAGCGACCTCGACCCCCCGTAGGGGGCCCGTGAGGGGGGCAGGATACCTCTTATATAAGGGAGGGGGACCTACAATAAAGGGTGTGTGGAAGCTCCGGCCAAAAAAAGGTCTTCTCTTCGCAGAAAACTAGACGTCGTAGCCAAGAACACGTCCTTATCTATAGAGGATTACTTCAAAAGTAGTGGGTAGCTACTCCAAGGCGCGGTCGCTCAATTTAGTCGGTTTTCCCCCCCCCCCCCCCCCCTTAAAAATAAAGGGGGCCGGAGGGAAAAGCAAATCCTAAAAATTACGACGGACGCTTAGCACTCGTGCTTAAGTGGGTCAGCTTTTTGTATATTTGTATATAGGGCCGTGCGGAGGATTAATACTTCCCCTATATTTTTAAGGGCCGTAGGGAAACAACTAATTATACACATTATGACGGATTACGCTACGGGATTTGCTCCCCCTTGAGGATTTATTTTAAGTGCTCGAAGCGCGCCCCTCACGGGGCGCTCTGCTTACACGCCACAATTTTTTTTTGAACCCAGTAGGAATTGAACCTACACTAGCGATTTCGAAGACCGCTGTCCTATCCTTTAGACGATGAGTTCGTATATCGTTTATCTATATATTCTATATCATATAAGTGACAGGTGCACCCTATTAAATAGAGTAGCGGGTAATCTTCATCCGCGTATTTCCATTCAAAGTCAGCTTCAGATGTAAATAAACCTTCTTTTAGAAGAGCTAGTAAAGCAGTCTATTCTACCGTTTCATCTAAAAATAGATCACCCCCATATACCATATATATGGGGGTGAGTGAACATTTATTAAATTCTTAATTTAATTTAATTTTAGACCCCCACTAATCAATTTTAATAGAAAGAATATCTTGTACCAAACGATCTTCTTCATCTAAATAATTAAAAATCCGTTGCGGCCCCCGTGAGGGGCCCCCCGCCTCCCCCCCCCAAAGTGGAGGGGGCCCCTCACGGGGGCCAATTGTAATGATTTAAATTAGGTGTAAATTTACTGACCCCGCGTGCAAAAGCACGTTTAATAGCAAAGAGAACTAACTTTTTAAGAGCTATAATAAAGTCAATGGGTCAAATGTGCCACAAGCCACCCGAAAGTTAAGATTATACCGCAGCATAAGGCCCTACATTAACAGGATATTGATTGTCCACCGTCTGATCACGAATATTCAGATACAACGTCCGACATGAAAGTACTATTTATATGGACCATAACTCAGTTAAAGACCATTTCGAACGTATATATAAAAAGTAGAATCGTCTGCTCGGACGATCCGAGCGGACGAGACTTGCCCCGTGAGGGGTCCGCTCGTAGTTTTAAATATCTTCTATATCCCCCCGCGGATATAAGCGGGTAAAATTAATAGGTCCGCGAGTACGAGTTTTTATCGTACTCGTTAATAGCCCCGGAGCGCTTGTGTCGGAATTGTCCGCCCCCCCCCTACGGGGGGAGGCGGACAATTCCGAGCGCTTCCCCGCCCCTGGCGGACACGGGTTGGGGTACGCCAATTAAGCGCTAGGAATTGTCCGCCCCCCCCCGTAGGGGGAGGGCGGACAATTCCTACGCAAGTAGCAGACTTCGAACCCCCTTTCTCAAAAGTCTTATTTTGCCCCCCCGTATATCCGCGGGGGGAAAATATTCGAGTTTTATCGTACGAGCGAACGATCCCCTTATATATATAGGGGATCGTCGCTCCCCCCCTTCGGGGGGGTAGGTTCGCGCGCACTCGAAGGGAGTTTCGCGTCAGGCGCGACCCTCACGGGTCCCTTCGACAAGCGCTGCGAGTCTATTAGCGAGTACGATAAAAAGATTACGTCCCCCTGACGGGATATTCGTTGCGTGCACTATCTCTTAATTGTTTAAAATCTGATTAAACAGACATATTAATGAATTTTATGCGTTAAAAGGTTTTCAATTAGAGCGGTTGAAAGTTGTTAACAAGTGGCCAATAAAGGGGTTTTAGAGCGATTATCTACCTTTTTAGAAGTTACATCCATTAAAACCTAAAAATAAGCGAGCGATATTCTGGCATAACTTTTCCAATTGCCTTGGGCGGATTTGTGCCAACCTTTCATTATACCCCTTTATTCCACCCTCCAGGGTGGAATAAAGGGGTATAATGAAAGGTTGGAATGAAAGGGTGCTATGAGAGTAGGAGGCCCCCCTGACGGGACGGGTTAACCCCCTTTTTGGGGGGGCTCTTCGCGTCAGGGGGGCCTCCTACTTCGGGTAGACAAATACCTCCCAATTCCACTGGAGGATTTCGGCTTAGCCGAAATCCTGAGGACGGCCCTATATATATATATATATAGGGCCGTCCTAGACAATTAAGATCCGGACGCCAACCTGTGAGGGAGGTTACCCCCTTTTCTTCTTTAATCGATTTTGTAATATTTACTTTTTAACAGGGTAAAATGTAAGAGAGGGTAAACAATTATAAAGAGTAAGTATTCACCCTCCCTTACATTTTGCCTTAAGGTATAAAAAACTAGCAAAACTAGCAAAACTAGCAAAACTAGCAAAACTAGCAAAACTAGCAAAACTAAAATGTTAGGTGGTTATACCCAAGGTCCGTTTAAAGGAAGTCTTGCTTCTGAAAGTCACTTTTAAAAATATGCGAGTTTATCGAATAAATTTTAAAATTCGAGAAACTCGTACTCGCGAATAGACTCGGGGCGCTTCGCACTATGCGCGAGTTTATGTTCGCATAAATTGCCCCGTGAGGGACGCAATTTATGCGACCTTCGTCGGATTTTTGTAGGTTCGCGAGGAGAGTCGGAATTGGGTAGGATTTCGCCTCCCTCACGGGTTAACCCGTGAGGGAGGCGCCCTCACGGGTTAACCCGTGAGGGAGGCGCCCTCACGGGTCCGTAGGTCCGCTCTCCCCCCGTAGGGGGGTCCCCGTGAGGGGGTCGCTTACCCGTGAGGGACGCTTTAGTGCGAAGGTCGCATCCCTCACGGGTCCGCTTCAGTGCGAAGGTCGCATCCCTCACGGGTCCGGAGCGCTTGCGCTTCTCCTGCCGCAGAGGTCGCTAAATTTGCGTCCCTCCCCCCTACGGGGGGGGGCAAACCCGTGAGGGAAGCGCTAGGAATTGTCCGCCCCCCCCCGCAGGGGGGAGGCGGACAATTCCGACGCAAGTCGCAGACTTCGAACCCCCTTTTCAGAAAGGGGGTTCGCCCGTGAGGGGATCTGCGAGTTGTAGGTCCGCTCTCCCCCCGTAGGGGGGTCCCCGTGAGGGGGTCGCTTACCCGTGAGGGACGCGCCGCCCCAGCGTCCCTCACGGGTAAGCGACCCCCTCACGGGGCGGGACCCGTGAGGGGGGCAGGAGACCCGTGAGGGGAACCTACAAAAATCCGACGGAGGACGCGTCCCCCGCCCCTGGCGGGACGGGGGACGCGCCGCCCCAGCGTCCCTCACGGGTAAGCGACCCCCTCACGGGGCGGGACCCGTGAGGGGGGCAGGAGACCCGTGAGGGGAACCTACAAAAATCCGACGGAGGACGCGTCCCCCGCCCCTGGCGGGACGGGTTTGCCCCGTGAGGGACGCAAACCCGTGAGGGACGCGCTCGGAATTGGGTCGGACCCGTCCCGCCAGGGGCGGGGGCCTCCCCCGCCCCTGGCGGGACGGGTCCGCCGGCGTCCCCCGCCAGGGGCGGGGGAGACGCATATGCCACCCTCACGGGTCCGACTCTACGAGCGAACCTACCCCCCCTATAGATATAAGGGGGGGAGCGACGATCCCCTATATATATAAGGGGATCGTTCGCTCGTACGAGAAAAGTCGAAGTTTAAATATCTTCGATATTTAAACTTCGACTTTTCCTTTTTGTTGTAGAGGTGTATTACCTGAACGATGCGCACGTTCTAATTTTTTCTTAAGAACTTTAGCATTATGCTTAGCATATAGATACTTTTTAGGTTGAACTTGCCATTCAACTAAAGTACGCTTTTTCTTACGTTTAGTTTTTCGTTTAGGTAACGTGTCCACATTTTGATTGGATTCAGATGTATTACGTAATTTATTTTGTGGCGTAAGATCTGAGATATTAGATTGTAAGTTATCTGAACTTATTTTTGTGGATTTTAGTTTAGGTGCTTGCGTAAGTTCTAACTTAAGATAATCACCTGGCCATACGAAACCACCGGCTCGTGGACGATAACGCCATACAGCTCTAATAACTTGTCTTTGAACACGTCGTTTTAATTGTTTTACACGAAGGGAAGGTTGATCCATTGGACTCACTCCGGCAAGACGTTGTTGACGTTTAGCCCTTAAAGTTTTTTGTTCATTCATTAATTCAGAGAATGATTTATTGATTTTTTTAGATGATAAAGGTCTCCAACGTATTAAAGAATTAATATCTTGTTGTGATGAAAATTGGAATTTATCGTCTGTTAATGGGTTTTGTTGAATCCAATTTAAGAACTTAAGACGACGTGGAATAACAATGGAAGAATCATGTTTTAAATGATATTTACGTTTTGGTTTTAAACGTTTTCTTAAAGTAAAATCATAATTATAAAGAGAAGGATTAGAAGAAATTAGAGCATTAAAAGTTTCACTATTCTTAATATTATTTACGCTTAATAAACGTCGACTTAAGTAACGATTTCGAGGTAATCTAGTACGTTTATAAAAAACATAAATATAATGAACTGGTAAAACTTGATTTAATAAAGGTCCTGACGGAAACCAAACAGGAGTACGCGGATGCTTTTTAACACGAAGTAAACGTTTTTTCAAGCGACGTGATGTATTGAACCCATCTTGACGATTACTGTTATCACGATTATTAATTAAATACGAACCTTTTTTAGTCTTTTGAAGTGTACTAAGTAAATCCTGATGGTTAATACTATTTTTTATTCCAATAGTAGATTCTCCGCTAAATGTGGTAGGAGACACTGAATCTTTCTTTTTGTTACGCATTGTTTTATCGCCTAACCATGTTTTTAAGATACTATGACGGAAAAGCATTTTGCGCCAACCAAGAGGAGAAAAACCATCCATACCTAATGCAAAGAATTGATCAGGATCGTAAGTTGTAAACGGAATTTGCCAATATAAAGTAGTAGCAGCATTCATTCCTTTTAGAGGTGCTTCTGTAAATTTCTCTTTTGGAGGCCTTATACTATTACTATAAGAATCACTTTCAAAAGAATTATTAGCTCGGAGCTGGCGGAGCTCCGCATTTTCGGTATTACTGGCGCGCGAAGTCCCCTTATATATATCAGGCTTCGCGACACTATTGTTAGGAGAAACAAAAGTCGAATTTTTTTCCCCTTCGGGGAGAAAATATTCGAGTTTTCTCGAAGAAAATTCAATAGAATTTTCTTCGATAAAAGATTTATCTACTTCATAACCAGCATCTTGACGAGATAATAAACGATTAGTTACTACAAATTTTCTTAAAGATTCATCCCAACCAGCATAAAAAGGCAACGAAGTATTAGGTAAAAGTCCAACGGGTCCGCGGTGAACCCCTGAGCTACCCACAAGATTATTAGTATTATTAGTATTATTATTATTAGACTCGCCAGTTAAATTTTTATTAACTAATAAATTTTCATATAATTGATTAACAATTTGAATTTGTGGGGTTTCTTTATTTTGTGGAATTTCTTTATTTTGTGGCGTAGCTTGTATACTAGATAAATTATTATTTGGAGTTGAAATTTGAATATTATTTTCCCTCGATAAGTTAGTATCCGATTTCAAAGTAGATTGAATACGCATTGCTTCAGGTAACGCTAAAGGTTTAAAATCTTTATTACCTATTTGTAATTGATTATTAATTGTTACCGAATCACGTTGCATGATTTCTTGAGGTGATAATTCCGCAAGTTTTTGTTGAATAAGTCTATCTTTTTCAATTTGCCATAGTGCATCCGTCGATGCCTGGATAGAAGGTAAATATTGTTTCCACCACCAATTATGAATTTCAAGTTTACTTTTTACACGTTTAAATTGTTTGCTTAAGACACGTATTTTACTAATTGAATAACGACGTCTTTTTAAATACTTACGACGTTTTTGAGAAGCACGAAGTGTCATACGTTTTTGTTTCCAAGAACGTAGTTTACGTTGTTTATTTTTACGTTGTTTTACACGTGCTTGTTTAAATTGAAGCACATTTGCATTTGTAGGCCCTTGTGTAGGTAAAATACGTTCATCTTTTAGAAAATTTCCTTTATATGTCGTAGCGCCGCCTTTAAGAGAATGCATTTTAGCATAGAAACGATTACGGTCTACAATATCTGCAGGTGTTAAAGATGCATCAGATAAATTCTCACGAGTATCGTCCGCTCGAATAGCGGCGCTGACGGGTCTAGCACGATCTTCTGCCGTACCTAAGCGAGCTATATTTTTATTAAAGAAATTTTTAATATCTTTTTTCATTAAATCTCCTAGATTACGTTTTCTAAAAACACCACGATTTCTACGTACGCGATAACGACGTTGAGGCGAACGTTCACGTTTAAAATTGAAAAAACTTGCAATATAATTATTATTAAAGAACGAGTTTTTTTCAGTTGTATCGTTGGCTAAAATATTGTGTAAGTCAAGTGATGTATAAGTTGATGGTAAATTTACTGTACCTTGCTTATATATAGGTGTATCAATACGTTTTTTGCGATTTGGTAGGCTTAAAGCCGTTTGCTGCGCTGTTTGTTTTTTAGTTAATAAAAGTTTAAATTCTTTGCGTAAACGTTTTTGTTTACCTATAGCACGTTGTTTTTTCCGCCAATTATTTAAACTTTTTAGTTTAATGGGTTTAACTAGTTTAGTAATTTTATGGGAATTAAATAAAGATAATCCACCATAAGTATTGCTAAAAGTTTGGTATATTGTAGATATTTTGTTTTTAAGATAGTTGATCGTTCTAATAGATGTTGGTTTTTTCTCTAATTGAGTTGTTATTGTGTGAAGCTTATGGGTAGCTACTTGGATTTCACGATTAAGCTTCTGTTTTTGAGACAAACGTAATGTGTCTAATTTTTTAACATCTCCGTACGAAGAACGTTTTTCATTTTCTGCATTAGCAGTATTGATACCATCCGCAATTGCTTTTTGTAAACCAGAGGTAATATATTGAGAATCCTGTGCTCCCTCCCCCCCTAAATAAGGGGGGGACGTATATATAGGGCCCCCCCTAAAGGCGAGGGCACCCGGCTGGTCCCCTATATATGGGACCGGCCGCTGTTGTTTATCATAAGTGGGAGAAGATACATCTCTATCTATTGTTTTTACAGGTTTAGAGTTAGAAATCCAATCATTTAATGTTTTTAATTTTTGCTGTAAAGTTTTTTCTTTATTAATTTTACGTTTTTCACGTTTATCTATACGTCGTGTAAGATAATTTTTTAACGATTCCTGATTATTAACACGACGTTTCCAATTTTTAAGAAAAGTGGTATATAAATTTTCTAAAGATGCATTTGCTTGTAATGGTTTAGTTGTTTCTCCTTTTATCGAAGAAAATTCTATTGAATTTTCTTCGAGAAAACTCGAATCTTTTCCCCCCGAAGGGGGGGAAAATTCGACTTTTGAAGGAGAAGGTGCTGCGACTATTTCATTAAGATTTTGACGTAGAATATTTTGTATTGCAGGAGAATTATATTGTTTTTCAATGTTTTCTTTTTCGACAGAAGTTAATAAATAATCTTTTTCTTGATAGCTTAATTTGGTTTCATTAGTGGTGGGCTTATTACCACGTAATTTCTGACCATTATAAAGAAAAGATGTTAAGGAAGCATAATTTTTGTTATCTACTAATTGTTTAATATAATTTTTGCGCAGTTGAGAAGAATTGTTTAAATATTCACGAACAACTTTTTGAGATTGTGTTAATAAATCTTCACTAGGCACAAATTTATAAGGACTTAATAATTCTTCATGTATAACTAAAGGATTTAGTAGAGGATTTTTAGAATTATTAGGGTACTCATTGTATAATGGTTGGTCAAATTTTAATACAGTAGTATCTTTTTGAGGTTCTAATATATTGATATTAGAATTGTTCGAATTAACCCCTAATGACTTGACATTTGATGCGTTTGACCCTTTATCTAATACAATATTAGATAGATTACTATCAAAAGGAAACGCACTATTAATTGTAGGTGTTATTGCAAATAAGTGTCGTATTTTTTTAAAGGTTCCTGCAAATTGCTGATTATAAGCACGAGAAGAAAAACTTTTAGAACCACCAATTTTTGTTTTCATTGTTCTATAATGCTCCATATTGGTATACCAACGTAGTGTATTGTAATGTTCTGATAAGAAAAAACGTCGTAAATGTAATAAATTTTCTTCTTTAGAAGTTAAAAAATGTGTTTTAGGTTGACGTCTAATAAAACTATCAACATCAAATTTTAATAAAAGTCTATTAAAAGGACTATAATACCAATGTTGCATTACATCTTTATAAATTTGATAACGATAGCGACTAGCTTTTTTACTGACAACAGAATAATTAAAAGTCGGCTTTTGAGTTCTTTGCGCTAAATCAGATGTTTGTTGTATACCACTATCTGATAGTAGATTTTTCCCGTTAGTTTGTTTATAGGGAGACCCATTAGAAGTTAATGAAGTGGGCGCCGCCCTCCCCTTTAGGGGGGGACTCCCCCCGTAGGGGGGGGACCCGTGAGGGCCCCCTGCACTCAATAAAGACGCGGGATCCCTTATATATGGGCCAACGCCACCTTCCGTAGAAAGATATTGTGGAGCTAAGTTAGCGGCCGGGCTTACCGTCCCCCCCATATTTATGGGGGGGGGCGACAATTCTGCACTCGGATTAGTCCCCCCAAAAGGGGAACTAATCCGATCCTCGCGGGATTCGCTCGCGAGTAAACGTAATTTTCGTGGAGTTCTTGTTGTTTTTCTACGTGCTTTTCGTAAACTACCTACTTTCATAGTACGTTCCCAACGATTTGTTGGTTTATAATTATAAAAATAACGTCTCATCATTACACGGAAATAAGGAGCATTATTTTCGACAGAAAATTTTCTAAAAATATTTGGAGTATAATAACGTAATTTACGTTGCAGCGCCGCTTCTTGTTGAAGGTAAAATTTTAGTGGATGTAACAACACAAAAGGTTGTTGCGATTTAATGTCATATTTGGAATCATCCGTCTTATTGAGAGAATTCCTATCCGTCGACGTTTTCCTATATATATTGGAAAACGTCGATTCCCCCGTTAACAAAGAATTTGGTAACGGGGAAGGTGACTCGCGAGTGTCATTAGCGCGTATATCAGCGCTTGCGCTTAGCGCTGGTCCACCAAGGCTATCGTCCGTGCTCCCCCCCTTCGGGGGGGGGGAGCGGACGATAGGTGTATTTTTTGTAAGTTCTTTTCCATAATTAGGTAAACCAGGAGCCCATTTATATGGGGCCGGAGTTGCTTCTTTTTCTTGTAATGAAAGAGTTGAGCGATAACGTAATATTTGTAAATCTTTATTTGATAATGTATTCATACGTGAACTTTGTTTTTTAATAGATTCTTTATTTCTTTTTAATATTTGCTTGGCTTGTTTTTGGTCTAAAGAATCTAAAACACTGATATTCATTTTATTAGGCAATGCTAAAGAACTATTATAAAAATTGCGGTGCACATTTTTGAAAAAAAGATTAGAGGTTGGAATTTGTGTTTTAGGTTCATGATAAATCTTTGAAAATATTTCTTTCCAACGTTTTGAATAGATAGTATTTTTCTTAAAAGAGTTAGATTGTTTTAACTCTAAATTATTAGACGTTGCAGTTTTTGGCGGAATATTATTTGTGCTATATTCCAGATTGTGGGCAATTTCGGCAGTTTTTAATCTACTATCTAATTTACGTACAAATTTTCTTAACATAGAATTTTCATGTATAAGGTTATCCTTGATACCATACATTCCTTTAGCAGATGTGGTAATGGTAGAAAGTGAAGTGTTTTGATTTAGTTGATTATTATTGGAGATAACACCTGAAGGGCCCTTATATTTTAGTACGCCACTAGTTTCTTTATTAGAAATACCCATTAGATTTAAATTACGTGTGTCTCCACCTATATATAAGGAGGAAGGTTGGCCTGCTAATGATTTAGTATTAGAACCTTGTGTTGAAGCAGACGTATAAAGAGGTGACGTTATGTTAGTACTTTGACTTCGTGTCGGTATTTGCGGAGGCAAATTACTAGCGCGCACTTGGCCTGCGCCAATTTCCCGACCATGAAATGAAGGATGATATACTTGTTCAAATAAAATTCTAAAAAACTCAATACGTGGACCTGTATATGACTCTAAACGAGGTTTTGCTAGTTGTTTTTTGAACGAACGCATCCAAGGACCAGGAAAGAATCGGAATCTTACTCGATGATTTCTTAATTTTCTACGTAACCAAAAACGATCAAAACCATAATTTAAATCTTCAATAGTAAATAAATCATAAATACCTTGGTCATATAAAGAAGCATCGAAAGTTCTATATTTGCGAATTCTACGTTTCCAACGTTCTCGACGACCATGTCTACCACGATTACGACGTGTATTACGATCTGAGGCTTTATTACCTAAAAAGGACGTTTCTAATATACTTTTATCTTGGATAAGTCTATCATCATTAACAAATCCTAAAGGATTTGTTATAGTGTAATCTAATCCATAGTAAGGAATACTAGAAATTGCGGATAACATTGTTAAGTATAAAAACATAAAGTTTAATGCTTTATAATAAAAACTTGTGGATACTTTAAAAGAGGAAATAACCCACATATATAATTGAAAGGCTGGGTTTTCCCAAAACCAACAAGTAAACTGTAATAAACAAAAACTTCCCACCGCTATACCTAATAAATAACTAACATGAATAAAAAGAAATTGTATATAATTATCTGAAGGGAAAGTTTCTAAAATAGAGGCTTCTGGACTAATTGATATATTACTAATAAAAGGGTAAATACTTGTTTGTTCTGTTAAAGCTAGTAAAAAATTTAGTAAGAAAATTTTTCTTTTAGATATATCTTCTAATACCATTTTTCGTTCATTATAACTATCCCACATATATTTAACTAATAATGCAAAACCTAGTACATATCTTAAAATATCTAAAGATAACCAAGGAATTACAAAAAAGCGCCAACCTAAAATTACACTTGCTAACCAAAAAACATTACCTGCTATAGTACCTAAACCTGCAATATATCCAGCTTCAAGTCCTTGCATAACAAAACGTCTTAAAGTAATAATATGGGCTGTGCTTGTGGGTAGAAATAAAAAACAGCTATTTAATAGACCTATAGTAAATTTCTCTATACCAGTTATCAGGCCTATAGTTTTTTCATTAGGAGTTAAAGCGGGCGTTTCCAAAAATTGAAATGCATTATGAAAATAACCATCTAAAACTGAAATTTCAGAAATCATAGCTGAACTTATATCTGGTATAAGTATAGGTAAACTCCAAATGTTTTTAAGCCATGACAAACTAATAAAATCCATTAAAAAGCTTTTTAATGAAAGAACAATATAAGTTACTAAAGGACCTAATTCTGTATATTTTGAATATGATTCCGAATCATATTCAATTAATTTATGAACCACTTCTAAATAATCTTTAACGGATGTAACTACTGAAAGAGTAGGAATCATATAAATAATCCTTCTTTTATAATTTTTTGTTCGCTTTGCGATTGCATTACTACATATTAATACGTCCTAAGCTCCTTTTATAGAATAAAATTCGATACCGTAACAAAATTCCTATATATAGGAATTTTGTTACGGTATCGAATTTTATTTAGGTCCGCTCTCCCCCCGTAGGGGGGTCCCCGTGAGGGGGTCGCTTACCCGTGAGGGACGCGCCGCCCCAGCGTCCCTCACGGGTAAGGTCGCTTCCCCCGCCCCTGGCGGGACGGGTACGGAGCGCTTGTCGAAGGGATTTACGCGCCCCCCCTCACGGGGAGGGAGGCGCGACCCTCACGGGTCCCTTCGAGTGCGAGCGAACGATCCCCTTATATATATAGGGGATCGTCGCTCCCCCCCTATATATATAAGGGGATCGTTCGCTCGTACGATAAAACTCGAATAATTTCTCCCCCGAAGGGGGGAAAAATTCGACTTTTACTTAGTGCTCTACATTAGCACCTAAAAAGAAGATAGGGGTCTGCTCTTAGCAGAGGTGCGCTTTAAAATTCGATACACGCGTAGGACCCGTCAGGGAGGCGTACACCCCCTAACGGGTCCTAGTAGGTTTTGTGTCGGATTTGTCCAGGACGGCCCCCCTCCCCCCGTAGGGGGGGGGGGGGGGGGGGGGGGGGGGTAAAGACCCGTGAGGGGGGCCGTCCTGAGGATTTTGCATATCGCAGACAATATTAATCCTTTTAAGGATTAATATTGTCTGCGATATGGAGAAAAACCGCGGACATAATATATTAGGCGAAATTCGTGCGTCCCCCTCACGGGTCTCCTGCCCCCGTAGGTCGCTTCTTAAGGAGCGCCCCTCACGGGGTCGAAGGGACCCGTGAGGGTCCCTTTAATCGCGAACCTAGACTCGCTATTCGCGAGTCTAGGTTCGCTCCCCCTTTGGGGGGAGTCGTAATTCTGGATCGCCTCCCTGACGGGTTTGCTCCCCCCCCTACGGGGGGAGGGACGGCAAACCCGTCAGGGAGGCGATCCAGAATTCCGAGCGCTTCCCTCACGGGTTGCCCCCCCCCGCAGGGGGGGGAGGCACGCAATTTTTGCGACCTTCGCTCCCATATATATGGGAGCGAACCTACAAAAATCCGACGGAGGTCGCCTCCCTCACGGGTTCGCCCCAATTCTGAGGCGAACGCCAATTACGTGGGATTCGACAAATCCGAGCGCCTCTGTGATATGCTACCTTCGCACTTTATCTGCGGCCTAAGCGGCCCTCGCACGTAATGAATTTACGCCAACCCGTTAGGGTTGGCTACCTCCGAGCTTAATCGACAGCCCGGACAAAAATTTTTTTCCTTTACTGTAGGATAACCCTATACAGCTGGCTGAGCTTCGAACCACTAGAAGACTGAGCGAAGCCCTGGCGGGCCCATATATAGGGGCCCGCCAGCTTGTGCCGCCCGGCTAGTATCGTATGTACATCACTATTTAACCCACCCTTATAGTACTATCAACCACAATTTTGATGCATCTGGTCTTTGTGCGAAGCCCGGCCCCCGTGAGGGGCCCCTATATATATATAAGGGGGACGGCCGCTTTATTAATTAATATTTTATTAATTCAAATAAATATTAAACTTTAGTGGTCAAATGCTAGGCACTCTATGAGGACAGTTAATATTTATTTTTATATTAAATCAATAGTTCTATTACTATTTTAGGTGCGTTCTTAATATCACACCAAACTCGAATATTTTCAATATCGAAGATATTGAAAATATTCGAGTTTTCTCGAAGAAAATTATATATAATTTTCTTCGATAAAAGAAGCTGGATAGTTGAATATCACTACAACAAAGTCGAAGATTTCCCCCCCCTTCGGGGGGAAAATCTTCGAGTTTCTCGAATAAATTTCGATACCGTAACAAAATTCCTATATATAGGAATTTTGTTACGGTATCGACGATGTTTTCGTGTACTCGCGACTAGCCTCGCTAGTCGCGAGTATAGGTTCGCGAGTAGAGTCGTAATTGGCCCCGTGAGGGGCGCCAACCCGTGAGGGAAGCCGGCGGACCCGTCCCGCCAGGGGCGGGGGAGGCCCCCGTCCCGCCAGGGGCGGGGGAGGCCTCCCCCGCCCCTGGCGGGACGGGTCCGACCCAATTCCGAGCGCAGAAATTGCGTACGCAATTTCTCCGAGCGAAGGTCGGAGAGCTTCGCTCGCTGAGCGAACCTACAAAAATCCGAGCGCTTACCCGTGAGGGACGCTGGGGCGGCGCGTCCCTCCCCGAAGGGGGGGTAAGCGACCTTACCCGTGAGGGACGCTGGGGCGGCGCGTCCCTCCCCGAAGGGGGGGTAAGCGACCCCCTCACGGGGACCCCCCGTAGGGGGCCCGTGAGGGGGGCAGGAGACCCGTGAGGGGGACCTATAAAACATCGTCAATAGAAATTTATTCGATAAAGTTCCTTAATTTTCTAACGCTTTTATAGTATACTACTTCAAACTTTAAAGTCTATATACTATCGTTTTATATACAGATAGAATAGGTATTTCTCATTTTTTTTTATGATTAAAAATCAATTTATTTGATATATAATATCTATTGTTACTATGATATAATATATCATAGATTGATATAAATATATCATGTCAGTTAAATGACACTATTATTTTTTTTAATATTAAGTTTATTTTAATAATAATTAAATTAAAGAAGTTGCCAATAAACCCTATACTTTAGAGAAAGTTATTGATTTATCCCCGAAATCACTGTACATTTTTAAAGTGAAAAAACTTGTGGAGAGTTAACACAATACAGCAATTTTATAATGCTGTGAAAAGACAAGTTTACGCGCGCGAGCGGTATCCCCCCTCGGATAACTATTTAGCATACCCAATTAAATAGTAAATACTAAAAAACTAAAGTTCCACTACCCGCTTTTTATAGAATAAAATTCTATTGACGATGTTTTTATATATATAAAAGAAACCATAGTCGATCCCGTCCCCTGCGGATATAAGGGGGTAAATTTACTATTTATAGCAATTTTTACACGGTATATAATTTTATTCGAAAAAAATTGACTTTATAGAAATGTTTATGTAACATTTCTATTGTCAAGTACATAAACTTAAGCTATGCAAATGATGCATATTAAAGCTTAATAGAAGCAAAGTCGAAGTTTTCCCCCCCGAAGGGGGGAAAATCTTCGAGTTTCTCGAATAAAATTCTATCGACGATGTTTTCGTGTACTCGCGACGATCCCCTTAGGGGCCCCCCTCCCCGTGAGGGGGGCCCGTGAGGGGAGCGACGATCCCCTATATATATAAGGGGATCGTTCGCTCGTACGAGAAAAGGGGGGTCCTGTCCCGAAGGGACCCGTCCCGCCAGGGGCGGGGGACGCGCCTCCCCCGCCCCTGGCGGGACGGGTCCCTTCGGGACAGGACCCCGTGAGGGGCGCTCCGAGTTTATTAGCGAGTAAGATAAATTTAAAATCTTAGAGTTTATCGTATAAAATTAATAATAAATTTATTCGATAAATTATAAAAAGAATTTATTTGGTATAAGATACATATTACATTCAATTTATAAAATTGTTAAAAAGCGTATTTATAAATAGTAAAGTTTAAAAATTTATTTATATTTTAGATGTTTAACACCTAAAAATTGGAACTGGGCCCATATATATGGGCCCACCAGCTATGACGCGAAGATTGGATTTATTCAAATCCTCTAAGCACTTAACACTATATATAAATATTTTTAAAGAGGTAGGCGCGCCCCTCACGGGGCGTCTAATTTTTGTACGAGCGGACCCCTCACGGGGCGAGTCCCGTCCGCGAGTCTCGTCCGAGCGGACTCGCGGGTCTCGTCCGAGCGGACGATAGGTTCGCTTTTAATTGGCGAAAGACAATTGACACTCTATTAGCGAAGCTAGCGAAGCTAGCATAGCTTATAGCTATGATGCTTAATTGTCCAGGGCAGCCCTATCCCCCCTCAGGGGGATAGGTTAATAATTTAAATATAGGGCCGTCCTTAGGATTTGTTCGTAGGACAAATCCTACAAATACCGACCGAGCGTTTGAATTGTTCCAAGCTAGAATTCCACTCTACGGTGGAATTCTAGCTTGGAACAATTCCTAGCAAATATTACGGAAGCGCTCCGTAGGAATTGGCAGAAGCCAATTCTTAAAGTCAGAGCGAACCTAGCCTCGCTACCAGCGGTGTCGCGTCCCTCACGGGTTGGGTCGGATTTGTCCTACGGACAAATCCGACCCAACCCGTGAGGGACGCAGGCGGATTTGTTCTACGGACAAATCCGACTCAATTAAGGTGTAAAGACCAACCCCCCCCCGTAGGGGGGAGGGACGCGCTAGGAGTTGGCCGCACGCGGCCAACTCCTACTATTAGCTCGGACTGCGCAAAAATACGAAGCGCTCCTAGACCAGTTTGGGCTGCCCAGCGCTTCCCTCACGGGTAACAAATCCTACCCACTTAAGGGGCCTCTACGAAGCGCTGACCTTTGGTTCTGCTTCGCACTTTAAAAAAGATAAAACAGGGTGTAGGGCGTAATAATACGATAACCTAAAAGTCGAAGCTGTCCCCCCTTATATCCGCGGCGGTCACACAAAGAGTCGCCTTCTCCATCAAGCCCCTGCAATTTATCTTTTTCAAAAAAAAAAAAAAAAAAATGTTAAGTCCAAAAAGAACAAAATTTCGTAAACAACATCGTGGTAGATTAACAGGAAAAGCGTATCGTGGTAATACAATAGCTTTTGGTGATTTTGCCTTACAAGCTTTAGAGCCTTGTTGGATTACCTCACGTCAAATTGAATCCGGAAGACGTGTACTTACACGTTATGTACGTCGTGGTGGTAAACTTTGGATTCGTATTTTCCCAGATAAACCCATTACAATGCGTCCTGCCGGTACACGTATGGGTTCAGGTAAAGGTGCTCCAGAATATTGGGTTGCCGTAGTAAAACCGGGAAAAATAATTTATGAAATTCGCGGCGTATCTGAAATTATAGCTCGTCAAGCTTTAAGAATTGCTTCGTACAAAATGCCTATTAAAACTAAATTCTTAGGACGTGGTTCTATATAATATATATATATATCTATAGAACTTGTTAATTAATGTAAAAAACGAAAAATACATTAATGCATTATATTTGGATAAATTCAAATTTGATAAACGCCGGGGTCGCGTTAGTCCCCAACTACGAGAGATATAACCTGACGCAGCTAGGAACTCGTCAATCCTTGAGGACACGACTCGCAAACCAAAACTTATTTGGACCTAATTTACCAAACAAGTTAAAACTCGAAGTTTTAAATATCCACGAGCGGACCCCTCACGGGGCGAGTTGCGTCCGTGAAATTTTTTTAGGTCCGCTATCAGAGGTCACTTATTACGCTTTAGCGTCCCTCACGGGTAAGCGACCTCTGATACCAGGATAGTCGTCCCCCTGCTGCCCCGCCCGGGCTTCGCACGGGGGTACTAACGATTCGATATTAAAAATATACGAGTTTACCCCCACCCCCCTTATATGTATCTATGGGGGGGGTAATAAAATTTCATAGAATTTTATTCGATAAAAGTTTATACACATCTAGTGTATATTTATATAATAAATAAGATTATTTATGTCTTATAAAACTGAAGAATGAAAAATTGAGAAAGATAAAAACTAAATTTGTGACGGATTGCTTTTTAGCGTACTCGGGAGTAGACTTGCTACTCGCGAGTAAACTCGCTCTTCGCTCCCCCCCGAAGGGGGGGGGGGGGGGTAGGTTCGCTCCCCCTTTGGGGGGAGTTGGAATTGGCGTATGCAGCGTCCCTGACGGGTTGTCCTGGACGACCCTATTTGTATAGGGGGTCCAGGACAACCCGTCAGGGACGCTGGTACTCGCGACGATCCCCTTGTAGAAGAAATTTCGTATACTCGCTTATTACGCTAAAGCGTAATAAGGTCGCTTATTACGCTAAAGCGTAATAAGGTCGCTTATTACGCTAAAGCGTAATAAGCGCTAGGATTTTTGCGTCCGTCCGAGCGAATCGCCCCGCTATTCGCGAGGCTAGGTTCGCTCGGAGAGTCGGAATTGGCGTATGCAGCGTCCCTCACGGGTTGCCTGCACGACCCTATACAAATAGGGTCGTGCAGGACAACCCGTGAGGGACGCTGGTACTCGCGAATAGCGGGGCTATTTGCTCGGACGTCCGTCCTCGCGACTAGCCCCGCTATTCGCGAGGCTAGGTTCGCGAGGAGAGCTCCGCTCTGCGAGCGGACCTACAAAAATCCGAGCGCTTATTACGCTAAAGCGTCCCTCACGGGTAAGCGACCCCCTCACGGGGACCCCCCTACGGGGGGAGAGCGGACCTACGGATTTCGCCTCCCTCACGGGTTAACCCGTGAGGGAGGCGAAATCCGACCCAATTCCGAGCGCGTCCCCCGCCAGGGGCGGGGGACGCGTCCTCCGTCGGATTTTTGTAGGTCCCCCTCACGGGTCTCCTGCCCCCCTCACGGGCCCCCTACGGGGGGGGAGAGCGGACCTACAAAAATACGAGCGCTTATTACGCTAAAGCGTCCCTCCCCGAAGGGGGGGTAAGCGACCCCCTCACGGGGACCCCCCGTAGGGGGCCCGTGAGGGGGGCAGGAGACCCGTGAGGGGGACCTACAAAAATCCGAGTGCTTACCCGTGAGGGACGCTAAAGCGTCCCTCACGGGTAAGCGACCTTATTACGCTTTAGCGTAATAAGCGACCTATGGGGCAGGAGAGCGAACCTAAAGATAATTATATACCGTGACAAAATACCTCTATAGAGGTATTTCCCCCCTTATATCCGCGGGGGGACAAACTCGAAGATTTTAAATATCGAATCGTGCGTCCCTTCGCAGGGGGGGGCCACGATCCTGTTAGGTCGCCTCCCCCGCCCCTGGCGGGACGGGTTTGCTTCCCTCCCCCCTACGGGGGGGGGCACACCCGTCCCGCCAGGGGCGGGGGAGGCGCTAGGAATTCGCGATCGCGACCCTCCCCCCTTAGGGGGGGGGGGCGAATTACGACAGAGCGGACGAGACTCTTGAGTCTCGTCCGCTCGTAGATATTTAAAAATTCGACTTTTTAATGCAAATGAGCGGACGCCTAGATAGTATTTAGTATTTGTTCGTAGCGCAAGCGTAGAAATTGGCGTGCGCCCTCCTCACGGGTCATTTTCGGATTTTTCAAATGACGCGTCCCTCACGGGTTGGTTCGGTTTTCAACGTAGCACAAATCCGACCCAATTAGACGAAGTCAGGACCAACAAAAAACCCTCCGCAAGCGCTCCGGCGTGCGTTTAGCGTCTGCTATAATCGCCTAGGCGCGACCTTAGCTCCGCGCAACTGTGCAACCTTAAGGTGGAGTAAGACATTACCCTCGATGAACCCTATACACTTTATAAAAAATTATAAGTTGTCAACTTACCTGCTTTGTTTTTATCTTTCTCCTTAGTATTTGGTAATTACATAATTACATAGTTACATACTGTAAATTATTACAATAAATTTATTTTTAACGTAAGTATAACCCCCTAAGGGCAAATAGCTACGGTCTGTTTTACAGCCTCCTGTAGGGATATTCTTTATTTGATTACGTTAAAGTGGAGCATTTGTGCATCATCCTAAATAAGTTAACCTAAGCACACATATCTTAAGCCCTTTTGTCAACAAAAGGGCTCAACTAAGGAAGCATAAAACCCCTCGCTAAAAAGTCGAATCGTCCACTCTGCTACCAGCACGATCCTGGTAGGTCGCCTCCCCCGCCCCTGGCGGGACGGGGCAAACCCGTCAGGGAGGCGCTAGGAATTCGCGATTGCGATCGCGAATTCCGACAGAGGTCGCTTACCCGTGAGGGACGCTTTAGCGTCCCTCACGGGTAAGCGACCTGAAGTCCGATTTGTCCGCGGACAAATCCGACTTCAGCGGAGTGGACCTACAAAAATCCGACACTCTTCTTTTTGCGCCGTCACCTCTATTCGCGAATACGAGTTTTATCGTACTCGCTAATAGACTCGGAGCGCCCCGTGAGGGGCGCTCCGTAATAAGCGACCTGACGCTTCGCACTTTTCGCTCGGACGGACGCAAAAATCCGACGGAGGACGCGTCCCTGACGGGTTTGCCCCGTGAGGGACGCAAATTACGCGCTCGGAATTGGGTCGGACCCGTGAGGGAGGCCCCCTCACGGGGGCCTCCCTCACGGGTCCGACCCAATTCCGACTCCCCCCAAAGGGGGTGCGAACCTACCCCCCTGAAGGGGGGGAGCGCCGCCCTCACGGGCCCCTAAGGGGATCGTCGCGAGTACACGAAAACATCGTCGAACCCGTCCCCCCGCGGATATAAGAGGGGGGAAATTCCTATATAGGAATTTTGTCACGATATAGAATTTTATTGAAAAAAAAAAGGGTGTCAATAACCAAATACTATTAAATATATATATAATATCAATTATGATCAAACCTCAATCGTATTTAAATGTAGCAGATAATAGCGGTGCACGCAAATTAATGTGTATTCGTGTTTTAGGATCTGGTTCGGGTAATATAGGTGACACGATAATTGCAGTTGTAAAAGATGCAATTCCTAATATGCCAACGAAAAGATCCGATGTAGTACGAGCAGTTATAGTGCGTACTAAAAAAGGTATTCGTAGACCTAACGGTATGAATATTAAATTTGATGATAACGCTGCCGTTATTATTAATAAAGAAGGAAATTTACGAGGTACTCGTGTTTTCGGACCAATTGCTCGTGAATTAAGAGATCGTAATTTTACAAAAATTATATCTTTAGCCCCTGAAGTATTATAATACTAATTTCTAGTTTTAATAATAAAAACTGTTATTATAAATTCCATTTATAATTTTTTTACAAACTAACAATGTAGGTTAATTACCTAATAAAGATGAGTCAAAAAAAATAAAGTGAAAAGCTCACAATTATCAATTTTAGTAGTTGATTTTGTGTTTAATCAATAGTTAAGTATAATTGAAATAGTTTATATTTTTATCGTACTCGCGAATAGACTCGCGATTCGCTCCCCCCAAAAAGGGGGGGGGGGTAGTTTTGCTCCCCCTTTGGGGGGAGTCGTAATGGGGTCGGATTTCGCCCCATATATAAATGGGACGGTGCATACGTGTCGTAATTGGCGTCTGCATCGTAATTGGCCAGCACGACCCTATTTGTATAGGGTCGTGCTGGCCAATTACGCGGGTACTCGCGAATAGCGGGGCTATTCGCTCAGACGCAGCAAAAATCCGACGGAGGACGCCTCCCTAACGGGTTTGCGTCCCTCACGGGGCAAACCCGTTAGGGAGGCGCTCCATAATTACGACTCTACTCGCGAACCTACCTAAAACCAACGGACGAGACTCCGTCCGCCGGTACCGGCGGGTCCCGTGAGGGGTCCGCTCGTAGATATTTAAAACTTCGACTTTTATATAGTTTATATAGTTTATATAGTTTATATAGTTTATATAGTTTATATAATATATTTTTCTATTTCTAAATATAGTGCAAAGTTCCCTGCTATGGGGGAAAACTTTGCATTAAAACTAAAATTGATTCGCTTCACTTTCAGATTTAAAAAATTTAATATGACACAAACACAAAGATTGAAAAAGCAATATGTTGAAACAGTTGTTCCAACACTTATGAAAAAATTCCAATACAAAAATATTCATCAAGTTCCTAAAATTGAAAAAATTGTAATTAATCGTGGTATAGGTAGTGCTTCACAAAACCAAAAAATGGTGGATTCAGCTTTAAAAGAATTAGGTATGATTGCTGGTCAAAAAGGAGTTATTACACGCTCTAAAAAAGCAATTGCTAGTTTTAAATTAAGAGAACAAATGCCTGTTGGTGTAGCTGTTACTTTACGTGGTAATCGTATGTATGGTTTTTTAGACCGATTAATACATTTAGCATTACCTCGTGTACGCGATTTTCAAGGTATTAATCCAAGAAGTTTTGATAAAAAAGGTAATTATAGTTTAGGGTTAGAAGAACAATTAATGTTCCCTGAAATTGAATATGATAAAATTGATCAAATACGTGGTATGGATATTTCGATCGTAACAACAGCAACAAAACAAGAAGAAGGTTTAAGTCTTTTACAAGAATTTGGTCTACCTTTTAAATAAATTTTCGTTGCAAGTTCCCCTTACCACGAAAAGTCGAATCGTCCGTCCCGCCCGCAGGGGGGACGGACGATCCTGGTAGGTCGCCTCCCCCGCCCCTGGCGGGGGAGGCGCTAGGAATTCGCGATCGCGACCCTCCCCCCGTAGGGGGGGGGGCAAATTACGACAGAGGTCGGTTATAAAGGAGCGCTAGGATTTTTGTAGGTCCCCCTCACGGGTCCCATATATAAGGGAGCGGAGGTCGCATAAATTGCCCCCCCCGCAGGGGGGAGGCACGCAATTTATGCGCTCGGAATTGGCGTATGCGTCTCCCTCACGGGTTGGCGTCCGCCAACCCGTGAGGGACGCCGGCGGACCCGTCCCGCCAGGGGCGGGGGAGGCCTCCCCCGCCCCTGGCGGGGGAGGCCTCCCCCGCCCCTGGCGGGACGGGTCCGCCCCAATTACGACTCTCCTCGCGAACCTAGCATCGCTAATAGCGGGGCTTTTCGCGAGGACGGACGCAAAAATCCTAGTGTCGGATTTTTGTAGGTTCGCTCCCTTATATAAGGGAGCGAAGGTCGCATAAATTGCGTCCCTCCCCCCTGCGGGGGGGGGCAATTTATGCGCTCGGAATTGGGTCGGATATAGCCTCCCTCACGGGTTGACCCGTGAGGGAGGCTATATCCGACCCAATTCCGACGCCCCGTGAGGGACGCCAATTAAGACTTTACGAGCGAACCTAGCCGAGCGAATAGCGGGGCTATTCGCTCAGACTACGCAAAAATACCACAGAGGTCGCAGAGCGGAGGTCCCTTAATTTGGTCGGATTTTTCCCTCTTCCGAGGGGATAAATAAGCACCAAATTAGACCCAATTAAGCTACCGAGGCAAATTGCTAGTAGGTCCCATTTATATGGGAGCGGAGGTACCTCCCTGTCGGGGGGTACCTCGTAAGCGAAAAAAATCCGACTCCCCGTGAGGGGCGCTCCAGAATATGCCATCTGCTTACCTACTCGGAATTAGCGCACACCTCTTACAAAGGAAGCTTATCACTTACTATGTAGAGTTTTCTAGTTAGTTACTAACTTATATAGAACGAATAATAAAAAAATTTACCGGCGAAGCCGACAATATAAAATGATTACATCATTAACGCGAGGTTTTATTCATGATAGTATAAGTGATATGCTTACACGCATTAGAAATGCTTGCTTAGCTAAAAAATCTAATGTTGTTGTACCACACACTAAACTAAATCTAGAAATAGCACATATTTTAGAAAAAGAAGGATTTATTCAAGGTTTTCAAATGTCATTAGAATCCAATGACATTATTATACGTTTAAAATACCGTTCGAAACAAGTGTATCGTGGTAAAACAAAAGAATCTTGTATCACTAATCTTAAACGTATTAGTAAACCGGGTCTACGTATTTATGCAAATACGAAAGAAATTCCACGTATTTTAGGAGGTACTGGCATTGTAATTGTTTCAACACCAACGGGTATTATGACGGATCGAGAAGCCCGTTTTAAAAAAATGGGTGGAGAATTAATTTGTTCGGTTTGGTAACTTTTTTGCGTACTCGCTTATTAAGGAGCGCTTGTTCCCCGCCCCCGGCGGGGAACAAGCGCTCCTTAATAAGCGACCTTATTACGCTTTAGTGCGAAGGTCGCATCCCTGACGGGTCCGGAGCGCTTGCTCGAAGTCTGCGACTTGCGTCGGAATTGTCCCCCTCCCCCTGGGGGGGGCGGACAATTCCTAGCGCTTCCCTCACGGGTTTGCCCCCCCCCGTAGGGGGAAGGGACGCAAACCCGTGAGGGAAGCGACCCCCTCACGGGGACCCCCCGTAGGGGGGAGGGCAAGATAAGCGCTCAGTCGTAATTCGCCCCCCCCCCTACGGGGGGAGGGTCGCGATCGCGAATTCCTAGCGCATCCCTCACGGGTTGGCGTCCCTCACGGGGCAAATTATGCGACCTACGTCGGATTTTTGTAGGTTCGCTCCCATATATATGGGAGCGAAGGTCGCATAAATTGCGTCCCTCCCCCCTGCGGGGGGGGGCAATTTATGCGCTCGGAATTGGGTCCGACCCAATTACGAGCGCGTAATTTGCCCCGTGAGGGACGCAAACCCGTCCCGCCAGGGGCGGGGGACGCGTCCTCCGTCGGATTTTTGTAGGTTCGCTCTGCGAGCGGACCTACAAAAATCCGAGCGCTTACCCGTGAGGGACGCTGGGGCGGCGCGTCCCTCCCCGAAGGGGGGGTAAGCGACCCCCTCACGGGGACCCCCCTACGGGGGGAGAGCGGACCTACAAAAATCCGAGCGCTTACCCGTGAGGGACGCTGGGGCGGCGCGTCCCTCCCCGAAGGGGGGGTAAGCGACCCCCTCACGGGGACCCCCCTACGGGGGGAGGGAAGGAGGGCAGGAGACCCTTGAGGGGGACCTAAAGAAAATTATATACCGTGACAAAATCCCTATAGTAGAAATGTCCCCCCCTTATATCCGAGGGGGGACGGGATCGACGATGTTTTCCTACATATAGGAAAACATCGTCAATAAAATTTTTCTTCCCCTTTTCTATAATAATATATATTATATATATATATAAGGGGAGAGAAAAACCCGAATAATATCCCCCCATATATATATATAGGGGATATCGAAGATATTTTAAACTTCGAGTTTTTGTTAGGATCGCCCTGAAGTTATTCCGTAGGGGGGTATTTCAATTAAGCGAATTACGCATACTAACTAATAATAGGTAATTTGTCGGATTTGTCCCATATATATATATATGGGACAAATCCGACAAATTACCTATTATTAGCTAGAAGGTTACCTCTACTTCACACTCGTAATTCATTTTAACTATATCGTTTAACAACGAGAGGTAGTCACCAACGTACAGGTCTAACCTAATGGAGCGTTAAAAAAACTTAATTATGGGGTTTCACCCCAATAGAAAGGTTAATAATAACAAAAAAGAAAATTTTAGTATACTAACTATATATATATATAAATTTTATTTGTATACTATTAATAATATATTTGTATTAATTTATCTAAATACAAAAATAACAAAATTTATATGTTATAGAGGCATTTTATAATGTTGTAAAAAGTTTTTGTTTGATTTTTAAATGATGTTTTAATGAGTTGAAAAATAAAAAGCGCGTCAAAACAGTCGTTAACTTTTAGTATTGTAACTAGAACGTACTGTTTAGTGCAGTAATTCAACTTCCCCTTTAACAACTAAGGTTTTACCGGGGAACTTGACGTTTTTACACCCTTTGATGCCACCCCGCGGGATGGAATGAAAGGGTGTAAAAACGTCGACGGAATTCAAACAGAGTAAATTACTTGTTTACTTTGAGGCCTGCAAATATAAAATTTGCAAAAAAAATAGGCCACTTTATATTTTATTAAAGTCGAAGATTATCTCGTCTTATATATCCTATATAAGGGGGTTAATAGAAGATATTAAAAACTTTAGGTCCGCTCCCTTATATATGGGAGGTCGCTTCCCCCGCCCCTGGCGGGACGGGTACGGAGCGCCCCTCACGGGGTGTCGGAATTGGCGTATGCAGCGTCCCTCCCCCCTGCGGGGGGGGGGTACGCGACCTCGACCCCCCGTAGGGGGGAGGGAAGGACCCGTGAGGGCAGCGCTCAGTCGGAATACGCGACCCTCACGGGGCTAATTCCGACTAAGCGCTTCGCAGAGGTCGCTTCCCTGACGGGTTTGCGTGCCTCCCCCCTACGGGGGGGGGGGCAAACCCGTCAGGGAAGCGCTAGGAATTGTCCGCCCCCCCGCAGGGGGGAGGGGGACAATTCCGACGCAAGTCGCAGACTTCGAACCCCCTTTTCTAAAAAGGGGGGTCGAAGATCTGCGAGTTACTCGAAGGGATTTGCGCGCCTGACGCAAAAATCTCAGGACGGCCTCCCCCGCCCCTGGCGGGACGGGTATCCGCGGCCGTCCTGTAACAAGCGCTCTGAGTCTATTTTCGAGTACGACTTTTAAAAACTAAAGGAAAACATTTAAAAATTGTTAATTGTTATTTTTTGGAGTAATCCCATGACAATTAGTTCACCAGAACGTGAAGCAAAAAAAGTTAAGATTGCGGTTGACCGTAATCCTGTTGAAACAAATTTTGAAAAATGGGCGTGCGACCTGAAAAAGGAATGTGACAAATCAATTAGTTATAGTGCTTAAATTTTAAATGAAAAGTCGAAGTGTTCCCCCCTATTTATATAGGGGGGAACACTTCGACTTTTTCCCCCCTTTTCTATATAGGGTGGAAAAAAAATTATATATAATTTATCTTCGATAAAAGAAAAGAGAGGATAGCTTGACAACATAAAGCGATCTTCCTCTTTCCTACAAAACCGTTCATTATAATTTCTAAGTAGAAAAATACTCTATGAAAATTTTTAGGCTTAAAAAGAAATATAAGGCGCGTTACCCCTAAAAATTAAAAAGTGGAATCGTCTGTCCCCCGTGCGAAGCCCGCCCGCAGGGGAGAGACGATCCTGGTAAAAGAGGTCGCTTATTACGCAGCGCCCCTCACGGGGTCGAAGGGACCCGTGAGGGACGCGCCCCCCTCACGGGGAGGGAGGCGCGATCCTCACGGGTCCCTTCGAGTGCGAGCGAACGATCCCCTTATATATATAGGGGATCGTCGCTCCCCCCCTTCGGGGGGGTAGGTTCGCTCGCAGAGTCGGAATTGGGTCGGATTTGGCCTCCCTCATGGGGGCCAAATCCGCCGGCGTCCCTCACGGGTTGGCGCCCCTCACGGGGCCAATTACGACGCCCCGTGAGGGACGCCAATTCCGAGCGCGTCCCCCGCCCCTGGCGGGACGGGTTTGCGTCCCTGACGGGGCAAACCCGTCAGGGATGCGCTAGGAATACGCGATCCCGACCCTCCCCCCGTAGGGGGGGGGTCGAATTACGACTGAGCGCTTCTCCTGCCCTCCTTCCCTCCCCCCTACGGGGGGTCGAGGACGCTTACCCCCCCCCGCAGGGGGGAGGTAGGCGTCCCTCACGGGGCCAACCCGTTAGAGAAGCGCTCGGAATTGTCCGCCCCCCCCCGCAGGGGGGAGGCGGACAATTCCGACACAAGCGCTCCGTAATAAGTTACCTTATTACGCTTTAGCTTAATAATCGACCTCGACCCCCCGTAGGGGGCCCGTGAGGGGGGCAGGAGACCCCCTATATATGGGAGGGGGACCTACGGACCCGTGAGGGCGCCTCGCTCACGGGTTGACCCCCCCCCCGTAGGGGGGAGGGAGGCGAAATCCGACCCAATTCCGAGCGCATAAATTGCCCCCCCCGCAGGGGGGAGGCACGCAATTTATGCTACCTACAAAAATCCGACAATAGGATTTTTGTGTGTCCGGTCTCCGCGCGAACCTAGCCTCGCGAATAGCGGTGGCGCTTCCCTCACGGGTTGGTCTTCGCCAATTACGCACCCTTATTTGTCCGAACGCGGACAAATCCGACTATTCGCTCGGACTGCGGAAAAATCCGACAGACCTACAAAAATCCGAGGGACCTACAAAAATCCGACAGACGAGACTCGCGAGTCCGTCCCCCTGCGTCCGTGAGAAGCCCGGTAAGGCGGAGCACGGACGCAGGGGGAGTATTTTAAAATATAGAAGATATTGAAAATCTGCGACTTTTTATCTAATAAAATTAGATAGAATTTTATTAGATAAAAAGGTATTTAATTTCCTTTAGATTTTTTTAACAAAAACCAAATAGCCGTTTTTTTTTATACCATCCATTGTAATTGAAATTACACCCCAAAAGGGATTTCAAATAAAAGGAAGTCGGGTAATTGGGGTTTATTTATTACGCCGTTGTAATTGCAGTACGCCAATTACAACGGATGCTTCGCACTTTATAATTTCGACGTTGATAACGTCGAGTTCCCCAGTATAAAATTTAGGTTACCAACCAAAAAGTCGTACTCGCTACTAGACTCGGAGCGCCCCTCACGGGGTCGAAGGGACCCGTGAGGGGAACTCGCAGATCTTCGACCCCCCTTTTCTCGTACGAGCGAACGATCCCCTTAGGGGATCGTCGCTCCCCCCCTTCGGGGGGGTAGGTTCGCTCGTAGAGTCGGAATTGGGTCGGATTTGGCCTCCCCCGCCCCTGGCGGGACGGGGGCCAAATCCGCCGGCGTAATTGGCGTACGCCAATTACGACGCATACGCCAATTCCGAGCGCGTAATTTGCGTACGCAAACCCGTGAGGGACGCGTCCTCCGTCGGATTTTTGTAGGTTCGCTCTCCTGCCCATATCCCGCGAGGTCGCTTCCCTCACGGGTACGGAGCGCTTGTCGAAGGGATTTACGCGCCCCCCCTCACGGGGAGGGAGGCGCGTAAATCCCTTCGAGCAACTCGCAGATCTTCGAACCCCCTTTCTCAAAAGG
>Ga0307960_1000097_pt1 | contig 46554 bp, 55 predicted proteins | sample OrgLakmetagen542_FD_201832 | JGI IMG/M metagenome (GOLD analysis project Ga0307960, IMG submission 201832) | Saline water microbial communities from Organic Lake, Antarctica - #542 | ecosystem: Environmental > Aquatic > Non-marine Saline and Alkaline > Saline | place: Antarctica: Organic Lake... | reverse complement strand
AGGTTGCTTCCGTTTCCAGTACACATCACTCCTTGATACCAATCTCTCCGCATTGTACGATCGCCGGGATTTTCGGCCGCACCCCACAGGCGGCTTCAGGCTGTCGTACATCACGAATCCAAACTCCGCAATAAAACCGTGCTTTTCTTGCCAAATCTCGGCTTCCAGACATGCGATAACTGACTTACTGCCTACTCCTTGGCTTAACAAATTCTTGCCCTCTGTGGCACCAGCTCGTTTTCCGAGTTGGACTCCCTGCTTTTGCAGGAGTAGATGCGCTAGCCCAGCGCTTTAAGGGTTGGAGATCGGATAGTCCGGTCTTCCCTCAATGCCAAAGCATTGTTGTATAAGTCAATTCAACAAATAAGGAGTAGCTATTATGTTGAAATTCGGGCAGCGAGTTCGAATCTCGCTCGCTAAGCAATTCGTGAAACTATCCTGGGCAGGAGCTGTTATTTTCAGCTTCTTCGGATGGACGAAAGGCGTTAGCGGTATGGTAGTGGTTGGCATCGTTGTCTGGTGGCTGGCCTTTCAGGTTTTCGCTCATGTCCTTTTGGCATACGAAGACAGTAATGGTGATTCAAACGATGATTCCAATTAGTATGAAAAATGGTTGTTGTTGTTGCATCACATTAATGTGGTAAGATCACCTTAAAATGGAAGGAGAGTTGTCATGTCCATTGAGACTGGCATATTAGTAGCGATGAGCATTGGTATTTTTGGAGGAGCAGTTCTTACTGCCCACGGGCTCTGGTCTAAACACCAAGAGAATAAAAATCCCAAGCATCACCACTGAAGGATACCAAGGCCAGCTTTGCTGGCTTTGGTTCTTTTGTCTTGAATTTACAATCCGCGCTTAATCTTTCTGGCTGCTGTCCCTCGAAATAGTAGTCAAGCATTCAATCGTGACCCATGTGGTCGTCGGCACGTGGTACAACCCCTGTTTCCACGGCACAAAGCTATCGCAAGGCAGTGATACTTACCAAAAACATCGCCAAATCTGCCTGCGTTTCGCGAACATTCTCACCCTCATAGCAGTAATCTCTAACCTGGTCCTTGTGCTCAGGTTATTGCTATGTATTTTTTGAAGTTATTGAAATATCCCCTTTTTATCTTAGCTGTGACCAGCTCGTATGGCGCAATGGCCGATAGCATTCAAATCTGGATTAGATCGGTCCCAGCCACCTTACTGGATGGCACCGCTTGGGTGGACGCTGCCACTGAACATGACCTTGATCCTTGGCTGCTTTACGCAATAACACTTGAAGAATCCGGCACTCTCGACTCGAATGGAAAGATTCTCAGGCCCTGGCCCTATCAACTTCACATCAAGGGCAAAACATTGCGTTTCAATTCCCAAAAAGAAGCTGCTCAGCAAATAGAGCAATGGGAAAAAGCCGGTATTCGGAATTACGACATAGGCCCCCTCCAGATAAATCGTCGCTGGCATGGTCACCGGGTTGAGCACCCCTCCGATCTACTGAACGTTAGCCGTTCTCTTCACTTGGCCGCTTACCTTCTCGCAGAAACGCTCCAGTTGTCCGGATCTGACAAAGAGCTTGGGATTGGACGTTACCGGTCCTGGCATGAAGACGAAGCTCGCGCTTACGCCAGGCGAATCCAGGACATTCGTGTTCAACTTCCGGAGTATTCAAATGCGGTCATTAATTAGTGGGCGGCGCTGGGAACGGCTTGGCACGGCCACCGCTATCTCCTTGCCCATTCTCATGACACTGTCAATTTCAGTTGGTTTGCTCGATTTACTGACTGCCTGGTGAGCCATAGGTCCTGCGCTATGGTTTCATCGCACAACCGCCCCTCCCGGTAATCGACTACCAGCAGACCATCTTCCCAGAACACTAACTTGCAATTAAGTTCGATCGTGCGATTCTGTTTTTGAGCAGCAAGAGGGGGCTTCAGATGGCGAACAAAAAACTGGGAATTGTAAAATGGGGGAGCCGGACTCACCTGGCAGGACTAACCGTCATATTGGTCTACGGCGCGACTGTGGGTGATTTAACGGCAGCGTATAGCCACACCGCCATTGCTGTGTTGTTTAACCCTGCATTCATTGGGATATCCATGGCATTGTCCGGCACAGCATTGTCCCGGCTCTTCTCGATGGAGAGTACGCGTGAGCCTGAACAGACCGCTTCTGAAGAGGACATCATGGCCGAGGATGACAATATCGACTTTCTTGATGATGGCGTGAAGCTGGATTCTATCGAGTCGGATGAATCAATAGACGATCTAACTTATCAAATGTATGGTTATTATTGATTTTCCTCAATAATTACCAAACTCCCCGATTAAATGACACCTTTTGCGCATATCCCTTTACTTGTGACTGTATAAACTTCTGTTTGTTGGTTGCCCGCAAGCACCAACAGCGAGCGCCACGTTACCTTCACCCCCTGCCTCAGGGGTTGGCGTAGAGGCAACCTGCGTAAAAACGATGTATACGTAGTTTCTCAAGCCTTGTCCAAGATCAGGCTCCAGGAGATTGCCAATCATGATGATTGACGGATCTTGGTCCGGTTCGTTCAGGGCACTTGGGAGAGGACCCCGACCAGATTCTGGCCGGGGTTTTTTTATGGTCTTTAATTGCTTCGAACAAGTCTAACGTGGCGACGAGTGCTTACTTGCGGGGTCAGGTCCGACCCGAACGCAAAGTCGATACTGCGTCCACTTAGGACATTGCCGAGTTGATCCGGATTTACAGTGGAGCTGAAGTAAGTGGCTGATGGCGTATCGGGAAAATACACCAGATTAATCGCCGGGCTGTGGCATTTATGTTCAACCAGTGATCCGAGTTCTTTGATATTGGGCATCCGCCAGTCGGTTTGATCCGCCAGCCCACCATTATGATTGAACTGGTCAGAGGCCTGAAGTGCCGCCTCCCAGTCCAAGTCTGTTGGCGCTCCGCTGCATCCGGATTCGGTCCACTCCTGCCCGATGGTGCACTGTGTCCACATAAGGCCTGTTTCAGCATCAGTTACCGTACCGTCGCCATTCTCGATTAAACGGTCTGGGTTTATCGTGGCTTTGATGCTGTTGGTTTTGCATGTCTGAGCCGCCACCGGGATACTTATAGCCGCGGCCATCACGGCGACGATGGTCAGTTTTGCTCTGGTTAGCATCATTGTTTATTCCTCACGGCAATAATTGAGCGATAGCTGCCTTTTTGGCACAACTTCACTTCCCCCTCACCAAAGTCGTAGCACCACGCTGACGATTCGTTGTCCGCTGCCGGCGTGTCACTGAGATAGCGGGCGTTTGACTTGATGTTGAAGAAAAATGCAGGTTCAGGGTTTGTTATGCCGGATTCAGGGTTGTGGTTTGCCAGGGACCGCAGCTGCTCAATGCTGGGCATTCTCCAGTCATTAAAGCCACAAACACCCCAAATATTCATCTGCTCTATATAAGTTCGAGAGTTGCAGTAAAATCGGCCACTTAACGCTTCGTAGCCGCAATAACCCGGTAGCTCGTTCCGGTCGGGATATTCTTCACTGCCATTTAGGTAGGCGGTTACCGGGTTTGATGACTCTAACTGTGTTGCTCTATTTTCGACGATACCCGGGCTACCACCGTTATTTGTATCGTCGTCTTCGCGCCACCCATAAACAAAGTTGCCGGCTCGAAATCCGGTTCCTCTAACCACCGGCTCCTCGTAGGAGGGCTGGCCCTCCTCATCGAGAACAACGTTCACACCAAGATCTTGGTCAGGCCGTTTATTTTCCCAGACCAAGCCTGTGACATTGTCTCGAGTGCAGTTCCACCCAGGGGAATTGGCTGCCATCGGGTTGCCATCGTAGTCCAGTTTGGTGAAGGAAAACCCAGCTTGGCCGTCAAAGTCCGGGTGGTACTCAGTATCCCGGCCATAAGAAGCGTCCTGCCCTGGGTGAGTTGACGGCTCTATACTCAAACCGGTTACGTTGCCATCTGAGAACGTCATTAGCCCGGTATCGTTAAGGGCTGTGTCACCCAGGATGATGATTGTATGTGCTGCAAGCTTGCTATCGTTTGGTCTGGAAGCTTCTTTTACATTCTCGAACGCAAACTTGATCGTCTCGCCACCCTCAGGGATCGTATCCTGGAGAATATCAACGTTCAGGTTCACTTCCGTTTCGCCAGGCTCAAAGGTGAGCATTAAAGGTTCACTGATTGTGTAATCGTTACCCATCAACGCTGTGCCGATGGCAGAGAGTTCAGCCTCAACGGTATAGCCGCTTTTCGCAGATAACCGGGCTGTTACCTGGGTTGTTCCCACTGTTTCTGAAACTGACTGCTGGTTCGACACAAAAGCAACCGAAGGCCGTTCATCATCATTTTGAATCGTGATCGCTGCCTTCGTTTCGGCCGCATTCATCCGCGCGTTGGTGATCCCGCTCAAATGTACTTCAAAATACTCATCAGGCTCATGTATCACGTCGCCCAGTATGGGAATTTCTATGGTTACCCGCCTGGTGCCCGGAGAGAATGTCACCTTGCCGCTCTGGGTCTCATAGTCTTCGCCCGTTCTGGCCGTTCCATTTCGGGTTTCATAGTTAACCGTGACCGGTTTATCCAGATTCGTGGATAAACGGATATCGTGCTGATACGTAGCCTTCTCGTCACCTTCTCTGATGCTTGCATCCCTGATACTGACATATCCTATGTTCGCGGTTTCGCCATTTTTCTCATCGTCACCGTCGCCCTCTGCAGTGCATGCTGTTAACGCTGCACTTCCGATTAGGACGCTGGCTATTAGCCAAAATTTCTTCACTCTGAATACCCTCTTAATAGGCCCGGACTGTTTCTGGTCTTATGAATGACGTTCTTTATTGTCCGGATCGCAACTGCTCATATTTGCGACACGCGCCTTTTTTTGTGGGCGTTTGTTGCAGGTGCCGCCGGCCGGGATACATTGGATTCATTCAACCAAGCGCGGAGTTTTCCATGCCCTCTTCCAGGCACTTCCTTTACGAGCATCGTATTAAAGGCATCCCGAAAGCTAACTGGAGGAATATCCGGGAGGCAGTCGACAAACTGCACGCCTTGGTGGAGCCGATGAGTGGATCTTCCGGCTCCTCTGCACAAATCGCGGTTGGTAGTGACGAAAGCGCCCTGTATTTAACCCTCGGAGACGAGAAGCGGGAGATCCGGAGGATATGGCAAAAAAAGGAATACGATGCCCCTAAGCTTCCCGGCACCATGGAAGTTGATGCGTTGAGCGACCTTTTTATTCGGAGCGTCTATCTGGTTCTCGCTGTCTATGCCCCGACGGGCACCCGTCTTGAATTGCGCTCAACCGGCTGCTTGGATGGTTGGGTAGAGGCCAGAGATCTGTTCGAGCATGCGACGGGTAAAGCGGTCGATATCGACCTCATGGCTGCCGATGAAAAACTCTGCAAAGGGTTTGGTTCGCCACTTCTGGCCACGGGAGACACCCACTTGGCGGGGCTGGCCGCGAAAGTAACAGGTGTCCCTGCCGCCGCGGATATTGGAGAACCAGACCAGGCAGCCATAGACTCAGCTCCAGCGTCCGTCTTCAATATCCCGTTTGTCAGTCATTCGTGGTTCTTCTGAGGTTGGCTCTATGACCCTATTTGAACACCGTCTCGCCGTACTGAAGGATCTTTCTCGCCTTCGTTGGCAGCGCTTTCTTGATGCAGCGGAGGATCTGGTTGCTTCGTTCAAGCAGTCCGATAGTTTCTCCAGTCCGCTGAGGTTCGCTCTATCGTCTGATGGCCTGTCTCTCTCGGTATTTCGTACTGGCCGGACATCGATCATGAAACTTGCTGCGAATCGTCGTGACTACCGCCTCAAAGAGGGGCGAGCTCTGTTTGAGTCAATGTCATTCGAGGAAGACTTTATGATCCGGTGTCTGCTGCTGGCCTGGATGGGGGCTTTCAGTGAGTCGGAGGGCTTCATTGAGGTTGATGGCTCCCAGGCGGGCTGGGGATTGGTCTCAGATTACGTGCATCGAATGATAGGCCTGGAGGTGGATCTCGCTTCTGATGAGCGGTTCACCTTTAACAATCGTTATCGCTCCCCTGCGTCCAGTCAGGACAAGAAGATGTTTGAGGATCTGCTTGCCGGGAACCTCCTCGTAACCTGGAAACCTGAGCATTCGCTCTCCTGGTTCTTCTGAGCCGTTGCAGGTGACGACCGCCATGAGATCCTGATTTTGTAAACAGTTAGGAGGACTCATGCTCAGGCCCACTCATTTTCATTTAATCAACAAAGCGATTCCGGCCTCTGGGTGGACCTCTATTCGGGAACGGGTGGCCCAGGTTGCCAATGCGCTTGAAGATAACCGTATGCTGACGGTTAACCTGCCACAAACCAGTAAACACATCACTCCAGATCAATTCCAGTTTTGCCTGCAGGAGAATCTTTTTACGGTTTATCGGAAGTGGCCTAAAGACTGGTATGGCGCTGCACAGATACGATCCGCCACCGACTGCACCGCTGTTTTTGATGTTTTCCAGCGGGCAGCGCTGCTGCTTGCTTCACACTATGCGCGTGTTCACTCCGTTGAGTTTAAAATTATTACTGGAGGTTCGTACGAGGGCTGGTGTCTTGCGGCAAAATTGTTATCGCTGGCGACCGATATCCAGTTTTTCGAGAAGGAAAAGTACGTTTGCGCACTGGTAGACAGCGGTAACCTTGCGCCGGTCATTGCGTCTGATGGTAATGCAACATGGGCTGTATCCGCTGTTGATGAACCTCTTTTCGCCATTGCAACCGATGCCATTATTCCGGCAAAGAAAGCTTCACCGGCCCTGTGGCGGGAGCCAACGAAGTGGTTTTTCTAAGGTGGGTGCCGTGACTAATTTTCTATCGTCGCACTACGACATTGATACTATTGCTGACATTGATCCGTCCGACTGGGATCGTTTTCGCACGGACCTTCAGGCGCTGATCTCGTATTTCCAGCTTTCCTCTATTTTCCAGGTCCGACTAACCGTGAACGGCTCAGTGAAGTCCTGGCCAGACTCTGTGCAGGTACCGTTTTGGGGTGTTGAAATCGCCCTATGCCGCACTCGCGGCATGACCACTATAAAAAACAAGTTTGAGGGTGTGGAAGACCTGTTCGTCAGGGCGTTGATCGTGTTGTACAGCCATCACGGTAGAGGCAAAACGGCGGTATTCGCGTCCGGGTCTGAAGGAGCCTGGGGCGCCGCAAGGACAATCGCAGAGCAGGCGACCAATCGGACCGGCGTTGGCTCTGCCCCGATCACTGTGGATGAATCGCGTATCAAGAAAACAGCGGCCCGGGATGGCCGGATCTTTGCGTCGATATGCGACGCACCGCTGGCCTCACTGAAGGTGCGCTTGGATATCTGTCCGAGAATTGAAAAGCGCTGGTTTTTCTGATCCGGTCAGGCCCGGCACTGCCTTCGCGGTCCCTGGGCCAGCAAACAAAAGCCCACTTTTGTGCCTCTTTAAGTCATTATCTACCGGAGTTTTTGTGCATAATCGTCGATAAACTCTCAACAGGATGTGAATGTATGTGGACATGCAATGTCGAGAAACCCGGGAGGGGCGTCAAGCAGATGCCTTTGAATCTGCTATCTGACCTCGACATCACTCTTGATCTTTCCAAGCCTCACGCCCTTACCGGTCGAAACGGTAGTGGAAAGTCCACACTTTGCCGGGCCCTGGTTGGCCTCTATAAGGTGCCTAATGGACGCCTTCGTTGGTCCCTTGATGGGAAATCTCAGACGACTCCCAAGATCGGTTATTTACCTTCGCGTGGTGGGCTCAAAAACGATTTGTCTGTCTGTACAAACATTTCACTGGTCGCAAGAATGCGTGGGGTCAACCTGTCTGATCAGGATGTTCAAAAATGGCTCGACGATAATGGCTTAGGCGAGCTGGGACCGCGATTTCCCGATTCCTTATCCTTTGGGCAGGTCCAGGTTGCCCGCATTGGCACCATTGTGTTGACGAAACCAGACATCATGGTCCTCGACGAACCTACCACGGGTCTCGATATAGAGCGCTCTTACCTTATAGACACTCTGCTGGAAAACGCCTGCTATAACGGGGCCGGCATTATCATTGCTACACACGACATGGAAACCGCATCAAACCTTTGCGACAGCATCACAATCATGGATGGAGGGTTAGTGCTCTATCACGGCCTGATTGACGAGTTGCGTAAAACTACGCCGGGTCGAAGACTCAAAGACTGCTACTGGAAAATTCTGCATCAGGAAGGTTATGCGCTACCTAATTCTAGCCGATCTTAAATCGTTATGGCGTCAATTCGCCTGGATTTGTTATTTGTGTGTGACCGTGGTTACGCTCTCATTGATCTTTTTGGTGTTCACTTACTTCACTGGATTAAGTGTGGCGTCTGACGCGGACAGTGAAAGTTCGATTCAAAAAGAGGAGTCCACTGAATCAAGACGAACATCATTAGATATGGCTGTCTTCGGAGAGTGTCCCAGCATTTGGCCGCCATCATGGGTAATCCATACTAAAAACAGTATGCCGGAGGTCGATACAGCGATACGCAACGGCCAAGCATTCGCTGGCCTCATTTGCCTCGACCGCAAGGCTGTATTGATTGTAGATACTAGCGAGTCATTGACGTTAATCGTTAGTACCGGTGCGCTTGCTCTTCTCACCGACGATCAATCCATTCCGTTAGAAAATATTCGGCCACCACGATCCGAGCCAGGCAACAACTCTAACTCTCTGATGTTTTGGGGACTGGCTGTTTTCTTCGTTTTCTTTCCGGTTAAAATCGCCAGCACCTTGGTGTTTGAAGAGAAAAACTCCGGCCGCCTGGAGTGGTTACTGGGCAACGGCGTACGCCCTCATGAATATCTGAGCGGGAAGGCTGCGTCCTTGTCGATGACGGTATTGGCAACCATTTCGGTTCTGATCGTGACCATCGTCATAGTGTTAATAGCCGCTGTAGTGGCAGCCATACAGTCCGACCCGCAGATTGCGTACATGTTCGAGGACGTAGTGAGTAGAACCGCGGGTATAAATCACCCGCTTGATATCGTCATTAGTGCTGGGGCCGAATTTGTTCCGAAGATTGTAGGCTTCCTTGTTTCCGCAATCTTGCTGGCAAGCTTTTTGGTGGTCATTGCCACCGGGGTCTACCTCACGGCTATTTCTCAGGTGCGTACCGTCACCGTGATGGAAATGGGCATGTGGTTCACCCTGTTTCTGCTCCCCCTTATGCTGGAGGATCCAGCTGTGTTGTGGTGGTTCCCCATTACCGCGACTTACATGGCGATGGAGGCTGCTATCAGCACTGGCGATGGAGCGATGCCAATCATGACTCTGATTGTGCCTCAGCTGGTTTGGCTTGGCGCCAGTGTGGTTATGGTTGGTGCAATAGTGACGAGACGTATGCATTGGTCACACTGTTGACCAAATATGGCCTGGCCACAGCGAAAGACGTGAAGCGCAACTATCGCAGGGTGACCGCCTTGGGCAAAAAGCGTGGAGTTCGAGCCGCCTGATTCGGACTCACTTCCAGGCTGGGATGAAATCGGCGAAGGTTTCTTGGCCCCTAACCTGATTCGTTTGCAGATCAGTATTCCCGTGTGACTATGAAATCATAGTAAACACACAGGAGTTTTAAATATGCCTCGCACCGTAGCCGCCTTCGTCCACTCCCTTATTCAGCCTGCCGTTGAGGACTGGTTCTTGAAACAGTGCCAGGATCCCGCGACGCGGATGTACGCTTACTACAAACCGACCGATACCGTGGCACCTGGTGAATTTCGGATTGCCTCGGAGTCGCCAGGTCCTGAATGGCAACCAGTTGCTGCCGAGGCCGTCCGTACTGACTTTACGCGGCAGATGGCTCAGCAGTGGATCTACAACCTGAGCGGCTCACTGCCGATTCTCCCAATTGAGTTAGACCTGACGGCCTGACAATACTTTGAACAATGTCTGGGCAGCGACAGGCTCGCTTAATGGTTTGCACATCGATTTAAAGGAAGCGAGCCTGGTTATCACCGCAAACATGGTTTGCACATTGCCCACCCTGAAAATGGTTTGCACATTGCTCGCAGGTATTAACCAGTAAAGATGGTTTGCACATCGCCATCAGGCCTAGTCGAAAACCGCAATATGGTTTCACATTGCCCACCCTCAATATGGTTTGCACATTGCTTTTGAACATTGTTGCGGATGGTTTGCACAGCGTCCGGCCGCGACCCCGGCGGTTCCAGAGGATTTGCGGAATATCAAACTTGCGAAATGGTATAGAAATGGGCAATAAGCGGATGGAATCCCTTGATAGTAAAGGGTTCCTTCTGGACTGACCCTGTGGAAAAGCACCAAATTTATGGTTTGCGCATTGCTTCAGAGTGGTCTGCACAGCGAACGAGATGGTTTGCGCATTGCTTCAGAATGGTCTGCACAGCCGGCGCTATGGTTTGTGCATTGCTTCAGAATGGTCTGCACATTCCTTTTTTGCCTTGCAAGATGCTGTTTCTAATGCGCTTTTTTACCTCTTAATTAGTGTATTTAAAGAACCTTAGAATATTTGGATCTTTGAATTCGCTACTTACCAACAGCCCGCTTGTGGATAACTTGCGTTTTGTTTAGGATTTTTATCGTTAAATGGACATATTTTTCAATACTTTAGGAACGACATCTCCACGTTGCGCAAAATAAGCGGCTTATTCACAACCATCGTGTGTTGAGACAAAGCCTATTTTTTATGTTAAGCGCATACTATTTTGCCCAGGAAACGAGAAATTCCACCCTCACAATAATCCGCGATGTGCAGTATAAGCGCCGCATTTCCAACCATTTTTAATAACCTCCGGCATTGCTCAAACTCTGAATTACCCTAGAAAACAACGAAAGTGCAGAATAAGGGGTCTTGCAAAACCATTTTTCCTGTGTTCTTATCGCGATACCTACTAATCTGACGCAGAACAGCTCACATGGACGAGAACGAAACTACTGTCAGGGAAAACACCACCAGTGTGTTTGAGATCCCTTCGGCCGTTTTAAAACACTCAGAGGCAGCTAAGGAACAGCTGGATCGTCTGACGACACAGAAGCCCAATCAGCTCACCCCAAAAGAAGCTGATTTTGTATTGATTGTCCTGGAGCTGGCAGCTCAGAAGAGCCCATCAAACGCCACAGTTCAAATTCCCTATACAGAACTCCAGACCTTCGTTATGCGCAAAAACGCCTTAACGAACGATAAATCCCAGAAGCGTTCGATCCACCGATCTTCCATTGTCCGACGCATGAACTCCCTGACTCAGCTCGGGCTGTTCAGCGCCATGGAGATGGATAACGTTTCAGGCGGAAAACCACCGAAGCTGTACCGACTTCAATCCATCCATGAGCCGACGTTCAACACAACCGAGCACGCCCTGTATCAAGAGGCAAGCCAAGGACGAGGCACCCAGCGCAGAACCAACATCGGCGGCGCACTGCGCGAACTGAAGCGATCCGACGCCCAGCTTGTGAAAGAAATCTCTCAAACCCGGGCACGCTCAGACTCGCTTTTTACCGGCATCCTAGACCGCGGAATGCGTTTCAGTACCCGCGAAGCCATTCCTGGCAACGAAATCATCGTTAAAATGCGGGTGAAAAAGGCGCATTTAACGGTGATGGCGACCGCTCACCATCAGCTCGCGGCTCTATCAGATCAGCGAGTCATTCGCGCCTGCGTTACCTGCATTGCACATATCATCGACACTAAGTTAGACGAGTATAAAGACAGACGGGAAGCGGAGATTCTTCGGCGCACCTCGAAGGCACCCAGCGTAACGTATGACGTTCAGGGCGGTCTGTTTACCCCTATACCGTCCGAGTGGGACGGCGGTGAAGGCGAGGATGCCCTTTCCCTGACCAATGCCCAGGTGGTTCTCAACGAATTTATGCTCGACAGTGTCGATCTGGCGAAGGTGATGAACTACAAGTCTCCGCATTCCAGTACGACACGCAAACTGGTCAATGCGTCCCTGCGCCGGTTAGCGGACACGAATTTCCGCTTATACATCTCAAACCCGGATTCCGACGAAGCCAAGGAAGTTATGGAATTGTTCGGGCTCGATGACACCGCGATGGACTTCCGTTTTATCCAGGACCTGAAATCCCAGCACCACCTTAGTGAGTCGGAAACGCCCTCTAAGCCTGGTACTGCTCTCGGCCCAGTGTCCGATAACGATGCAGACCCATTTAGAGAAGACGAACTGAAGCGTGTCCGGTTATGGAAAGTCTCCATCGACAGCCATCTCTATTACCGGCTTCTGGACAAAAACACGCGCCGCCTCTATCTCGCGCATCCAGAAATAATGTCTGAATCGTCTGGCCTGGCCCAGTCGATCTATAATTTCATGTCGAGCATTATCGGGCGGAAGAACCCCGAACTGTGCAATGAGCCGGAACGTATTTACTCAAAGCCGTTGCGCGTCCTGCACAACACCCTCTGGCCAAACCGCCGTTATGACCGGTTTCAGAAAGATCTTGTCGAAATTTTGCGGATTCATGCCAAGCGTAAAGGCGTTCCGTTCGACAGTTCCCTCAAGAAGAATGTTGTTCCGGTTTTCGGTTTTATCTTTGACCTGTCCCTGCCAAAAGACAAAACGGACCTCCATATCCGGGTGTCGCGAGACACAACCGACCCTTTGACAGGCAATAAATCCTTCCACAATCTCAAGCGAAAACAAGATAAAACGGATCAGGCAGAACTGGAATTCAATACGAAAACTGGCGGCTCTTAATAGCGCCAAAAACGAGTCCTTCCCTGTGTACGTTGTGTCCTTGCAGTCCAAAAATTCCATGGATAATGAGGCATCAAGACACATAACACGGAGAATGATGATGACCAACAGCAACCCCGCCGCAATGACCGACGAAGCCCTTGAGCAGACACTGAACGCTGCTAACGACGCTTACCGCAATACTGACACTTCAATGATGCCGGACGGTGCATACGACATGCACGTTGCGGAGCTGATGCGTCGCAACCCAAGCCACCCTTTCCTGGCCGCCGTTGAGCCGGAGGAGGATTTTGGTCTGGGTAAGGTTCGCCATTCCCGTCCTATGCTATCGACTGATAAAGCCTATACCGATGCTGAACTGATTCGCTGGATACGCCGGGTTGAGGCGGTAGCTGCCGATCTGGGCATGGATGTTCCTGTGTCGATCAAGATCAACGCCAAGCTCGACGGCATGGCGGGACGGCTGGAAGGCGGTGTTTTGGCGTCCCGGGGCGACGGGGCGAACGGCAATGACATCACTCACATGCTTCAGAAAGGTCTGGTTGTTTCCGGCGACGGGGATGGCGAACTGGTCATGCTCCAGTCGTACTTTGACGAATACCTGTCTGATGAGTTCAAGCACCCACGTAATGTCGTTACCGGAGCAGTCGGCGCTGACACCCCTCGCCCGGCAGCTCGGCAGGCGCTTGAAGATCAGTCGATTCACTTTGTCAGTTATCAGTCCCTGAAGCATGTTCATACCGATACAGCGGCGCTGGTTGAGGCATTGCCCACAATTCGCGAACAGGTACTGGGATCGTGCGATTACCCGACCGATGGATTGATTTTGGTGGTAGAGGATTCCGCGTTGCGAGATGCGATGGGGTCAAGCTCGCATCACCATCATTGGATGCTCGCCAGCAAGACTGTTACCGAGACAGCCGATGTTGCTGTTAGGGGTATTCAGTGGCAGGTAGGCCGCACCGGGCGCTTGACGCCAGTTATAAAAATTTCTCCTGTTGAGCTGTCGGGCGCGGTGATCTCTAATGTCAGTGGACACCACGCCGGGAACGTCTTGGCAATCGGTATCGGCCCCGGCGCGGTACTTGAGATCACAAGAAGTGGCGAGGTCATTCCATCCATAATCGGCATCAAAAAGGCATGTCTGGATGTAGAGCTTCCCACGCAGTGCCCTTGCTGTGACAGCATACTCACCCGGCAGCGGGACTTCCTGATCTGTGGGAATGATGGCTGCCCTGACCGCCTGCGTGCCCGTTTCAATCACTTCTTTCACATCCTTGGGACGGTGGACCTGTTTGGCCCTGTCGCATGCGAGCGGCTTGTTAAAGCAGGCATCGGCTCCATCCGTGAAGTCTTTTCCATGACGGCAGAGGATTTCGAGGTTATGGGCTTTGGTGCAGGCCAAGCGAAGAATCTCTGCCGGGAGCTGAAAGAAGCCCGCAGCCGATCCGTTGATGATTTCCGGGTTCTGGCCGCGCTGGGCATTGAACATCTGGGCCGTGGCGACAGTAAGCGCCTTCTCAAGCATGTTGCTCTGAAGGATATCGTGTCGCTGGAAGCATCCGATATAACTGCCATCTCAGGCTTTGGCGATTTGACCGCGCAGGCGATCACCGCTGCGATCCCGGTCGTTGCCGATGACCTGAAGTTCCTTGAGCGCAATCTGACCAACATTGTCGTCACCCCTGCCCGGAGCGAGGCCGCCGCCGACTCCCCGATCAGCGGAAAGCACATCGTTTTCACCGGGACCATGACTCAGGGTTCTCGCAGCAACATGATCGCTCACGCAGAATCCCTTGGGGCAATCAACCAGAGTGGCGTGAACAAAAAAACGGAGATTCTGGTGGCAGGCGAGAAAGTGGGGGCCTCAAAGCTCAACAAGGCTGAGCAGCTTGGCACCACAATCCTGTCCGAGTCGGACTACCTGGCTCTGCTTGCTCAGTGACGGAGGCCGGGGCGGCGCTTGCAGTTGAGGTAAGCGCCGTATACTGGTTTCAATCATTCAAGCAGCGAGAGAAATGTATGAAACACGATCTGATTACTAAGGCACAGGGGTACGCCGGTGCGGCGCACGGTGCCGTGGGTCAGGTTCGTAAGTACACTGGCTCCCCCTACATTACGCACCCGGCGGCGGTTGCTCACCTGGTTGGCCAGGTGACAGACGATCCTCGCGTTATTGCCGCTGCATGGCTTCACGACACCCTTGAGGATACTCGGGTGAGCTACGACGATCTGGTGTGGGATTTCGGCCTTTATGTCGCTGATCTTGTGCGTCAGGTAACGGATGTGTCCGTGCTATCTGATGGGAACCGCAAAGCCCGCAAGGCGCTGGATCGGGCGCATCTGGCCAAAGCGTCCCCACAGGCCATGACGATCAAGTTGGCCGACATCATCGACAACACCCACGACATTGCGGATTGTGATCCCGTTTTTTCTGGTGTCTACATGAGAGAAAAGCGTGACCAGTTAGCTGTCCTTGGGGCTGGCAGCGACAAGCTGTTAGCGAAAGCTCGGCTCATTGTTGATGGGTACTACGCCGGGTGACTGTCGCCTCGCCCTGTGGCGGGGTGACACTCTTAAACCAACACGCTGAAGAACACGGAGTCAGGAATGTCAGATTTTGTATTTCCAAGTGACCAGGATCGGGCGGAATCCCCGGAGCTGGACAGAGTTTGCCGTGAGCTGGAGTCTCGCATGGGGTCACAGTCAGACGATAAAGGAACCACCGATGCGGCGGTTGCGGCCATCGACTTTGCGTTGCAGCCCGACTCCGATGGCGTGGAGTTTCTGCGAGTCTGGTTTCACGGGGATTTTGACGCGATCCGCAAGGAATGGCCCGACGCCCCGGAATCCGTATTCGTGGGTGCCAACCCTTTACATCCGGCTACTCTGGCTGTGATGGAGACTGCGACTCAGAAGCAGTCCAGCGTGATCGCTGATGCTATTCGGGAAGCCATTTTTATGACTCGCTCCACATTCAGCAAAAAGAATGAAGGCTGGTTGTGCCGTGCCGTTGATCTTGAGCTTTACGCTCGCCGCCTTGAAAAGGGGGATTTATGACGTTGAGAGCCGGATATCAGAGACACCCCAGCACGAATACGGCCCACTTCTTTCCTGCCGACTCGAAGGACTCAGCGTGCAATCGTGAGCGGCGAACAAGCAATGGCGGCGTCTCTGACAGCACGGATTTTATGGTCTGTTCCCGGTGTGCAAAGAGAGCGGCGCGTAACGATCACGAAGCAGATCAGAAAGGATAAAATCATGCGACATCGCAAGGGAAATTTAGCGAGGGCAACCATTGCAGGGGCCAGTTCCACGGCTAAGCGGCGGGTGACTTACCACCTTGCGTTGGCCGAGCGGATTCGGTCTGATAGCGAGAAAAAAGACCGGATTGAGGCCTGTTTGTGTAAGGCCTGTCACTACTTTTCCCAGCTGGGCGGTGCCGCTATTACCAATCGGGAGTGCGCCGGATGTGGAAAAGACCAGACCTTCGGCAGTACGGCTACCGATGCATTGTGCCTGGACTGCGCGAATACCCACAGCCTGTGCAAGCGGTGCGGTGGTGATCGGGAAATGCGCGTCAAACGGAACACTTGGCCAGACATGAGTGAAACATCGTCCAACTAGAACGAGGTATCTGATGAAAGGAACGGTTTTGCAGTTCGACAAGAACACTGGATCTGGATTGATCGAAGATCACCGAGGGGCTGAATTCTCCTTTTCCAGGGATCAGGTAGCCAGCAACGAGGATATCCAGACTGGTGACCAGGTTAACTTCCGCCCCAAGGGCTCCAAGAAAGGGCCGGTTGCTGCGCAGATTGTTCCGATACGGGCTTCCACGACTTAAATCCTGCCTTTCCACTGCTGAAATAGGCACCTTCCAGACGCTTGCAGTTGTTAACTCCCATGAGAAGTTGGTTCCAGATAACCAACACAAACATGGGAGCGATTCATGTCCGTTCAAACCGCCAGCATTACAGAAGCTCAAGAAGATACCGTATCCATTGTCGATATGGGCCTTATCCACAAACGTAAAGATCATAATCCTCGTAAGGTGCGCTCCAAGAGCAAGATGGACGATATGCGCGAATCCATCCGCGTAAATCGGGTTCTTCAGCCTATTTTGCTGCGTCCACACCCGACTCTGACTGGCGAATACGAGCTGGTTGCAGGTGAAACCCGGTTTGATCTGAATGGCGAGGTGGGTCATCCCATCATTCCCGCCCTTATCCGTGACATCAAGGACGAAGAACTGCTCACCTTGGCCAGTGTTGAAAATTCGATCAGGCATCAAATGACACCGATGGACGAGGGCAACGCCGCCAAGACGTTACTGACCCAGTATCAGGATAAAAGTGAGGTTTGCAGCATCCTTGGCTGGAGTCGCGCCAAGCTCGATGGCCGCATCCATCTCACGCATTGTATAGACGCCGTTTCCCAGGCCATTTGCGACGAAGCGATTACAATCGGTCACGCCCAGCTTCTTTCCGGTCTGCGTCCTGAATCGCAGGAAGGCGCTTTGGCGGCGATCAAGGATAAAAGTCTTTCGGTCGACGATCTTCGGGGGTTGATTGAGGGTATGTCCCTGAAGCTGTCCGGCGCGATCTTCGATACGGCCGATTGCGCCACCTGCCCCCATAACAGCTCTGTGCAGACATCACTGTTCGACGCGGGAACCTCCGATGGGCGGTGTCTCAATAAGCCATGCTTTGACCGGAAAACCGCAGATCAGCTCAAATCCATCAAATCCGATTTGGCTGAAAGCTACAACACTGTAGCTATGGACAAGGATGTGGCCAAAGGCACGACGGCTATTATCGCTTCTACGGGCTCCTCTGGCGTTGGTTCGGATCAGGTGCAGGCATGTGTGAGCTGTGATCATTACGGCGCACTGGTGGGAAGTCAGGTGGGTAACGAGGGCCGGGTGACCAGAAATGTCTGCTTCAATCTCCCGTGCCACGGCGAGAAAGTGGCCGATTACCGGGCGCTGGTCGAAACGGAGTCCTCGTCCGACGCTGCCGCAGATACCAACATCGTGGATATAAGTAAGAACGGCGAGAAAAACCCCAAGCCCGCCAAGCCGAAAAAGGCAGCGGTAGCCTCCGATGCGACGCCGAAAATCACGCTTGAGCGAAACCATCAGGTGCGCCGTGTTGCTGCCAGCGAGGCGGTTGTCAGTGAGCAGCGGCTGTCACAGATTGTGGCAATTCTGTCTCTGCTGGCTGATTCGGCCATTAGCTTCAAGAGCGCACCGGACGGGTGGCCACAGAACATTACCGGTGCTGACCGGGCCAAGGCAGCTCGGGTGCTTGACCAGATGTCCGACGATGAGCTGAACGAGCTTCAGCGCCAGTTGGCCGCCAGGGTACTGCGTGAGGCCACCAAATTTGGTGCTGGCTCCAACGGTACGGACACCTTCGGATCGCTGGCTGAATGGGTCGCTGAAAGCCGCAAGTGCGATCTTACGAAGCATTTTGTGATCGATGCGGAGTACCTCAAGCCGCACACCAAGCCGGTGATTGGTCAGATTTTGAAGCACTCTGGTTTTGCGTCGGATTATGACGAGAGTCACGGCGAAGGGGCTTTCAAGAAACTGTTAGCCGAAAAGAAAGGGGACATCCTTACAGCGGTTGTCGAATCTGAGTTCAGCTTCAAGGGCTACTTGCCCAAGGGGCTCAAAAGCTAATCGCTGATTCGAGAAGGTTGTAGAGGGGATTGACCGGACCCAACGCTTCACCAAACAGTTTTTAGGCGTTGGTGGTTCTGGTCGTCAGGATCTCGTTTAATGCGTTACCGGCTTTTATGATCAGGGCCATTTGACGATCCATCTCACTCTCCAGGGTCTCCAGGGCATCCTTCTGGTCGTGCGTCCTGTCTCGACGTTCAAACGCTTCAAAGGCAGACCAATACGGAGGCTGCCTTTGTTCTCTGGCATCCATCATTAGTCCAGCCCGGACCAGGTTGTTGTGCTTGCTCTGGTTGTTGAGATCCGCGAGGTAAGCAAAATCATCGTTTTTGATGAGTTCTTCCAGCAAGTCTGCCAGGCGTCTGGTTTCTTCACTTTGGCTGAGGCGGTCGAGGATGGCGTGGGCGTTTACCGGCTGACGGGGGAATTGGGATTTGTCAGTGGCATCCATTCCAAGCGCGTAAGCAATGCCCTGAGCGAATAGATCGGCGATTGCATGGAGATTGGCGACACAGGCTGTGGAATTTGCACCCACTCTATCAACGTTATCGTTGTAAGCGGCGATTTGATCGGCATTGATCTTGAATCGCAGGAACAGCCGTTCACTGAACAAGGCGTTTACCTTAAGTGTGGCTGGCAGTGTGCTATCCTAAACATTCCCATGAGTCCAGAGACAACTTGCGCTTGGCGCTAGAAAAGCCAATCAGTCAGATCATACAATGTCACAAAACAGAGTATGAGCTGTTGTGCACATGTCCAAAGCTGTGATATTGTAAGTTACATATTCGGTCATAAACTGTTTTGAGTAATTTATAAATGCCAATTGAGAGACTGTTTAACGAGAGAGATGTTCAGCGCCTTATAGACATGAACGCAGCACCTCCGTTCGGTAAACGCGATAGTGCTGTAATTATGGCAGCCTTGTATTGGGGCCTTACCCCTTCAGAATTAAGTTTGATTAGGCTTGAGGACATAATGGATCAGTCGGGTGACTTTTTCCGTATCTGGACGCTGCCTCTCAGTGTCGCCTACAACGGTGAAGCGCGGGAGCTTCACACTGAAGACCATGTGCTGCCTTTCTTTGAGCAATACATAGATTGGCGGGTATCTAAGGGGTTGTATTTGAGCAACCAGTCTTGGTACCGAGGCTCCGACCCTAAGAGTCAGTTTTTGCTTAATGACAAGGGCGAGCCCTACAAGTTGTCACCGAGGAAGAAGGGCTCAACGGATTATCAGGCACGGGCTATGTCAGCCAAGCTGAAGACGTACATTGAGAAGACCGGGATCGAAGGCGCGACGGTGGCTACGTTCCGCGATAGCTGGGTTAAAGCCATGTACGACTCTGGATGCCATCACAAGGATTTGATGCTGGTCTCAGGGATAAAACAGAAAGAAACGATCGACAAAAAAACCAGACCTGCCATTCAAGAACTTGAGCAAGTTTTCAAACACATTTATAGCCGCGTTCGCGTGGCAAAATAGGAATACGGTAAATATCGGCCAGCACTGGTTCTGTCGTCCAAGCAGTACAACAAACAGACCGGGCTACTGATCTGCTGCCCGATCAGCACAAGCGTTCGCGGCACCGCGACTGAGGTTGCGGTGGATAACCTGGACAAGCCTTCGGTGGTGGCATCGAGCCTAATTCAAACGCTGTCCTGGAAAGACCGTAAGGCTAATTTTATCGCCAAGGCAGAGATCGGAGTAATGGATCAAGTGCTGGTTCGCATCATTCCCCTAATCGGGGCGGATAGTGTGATCGAGAAATTCATTGAGTAAGTGGGAAACCGGTTACGGAGGCAGATGCGGTGGATATTGAAATTGAGATTGGCCCCGTGGGCAAGCTAAACCTCGAAGCTCCTCAGCAAGACTGGAACGGGCGAAACTCGGTGCTCATTCAATATGCTCGATTTGCTGGGCAAGAAATGATGGCGATTCAAAAATCAGATGATGAACCCGATGCCTTCGAACTTCATTTTCTTGGACTGGTGGGATCTGGCTTTAAAAGCATAGAGGAAGCCAAGGAGTCTGCACCGGCCTTTGCCAAAGAGGTTTTTAATTACCTAAGCCAAATGGTCAACGATTAACTTACATTGGAATGCGGGATATAAACCACCTTCGTAAAAATAAGGAATGTTCCTAATGAACCAAACCATTAGCTGTTTTCGCCCACTGTGGCCAGTCTGGTGCATGAAGTTGAGTTTTGCCGTAGCACTTTTGTCAGTCTGGTGTGCGGCTCTTGTGTGGATGGGCGGCACAAAAATGGTCAACAACCTGGGGATCGAAGTGGGAGCTGCTTATCTCTTCGCTGGTCTGCTTGCTCTCGCTATTATCGGGGCGCTATGCATGGTGTTACTTGGCAGGAGATTTCCTCAATGAATCGGGATTCAATGATGAAAATACGTCAGGTGTGCAACAGGGCGCTAGGCAACCCGTGTCGAATCCAGGTGTTGCTTGGGGGTTTGTTAATCATTAATCCTTTTTACTGGCAGTCTAATGGAACATTTGGGCCTGGACCGGGTGTATGGATAGGTGTGGGTATGTTGATCGCATCTGTCATTAGTTTTCTTGGGCGGCCCCAGAATGGGGCTCACGACTAGATTGGAATTCGTAAATGAATCTAGTTAAACGTATCTCTGAAAAGCTTTCACAGCCGAAGCATATTCCCCTGCCATTCGAGCATCGAAAGGTTCAGGAGTTTTTAAAGTTGTCGCCTAAAATAGTCCGCGCCTCGATTGTTGAAAACTACCGAGACGAAGTTCGTTGTGAGGTTGAAGATACTGAAGGGGTAGTGACCCACCTTGGCAACGGAGTGAATGCTGTAGGTATCTGGTTCCGGGTCATTTCTGAGAGAGATGGCGTGGAAATCCCGGCGGGCCTGAAGAATAACGAATGATTGAAGACGTTTAGCTTGGTAACTGCCTCTTTCCGCAGGGGTTGCAGGTTTTAAAGATCGTGAGATAATTAAATTTAATGTGGTAAACCGATTTATGGACGCGATTTTGGAGACACTGAGGGTAATTCCGATGGGGCTTGGCCTGATCTTAGGCATGCTAGGGATTCTCCCGGCTCTGCCTGCTCTAGCCGGGAAACCTCCGTCTGGCTGGAAACAACTGGCCGTTATATCGGTATCTGCTTTCGTGGGTGTCATTGGGATGTCCGCAGGTATGGCTCATTTGATGCTCGACGGCACAATCTAACGCATGGGAATTCGGAGAATGAGCACTTACTTCTGCAACAAAGTGCAGTCGAACAGACAGGGCCGATGTTGTGATTGTCATTGCGGCCCGGCGCTGTCTGTTTTTGTGGGTTCCGCTGAGCACTGGTCGAACCAAGACCCGTCCAGGCACCCTGGCTCCTCGCTGATAGCAACCCAATGGATGGACCCGGCCACGGGGGCGCGAATCGAGCGAACGTCACGAACCGGAGATAAGCCGTCCTATGCCGTGCGATTCCACGGTAACTGCTTGAGTCGTGATGGCGAGTGGGAATGGGAGCCGCAGCCTTCCAGTCGAGATCAAGAGTTCCTGGAAAGTCATCGGTGGAGTGATCTCGGTGATGCTGAGAAGGCACTCCTGGCCGCAGATTCTACGATCTTCGGATCGACAATTTGACGGGAGCCGGATGGCTATTTTTTTACCTGCGTGATACCTTACATAAAGTAAGGATTACCACTAAAGGAAAGGCAGGCAATGACCACAGCAACCGTAACCAGTAAAGGTCAAATAACGATCCCGGCCAATGTGCGGGCTGAATTGAAAGTTGGGCCAGGAGATCGAGTCGAGTTCATAAAGGTGTCAGATGGCCACTGGGAGGTTCTTGCGGCTGTTGAGGAAGTTAGCCGACTACGAGGGATTGTGGAAGCCAAACGAGTCGTAGGCATTGAGGAAATGGATTCAGCCATCCGGCAAAAGGCGGGAAGATGATCGGGCTTGATACCAATGTTCTGGTGCGCTACCTGACGCAAGATGATGCGGCCCAGACTGCACTGGCCAATCAGATCATTGAAGAACAGTTGACGTCGCGTAAACCCGGCTTCATATCGTTAATTGTGTTGGTAGAAGTGGTTTGGGTGCTGGAGACCTGTTACGACCAGACGCAAAGTGCGATTGAGACGATAGTAAACGGCCTTTTGACTACACGACAACTCATGGTCGATGAAGCCGACCTGATTTATCGAGCGCTTAAACGCTTTTCAGGTGGAAATGCCGATTTCAGTGATGCACTCATTGCTGTTATCAGCGGAAACCGGGGATGCAGCTCGACATTGACTTTTGACAAGAAGGCCCGGTCAGTCGGGATGGTTTTTATTAATGAGCCTGGCAAATAAACAAAAGGGCGTCCAAGTCGATACGACTAACTTGGATCTGGAGGATAGCCAAGCCTCGGATGTTGTAGACAGTGCTGCCCAGTTGATCATTGCTATACGAGACGCGGTGGCGTCTGGAAGCGACTCTATCAGGAGCGTTTACGGTGAGTTGGGAGAGTTGGAGGAGGCTCTGGTTTGTTCGGATGTTATAGGTAATGGGAGTGTGAGCAATGAGTGATGAAAGAGCGCCCGGAACGCCCGGGGCTGCATATTTTTTGACGATAGGGTTACTTGTGGCGGTCATAGTTGGGGTGTACATTTACCCTGTTGGCTATCAGGCAATTGTTAATGCGCGAGGAATTCCTTTGGATCTTGAGCAAACTGTCATGTCTGAGTTTGACGGTCACGCTTCGGGTTTAGATCCGCTTTCGGTCACATTTGTTCGTAATCGGTTTGCCGGGTGTGTCGAGACAAGCACCGAGCCTTTAAACCTCATCTATTCGTCTCTTGTAGGCTGGCATGGCATGGGCATACCGACGGATAAAGAGTGGTCGTTGGTGGTTAAGGAGATTTCTGAATTGTGCGCCAGCTCTGTTGTTTTGTCCTCGGTGTCTATGCAGGACGCCAGGGATAGGAATCAAACGCTGGAACAGATGGAGATGGCCCCTTTCTCAAGTGATCGTCTGGCGAACCTTTCTTTTAAGTGATATCTGCACCGGAGTCCAGTACAGACTCCTTCTTTCCCTCTCGCGTTTTGCTGCCCTACTTATCTGATTTTTTGTATAATTATTAGGCGTTTGCGAGATTTCTGATTTCCAAAAGTATGCGAGATTGGAAATACTTTTTTGAGGAAGATTGTTCGATCGACATACCCCTGTACGAGTGCGCCCACCCCTTTTCGACGGGGATTACCTTGAAAAGGTGGGCGGCATTGACGCAATTATTGAGCGGATGCACCTCAGCTTATATACTTAATTGTAAATTACTTTTATATATAAGTGTCACAGCGGTTTTTGCTCGAAAGAAACACAAAAAGGGCTCAACCAACATTCTTTAAAACTACTGTTTGTTTTCACGTAATACAGTTCTAAAGTGCGTCCATTCCGCATGCGACACCACACATGTTGATATTGCATCTCGTATTTTTTTGTTAAAACTTCAAGCACATGTTTTTCGTGATTTTTGATCTCTAAATCGCCGTTTTCATATTCTGAAATAACGATTAGTCTGTCTTCAACCGAAATTACAAAAAATATTTCTGATAAAAACTTACGACGAAATTCTAATTGACGTGCGATTTGAGTTTTAATGTTTTTATCGTGCTCATTCGTCGCAAAAGGGTGTTTTTGGCGGTTGAACTTCTTCTGAGCGTAACTACAATTTTCGATATTTGTTCTTATCGCTGCATTTTCGATTGAATACTCGCCCGCATCTCCCAGACGACAAAAATTAATGTGTCTAGCGGTTTCCCAAATGTCCGATTTATCGTTGTTGTTTAGTCGAAAAGCAGCGCACATAATAATAACATCAACTATGTCTAATTTGCACTCGTATCTGTTCTTAGAGTTATTGACTTTCTGCTTAAGAATTCGCTCTAGATTTTGTAAGTCATTGTTTTCTAAGTTCGGTAGCATGTTGATAAGAAAGTCGCGCGGAACACATTTTGAATCAAGAAAACTAAGACAATTTCGGTTGAGCAACTTTGGGGAGCAAAGCTGCGGTTTCTTTTTAAAAGTCTGAGGTACGTTTTTTGCGCTTATCTCTGTTAAATACATATCATCAAAGTCTTTTTTAGACTTCTCGTCTAGCTTCTTTTGCAAAGTGGTATGACTGACTTTTATACCAAACGCTTGAAACATGTCAGCGATCGATCGCAGGCTTACATCTGCGTTGTTGTGCAGCAAAAAAGTTATTAGCAAAAATGCGGGATCGTCGTACGTAATGTTATCAAAGTTTTCCATTTTTCATCTCCGTCTCTTTCAAAGTTGAGAACAAAGACGAAAATTCAAAAAAAATTGAGTCCACGAAAAATCATCGCGTTTACATACAGTAACAAATGTTTTTTAAATGTCAATTCTTTTGAAGAGCAAGTATGTCGATTTGTCAGTTTTGAGCACGAACGATGCCCTACCCCTATGGCGGGTAGGAATTTTTGCAAAGCCTCTGAAGGTCGGTAACAATCTAAACATTGACCCGGGAGGACCGCTCTTATGGACGCAAGCAACCTATCACAATCTGAAATCTCCATAGCCCTGAAAGGGTTCTTCAACATTGCCAGCCAATGGGGCCTGTCAACCGAGCAGGGGCTAACGTTGCTGGGCGTTTCGGACAAAAGTGCTCTCGATGCCTGGCAGGAAGGCACCGCCCCAGCCCCTTCTGACGATACCCTTGAACGCATTTCTTACGTTTTCGGAATTTATCGTGCACTCAGAATACTGTTCCCAACAACAGAGCGTGCCAGTGAATGGCCCGCAAAGCCGAATAGTTTTTTTGAAGGTAAAAGCGCTCTCGAGGTGATGCTTGATGGTCGTCTTTCAGAGGTGCGCCGGTACCTGGATAGCGAGATTCAATGCGGATATCTGTAGTTCCTAGCACTGCGTGTAGTGGCTGAAGCGATGAAGCAAATAAGCGCAAAGGTGGCGATATGGGAAGACCTCCGACTATAAAAGAGCTTAAAGAAGCACATGCTGCTGAGTCTGAGCAAATCAGCAGGCGGATTGCCGACGGCGACAACTTTCCAGAAGCTGGGCGCTTGTGGAAAGCCCTTGCGCAAAGGGAGCGATCAGATCTCACACAGTATGTCACCGGGATTACCGCCCTAAACATTCCCATACCAAGTCGAGTTTTTGCGGACTGGCATAGTTATGGTCTCGCTAATGTCCACGCATGGTCCCGGTCGGGCACGACGCTCATAGATACCAGTCATCTTCTGGGTATGACTGGCGTGTACGATGCAACCGAAGCTCTCCGTCGCTACGCGCCGGACACGACAACCGGAACGCTCGCTGCAACGCACGAACGAGCGGTTTTTGACCTGCTCTATCACTCTGCGATGACCGGCAAGCCAGTCCCCAACATTCAGGCTAGAGACATTGATGACGCGGTCGATTTCAGCCTCGTGGCCCAATGGATCGAGTCGGTCGATCTATCACCAGAAAAACGCAAGAGGATGCTCGTTTGGCTGCGAGAGCAGTAGATATTTTCAGAAATAAGGCGCTCAAAACGCGAATTATTGCAATAATTATTTAGGCATTTTTTATTATTTAAAACAATTACTTAACTGCATTATTGGACTAGCGTTCGCTAGCGAACAAAAATGGGGAAAATCGGCTATACGCAAAGTCAGAAAATTTTACGTATAGCCGCTACTGCGAGTAACGGGTGTTATGGTAAATCAAGTGCCCCACCGTTGAGTTTCAACCTGACGATTTCGGAATTTGTCATATAATCCATTCAACAAATTTTGAAAATGCAGGATCAAATTTTAATGATGCGGACGGACCAGCTTCGACTGTTGTTTGAAAGCCGGTGACCTGGTGAGTGCTCGAATTGTCACGGCACCGCTTGAACCAGGGCCAGCGGCTCGCTGGATTTGCGAATTCCAAAGACGGAATGGTGTGCGCGAAGTCATCGTGCTGAATCGCAATGCAATGGCTCAGAGCAGATTCGGATCTTCAATTCGTTAGTCGGTGCTTTCCTCCGACTCTGCCGCACGTTCCATTCGTTTAATCGCACGCTGGTCCAGATACTTAGTCTTGATCCCCTGCCCATTGCTTTCGATCGACGAGCGAACGTGTGCGTAAACCGCTGAAGGTTGCCACCCATTCCACGTGAAGCCTGCCATCCGAACCGGAGCAAGGCTGCCTCCCATCGAAGCATAGACGCGGAGTTTCTCTTCCTACTCCGAAGCTGTAGCACCCGTCAACTTTGCCTGCCGTTTTCTCATGGATTCACCCCTGAGATTGGTAGGCGTTATGAACCAGGCGATCCAGAATGGCATTCGCTAGAGTGGCGTCACCTAGAGCTGTAATTCAGTTAATATCACTAAAAATATGCAGCAACTCCACGCAACGACAGCATCTCAAATATCATAAAAATCAAAGACTATCATTAAACTAACGTTGGTAAGCTCCAGCAGGGTTGATACGGTAGTTCCTGATATTCACAGAAAACTGAGTAACAAGGATGAGAAGTATGGGACTCATGTTCACGGGCAGCTATGATGAGCTTGCCACCCGACTATCCCTTTTGGACGGTGAATGGGACGACACTCAGAAAGACCGGAAGATATTCCGCTTGGATGACGGCATTATGAACTGGTACGAGCCATCGGGCAGTATCTCGTTCCAGGGGAAATCAAAAGGTAAATCTCTACTAGAGGAGAAAGTTCCGGAGCTGCTTGATACCGAAGATAACGCCAATAAAATACAAAAGCGGATTACCGAACTGGTCGACGCTGTCTGTGCTGGTATGTTCGAACGTGAAGAGATCATTGCCGTGTCTCTCCTGGGGGCTCTTTGCGGGCAGAATACCTTTCTCTACGGCCCGCCCGGGACTGCAAAGAGCCTGATTTCACGTCGTATCGCCTGCGCGTTTGCCAGTCCAACCTATTTTGAGTATTTGATGAACCGCTTCAGCACACCCGAAGAGCTGTTCGGCCCTGTTTCCATTAAAGCCCTCAAAGAGGATCGATACACGCGAAAGACAGACAGCTACCTGCCAAAAGCTGAGTTTGCCTTCCTGGATGAAATCTGGAAGTCCAGCCCCGCCATCCTCAATACCTTGCTGACGCTTATTAACGAGCGCGTCTTCCGCAATGGGGAAATTATTGAGAAGGCCCCGCTCAAGGCGTTGATTGCAGCATCCAACGAAACACCCGAGTCTAATCAGGGGCTAGAGGCACTATACGACCGGTTTATTGTTCGCGTAATGGTAGGTCCGATTAGCCAAAACAAAAATTTCAATCAATTACTGACCAGCAAGCCAACGGAAGCTGCTATCTCTATCCCGGACAATCTGCTGGTCAAACCTGACGAGTGGGTTGGATGGGGGGAGCAACTCCACGACGTTAGTCTCTCGACCGAAACGCTGACCATTATCCACCTGATTCGCGACGCTCTGGATGAACAGTCGGAGAAACTAGACGTTTACGTTTCCGACCGAAGGTGGCAACGGGCGGCAATACTGATGAGGGCCTCGGCTTTCTTCAACGGCCGGGAAGAAACAAACCATAGTGATGCCGTGTTGTTAAAACACTGCCTTTGGTCCCATGATGATAACCGCGAACCGGTGGTGAATATTGTTGCCTCGGCTATAAAAGATGCGGGCTTTGACAGTGGTGTCAGTCTGCATGAGATCGATAGGCAGAAGGACGAGTTGGATAAGGAAATTAACAAAGAGCTTTTCTACACCGCTGATGTTTATGAGACAAAACGTCTAAACGGTCATGAGTATTTTTACTTGGAAACCGATTTCTCCGGGCGTCGTTCTTACCGGGATGAACCGCGAGAAATTTACATACCATATAAGAAGCTGAAAGCTCATAAGAAGTTTCACCCAGTAGATGTCAGTGGTAATACACTTGATGTTGTTTGGTGTCGGTTTGATGGCCAAGGAACTTGTGAGATCTCATTGGATAAAGACTCTCATTATGGTTATGAGACGATCGAATTCCAACCAAAGGTTCTTCTCCACAAGGGGGAAAAGAAAGAGGATATTAATAGACGACTCGTCGACTCCCTTGCCGAATCAGTGAAAAAGCTGCGCGAGAGTTTGTCCGACACGCTGGATCTGGTTCAGTCCAAATATAAGGGTTACAAGCAGGCCCTGCTCTCTCCCTTTATTTCTGAGGAAGACGTCCAATTGGCAATTACTGGAGTTGCCGAGCAGATCGATCGCTTAAGACTCCGCATCAAAGATTGCGAACGGTTGGAAGAGCTATGCCGTTAAACAGGCTTGAACGGGCGGCCATTGCGGCAAACAGTGACATCTTCAGCAGTTTTTCCGCTTTGTTCCAAAAGTCGAGCGCGGTAAAAACCTATGTCACTGACCAGCTCAGGGACTGGCAGACAAATACCGCCGCCATGATTGAAACAGAGTTTCCATTCAGTTCTCACGCCCAGAAACTATCAGACTGGGCACCGCTGCTCGGGTCGCATGAAATATCTCGAGCAAGTCTGGGGCGGGCGGTCGATGATTTCACTTCATTCTGCTCTTACGCCAAGCACCCTGCGAATCAGTCATTCTGGAAACGCCTAGTCGGCTTTGGAGAAACCAACGGAGATCAGTCTACGCAAACAAAGGATGACCTGTCGGTCAGTGGGCGTCTGTTGCTGTCTGAATGGCAGAAGATCATGGATCAGGCACGCAGCGAGTGGGAACTCAAGACCATTGAGATGCTCAGGAACAAACTGATGGAGCATCTCAAGACAGTCCTGGGCCGGCTGGAACTGCTAAGGAGTCAGGTAGAGGCACTCGGGCTTGATCCCGGCCTTCTGCTGGATCTTTCCAAGGGTAATCTGTCGGCTCAGGAAATTGAACATTTCCAGCGCTGGGCCACGTATCTTGAGAAGGACGAGGGTGCTCAAGCGCTCTGCGAATTACTTGGGAAAGTTCGGCAAATAGAGCTTTCGGAGAGAATCGAACGAGTTCGAGTAAATCAGACACGGCAGGTCCACCTGCCAGATATTAATTCCCGAGAAGAGATCATTGGCATTCGATTGGGACGGGACCTGGAACATGTGCTCCCCAGTGAGAAAGCCCTGTTAGCGGACGAAGAAACCGAAGTTCTTTTTGATTTAAAATTCGTTGAGTCACGCCTGATGTGCTTCGATATGCAGGGCATTCAAACGGTACAGGAAACCATCGAAATCGAGCAAGACAGTCCGATAGAGGAAGAAGAGAAGCAAGGCCCGATGGTAATCTGCGTGGATACCAGCGGTTCCATGAGGGGTATGCCGGAGAACATCGCGAAAGCAGTCGCTTTGTTCATGTCTGCCAAAGCTCGCGAGCAGAAACGCCCTTGTTACCTGATCAATTTCTCAACGGGTATTCAAACGCTAGAACTGTCAGACGACATGGGTATGGCCTCGCTCATCGACTTCCTGAAAATGTCCTTTCACGGAGGCACAGATGTCGCCCCTGCCCTGCAACATGCACTGGAAGTCATGAAACGGGACGAGTATCAAAAAGCAGACCTGCTTATCATCTCTGATTTCATTATGTTCGGCCTACCAGAGGGCATGCTTGGGGCTATCGACACACAAAGAACACAAGGAAATCGCTTTTATTCCCTCGTCGTTGGCTCGTCCTTTATGAGCAATAGACTGGAGACCCTGTTCGACCATGAATGGATTTATGACCCGGCGGCTAGCCGCATTCAGGAGTTAGTCGGCTTTCAGGAACGAATGCTGCGCGAAAGACCGCCCTCTTTAGGGGAAGATCCATGACATCTCGATTCTACGGACTGGAAGCTAGTCACTCTCTAAAAGTAAAGACGCCAAGGCACCCTACTTGAGCCGCCTTACGTGACTTCTAAGAGCACCCTGCTAAGAAATGCGTCCGTTGACTCCACAAGATCCTTAATGAAACGAATGTGTTTCCGTAAATCTTCCCTCGTGACCGCATGCGAATTTGCTTGCCCAGCGACTGGCCGCCAAGATCGATGTGCGATATCACCGCGTTTTTTCGCAATCTTGTTGAGTTTACTTTTAGCACGCGTAGCGTCGTAGTTATTCCAGACCCAACCCTCCGTGATGTCGATATCTAGGTACTTCTTAAAAATTGCCTTAACTCGGTCCGTGCTTGGGGTATGGAAAAACTTAAGGTCGTTCTCGAGAGAAGATTTGTAAAATTTTACGAGAGCACTTTGCTCTGATCCAATACCAGATACCGTATTAGTCGCTTCCACAATTCTGTCTTCTACATAGGTTTCGAGCGCGGCAAGTGCCATAACCAAGCTTGCTCGTTTTAAAACCTCAGCTTCAGGCGGTGGTGTTTTCGTGTTAAGGGCGTCAAATAGATCAAAAAGGTCAACCGCGTCCTGAATTACATGTTGAAATGTCTCAAATGCTGAGGATGTCATCTCAAACCTCTGTTGCCAGTGGCAATTGGAGCCGAAGTCGCAATGGAAAATGTGTCGCCTGGCGTGCTCTGGTCATGCGAGCTTACCACTTTGTGACTGAGCACCGACTCGGAATTTTAGGTTTGAAGATAGCATTAAAACAAACTCTCCCTATCTAGGCTCACTCGCGTATAGAGGCCATCACGTCACCAATTTTTTTCTTGAGGCGTAAAGTGCGACCTTTGCCCGTGCTGGTCTGGTCCCTGTAGGACGCCTCTATTTCAGACCGATGCTGGTTCTCGAGATCACGCTGTTTGAGTCCCAATCCGCGAGTTAGAATATAAAAAACTAGACGCTCTGCCTTATACAAAGCGGCAGCCTCATCTTTGGACAACGCGGTAAACCGTGTTTCTTCAGTCCTCTCAGCAATCGCATCTATCAACTCCAGCCCAGCCAAACGGATTCCCTCCGCAATTTCTTCCGGCGAGCGAATGTCCTTTTCTGGGCTCACACTTTCTGCTCGCTCAGCCTTAGGTCTGGTCAGCACACGTCGCCTTGCACCTACAATAATCCCGGAAAACTCGCCAGTCTTTGCCAAGCTGTTGTACCTTGGGTGGTCAACGTAGTCATTCGCAAGTTTTGTTCCTACGATTACTGGCTGACCCCCAACAAATCCTTCTTCAAGTTTTTTTTCATAGGCATCTCCAATGAGTCTTTTCTGCTCGTCTGCCCAATCTCTTATTTGCCACCATCTTTCGTGATCCATCATTGCAACCGCTTGTCCTTCAGGCCTTTCATCAATATGCCATCGGAAAACCTCTTCAGTAGTATTTGTAAATATTTTCCTGTCTCCGCCTCTTGCCCCTTTTATATTGCCCGAATGTCTGGCTACGGTTTTTAAAACAATAAATTCGTCCGCACTTGCGTTAAGCTTTGAATACAAAACAAACCTCCAATTTCAAAAATTTAAATAATATTTTAATTATTACTAATAAAATTATTGCAAAAAATCATTACGTTGTACTATTATATAAGGACAATTTAAACGAACGCAACCTTATAATCCAAAAAGGAACACGATGAACAAAAAAATAGAAATTGTATTCGACAAAACAAAAGAGATAGCTCCGTTATTTATGCACTATGAAAACGACTGCTTTCCACAGCCAGCCCATGTCTTATTAGATCTTGAGACAGGTAAAGTAGACGCACGTTATAAAAGTGAAATAAATACTTACTCAATGCATGAGTTTCACGGATTAAGTGAAAGCTTTCTAATCCGTAACGACTTGACGGGAGAACAAATACTTACAGTTCTTGAGGATATACTGCCAGAGCTACAAATCATCATGGATAATTCCGAAATCTATTGGGATGGCAATAATATGAGAGGCCGCGTGACAAAGGTCGCTGATGAAGTCGCTGATCGTTTATACGATGGAACATATTTGGGCGAAGAAATGGAATCGGTTGTGATTACCGATCTCGCCAGTTGGCTTTCAGCGGGTGGTCCTGAATTATGGATGCCAGAGGAGAATTCTGATGTTCAAGAATTCATTAACGACTATGATCTCGATGGATATCTTTCTGTGGATGATCTTAAAGATACTCTGATTGAAATGTGGCTGAACGCACTGGAAAATGGAGAACGATTGTCTGCAAACATAGCACGCTATATATTAAATAATAGTTGTTGTATCGAGCCTAATAAAAACGCCCTTAATCTTTGTGCGGAAGGCGACTATGAAGCCTTAGATGAATACATATAAAATATGCCAAGCGGCTATAACGGAAATGAAAATAGTGCCAGGTCGGCCCGCAAGGATGCGAAAACCCTCCGCCGACCGAAAGCGATATTTTATTTCAAACATCGTTTCGAGCCATTATATTCCCATTCCGCAATCCACAGAGGATTTAAGCCTTCGGATAGATTTCTGGTGGGCGGAATGTAAAGCAAGATCAATATAAAGATTCTCCAACGTCAGCAACTCATCAATGCCAGACTTACCCGTCACGGTTGCGGCAGGAAGAGTCAGCGGAGCGCTTGCAGTGAGTGCAACGCCTTTATGTACGTGGCTATTTTCAGACTCATATACAGTCTGTGCGCTACCTTTAGGCAGTTTGGCCGACACCGCAGCTGTCTCACGGCTGATCTCCGAAAAATCCCTCTTAGTTAGCGTTTTATCCGCACATAGCTTCGCATTGGGGAAGTCTCTGTCGTGATCGTATGAGATCCCCTCAGAAGATCGCCCCGTAGGCATCATTTCCCTCTGCTCTGGGCAATACTTCTGTCCGGTCAACGCAGGAAACGTAAGACGGGTGCTTTTAATTTTTGAGCCCGATAAGTAACGCCCCTCAAGACCATAGGAAATGCCCACCGGATACCCGTCTGGATGCAGTTTTATGATTGGATCGACGCCATTTTCCCTACAGTTCTCGAGGAAACTAGCAAACGTGCCTCCCCGACTCTGCTCCACGGCATGCGCCAATCTTGTACGAATGCGATTGATCCAAATACCGTCCCCATCCTCACTACACTCAATTTTCTGAAGTACTTTGAGAGTGCAGACATCCACGTCAACGCCCCAGGTGTCTGCCGGACTGGGAGTAACAGAGAGACCGTACTGGCACTCCAAGAGTCTCATAGCAGCCATACCCTTCGCATGATCATTGCTATCGGTGACTAGCCGATACCCAAGTTCAGGATCAACTCTGCATACGAGGATGTGTATGTGCTGGTTATCAGTGTCATTATGCAATGCTGCCGTCCACTTGGTGCATTCGCCATAGCCAAGTGTCTGAAGATAATACCGAACAACCTCTTCCCACTGCTTGAGTGACAGAACTTCGTTAGATGGCAATGAAATTATATAGTGGGCAAATCGAATATCCGATCGTTGGTTCTTTTCAGCCATAGCATCTAGCTCAGCCTCAAGAAAATCCGTATTGATATCGACTGTTACACCATCGGTATCACGGATAATTGGATCTTGCGCGAAGCACTGAGAAGCTACGTGATAGACTTCCGATACCTTATGCTCGTGACCATCTCCCCGATAAATATAGTTCAGCGTCTTCCCGGATGCATTACGGTGCGAGAGTTTTCGATGTATCATATTTCACCCCTTTGTTTCGCACATACATATTACTTACAAAAGCCAACAGCATGTCGCTTGCCGCTTCGAAGATATCCCTATGTTCCTTGGAAGTGTTGCTTATCCCGTATATAAGCACTTGCTGGACTGCCCACAGAAGTTTATCCAACTTTTCTCTGTCGATAGGATCGTTTGGTGCTTGGCTCATTAAATACCAACGTACAAAGGAGGCTTTATCGCCACTCCACCCCTCCGACTTCATAACATTTCTTAGCCGTGATCGCTCCCACTTGTTGAGTCTTAATGTGAGCACAGGCACTTTTTTATCGTCCTCAGACTTTCTGGGCCGCCCCCCTTTTCTGTAAAACCTTTTACTGCTGCCCATAATTAACCTCCAATTATTTTTGTTATTGCGCAGAACCCTCCGGGTTTGAGCACCAGCGTTTTGCGACACCTAAAACCGTAAGGTTTTGGGTTTCTCAAAACATAGCTGGCCACTCCCTCCATTATATTTACAATACAGTCGTGTAAAATAAATATTGAAGTTTAGGATCTACAAATTCAATTATAAAACAAAACATACAATCTCGACTTAACCTGTGATATTTGTTTTAATCATATGAAGAATCTATTTTAAAGACTTGGAAAAGTCCGTTGAAAATTCCAGTGGGTAGCAAGTGGCATGCCCAGGCTTATAGATGTACCATCTCGGGCTTCGTGCTTATAACTGCGACGCGTTCCGGTTTGATCGGCAATCTCTCATTCAACTGAAGACGACGAAATGCTTCACTTACTAGACAAAATCAGTCTCGCGTTTGGGCATACAACGCGAGTTGTGACCCTGTTTGGTTTCTACCTCGTGACGGGATTAATTGCCGCAGCGACCCTTTTTGCTTTGGTCGCAGCGCCCTTTGAGTACAGCGTCAGCCAAGATGATCTGGCTATGGCTGATGTGGTATCGCTAGCCCTGATTGCCTTGGTTGTGTGGCGTTTCCTCAAAAGAGGAAGGCAAAGCGGGCGTTCTTGGTGGTCACTCATACAACGAATGGCCTTCACTCTCACATTCGCAACGCTACTCTGCCTTGGCGCTCTCGCCGCACTCTTTGGCCTCAGCGCCTATTTTTCAGAGTCGGGGCATGCCGGCAGCAATCTTGTTCTATCCGGCGGCTATGACGACTTGTTGACCTACAGCCTTACCGGCTTTTTTATTGCAGTCATTTACGGAGCAACACCATTGCCATCATTGTTCGCTGGAAGAAACAGACCAACAGCCTCCGATGAAGCAGAGACTCATCGCCCTGACACGGAGTCAAACTATTCCTCTGAACCGCCAACTCTTAAACCAGCCACAGAGACCGACAAGGGGTCGACATGAAGGCCTCATGCCTGTTTTTATTAATCACACTGTTTTTGGCGTCAAACAGCGCCTTCTCGAAAGAAGCCCCTTTTCAACTGAAAGACTCAGCTTTCCTTATACAGTCATGCGGTGAGGCGATAGAGATCTTTGCTTCACAGGAGAAAACAGGGTATCTCGCGGCTTACCGCACGTCTCTGTCTGAGGCGATGCGGGCGGGCTATTGCATTGGCGTCATCGAACACTTTACAGAGGTGTATGTTGAATACTGCGGTCGCAGCTCCGGGTGGTTTGAGCATGCAAAAAGTATTGCGTCTCTCGAGTTAACGCAACAGGAGCTGGCACAAACGGATGCGCATCGGCTCCTTGAGGAATACGTTTGTGTGCAATAAGGGACTGACAATTCCAGAGGCGATACGTAAGCTTTTCGACGTGAATGTTGCCCAGGAAAGCCCGCTGCTCAAGAACAAAGCCAACTCGCTTGTCCGGAACGGCCTGATCGAGGTCGAGAAGGAGGCAAGGGTCCAGCGAAGCGAAGTAACGCTGTGCCCGGGTCAGGAAATCTCTCTGCACAACGCCCTGTTGCTGAATGCTCTTTTCCCGGATCCCAAAGACGTGAAAAGGATATTTTTGGACACTCAGTTCAGGTTGCAATGCGCAGAGCTGGCCATAGATGTCCTGAAGAATCGAAATTCTCTGCTTGGACAGGCCTATCAATCCCGTGCTACTGAAGACCTTGCCAATTGCCTCATGGACCCACAACGGGATCTCAGAGCCGAATACCTTCCCAACCCATTCAGCACACTCCCTCAAGTCATACTCGGCGAGCAAACTAATCTTTTACACGTGCTGCTGGCACAAGCTGCCTCACTGGATCCGGCTGACTCGTTTCTGCTGGCCTACCTTAAAGGAGACTGGAAGGCCGCAGAACGACTGTCATCGCAGGTCTCCACCGGAAGCCCTGAATTGTTGATGCTCAAAAGCGAGGTAGACCGAAAGCTCGCAGAAGCTCATGAATTCAACAATCTTCTGAATTTCTTCCGAAAAGAATAAATTTTTCCTCGTAGGGGTTGGTAGTGCATTGCACTCGATGATCGTGGTTACCGGACGACAAAGTCCGCAAACCTGACCAACCGAAATAAGGAAAAATTATGAAGGTCAAATTTGTTGGTGCAATCGATGGCGTAACTGGGTCTTGTGCGTGGCTTAAGCATGAGGCAACCGGGACCCAGCTACTTGTGGACTGTGGCATGCATCAGGGCCCACATGAAATCGCATTCAAAAACCACGAAAAGTTTCCGTTCATTCCGGCGGAAATTAAATATCTGCTCCTCACACATGCTCACATTGACCACTGCGGTCTTATTCCACGGTTAGTTAAAGAAGGCTTCAAGGGCTACGTCTACTGCACCGCCGCCACCCGCGACATCGGTAAGCTCCTTTTGCAAGACTCTGCCGGGCAGGATCAGACCGACTACCAGCAGAGGCACGTTAATCAGATCCAGTGGCACGCTGTCGATGACGGTGATTTCAGCTGGAGGAATACACTACGGCTCGAAGATGGACTCAGCGTCAGTTACATGCGGAGCAGTCACGTCCTTGGAGCGGCGATGCTCTCTGTCCGCTGGAAAGTCGACTCAGATGATGAGTCGCAAACGAAACTGCGCAGTATCTGTTTTAGCGGCGACATCGGCTGCCAAGACAAAGAAAACTGTTACTTGCCTCTCCTCAAGGATGGATTTGAGCCCTACGCCAATGCAGATTACCTTGTTGTTGAGTCGACCTACGGGGGTACCGTTCGCCCTACCGAATACAAAATGCCTTACAAGCGCCTTGTGCGCCTTTCCGAGACGATAGAGCGAACAGTTTTCACCAAGGGCGGCAAAGTATTGGTACCAGCATTCTCTTTCCACCGTACACAGGAAATCATTACTGATCTGATTTGGCTTGCCGAGGATGACGCTTCGGATGATCAGCCGATGTTTACCGGGGCGCGCCCTCTCCGGGTTGCGGTGCACAGCTCACTGGCTACCAAAATCTGTGCGGTTTATGGGCGACACCTGAATTCTCGGGTATGCAACGGGAAATATCAGTATCTCAATAATGAGCTACCTGGGCGCATTGGAATGACTGGCGATGACCTGTCCCAGATATTCACTGAACTTGGCAAGGGAAACCCTGTCAGGCTCGGTAGTCTGGAGCTAACACCCATTAACGGTGGAGCACACCAAACCAGGCCGGAGATTGACCGTGCCGATGTGATAGTCGCCAGCTCCGGAATGTGTGATCACGGGCCTGCGAAGCATTACCTAAAGCGCTTAGGTAAGGATCCCCGTAACACCTTGCTGACGACTGGCTTTATGTCAGCCGGATCCGCCGGGAAACAGTTCCTGCTGAATGCTTCTAATCCTGATTACACGGAGCCAAAAGCTGAGGTGGTTGAGATGTCTCATTATTATTCAGCACATGGAGATCAGGAAAAACTACTCAATCATATATTCAATCTTGCCGGCTATACGGATGATTTAAGAGACGCCGTTGTTTTTATTAACCACGGCGAATCAAATGTAAAAAGAATCCTCAGAGATATGATTAAGAGACGGGCATCGGATAAAAACAAATCCGACAGATTTGTGGTCGATGTTCTGACTGCTGACAGACGCTGGTTTAATCTTGATACTAACTGTCCTGAAGATGAGTTGAGTCCGGCAGAGGATTTGCGTCGGCTTATGCAGCAAAATGGACTTAGTGCAGAGGATGTCCAGAGACTGATCTGAGGAGACAATGAGCCTAATGATCAATAATAATTAGGCGTCGCCTGTTAAGCGGTGGGCGTTCCCAAAATGGCGCTCACCGACTAGCCTACAGTCTATGGCGGTGCAGTGGTGCCGCAAACCAATTCTCATAAGGTAGAGATGAGTCTGAATGGCGTACTATACCCAATGTTGGAGTACTTTGAGTATAGTCCATTAGCCTCCCATCAATCTGGCTATTTATCAGCCAGAATAACAGAACTGAGTTAGCAGTAGTCCAGGGTCAAATTCTATAAGTTCATTCTTTATTAATATATAACATCTAAATTTAAATTTTGACCCTTAGTATTAAATTTGGATTTTTACAGACTTATTTAAGTCCGCTACGCGAATAACCACCGACATGATATCTGGAACACAACCCTGGATAATTAGAGGAGCACAGCGACGAAGACCCTTTTGTTCAGCAAAATACATTCCGAAGCATCAGGCCCCGCATAGTTTGACGATTCTGCTGCTTAGTTCGACATTCGCAGTTGGAATACACCGTATGCAACCTCTGGCGTAATTAAAATCAGACGCTTATGCTTTATGGAAGACGTCTAATCCCAGGAGTGGAAATATGGAGTGGTCAAGCACTTTGAGACAACCCAGTTAAGCTGCTTTCCTCAGTTCGACACCCGCAGCAGAATGCATATATCGAACGCTACAATCGTACTGTTCGCTATGACTGGCTGGCGCAATACCTGTTCCATTCCATTGCCGAGGTTCAGGAATATGCAACGCAGTGGCTATGGACCTACAATAACGAACGACCCAACATGGCCCTCGGGGGCATTACCCCACAACAGAAATTGGCCGCTGTGGCCTGAACTCTACTTTTGAGACCCTCCGAAACGGGGGGATTACCGGAGCCCACCTGGCAGCGTCCAACCTAAAGGAGAGCAGCTCATATGGTCCAAGACTGATACTATTATGGTGAATCCTCGAGGGGTAAACACAGCTTTACCCCGCCACTATAAGCCGCCTAATGCAGCCGCGAGTCATTCTAATTCCTATTGATCCCCAGTTTTACAGAAAAGCCATACACGAGAATTGCTCCATAATCTTGTACTGTTGAACTTGGCCAAGCGTAACCATCCGGAAGAGAGCTAGACTCAAGCTCATGTACAGTCAACACAAGTTTCAGCTTATCTCCCGGCCTTATCGCTGGAGCAAACGAGGCCAAAAGGTTTAGATCAAAAAAAATTTGAATTACAAATCGATCTGGAGAGCCCTCAAAGCTACCTATGGGCTTCATCTCTTCGTCGTATCGGATGAAACCGAGTATGTCGCCATTTTTGTCTGACTGAGGTCTTGTAAACGCATCACGCCCTCGCAACGTCACTAACCCAGGCAAACCAACCAAATTTAATTTGTCAGCGATCCTGATAGAGAATGGGTCGGTAATATGCCCTCGACCAGATACCTCCACCGCTCTTTCGTAAGTTTTATCAAAGTCCAGCACTTGCCTCTCATTCCTTAGTTCAATCTGATCAACCCGGAAATCAACCTCAATCGTAGCTTCCATTTATTACCATCCAAATTCAGTCGTCGGTTGGAGCTTCAAGCGCTTTTGATGCCACGAGAAAAACAGAAACCAATTTACCGCCGTTTAACCCTGCGTCAGGCATTATTAATAGCCTGTCAGCTTCCCCCAAGAACAGTAAGTGGACCCCATCTTCAAGACAAAAACCGTTTTAATTTAAGCTGTATATTCTGCTTCGCATGCAACTGGACGGCGCTGCCCCGATAATACCTCAGCTTGCTTGCCGTACTTATCGACGATTTTGGCTCCCCCACCTTGCCCGCTCATGTAGACCTGGTCGGGTGTGCGATTGCCCGGTGCTTGGTGGGGTCGCTCATCATTATAGAATGCAAAGTAATCTGTCAGCCCTAGCGAGAGTCCGCCCATGCCCACAGAAGCATACAGACAACTGCCGGAACACGAAGCATCTAACGTATCAACGGTTGCTCTGCGTGCCTTTTTCAACATCACCGAAGCCTGGGGACTAACAGAATCTGAAGAATAGGCTTTACTGGGTGATCCTCCAGAAACTCGATATGACGCCTGGCGCGCTGGCAATAGGCCTAACTGTGTCTGAAGAGGCACTGATACGCATATCCTATGTCATGGGAATCTACAAAAACTTGAGACTGCTATTCCCGACGGAATCACAAGCTAACGCATGGGTCAGAAAACCCAACCGCGACTTTGACGGCGAGCCAGCGCTGAACCGAATGTGCGAGGACCTGGCGGCGGTGCGCCATTACCTCGACTCCTCCGTTGATTACTAATCTACCTTCAATCAAGGCCCATCCTAATAGGAATATTATTGCTGCTGGCCTGTTAAATTCGCCCTGACCTCATTTTAGCTTGCCCTACTGGGGCAACCAACTTGCTCCATCCGTACTCAGTCAAAAACCTTGGCAATGGCCTGTCGCCGATGATCCTGCGTCAGGTGCGCGTAGATCAACGTCATCTGTATCGTTTCATGCCCCATTAACTCCCGGATTGTGTTGAGGTCTACGCCAGCAAGCGCCAGCTTTGATGCAAACGTGTGTCGAAAATCATACGGTCTGAAGTCGTCTAACTTGCATGCAGCAATGATGCGAGTGATCGCCCTGGGCATACGATCCATGGGCAGCCCCTTTGCGCCAGGGAATACAAGTCCTGACCGGCTAGATCCCGGACTCGACTTCCAGCGCTTTGCAGCCCGCACCGCCTCAGAGGATAGAGGGATATGTCTGGTGCGCGAGTTTTTCGATAACACTCCCCTCACTGTCAGATTTTTATGGACGAAGTCGATGTCCCTCCACTCAAGCGTCAGCAATTCCTCAGGCCGACAACCCGTATTGACCGCCAACAGAATGAGCGGCGTGATGTGATCATAATACTGATGCTCATCGACCGCCGGCTTAAGTGGTATTTTCCGATCTCGCAAAAACCTGTTGTGGTTGATGCGTCCCTGGCGTTTTGATGCCTCACGGTCCTCTAGGTATTGCCTTAAACAACTTTCTTCAACGGCTGATAGGAACCGCACTCTTTCTCTCAAATCTACTTTTAGCTGCTTAAAATTGCGCAGAGGCGATTCCGGAATTATCTCTACTCTCAAAGCATGACTGAATACAGCCATCAAACATGCGATGTCTCGGTTTACGGTTTTTGGGCTCATCCCCTTCAGTAAACGCTCCTGACGCCAGTCCAGCACCTTAGCTTCAGTGATTTGTGACATTGGCAGTTGGTACCATTGACCAAAATGCAGCTCTAGTCGAGCTAGATCTTCGTCCGCTCGCCGACGTTCTGCGTTTCGCCATTTGGTGTATATCTGCTCAACAAATACTCCGAGGATTTGCTGCTGCTGAACTACTATCTGTTTACGTCGCTCCCGCTTTACTCCATTAAGATTGTCACCAGCGGCCACATCTGCTGCTCGCTTACGGGCCTCCCTGCGAGCATTCACGAGTGTCACTGCATCCGCAGAACCGATCCGGTACTTGCTTCGCTTACCGTCGCCGTCGTAGTAATCCAAGTAGTAGGTCTTGTGACCTCTAGAACCCACTCGCACTAACAATCCAGGCACAACATCGTCTCGAACATCGTAGCGGCTACCCCTTGCCTTCAGCAGATCTACCCGCCTTTCCGTTAATCTCGCCTTCATTAGAGGCCTCCTCTTACGAAAATCAGGGGTTCAAACCTGCTCAGAAACTCATCCTTTGAGAGCCCACTAGTAACGCGTAAACCTATTGACCTCCAAGTATTTTTCGACGGTGCCCAGGATCCCAAATCGGGGGTCCATCCGGGGTCCAAATGAACACAAAAAAGCTGTCGTTTGCGATCAAAGGAAATATTGAGACCAAATACTAGATCGCGCAGGAATATAGAATTCCGATCAGTTTTGGCAAAAAGCTGCCCAATTTCGCCGAATTTTATTGAATCCAATCTCATCCGCTACTCCTTTGTTTCCAAAGGAGGATTAGCCGACACGACGTCGGCGACAAGGCCCTCACCGAGCTGGATCTGGTGGTGTGCTCTTGACAGGTTATTCGTGGGTACCTAGCATACGCCCCGCTTCCTCTCGTGAAGCAATGGCAAGGTAGCTCAGTTGGTTAGAGCACGGCACTCATAATGCCGGGGTCGGCGGTTCAACTCCGCCCCTTGCTACCAGACTTGACAAAAAAGGTCGCAACTTCGGTTGCGGCTTTTTTTATGGCTGATTACCCCATCGACACTTCCTGACAGCCTGGTGGATTTTGGCAACAAAACCATAGTTCTGGTTGCTCCTCGACAGATAAAACGCTGGGTTGCCGTCCTACGCAGAACCTGTGGCATAATCTATGATGAAAAACACAGTAAGCCAGCCGATCGCAAGGAACGTTAAAATGAAAAGAGAAACCATTGCTCTTCACGCAGGCTTTAAGGGCGATCCGACCACCAAGGCCGCCACTACACCGATCTACCAGACCACGTCCTATACCTTTGACGATACCCAGCATGGTGCCGACCTTTTTGACCTGAAAGTTCAGGGCAACATCTACACCCGCATCATGAATCCCACCAACAGTGTGCTTGAAGAGCGAATGGCCCAGCTGGAAGGCGGCGTCGGTGCATTGGCAGTTGCTTCTGGTATGGCGGCAATCACCTATGCCATTCAGACTATCTGCAAAGTCGGCAACAATATTATCAGCACCAGCCAGTTATACGGCGGCACCTACAATCTGTTCGCACATTCACTGCCCAATCAGGGTATTACCTGCAAAATGGTGCGTCACGACGACTTTGATGCGATCGAGGACGCGATTGACGAAAACACCCGAGCACTGTTCTGCGAATCCATCGGTAACCCGGCGGGCAATGTTGTGGACATCCAGCGCTGGGCGGAGATTGCTCACAAGCATGGTTTGCCGCTGATGGTCGATAACACGGTCGGCACACCCTTCCTGTGCCGACCCATTGAGCATGGAGCTGACATTGTCATTCACTCATTGACCAAATACATCGGTGGTCATGGCACCACCGTTGCCGGCGTGGTTGTCGATTCCGGGCAGTTTGACTGGAAAGCCAATGCGGCGAAGTTCCCGATGCTGAATGAACCCGACCCCTCCTACCACGGTGTGGTCTATACCGAAGCTCTGGGGCCAGCTGCGTTCATCGGCCGCTGCCGCGTAGTGCCGCTGCGCAGTACCGGCGCCGCGTTGTCTCCCTTTAATTCGTTTTTGATCATGCAGGGTCTGGAAACACTGGCGCTGCGGATGGAACGTCACTGTGAGAACGCAGAAAAAGTGGCCACCTTCCTGCAGGAACACCCATCGGTGGAATGGGTCAATTACGCCGCCCTGCCCGGCAGCCCCTTCAAGGCAACGTGCGACAAGATCTGCGGCGGCAAGGCCTCGGGCATTTTGAGCTTTGGCATCACCGGTGGTCTTGAAGCTGGCGCGAAATTCATTGATGCGTTGGACCTGATCTATCGGCTGGTCAACATTGGCGATGCAAAATCGCTGGCCTGCCACCCGGCGACCACGACTCACCGGCAGCTCAATCCTGAAGAGCTGGCCAGCGCGGGCGTCAGTGAAGATCTTGTGCGCCTGTCCATCGGCATTGAGCATGTGGACGATATCATTGCCGACATCACCCAGGCGCTGGACAAGGCCATAGCCTGATAAAAGCTTGCCGGGTGCGACTAATGTCGTGCCCGTCCTTCCCGGTGATTGTCCCTATCCGGCTTGTAACCTTAGAGGCACAGGATTACCCTTTTAATTATTCAAGAATCGATTGACCCGAACTTCAGCGCTATTTACCTGAGTTTCAGTGAGTTCAAGCCTTAGCTTCAGCGAACCTAAGAGAGTCCGACTGCCATGAGCGACAGTGCCAAGCCCCGCGTCACCAGCGGTTCGAAATTCCAAAACGAGCATGGCTTTTCCGCCATCAAGGACGGAATCAAGCGCTCAGGTTCGGGCATTATCGACACCAAGACCCAGCCCAAACCTTCCTGGCTGCGAGTGCGCATGCCTGGCGGTGAACGCTATGAAGCCGTTCGCAAGAACGTGAGCGAACACCGCCTGAGCACGGTATGCCAGGAATCCCACTGCCCCAACATCGGTGAATGCTGGACCAACGGCACCGCCACCATCATGGTGATGGGTTCCGTCTGTACCCGCGCCTGCCGCTTCTGCGCCGTGGACACCGGCAACCCCAATGGCTGGCTGGACCAGGAAGAGCCGGAAAATACCGCCAAATCCGTGGAACTGATGGGGCTGCGCTACATCGTGCTTACCTCTGTTGACCGGGACGACCTGGATGACGGTGGTGCCGCACATTACGCGGCATGCGTATCGGCCATCAAAGAACGCGCGCCGCATGTCGCTGTAGAGGCCCTGACTCCAGACTTTGATGCGGTGATGGAACATGTTGAGAAGGTCGTCGACTCTGGTCTGGACGTGTTTGCCCAGAACGTGGAAACCGTCAAACGCCTGACCACACGTGTTCGGGACCCACGCGCCGGCTATGAAAAAACCCTCAGCGTTCTCGCCCACGCCAAACAGCACCGCCCGAACGTGCTTACCAAAACCAGCCTGATGCTGGGGCTGGGCGAAACCGAGGAGGAAATATTGGAGACCATGGATGACCTGCGGGCCATTGGTGTCGATATTCTGACCCTGGGCCAGTACCTGCGCCCGACCCCGAACCACTTGCCGGTGGAGGAATACGTTACTCCGGAAGACTTTAATCGCTACCGCGAAATCGGACTCGGAAAAGGCTTCATGGAAGTACCCTCAGGCCCCTTGGTGCGCTCAAGCTATCGTGCCGACCGGGTGTTTGAGAAGAATAATCTGGGGCTGGCTGTACCGCAGATCCCCAGTTCCGCACCCCAAAGCCAGATCGCCGTCACCCAGGTCGAATAACCGCTTTTCCCGCTCTGCCCCGGTTCAGGACCGGGGGACACATTTGCGCCTTGAATTCCACCGAGAAAGACCGGACAATCGTCTGACTGCCAGCCTACGGCAGTATGGAGGTCCGGGAATGGTTACTTCGCAGTCCCCTTAAGTACAGATTCCCAGAACCAATCCTTTCGTTCAGGAACACGGGACACCAGCTATGGATGCTTATATGATCAAGAAAACTTTTATTGCACTGTCTGCCGCAGCAGCCCTCACACTTTCAGGCGTCGCGACAGCACAGGAATCCGGGTCCAACAACCTGATGATGGGCTTCAACCCTTTTGGCGGTAGTTTGCTCAATTCCAGTCAAATTTCGGCTTCAGCGCCCTCCTACATAGTTGGGATGCGGACCAGCGACCAACTGATGCCTTTTGGCTATGTTTCGATTGCTGACAGCGACAATAACCCAGATACCGTTTTCGGTATTGGCGGTGGCGCCCGCTTCTATCTCGATAACATTTCCCAGAACGTTCGCCCCTTTGCCGGCGCCTCAGCAGGCATTATCAATGCAGCAGACACCGGCTTCGGCATCGGTGGTTTCTTTGGTGCCGAGGCGATGGTCACCCAGGCTATCTCCATCAGTGGCCAGGTTGGCCTCGAAATTGCCGACCAGGGATGTGATGCCTGCGACACCAACTTCCAATTGGGTACCGCAAACGTGATGTTCAACCTGTACTTCTGATCCAGGTTGCGGCGGCAGTGCGCTTCACGCAAGGGCACTGCCGCCATAAAGACCGCCAGCGCCGGTGAGCAGGGCTGCTGCTGAGCCCAAGCCTGAAGCGGTTGATCGATTCCCTGGAGAAAGCATCAATCAGGGTCAGCGTCGACTAGCGGTTTATGGCACACTCTTCACTCTTTTTCACTGTGAAGGGTAACTCTCACGATGTCCTGGATTCGATCGTTTTATGACCGGCTGATCTTCCCCCATCCGGTCCTGGTGCTACTGCTGTTTGGTGGGTTGTTAGTGATCGCCAGCCTGCGGCTGGACCAGTTCCGCCTCGATGCCTCCGCCGAGTCCCTGGTTCTGGAAAACGACCGGTCACTGGAGCAGTACCGGGAGGTAAGCCGCCGATTTACCAGCTCTGATGACTTCCTGGTCGTCATCTACACGCCCCACGAAGAATTATTCAGCGAGGGCGGCCTGGGCCTGCTGGCATCGCTGCGAGACGATCTCGCGGCTCTGGACAACGTTAACTCCACCAACAGCATTCTCAATGTCCCCCTGCTCCACAGCCCGGATCTGACCCTGGATACCGTGGACTCGGAGATTAAAACGATCGACAGAGACGGCGTTGACCCCGACACCGCCCGAAAGGCGCTGCTTAGTAACCCGCTCTATCCCAACCTACTGATCAGTGAAGACGCAGGCACCACCGCCATACAAGTCAACCTGCCCACCCCTGAACGCTATTTTCAGTTGCTTCGTGAACGCAATAACCTGCGCGACAAGGTCGATAGTGGCGAAGCCACGGTGGCAGAACAGCAACAACTGGAAACCGTCAGCCAGGCCTTTATCGAATTCACCAAGGCCCAGGGAGAAGAGCGGGACCGCACCATTGGTCAGGTAAGGAGCATTCTGGACAGCTACCGGGATCGGGCGGAGATTT
>Ga0307960_1000072_pt1 | contig 54151 bp, 33 predicted proteins | sample OrgLakmetagen542_FD_201832 | JGI IMG/M metagenome (GOLD analysis project Ga0307960, IMG submission 201832) | Saline water microbial communities from Organic Lake, Antarctica - #542 | ecosystem: Environmental > Aquatic > Non-marine Saline and Alkaline > Saline | place: Antarctica: Organic Lake... | reverse complement strand
TTGTCGCATAAAAATTAAATTAATTTAATTTTTATGCGAGAACTCGCATCCCCCTGTATTGTCGCATAAAAATTAAATGTCTTTAATTTTTATGCGAGAACTCGCCCCCTGTCGCATTAAAATTAAATGTCTTTAATTTTTATGCGAGAACTCGCCCCCTGTCGCACCCCCCTGTATTGTCGCATTAAAATTAAATGTCTTTAATTTTTATGCGAGAACTAGCCCCCTGTCGCAAAGACATTTTATCTTCGATAAAATGTCTTTGCGAGAGCTCGCAGATTTTGAGTCCTCATCCTTCAGGATGAGGACTCACAAATCTGCGATCTGTCGCATTAAAATTAAATGTCTTTAATTTTAATGCGAGAACTCGCATCCCCCTGTATTGTCGCATAAAAATTAAATGTCTTTAATTTTTATGCGAGTTATCGCATCCCCCTGTATTGTCGCATTAAAATTAAATGTCTTTAATTTTAATGCGATAACTCGCATCCCCCTGTATTGTCGCATTAAAATTAAATGTCTTTAATTTTTATGCGACATGGGGGCTGGGAACCTGGAGCCCTCTTCCCCGGGCGAGGGGTGGGGTAACTCGGACAATTGTCTTTTTATGCGATAAGAAAAGATGCTTTGGTATTCATTAATAGAATTAGACTTTTTAATAAGTTTAATAGTCGTAATAGTGTATGGTTTATTTAGTTTAAGATGTAAAGCTATAAATTTAACAGATGTATTTTTTATAAGTCGTTTATTACCAATATTATTTGTAATGGGATTTTATGTAGAAAGTTGTAATACAATATTTTATCCTTCAATAGATTTATTAGTAGCAATATTAACAAGTGTTGTAATGGGAAGTTTTCGAAATTTTGAATCAATATTATTATTATTATTAGCTTTTATAGGTAATGTAATGATGTTACATAGTATTGATTTTATAAGTTTTTTTATATCCTTAGAAGTACAAAATTTCTGTTTCTTTGTTTTATGTGCTTTAATGTCATCCAAAATTTCAGCCAGTTTTAATGTTGAAGCTTCCATTAAATTTTTTGTTTTAAGTGCTTTTACTAGTGGTGTTTTATTATATTGGTTTAGTTTAATATATTTAATTACAGGTTGTACTACTTTTAGTTTAATTAATAATTTCTTATATGTTAATGATACTTCAGCCTATTTTACTTATTTTGTATTATGTGCTTTATTATTTAAATTAGGTGCTGCACCTTTACATTTATGGGTAAGTGCGCCATTTAATTGGCATTGTCGTTTAACACTTTAAAAAGGTGTAACTACGGTCTCTATTCGTTGTAAAGCACTTCTGGCATGCAACTGTGGTAACATAGTTGTGTGAAGCCCGGATGAAAGGGGGACACTGGTTTGCGGTCTATAAACCTTGGAAGTCCTCCGAGCTACTCATTTTCATACATGGATAGGTTAACGAACTTGATACTCTCCAAGGGGTCTCGAAAGACCTGTCGGTCTTGACCGCTAATGGCCGATACTTACTGTCGTGGTCGATGTTACCCGCTTCCACGCAAGAGACACAGTAAGCCGACCCAGTATACTGGGTATAAGGATAGCAAGGTCCTAAATATGAAAGTCCATACTAACGTATGGAGACGGCATTGTCAAGAACTTGGGATGGCCCTACCCTCGAAAGAGGGTAGGGGTACGGAGTTCTCGTAGTAGTTATTTTTATAATAGCGAAGGAGACCAGTCAAAAAAAACGAAATCGGTTTCTTTTTTTGGCGGAAAGCCCCGTGATGGGAAACTATCATGCGGGGTTTGGAGGGTGGTCGGAGTCACGGGTTTACCTAGGGCTTACTCCAACCCCTACCTCATATTTATAGTTCAGTTAAAAGAAATTTATTATTATATATTAGTACAATTCCTAAATTAAGTTTATTTGGATTTTGGGTTAATAATTTTCAAACTACTGTTTCTTACTCCAGTGTTTTATTATTCTCTTTATTTAGTTTAGTTTTAGGTTCCATTAGTGCTTATAATCAACCTGCTTTACGTATTTTATTTGCATATAGTACAATTAATGAAATGGGTTTAATGTTATTAGCTGTAGAATCATCCGGTTTTCATGCTTTATTTCAACATTTAGGTTTATATATTATTAGTCAATTCTTATTATGGAATTTACATGATAAAAACTTATTCTCTATTGTTGCCTTAACTTTAGCTGGTTTACCTCCTTTAGCCGGTTTTTTTGGTAAAGCTTTCATTTTTTGGCATGCCTCCTCAGTTGGTTTATTTACTACTTTAGTTGTTGCTTTAATTTGTACTGTAATTTCATTAGTTTATTATTTACGTATTATTCGTTTATTTTGGAATGCTTCCACTGCTATTAGTTTACGTTTCTTACATTACACTGGGAGTATTAATGTAAATCGTTCTATGGTTTTAAAACCTATCCGAAATATTTATAGTTTTGAAACTCGTGTTGCTTTAACTGCCACTTGTGTTATTTTATTAATTTTTGGTCCTATTTTCGTAATTAAGCCTTTTGTGTGCTTTGTTTAGTGCTATTCTCTCCCTCTCGCATTATTATTCAATCTAAGTCGCATCCCCCTCTCGCATTATTATTCAATCTAAGTCGCATCCCCCTCTCGCATTATTATTCAATCTAAGTCGCATCCCCCTGTATTGTCGCATTAAAATTAAATGTCTTTAATTTTTAAGCGAGAACTCGCACCCCCCTGTCTTGTCGCATAAAAATTAAAGACATTTAATTTTTATGCGAGAACTCGCATCCCCCTGTATTGTCGCATTTTAATTAAATGTCTTTAATTTTTATGCGAGAACTCGCATCCCCCTGTATTGTCGCATAAAAATTAAAGACATTTAATTTTTATGCGAGAACTAGCCCCCTGTCGCATTTTAATTAAATGTCTTTAATTTTTATGCGTGAACTAGCCCCCTGTCGCATAAAAATTAAATTAATTTAATTTTTATGCGAGAACTCGCATCCCCCTGTATTGTAGCATAAAAATTAAATGTCTTTAATTTTTATGCGAGAACTCGCCCCCTGTCGCAATAAAATTAAATTAATTTAATTTTAATGCGAGTTCTCGCACCCCCCTGTATTGTCGCATAATAATTAAATGTCTTTAATTTTTATGCGAGAACTAGCCCCCTGTCGCATTAAAATTAAATTAATTTTTATGCGAGAACTCGCATCCCCCTGTATTGTCGCATAAAAATTAAATGTCTTTAATTTTTATGCGAGAACTAGCCCCCTGTCGCATTTAAATTAAAGACATTTAATTTTAATGCGAGTTCTCGCATCCCCCTGTATTGTCGCATAAAAATTAAATTAATTTAATTTTTATGCGAGAACTCGCATCCCCCTGTATTGTCGCATAATAATTAAATGTCTTTAATTTTTATGCGAGAACTAGCCCCCTGTCGCATTAAAATTAAAGACATTTAATTTTTATGCGAGAACTAGCCCCCTGTCGCATTAAAATTAAAGACATTTAATTTTAATGCGATAACTCGCATCCCCCTGTATTGTCGCATAAAAATTAAATGTCTTTAATTTTTATGCGAGAACTCGCCCCCTGTCGCATTAAAATTAAAGACATTTAATTTTAATGCGAGAACTAGCCCCCTGTCGCATTTAAATTAAATGTCTTTAATTTTAATGCGAGAACTCGCATCCCCCTGTCTTGGCGCATCCCCCTGTATTGTCGCATTAAAATTAAATGTCTTTAATTTTTATGCGAGAACTCGCACCCCCCTGTATTGTCGCATAAAAATTAAATGTCTTTAATTTTTATGCGAGAACTCGCATCCCCCTGTATTGTCGCATAAAAATTAAATGTCTTTAATTTTTATGCGAGAACTCGCCCCCTGTCGCATTAAAATTAAAGACATTTAATTTTTATGCGAGAACTAGCCCCCTGTCGCATTAAAATTAAAGACATTTAATTTTTATGCGAGAACTAGCCCCCTGTCGCATTAAAATTAAATGTCTTTAATTTTAATGCGATAACTCGCACCCCCCTGTATTGTCGCATAAAAATTAAATTAATTTAATTTTTATGCGAGAACTCGCACCCCCCTGTCTTGTCGCATAAAAATTAAATTAATTTAATTTTTATGCGAGAACTCGCATCCCCCTGTATTGTCGCATAAAAATTAAATGTCTTTAATTTTTATGCGAGAACTAGCCCCCTGTCGCATAAAAATTAAATGTCTTTAATTTTTATGCGAGAACTAGCCCCCTGTCGCATTAAAATTAAAGACATTTAATTTTTATGCGAGAACTAGCCCCCTGTCGCATTAAAATTAAATTAATTTAATTTTAATGCGATAACTCGCACCCCCCTGTATTGTCGCATTAAAATTAAATGTCTTTAATTTTTATGCGAGAACTAGCCCCCTGTCGCATTAAAATTAAATGTCTTTAATTTTAATGCGATAACTCGCATCCCCCTGTATTGTCGCATAAAAATTAAATGTCTTTAATTTTTATGCGAGAACTCGCATCCCCCTGTATTGTCGCATAAAAATTAAATGTCTTTAATTTTTATGCGAGAACTAGCCCCCTGTCGCATTAAAATTAAATGTCTTTAATTTTAATGCGATAACTCGCATCTCCCTGTATTCTCGCATCCCCCTGTATTGTCGCATACCCCTGTATTGTCGCATTTAAATTAAATTAATTGAATTTTTATGCGACATGGGGCAGGGGAACCTGGTGCCCTCGTCCCCGGGCGAGGGGTGGGGGAACTCGGCTGCGACAATTAATTGAATTTTTATGCGACAAGAGTGTCTTTAATTACGAAAGGGTTTTCAACATAGAAAGGTGGTGGAGCTTACGAATGAAGTAAAAATAAAAGAATAAAGTAAAAATAAAAGAATAAAGTAAAAATAAAAGAATAAAGTCGCAGATCTGTGCACCTCCTGTATTGTCGCATAAAAATTCAATTCATTGAATTTTTATGCGAGATCTCGCCCCCTGTCGCAAAGACATTTTATCGAAGATAAAATGTCTTTGCGAGAGACGCAGAAATACTTTTAATCGAAGATTAAAAGTATTTCTGCGCTAGGATTTTGAAACTCGCGATCGCGAGTTTCAAAATCCGACTCGCAGATTTTGAGTCCTCATCCATCAGGATGAGGACTCAAAATCTGCGATCTGTCGCATTAAAATTAAATCTTGTCGCATAAAAATTAAATTCATTGAATTTTTATGCGAGAACTCGCCCCCTTCGCTTCCCTCGTCCCCCGCCCGGGGGGCAGGGAACTCGGACAATTGAATTTATATGCGACAAGAAAAGAATAAAGACCGCATACAATCTAATTTAAGTTTGATTTCTTTCGGTAATCTCACGTCTAATTAGGTTTAAGAATTTTAAAGACTAAACAGTTAGGTTAAATATACTAATAAAATTACTCTTGCCTTATTAGTAGTCTGTCTTGAAGGTAGCAGATCACAAAGGCACTGAAAAAATGGCCTTTGCTCTTAGTAGTACAGCAGTGCATAAAATTTGTCAATGTGTGAAAACATGAACAAGATGTTTATAAAAGGTCAATATCATATTAATTGTAAATAGTTCCGGCCAATTATGTGCCAGCAGCCGCGGTAATACATAAGGAACAAGTTTATTACGTAAGGAATAGGTTGTATCGATTGACGATGTAATAGTTGTACGGAAGTGATTGCATAATTTAGTGTGTAACAGTAAAATGTTGAAAAATACTAAGGAATGTCTAACGGCGTAGGCAGCTTATCTACGTATCTCTCAGAGAATTATACTTGTCGCATAAAAATTAAATGTCTTTAATTTTTATGCTACTTAAAATACATGGTCGCGATTCAATTGAATTGCGACAGGATTCGAGAAGAGTCTCTGATTTAAGTATAATAAACTATAATTTAAGATCGGAAGTTCAGGTAGCAAACCGGATTAGAGACCCGAATTAGTCTGGACCGTCAAAATGATGGATACATTAATATCCATAGACCTGGTGATACGTCCTCAAGGATTGTAATCATAGAAATTGGCAGCCATAGATATACGTTGTGGATCATGAGGTTTAATTCAACGCGACGTGAAAAACCTTACCATTCTTAAAATAATTATAAATAAAAACTAAAGTCGAAGATCTGCGACAAGACAATCCGCCTCTAAGTCCATTTTCTTGCCCATTCCCCTTTCCCCCGCCCGGGGGGCGGAGAACTCGGATTTTGAAACTCGCGATCGCGCATCCCCCTGTCGCAAGTCGCAGATCTGTGCACCTCCTGTCGTAAAGTCGCATCCACCTTCGCTTCGCGAAAGTCGCATATTTGCGAGCCCTCCGCCGTGCGGCGGAGGACTCAAAATATGCGAGTTCTCGCATAAAAATTCAATTCATTGAATTTTTATGCGAAAGGTTGGACCCGGAGGTCGCGGATTTGCGAGCCCACCGCCTAAAGGCGGAGGGCTCAAAATCTGCGAGTCGGATTTTGAAACTCGCGATCGCGAGTTTCAAAATCCTAGCGCAGAAATACATTTAATCGAAGATTAAATGTATTTCTGCGTCTCTCGCAAGACAATTAAATCTTTGATTTAATTGTCTTGCGACAGGGGATTTGTGAGCCCTCCGCCGTGCGGCGGAGGACTACAAACTTGTCCCCCCCTGTCGCATTAAAATTCAATCTTGTCGCATAAAAATTAAATTAATTTAATTTTTATGCGAGAACTCGCATCCACCTTTCGCATAAAAATTCAATGAATTGAATTTTTATGCGAGAACTCGCAGATTTTGAGTCCTCCGCCGCACGGCGGAGGGCTCGCAAATCTGCGACTTTCGCTTCGCGAAGGTTGGACCCGAAGGGGATTTTGAGTCCTCCGCCGTACGGCGGAGGGCTCACAAATCTGCGACTTAGATTGAATTTTAATGCGAGAGACGCATAAATTAATTTAATCGAAGATTAAATTAATTTATGCGCTAGGATTTGAAAACTCGCGATCGCGAGTTTCCAAATCCGACTCGCAGATTTTGAGTCCTCAGCCATACGGCTGAGGACTCACAAATCTGCGACCTTCGCGAAGCGAAGGGGGCGAGTTCTCGCATAAAAATTCAATTAATTGAATTTTTATGCGACAAGACAGGAGGTGCACAGATAGGCGAAATGGCGGAGGGCTCGCAAATCTGCGACTTCGATTAAATGTATTTATGCGTCTCTCGCAATGTCATTTAATCGAAGATTAAATGTATTTATGCGTCTCTCGCAATGTCATTTAATCGAAGATTAAATGTATTTATGCGTCTCTCGCAATGTCATTTAATCGAAGATTAAATGTATTTATGCGTCTCTCGCAATGTCATTTAATCGAAGATTAAATGTATTTATGCGTCCTTAAAGGAGTTGTATTTTTTTGATCTTTACTCCTTTGAGTTATATTTTTATTGATATAAGATACGATTTTATCTGATATATTTCTAGTTGTTGTTTCTAGAAAGTCGCAGATTTGCGAGCCCTCCGCCATTTCGCCTATCTGTGCACCTCCTGTCGCAATAAAATTAAATCAAAGTCGCAGATTTGTGAGCCCTCCGCCGTGCGGCGGAGGACTCAAAATCGGCGAGTTCTCGCATAAAAATTCAATTAATTGAATTTTTATGCGACAAGATTTAATTTTAATGCGACAGGGGGCGAGTTCTCGCATAAAAATTCAATGAATTGAATTTTTATGCGAAAAGTTAAAAAAGGTTTTGTAAAAACCTTTTTTATACGAGCGCTCGTTCCTTCGTGCGCATAGTAAACTATTACATAGTAAACTATTACATAGTAAACTATTACATAGTAAACTATTACATAGTAAACTCTGCTTACCCCCCCGTAGGGGGGCCACTAGAAAATAAATTTCATTCTTTGTCGTGTACATAATTTAAAGTGTCAATCACATTTGCTCATTCCGAGTTCCCCCGCCCCTTGTCGCATAAAAATTAAATGTCTTTAATTTTTATGCGACAAGGGGCGGGGGAACTCGGCTGGGGACTCACAAATCGGCGAGTCGTATTTTGAAACTCGCGATCGCGAGTTTCAAAATCCTAGCGCATAAATACATTTAATCTTCGATTAAATGTATTTATGCGTCTCTCGCAATAAAATTCAATCTAAGTCGCAGATTTGTGAGCCCTCCGCCGCCTGGTTCCCTCGTCCCCCGCCCGGGGGACGAGGGAACCAGATAAAAAGTCCGTCCGAGTTCCCGGGCCCCCGGACCGGGGACGAGGGAACCATCGAGCTCAGCCCCCCCGGGGCGAGCCCGGAAGGAATGAGCAATTGACTTATAAAATTTATAGTCACAATAAAGATAATAATTTATTAATATAAAATATTTTTACGAGCTAAGATAGCCAGCCTATACTTTTAGCAAATAGTAAACCATTAATAAACGATGTATAAAAAAAAATGTATTTAGAATCTATTTTAAACTTCAATCGTGAAGTATTATTTAAATTTAACTATAGACCGGAACAACCTATCGCAAGTCGCAGATTTGTGAGTCCTCCGCCATTTCGCCTATATGTGCACCTCCTGTCTTGTCGCATAAAAATTCAATTCATTGAATTTTTATGCGAGAACTCGCATCCACCTTTCGCATAAAAATTCAATTCATTGAATTTTTATGCGAGAACTCGCATCCACCTTCGCTTCGCGAAGGTTGGACCCGAAGGGGATTTTGAGTCCTCCGCCACATGTCGCATAAAAATTCAATGTATTGAATTTTTATGCGAGATCTCGCTGATCTTGCACCTCCTGTCGTAAAGACAGGAGGTGCACAGATAGGCGACATGGCGGAGGGCTCGCAAATCTGCGACTTTCGCTTCGCGAAGGTTGGACCCGAAGGGGATTGTGAGTCCTCCGCCGCCCGGCGGAGGGCTCACAAATCTGCGACTTTGTGACAGGAGGTGCACAGATCCCCTATCGCAAGACAATTTAATCTAAGATTAAATTTTAATGCGACAGGGGGGGACAAGTTTCCAGTCCTCCGCCGCACGGCGGAGGGCTCGCAAATACCCTATCGCAAGACAATTAAATCTTTGATTTAATTGTCTTGCGAGAGCTCGCATATTTTGAGCCCTCAGCCAAAAGGCGGAGGGCTCGCAAATATGCGACCTCCGGGTCCAACCTTCGCGAAGCGAAGGTGGATGCGACTTTCGCGAAGCGAAGGTGGATGCGACTTCTCGCCTAAAAATTCAATTCATTGAATTTTTAGGCGAGAACTCGCCCCCTTCGCTTCGCGAAGGGGGGGACAAGTCTTGCACCTCCTGTCGTTGCGACAGGAGGTGCACAGATCTGCGACTTGCAAATAGAATATGATTAAAATAGAATATAGCTGCTGAGAATAAATGTTTTCAAATTACTTCATTAAAGGTTATTTAGATAACTTTGTTAATACTTTTTTTTTAACTATTAATGATATTGCTACTAGTTTAAGTAGTTCAATTTTAGTTGTTATTATTACTATTACTGTTCCAATTTTATTAGTAGTCGCTTTTTTTACTCTAATGGAACGTCAAGTTATGGCTTCTATGCAACGTCGTATGGGTCCTCAAACAAGTGGTTTAGGTGGTATTTTACAACCATTCTATGATGGGCTAAAATTAGGAGTAAAGGAACCTGTTGTGTTAGAATTAGCGTCATCAGGTGCTTTTGCTTCAGCACCTATGATTGCTTTTATCTTATCCCAAGTATCTTTTGGTGTTTTATTCATTAGTGATAGTTCATATCAAGGTATTATTTTAATGGCTTTAAGTTCATTAGCAGTTTATGGTGTATTATTAGCAGGTTGGGCATCTAATAGTAAATATAGTTTTCTAGGTTGTTTACGTTCAGTAGCTTTAATGGTTTCTTATGAATTAGGTTTTGGTGCAGTTTTATTAAGTATATGCTTATTTTTAACAGATAGTACTGGTATGAAAAGCTTAAATTTTGCAGATGCTTCACCTTTTGTTCAAGCAGCCCTATTACCTTTATTACTAATATTCTTAATTTGTATTTTAGCAGAGTCAAAACGTATTCCCTTTGATTTGCCAGAGGCTGAAGCAGAATTAGTAGCTGGTTTTAACGTTGAATATTCCTCATTAGGTTTTGCCTTATTTTTTATTGCAGAATATGCTAATTTAGCTGTATTATCTGCTATTGCTTCAATTTATTTTCTTGGAGGTTTTAGCGCTTTAAAAATAATAACTCTCTATTTTGGTTTTGTTTGGGTTAGAGGTACTTTACCTAGATATCGTGCTGATTCCTTTATGCGCGCTGGATGGAAAGCTTTATTACCTCTAAGTCTCGCATTATTTAGTTTCTATGCAAGTTTTGACTATATTCTCTAAAATTTGTTTTGATTATATTCTCTAAAATTTTATGACGCCCCTGTCGCAAAGACATTTTATCTTCGATTAAATGTCTTTGCGACAGGGGAATGGGGAAACTTTAGCCGCCAAGACGTCGTTACAGCATATAGAAAAAAGCCACTTTAATGATAACTTTAACAGGACCATAACATTGTTTATACTTTGTTTATTCGTATTAATCCTCCAAACACTGAACTCCAAACTTTATAAATCTTTAATAATTATAAATCCCCCTGTCGCATTATAATTAAATCCAAAATTTAATTATAATGCGACAAGAAGGTAGTAGACGACTTTTAATGCTTTAAATTTTATAAAGAGTATGACCAAAGAGGGTATTACAAAGTCCCGTAAGTTCTTATAAACAAGTCGCATAAAAATTCAATTAATTGGCGCCCCTGTCGCAAAGTCGCATCCACCTTCGCTTCGCGAAGGTTGGACCCGGAGGTCGCAGATTTGCGAGCCCTCAGCCTTTAGGCTGAGGGCCCAAAATCTGCGAGTCGGATTTGGAAACTCGCGATCGCGAGTTTCCAAATCCTCGCGCATAAATTAATTTAATCTTAGATTAAATTAATTTATGCGTCTCTCGCTAGACAATTAAATCTTTGATTTAATTGTCTTGCGACAGGGGATTTGTGAGCCCTCCGCCATTTCGCCTATCTGTGCACCTCCTGTCATTAAGACAGGAGGTACAAGACTCGTCCCCCCCTGTCGCATTAAAATTTAATCAAAGTCGCAGATTTGTGAGCCCTCCGCCATGTGGCGGAGGACTCAAAATCTGCGAGTTCTCGCATAAAAATTCAATGAATTGAATTTTTATGCGACAAGATTAAATTTTAATGCGAGAGACGCATAAATTAATTTAATCTTCGATTAAATTAATTTATGCGCTAGGATTTGGAAACTCGCGATCGCGAGTTTCCAAATCCGACTCGCAGATTTAGAGTCCTCCGCCGTAGGGCTGAGGACTCACAAATCTGCGACCTTCGCAAATCCCCTATCGCAAGACAATTAAATCTGAGATTTAATTTTAATGCGACAGGCTGAGGGCTCGCAAATCTGCGACCTCCGGGTCCAACCTTTCGCATAAAAATTCAATGAATTGAATTTTTATGCGAGAACTCGCCCCCTTCGCTCCGCGAAGGGGGGGACAAGTTTTGAGTCCTCCGCCGCATGTCGCATAAAAATTCAATGTATTGAATTTTTATGCGAGATCTCGCCCCCTTCGCTTCGCGAAGGTCGCAGATTTGTGAGTCCTCAGCCCTACGGCGGAGGACTCAAGATCTGCGAGCTCTCGCATTAAAATTTAATCATAGATTAAATTTTAATGCGACAGGGGGGGACTAGTCTTGCACCTCCTGTCGTAAAGACAGGAGGTGCACAGATAGGCGACATGGCGGAGGGCTCGCAAATATGCGACTTTCGCGAAGCGAAGGTGGATGCGACTTTCGCGAAGCGAAGGTGGAGGCGACTTAATTAAAAAAAATGCGTATTCAATCAACTTTAGGTCCTTTAAAAGTGCTTAATGCACATTTAAACACTTATCCAACACCAATTAATTTAAGTTATGCTTATAATTTTGGTAGTTTAGCAGGTATTGTTTTATTTAGTCAAATTATAACAGGTATTTTATTAGCGATGCACTATGTAGGACATGTCGATTTAGCTTTTGCTAGTGTTGTACATCTTATGACAGATGTACCATCAGGTATGATTTTACGTTATGCTCATGCTAATGGTGCCTCTTTATTTTTCGTAGTAGTTTATATTCATATTTTACGTGGTATTTACTATAGTAGTGGTAATCAACCAAGAGAAGCTGTTTGGATTACTGGTGTTGTTATTTTATTAGTTATGGTTATTACTGCTTTCATTGGTTATATATATTATAGCCAAAAATGGATATTTAATGACGCAATTATATTGAATTTGATTAAAACCGCTTGTCGCTTAAAAATTCAATTCATTTCATTTTTAGGCGAGAACTCGCCCCCTGTCGCATTAAAATTAAATCTAAGATTTAATTTTAATGCGAGAGCTCGCAGATTTGTGAGTCCTCCGCCGTACGGCGGAGGACTCACTAATCTGCGACCTTCGCTTCGCGAAGGAGGGAGACAAGTATTGCACCTCCTGTCACAAAGACAGGAGGTGCACAGATCCCCTTCGGGTTCCCCCTTCGCTAAAGCGAAGGGGGATGCGACTTGTTTAAATTTATTGGATGGTGTTTATAAGTTGCATTTATGTTGTATTGCTCCTTTACCTATAACCTTAAATACTAAAGATCATATTAAAATTAATATTACTCCAGTGAAGTCATACTATAATTTACATTTAACTGAAACCCAGTTAAAAATACAAAAGGAAAATAGTAAAAAAGCTGGTGTATACTTAATTGTAAATAATGTTAATAGTAATTTTTATGTTGGTAGTGCTATTACAAATCGTATAAATACTCGTTTCCGTAATCATTGTATTCATTTAAAAAGTTCAAACAAACCGTTACTTCGCGCTATTAGAAAATATGGCATTCAAAATTTTTCATTTCATATAGTTGAATATTTTAAAGGGTTTGTACATAAAGAAAACTTAAAGCTTAATCATTTAAAGTTATTAGAACTTGAAACTTATTATATTTCCTCTTTAAAGCCCATTTATAATATTTTAACTATAGCGGGCTCCTCTTTTGGATATAAGCATACTGAAGAATCAATTAATAAAATTAAATCCAATTATTCTCAAGTACGTAAAGATACCATTGGAAACTTAAACAAGGGTAAACCTTTATCAAACGATACCAAAAACAAACTGAAGTCAATTGCATTAAACCGTTTTGCTGATAAGGACTTTAAAGATGAGTTCTTATTGATGAATAAATATAACTTATTTAAAGGTAAAAACGTAATATTATGTAGCATGGCTGGTAATACTTTATCTGAATATAGTTCTATTCAACAAGTTAGTCAAGTCTTTTCTTGTGATCGTAAAACTGTTCGTAAATATTTAAATAGTGGTAAGTTATTTAAAAAATTAGGTTACTTAAAAATTAAACCATCCACAAACGAATAAGTATTATTTCAGCCGAGTTTCCTGTCCTCTTGTCGCATCAAAATTCAATTCATTGAATTTTGATGCGAGAACTCGCCCCCTGTCGCATTTAAATGCAATCTTAGATTGCATTTAAATGCGAGAGCTCGCCGATTTTGAGTCCTCCGCCAAACGGCGGAGGACTCACAAATCGGCGACCTTCGCTTCGCGAAGGTGGAAGCGACTTCTCGCCCCCTGTCGCATAAATACATTTAATCTTCGATTAAATGTATTTATGCGTCTCTCGCATTAAAATTAAATCTAAGTCGCATCCACCTTCGCGAAGCGAAAGTCGCATATTTGCGAGCCCTCCGCCGAGGTTCCCGGCCCCTTGTCGCATAAAAATGAAATTAATTTCATTTTTATGCGAGAACTCGTGGATCTTGCACCTCCTGTCTTGTCGCATAAAAATTCAATTCATTGAATTTTTATGCGACATTGCGACAGGAGGTGCACAGATCCGCGACTTGGCCGGGACCGAGTTCCCAGCCCCCCGGGCGGGGGACGAGGGAACCAGGGGAACCAGGCGGCGGAGGACTCAAAACTTGTCCCCCCCTTCGCAAAGTCGCAGATTTGCGAGCCCTCCGCCGTGCGGCGGAGGACTCAAAATCTGCGAGTTCTCGCATAAAAATTCAATTCATTGAATTTTTATGCGAAAAGCGAAGGGGGCGAGTTCTCGCATAAAAATTCAATTCATTGAATTTTTATGCGAAAGGTGGATGCGACTTGACAGGGAACTCGGTTTTTGGCTTAAGGCGGTACGCGCTGATTCCTATGGTTCCCTCGTCCCCCGCCCGGGGGGCTGATTCCTCTGGTTCCCTCGTCCCCCGCCCGGGGGGCTGATTCCTCTGGTTCCCTCGTCCCCCGCCCGGGGGGCTGATTCCTCTGGTTCCCTCGTCCCCCGCCCGGGGGGCTGATTCCTCTGGTTCCCTCGTCCCCCGCCCGGGGGGCTGGGAACTCGGGGACGAAGGAATCAGCTCGTACTATTATGGCTTAAGGGAAACTTCGCGCTTCCGCGCTCCAAAAGGGGATAAGCTTTAGTAGATACTTGTTCAATATAATTAGCGCTTTTCGTTTTATATCCATAGTAAATCTTGTCGCATTAAAATTAAATTAATTTAATTTTTATGCGAGAACTCGCATATTTTGAGTCCTCCGCCACACGGCGGAGGGCTCGCAAATAGGCGACTTATTAAATAAGGTTTGCGATGTCGGTGTTTACGGTTAAATAGGTTTGTTTCTATCTATAGACCGTCGATTCTATATAGTTCATTATATTTTTAAAGAATATATTGAATATGGATCGCTACAGACTAGTTCATCGATGGGTGTTTTATTACTTTTTAGTAATTCAATGCTTAATGTATAGTCGGAATATCCCTTTTATTTATGAATAAAAGCTCAAGGCTTTCATAGAGAAGCACAGGTTCATATAATACGAAACTATATAATAAATATTATATTATATAATGGTTTTATGAAGGATATTTGTATGTTTTACCATGGGGTCATTATAAAGACATTGGCCCAAAATGCAATGAATTATGGGGTTTTAGCGTATTTGTAAATACCAAGTTCCCTGACAAGTCGCGGATCTGTGCACCTCCTGTCGCAAAGTCGCAGATTTGTGAGCCCTCCGCCTAGGTTCCCGGCCCCTTGGCCGGGACCGAGGGAACCAGGCGGCGGAGGACTCAAAACTTGTCCCCCCCTGTCGCATTAAAATTCAATCTAAGATTGAATTTTAATGCGACAGGGGGCGAGTTCTCGCATAAAAATTAAATGAATTTAATTTTTATGCGACAAGGGAAACGAGGGATCCAGTTTACAACAACGCATTAATAAAAAGAACTGGTTAAATATGAATCCTCATCATCCTGATATAATTTCAATAATTTATGGTAGTTTATTAGGAGATGGTTATGCTGAACGTAGGGGGCCCTCAACAAGTCGCTGATCTGGGCACCTCCTGTCTTTGTGACAGGAGGTGCAAGACTCGTATCCCCCTGTCGCATTAAAATTAAATCTTGTCGCATAAAAATTCAATGAATTGAATTTTTATGCTACAAGAATATCATTTAAACAAAGTATTATACATAAGGAATATTTATTATTCCTTTGGGATATCTTTAGTTCAAAGGGTTATTGTGGTCCAAACCAACCTATAGATAGCTCTACATCTGCCGGTGCGTTAAGATATGGTGTATGCAAATTTAGTACTTATCAGTTCTCTAGTTTTAATGTCTTTCATGAAGCTTTTACCATACAGGGGTGAAAACAGTACCTTTAAAAATTAAAGACTTATTAACTCCATTGGCAATAGCTGTATGGATAATGGACGATGGTGGCAAAGCTGAATCAGGTAGTTTACTTATTGCTACTCATAGTTTTACCCAATCAGATGTGGATTTATTAATTAAAGTTCTAAAGGATAGATATAATATTAATGCTACAAGACAAAAGGCAGGTAAAAATAAACAAGTAGCAGATCTGTGCACCTCCTGTCACAAAGTCGCAGATTTGTGAGCCCTCCGCCATTTCGCTTATCTGTGCACCTCCTGTCTTGTCGCATAAAAATTCAATTCATTGAATTTTTATGCGACAAGATTAAATTTTAATGCGAGAGACGCATAAATAAATTTAATCGAAGATTAAATTTATTTATGCGCTAGGATTTGGAAACTCGCGATCGCGAGTTTCCAAATCCGACTCGCAGATTTTGAGTACTCAGCCGTACGGCTGAGGACACCCAAATCTGCGACCTTCGCGAAGCGAAGGGGGCGAGTTCTCGCATAAAAATTCAATTCATTGAATTTTTATGCGACAAGACAGGAGGTGCAAGACTTGTTCCCCTCCTTCGCGAAGCGAAGGTCGCAGATTTGTGAGTCCTCCGCCGTACGGCGGAGGACTCAAAATCTGCGAGCTCTCGCATTAAAATTAAATCTAAGTCGCAGATTTGTGAGCCCTCCGCCATGTGGCGGAGGACTCAAAATCTGCGAGTTCTCGCATAAAAATTCAATTCATTGAATTTTTATGCGACAAGATTTAATTTTAATGCGACAGGGGGCGAGTTCTCGCATAAAAATTCAATGAATTGAATTTTTATGCGACAAGACAGGAGGTGCAAGACTTGTTCCCCTCCTTCGCGAAGCGAAGGGGGGCGAGTTCTCGCCTAAAAATTCAATTCATTGAATTTTTAGGCGACAAGGAAAACAAAGATATCGTATATATATTTGTATTGACTCTATGGATATTTTACGTTCAATTGTTGAACCTTACATTGTTCCGAGTATGCGCTATAAATTAACCATATAAGCATAGTTTATAACAATAGTTTATAACAATAGTTTATAACAATAGGTTATAACAAATGTTATCAATATGTTATAAGCGACACTGATTAAAACGGTTCAAGTTATAACAATATACATAGACCGTCAATTTTGTATATTAATTACAAGTCGCATCCACCTTCGCTTCGCGAAAGTCGCATATTTGCGAGCCCTCCGCCATTTCGCTTCCACCTTCGCTTCGCGAAAGTCGCAGATTTGCGAGCCCTCCGCCATTTCGCGGATCTGTGCACCTCCTGTCTTTACGACAGGAGGTGCAAGATCCGCGAGATCTCGCATAAAAATTCAATTCATTGAATTTTTATGCGACATGCGGCGGAGGACTCAAAACTTGTCCCCCCCTTCGCGGAGCGAAGGTCGCCGATTTGTGAGTCCTCCGCCGTTTGGCGGAGGACTCAAAATCGGCGAGTCGGATTTGGAAACTCGCGATCGCGAGTTTTCAAATCCTAGCGCATAAATTAATTTAATCTTCGATTAAATTAATTTATGCGTCTCTCGCATTAAAATTCAATCTAAGTCGCAGATTTGTGAGCCCTCCGCCATGTGGCGGAGGACTCAAAACTTGTCCCCCCCTTCGCAAAGTCGCAGATTTGCGAGCCCTCCGCCGTGCGGCGGAGGACCCAAAATCTGCGAGTTCTCGCATAAAAATTCAATGAATTGAATTTTTATGCGAAAAGCGAAGGGGGCGAGTTCTCGCATAAAAATTCAATGAATTGAATTTTTATGCGACAAGATTGAATTTTAATGCGACAGATCGCAGATTTGTGAGTCCTCATCCATCAGGATGAGGACTCAAAATCTGCGAGCTCTCGCAAAGACATTTTATCGAAGATAAAATGTCTTTGCGACAGGGGGCGAGTTCTCGCATAAAAATTCAATTCATTGAATTTTTATGCGAAAGGTTGGACCCGGAGGTCGCAGCCACCTTCGTTTCGCGAAGGTGGATGCGACTTTCGCGAAGCGAAGGTGGATGCGAGTACTCGCATAAAAATGAAATTAATTTCATTTTTATGCTACAAGATTGCTACAGACTAGAAATTTAATGTTTGTTTGTATTTATATTTAAAGGAATTTAAATAAATGGGTATAAAAGCATAAATAATCGGTGGGTGTCTTAATGATGCTTAATGTATAGTCGGTTTGTCTCTACTTACTTTAATGTATAAAATTTTGACAAACGCAAATGTCTTTCTGGGGTGCAACTGTAATTACTAGCTTAGCTACAGTATTACCTGTAATTGGTAAAACTGTTCTCTCATACTTATGGGGAGGGTTCAGTGTAGATAATCCTACTTTAAATCGTTTTTATAGTTTACACTATGCCTTACCTTTTATTTTAGCAGGTTTATCTATTTTCCATATTGCAGCTTTACATCAATATGGTAGTACTAATCCAATGGGAGTAAATTCCCAATCAAGTACAGTCCCTTTTGGTACTTATTTTACTTCTAAAGATTTATTAGGTGTGTTAATTTTATTCTTTGTTTTTGCATGCTTAGTTTTCTTTTATCCCGAATTATTAGGACATCCCGACAACTTAATTCCAGCTAATCCTTATTCAACACCTCAACATATTATTCCTGAATGGTATTTCCTCTGGTTCTATACTATTTTACGTAGTATTCCAAATAAAGCTATGGGTGTTATTGCTATTGCTATTACTTTTGGTTGTTTATTTGCAATGCCTTTTATTAGTTCAACTCATATTGGTAGTCCAAAATTCAGACCTATTTCTGAACGTTTTTACTGGGCTTTCGCAGGTGTTTTAGGTTTACTTGTTTGGGATGGTGCATCCGATATATTAGATGCTACCATTATGTTAGGTCAAGTTTGTACTGTAAGTTTAATTGTATATTTAGTTGTAATTTATGCTTACTTACCAGCTAGTGAAGCTAAATTATACTTTAATGGTATTAGTGATAATCTAACCTCAGCCGAGTTCCCCCTCCCCTCGCCCGGGGACGAGGGCACCAGTTTCCCCCACCCCGGGGCAGGTACCTCGGGAACCAGTTCACCTAAAATGGATTAACGACTATTTATAAATATTACCTGTCGCAAAGTCGCATCCACCTTCGCTTCGCGAAAGTCGCATATTTGCGAGCCCTCCGCCATTTCGCCTATCTGTGCACCTCCTGTCTTGTCGCATAAAAATTAAATGAATTGAATTTTGTCGCATAAAAATTAAATTAATTTAATTTTTATGCGAGAACTCGCCCCCTTCGCTTTTCGCATAAAAATTCAATTCATTGAATTTTTATGCGAGAACTCGCAGATTTTGAGTCCTCCGCCGCACGGCGGAGGGCTCGCAAATCTGCGACTTTGCGAAGGGGGGGACAAGTTTTGAGTCCTCCGCCGCCTGGTTCCCTCGGTCCCGGCCAAGGGGCCGGGAACCTCGGCGGAGGGCTCACAAATCTGCGACTTTATGCGAAAGGTTGGACCCGGAGGTCGCAGCCACCTTCGTTTCGCGAAAGTCGCAGATTTGCGAGCCCTCCGCCATGTCGCCTATATGTGCACCTCCTGTCTTTACGACAGGAGGTGCAAGACTAGTCCCCCCCTTCGCGAAGCGAAGGGGGCGAGATCTCGCATAAAAATTCAATACATTGAATTTTTATGCGACATGCGGCGGAGGACTCAAAATATGCGAGTTCTCGCATAAAAATTCAATGAATTGAATTTTTATGCGAAAGGTTGGCCCCGGAGGTCGCAGATTTGCGAGCCCGCAGCCTGTCGCATTAAAATTAAATCTGAGATTTAATTTTAATGCGAGAGCTCGCAGATTTTGAGTCCTCCGCCGAAAGGCTGAGGGCTCACAAATCTGCGTCCTTTTGGCTGAGGGCTCAAAATCTGCGAGTCGGATTTGGAAACTCGCGATCGCGAGTTTCCAAATCCTCGCGCATCAATTAATTTAATCTTCGATTAAATTAATTGATGCGTCTCTCGCAATTTAATTAAATCAAAGATTTAATTAAATAGCGACAGGGGATTTGCGAGCCCTCAGCCTGTCGCATTAAAATTAAATCTGCGATTTAATTTTAATGCGACAGGGGACGAGATCTCGCATAAAAATAAAATTAATTGAATTTTTATGCGACATGCGGCGGAGGACTCACAAATCGGTGACCTTCGCTTCGCGAAGGTCGCAGATTAATTGAATTTTTATGCGACAAGATTTATAGAGTTTAATAAATGTTTTGTTTTGTATTTTTAAGTTTATTTCTAAGTTTTATACTTAATGGTTCTATGATTGCTCGATTTATTGGGCATAGAGGTTCTATAGTTGTAAGCACTTTTTTAAGTTTTGTTGCTTTTATAACCGGTATTTTAATTTGGTTTGAAGTTGTGTTGGGTAGTTGTGAAAGTTCAATTTCTTTATTTGGCACATGGATTAGTTTAGGTTCTTTTGTGGTTAATTGGGAAGTTTATTTTGATTGTTTATCAGCTAATATGATTTTAACTGTGACTGTGGTTAGTTTTGCAGTTCATATTTATTCTTGTGTTTATATGAAAAATGATCCCCATTTAAGTTTATTTTTGGGCTATTTATCCTTGTTCACTTTTTTTATGGTTGTCTTAGTAAGTGCTCCCAATATGGTTTTTATGTTTATGGGTTTCGAAGGCATTGGCATCTGTTCCTACTTATTAATCGGTTATTGGAGTCATCGTTTAACTGCTTCTAAAAGTGCTATGAAAGCTATTGTAGTTAATAGAATTAGTGATGGTTTATTATTATGGACTATTATTTGGATTTGGTGGTACACAGGCTCTTTAGAATTTGATCTTATACTATTAAATAATAGTAATAATATTTCCAGCATTGTTAGTATAGCTTTATTATTAGGTTGTATGGCCAAATCAGTTCAAATTATATTTCACACCTGGTTGGCTGATTCTATGGAAGGCCCAACTCCCGTTTCGGCCTTGATCCATGCGGCCACTCTTGTAACAGCTGGTAAATCTTTTTCATCTTTTAGCATAAAGTCGCCCCCTGTCGCAAAGACAGGGGGGGACAAGTCATTACACCTCCTTCCATTAAGAAGGTCGCATATTTGTGAGTCCTCAGCCTGTCGCATTAAAATTTAATCTTGTCGCATAAAAATTAAATGTCTTTAATATTTATGCGAGAACTCGCCCCCTGTCGCAAAGACATTTTATCTTCGATAAAATGTCTTTGCGAGAGACGCAGTAATACTTTAAATCGAAGATTAAATTAATTTATGCGTCTCTCGCATTAAAAGACATTTAATCTTCGATTTAATTAATTTATGCGTCTCTCGCATTAAAAGACATTTAATCTTCGATTTAATTAATTTATGCGTCTCTCGCATTAAAAGACATTTAATCTTCGATTAAATGTCTTTAATTTTTATGCGTCTCTCGCATTAAAAGACATTTAATCTTCGATTAAATGTCTTTAATTTTTATGCGTCTCTCGCATTAAAATTAATTTATGCGTCTCTCGCATTTAAATTAATTTAATTTAATTTAATTTAATTTATGCGTCTCTCGCATTTAAATTAATTTAATTTAATTTATGCGTCTCTCGCATTTAAATTAATTTAATCGAAGATTAAATGTCTTTAATTTTTATGCGTCTCTCGCATTAAAAGACATTTAATCTTCGATTAAATGTCTTTAATTTTTATGCGTCTCTCGCATTAAAATTAATTTAATCGAAGATTAAATTAATTTATGCGTCTCTCGCATTTAAATTAATTTAATCGAAGATTAAATTAATTTATGCGTCTCTCGCATTAAAATTCAATCTTGTCGCATAAAAATGAAATTAATTTCATTTTTATGCGAGAACTCGCATCCACCTTCGCGAAGCGAAGGTGGATGCGACTTTGATTTAATTTAATCGCGACAGGAGGTGCAATGATCTACGACTTTTTCGTCGTCTTCTAATAATATAAATGAGTTTATTAGTTTTGAGGACGAAACCATTACAAAAACTCCATTTAAAGAGGATATTGAACCTTTAAATTATGTGGAATACTTCCCAAAGTCGCAGATTTGTGAGTCCTCCGCCATTTCGCCTATCTGTGCACCTCCTGTCGAAAAGACAGGAGGTGCAAGACTAGTTCCCCCCTTCGCAAAGTCGCAGATTTGCGAAGGGGGCGAGATCTCGCATAAAAATTCAATGAATTGAATTTTTATGCGACATGCGGCGGAGGACTCAAAATATGCGAGTTCTCGCATAAAAATTAAATTAATTTAATTTTTATGCGACAAGTCGCAGATTTGTGAGTCCTCCGCCATTGCGCTTCCACCTTTCGCATAAAAATTAAATTAATTTAATTTTTATGCGACAAGACAGGAGGTGCAAGATTAGTTCCCCCCTGTCGCAAGACAATTTAATCTAAGTCGCAGATTTGTGAGCCCTCCGCCATGTGGCGGAGGACTCAAAACTGGTCCCCCCCTTCGCGGAGCGAAGGGGCGAGTTCTCGCATAAAAATTCAATTGTCCGAGTTCCCTGCCCCCCGGGCGGGGGACGAGGTCGCAGATTTGTGAGTCCTCCGCCGTCCGGGGGAGGACTCACAAATCTGCGAGCTCTCGCATTTAAATTCAATCTAAGTCGCAGATTTGTGAGCCCTCCGCCATGTGGCGGAGGACTCAAAATCTGCGAGTTCTCGCATAAAAATTAAATTAATTTAATTTTTATGCGACAAGATTGAATTTAAATGCGACAGGGAACCGGCGGACTTTTTCGTCTGATTCCCTCGTCCCCGCCCCCGGGGGCAGGGATCTCGGAAAAGTCCGTCCGACGGGCTCATACCCCCCGGGGCGTGCCCGGAGGGTATGAGGAATTCTCGCCCCCTTCGCAAAGCGAAGGGGGGAACAAGTCACCCGAGCCCTTTCGCAAGTCGCAGATCTGTGCACCTCCTGTCTTTGGGACAGGAGGTGCACAGATCTGCGACTTGCGAAAGGGTTCGGCTGTTCCCCTCGTCCCCCGCCAGGGGGCGGGGGAACTCGGCTGCGACAATTAATTGAATTTTTATGCGACAAGATTGAATTTGAATGCGATAGGCTGAGGACTCACAAATCTGCGACCTAAGTTAAGGATGTTATTAGACTGTGGCTATCAACGATTGTTTCAATATTCTTTTATAAAATGGTATAATTGTTGTAATATAGATGATTTGCCATTAAAGTTAAATAAACTTTAAGTAATTTGTAGTATATGCTAGAAAATAGCGAATAACCTCTTTTTAAAAGCCCGGCGAAAAGAGCAAAGTAGCATCCCCCTGTCGCAATTTAATTTAATCTAAGTCGCATCCCCCTGTCGCAATTAAATTCAATCTAAGTCGCAGATTTGTGTGCCCTCCGCCATTTCGCCTATCTGTGCACCTCCTGTCGCAAAGACATTTTATATTCGATAAAATGTCTTTGCGACAGGGGGATGCGACAAGATTAAATGTCTTTGCGACAGGGGTAATTAAACTATAACTAGCAGGGTAAATTATATTTATAATTCATTCCTCAGAGACTATCCTTACAACATTTATTCTTTTAAATGAAGATATAGTCCGGTCGTTACTTAATGGTAATGAGCATACTGATTTACGTAATGGTTCGTCTAAGTATTTTTGATAGTACCCTAGTATTATTAGTTGGATCATTAACAGCTTTAATGGGGGGTCTATTTGGATTATTACAAAATGATTTAAAACGTGTTATTGCTTTTAGTACTTGTAGTCAATTAGGGTACCCAACCATACCAATTATAAATACAGATTTATTAAGTCGCATATTTGTGAGTCCTCCGCCATTTCGCCTATCTGTGCACCTCCTGTCTTTTCGACAGGAGGTGCAAGACTAGTCCCCCCCTTCGCGAAGCGAAGGGGGCGAGATCTCGCATAAAAATTCAATGAATTGAATTTTTATGCGACATGCGGCGGAGGACTCAAAATATGCGAGAAGTCGCAGATTTGTGAGTCCTCCGCCATTTCGCCTATCTGTGCACCTTCTGTCTTGTAGCATAAAAATTAAATTAATTTAATTTTAATGCGACAGGGGATCTGGGCACCTCCTGACGCAAAAAAAATTAAATCTGAGATTTAATTTTAATGCGACAGGGTATCTGGGCACCTCCTGTCGCATTAAAAATTAAATTAATTTAATTTTTATTGCGACAGGGGATTCGCGAGCCCTCAGCCTGTCGCATTAAAATTAAATCTGAGATTTAATTTTAATGCGACAGGGTATCTGGGCACCTCCTGTCGCATTAAAAATTAAATTAATTTAATTTTTAATGCGACAGGGGATTCGCGAGCCCTAAGCCTGTCGCATTAAAATTAAATCTGAGATTTAATTTTAATGCGACAGGGTATCTGGGCACCTCCTGTCGCATTAAAAATTAAATTAATTTAATTTTAATGCGACAGGGTATCTGGGCACCTCCTGTCGCATTAAAAATTAAATTAATTTAATTTTAATGCGACAGGGTATCTGGGCACCTCCTGTCGCATTAAAATTAAATTAATTTAATTTTAATGCGACAGGGTATCTGGGCACCTCCTGTCGCATTAAAAATTAAATTAATTTAATTTTAATGCGACAGGGTATCTGGGCACCTCCTGTCGCATTAAAAATTAAATTAATTTAATTTTTATAGCGACAGGGGATTCGCGAGCCCTCAGCCTGTCGCATTAAAATTAAATCTGAGATTTAATTTTAATGCGACAGGGGATCTGGGCACCTCCTGTCGCATTAAAAATTAAATTAATTTAATTTTAATGCGACAGGGGATCAGGTCACCTCCTGTCGCAATAAAAATTAAATTAATTTAATTTTTATTGCGACAGGGGATTCGCGAGCCCTCAGCCTGTCGCATTAAAATTAAATCTGAGATTTAATTTTAATGCGACAGGGTATCTGGGCACCTCCTGTCGCATTAAAAATTAAATTAATTTAATTTTAATGCGACAGGGGATTCGCTAGCCCTCAGCCTGTCGCATTAAAATTAAATCTCAGATTTAATTTTAATGCGACAGGGTATCTGTTCACCTCCTGTCGCATTAAAAATTAAATTAATTTAATTTTAATGCGACAGGGGACCTGGGCACCTCCTGTCGCAATAAAAATTAAATTAATTTAATTTTTATTGCGACAGGGTATTCGCGAGCCCTCAGCCTGTCGCATTAAAATTAAATCTCAGATTTAATTTTAATGCGACAGGGTATCTGGGCACCTCCTGTCGCATTAAAAATTAAATTAATTTAATTTTTATTGCGACAGGGTATTCGCTAGCCCCCAGCCTGTCGCTTTAAAATTAAATCTGAGATTTAATTTTAATGCGACAGGGTATCTGTTCACCTCCTGTCGCATTAAAAATTAAATTAAATCTCAGATTTAATTTTAATGCGACAGGGTATCTGTTCACCTCCTGTCGCATTAAAAATTAAATTAATTTAATTTTAATGCGACAGGGGACCTGGGCACCTCCTGTCGCAATAAAAATTAAATTAATTTAATTTTTATTGCGACAGGGTATTCGCGAGCCCTCAGCCTGTCGCATTAAAATTAAATCTCAGATTTAATTTTAATGCGACAGGGTATCTGGGCACCTCCTGTCGCATTAAAAATTAAATTAATTTAATTTTTATTGCGACAGGGTATTCGCTAGCCCCCAGCCTGTCGCTTTAAAATTAAATCTGAGATTTAATTTTAATGCGACAGGGTATCTGTTCACCTCCTGTCGCATTAAAAATTAAATTAATTTAATTTTAATGCGACAGGGGATCTGTTCACCTCCTGTCGCATTAAAAATTAAATTAATTTAATTTTAATGCGACAGGGTATCTGGGCACCTCCTGTCGCATTAAAAATTAAATTAATTTAATTTTTATTGCGACAGGGGATTCGCTAGCCCTCAGCCTGTCGCATTAAAATTAAATCTGAGATTTAATTTTAATGCGACAGGGGATCTGGGCACCTCCTGTCGCAATAAAAATTAAATTAATTTAATTTTTATTGCGACAGGGGATTCGCGAGCCCTCAGCCTGTCGCATTAAAATTAAATCTCAGATTTAATTTTAATGCGACAGGGTATCTGGGCACCTCCTGTCGCATTAAAAATTAAATTAATTTAATTTTAATGCGACAGGGGACCTGGGCACCTCCTGTCGCAATAAAAATTAAATTAATTTAATTTTTATTGCGACAGGGTATTCGCGAGCCCTCAGCCTGTCGCATTAAAATTAAATCTCAGATTTAATTTTAATGCGACAGGGTATCTGGGCACCTCCTGTCGCATTAAAAATTAAATTAATTTAATTTTTATTGCGACAGGGTATTCGCGAGCCCTCAGCCTGTCGCATTAAAATTAAATCTGAGATTTAATTTTAATGCGACAGGGGATCTGGGCACCTCCTGTCGCATTAAAAATTAAATTAATTTAATTTTAATGCGACAGGGGATATGGGCACCTCCTGTCGCAATAAAAATTAAATTAATTTAATTTTTATTGCGACAGGGTATTCGCGAGCCCTCAGCCTGTCGCATTAAAATTAAATCTCAGATTTAATTTTAATGCGACAGGGTATCTGGGCACCTCCTGACGCATTAAAAATTTAATTAATTTAATTTTAATGCGACAGGGGATCTGGGCACCTCCTGTCGCATTAAAAATTAAATTAATTTAATTTTAATGCGACAGGGTATCTGGGCACCTCCTGTCGCCATAAAAATTAAATTAATTTAATTTTTATTGCGACAGGGTATTCGCGAGCCCTCAGCCTGTCGCATTAAAATTAAATCTGAGATTTAATTTTAATGCGACAGGGGATCTGGGCACCTCCTGTCGCATTAAAAATTAAATTAATTTAATTTTAATGCGACAGGGTATCTGGGCACCTCCTGTCGCAATAAAAATTCAATTAATTGAATTTTTATGCGATAAGTACAAGTGTTAGATTATACTCTTCTAACAATGAAGATGTTTATTCTGGTTATATAAATAAAGTAGATATAATACCCGAACATTATGTCTCACGATATGACGGTATGAAAAAAGATAATCGCTCGTTCCCCCTGTCGCATAAAAATTAAATCTTGTCGCATAAAAATTAAATTAATTGTTGCAGCCTAGTTCCCTCGCCCCATGTCGCATAAAAATTCGATTAATTGAATTTTTATGCGAGATCTCGCAGATCTTGCACCTCCTGTCGTAAAGACAGGAGGTGCACAGATCTGCGAAATGGCGGGGGACGAGGGAAACAGCCGAACCCTTTCGCAAGTCGCAGATCTGTGCACCTCCTGTCTTTGGGACAGGAGGTGCAAGATCTACGAGTTCTCGCCTAAAAATTAAATGAATTTAATTTTTAGGCTACAAGCATGAATTCATGCGAAAGGGTTCGGGCGACTTGTGCCCCCTTCGCTAAGTCGCAGATTTGCGAGCCCTCCGCCGCATGTCGCATAAAAATTCAATGAATTGAATTTTTATGCGACATGCGGCGGAGGACTGGAAACTTGTCCCCCCCTGTCGCATTAAAATTAAATCTAAGATTTAATTTTAATGCGAGAGCTCGCAGATTTAGAGTCCTCAGCCGTATGGCTGCGGACTCACAAATCTGCGACCTTCGCGAAGCGAAGGGGGCGAGTTCTCGCATAAAAATTCAATTCATTGAATTTTTATGCGAAAAGCGAAGGGGCGAGAATTCCTCATTCCCTCCGGGCTCGTCCCGGGGGGTATGAGCTCGATGGTTCCCTCGTCCCCGGTTCCCTCGTCCCCGGTTCCCTCGTCCCCGGTTCCCTCGTTCCCCGCCCGGGGGCAGGGAACTCGGACAATTGAATTTTTATGCGACAAGACAGGAGGTGCACAGATAGGCAAAATGGCGGAGGGCTCGCAAATATGCGACTTTATAATAATCAAAACACTGTATTATAAGTCAGACTGTATTTATAATTATAATGTGCTCTATCTTAGACTTAATCTAAGATTATTTATAATCTTGCCATATGCTGAGAAATCCATAAGGAACAATCAGCAGGTAACTAATCTAATGTGTTACGACTATAATCAATCATATTTAAATTAGGTCTTCAGAGATTAGACGCAAGACATCCATATTGTTACTTTGTTAGATATGGGTGAAGGTATAATCCAATCCTTTATGTAAATATAAGGTCGCATCCACTTTTCGCATAAAGTCGCATCCACCTTCGCTTCGCGAAGGTTGGACCCGGAGGTCGCAGATTTGCGAGCCCTCAGCCTTTAGGCGGAGGGCCCAAAATCTGCGAGTCGGATTTTGAAACTCGCGATCGCGAGTTTCAAAATCCTAGCGCAGAAATACATTTAATCGAAGATTAAATGTATTTCTGCGTCTCTCGCTAGACAATTAAATCTTTGATTTAATTGTCTTGCGACAGGGGATTTGAGAGCCCTCCGCCATTTCGCCTATCTGTGCACCTCCTGTCTTGTCGCAGATTTGGAGTCCTCCGCCGCACGGCGGAGGGCTCACAAATCTGCGACTTTATGACAGGAGGTACAAGACTAGTCCCCCCCTGTCGCATTAAAATTTAATCTTGTCGCATAAAAATTCAATTAATTGAATTTTTATGCGAGAACTCGCCCCCTTCGCTCCGCGAAGGGGGGGACAAGTTTTGAGTCCTCCGCCGTACGGCGGAGGGCTCACAAATCTGCGACTTAGATTTAATTTTAATGCGAGAGACGCATAAATTAATTTAATCTTCGATTAAATTAATTTATGCGCTAGGATTTGGAAACTCGCGATCGCGAGTTTCCAAATCCGACTCGCAGATTTAGAGTCCTCCGCCGTAGGGCTGAGGACTCACAAATCTGCGACCTTCGCTAAGCGAAGGGGGCGAGATCTCGCATAAAAATTCAATGAATTGAATTTTTATGCGACATGCGGCGGAGGACTCACAAATCTGCGACAAAATTCAATTAATTGTCGCGGTCGATCCGTGAGAATGCCTCATTACCTCCGGGCTCGTCCCGGTGGGATTGAGCTCCAAGGTTCCCTCGTCCCCGGTCCGGGGGCCCGGTAACTCGGACGGACTTTTTCCGCCGATTACCTCGTCCCCCGCCCGGGGGGCTGGGAACTCGGAAAAGTCCGTCCGACGGGCTCATACCCCCCGGGACGAGCCCGGAGGGAATGAGCAATTGTTGCCCCTTCGCGAAGCTCAGGCTGCTTCCACCATCGCTTCGCGAAGGTTGGACCCGAAGGGGATTTGTGTGTCCTCAGCCGTACGGCTGAGGTCTCAAAATCTGCGTCTCTCGCAATAAAATTTAATCTTGTCGCATAAAAATTAAATGTCTTTAATTTTTATGCGAGAACTCGCCCCCTGTCTTGTCGCATAAAAATTCAATTCATTGAATTTTTATGTGAGAACTCGCATCCACCTTCGCTTCGCGAAGGTGGATGCGAGTTTGCGACAGGGGGCACGAGCGACAATTAATTGAATTATAATGCGACAAGGGTCACGAGCGACAATTAATTGAATTATAATGCGACAAGGGGCCCGGGAACTCGGGTTTTTGACATGATGGTAAGTGTTGGTTTAGGTGAATTCGGGGTTGAAGCTTCCATTGCCCATCTTATGTCTCATGCATCTTTTAAAGCTGGTTTATTTTTAGCTGCAGGTGTTGTTATAATGTCCAGCGGTGGTTATCAAAATATGACTCGTTATGGGGGTTTAACAGGCTCACATTGTACTTTATTTGGATATTTAACTTTAATATTATGCGGATTAAGTTTAATGGGTTTACCTGAAACATCCGGTTTTTATTCTAAAGAAACCATTATTAATTTAAGTTATGTTTATTTCCATCCTTTTGCAGATTATGCACATACAATATTAGTATTATCAGCATTTGTAACTTGTACATATACTATAAAATTATTTATTCAATCCTTTTTTTATGATTTTAGTGGTCTTGATTATAATATATCACCCGCCTCTAAACCTAAATCAATTTTATTAGCTATTGCTTTTACTGTTTTATTATTAGATATAATAGCTAAAATTTGGATTGGTTCATCTTTATTATCAGGTATTCTTTTCTTTGTACCATGGCTTGTTAAAACATTACCTGCTGGTTTAATTATTGCTGGTTTTTTAACAGCTACAACAGCTGTCACTAGTAAAAATTTCAGTGTTATTCGTTTCAATGCTACTAGATGGGGTTTCGATCAAATTTATGCTCGTACTGTTGTATTAACTATTTTAGATTGGGGCCGTATCACTTGGACTTTAGGTGACAAAGGCTTATTTGCAGTAAACAATAAAAAAGTTCGCTTTTAACCAATCGCATAAAAAGTCGCATCCACCTTTCGCATAAAGTCGCATCCACCTTCGCTTCGCGAAAGTCGCATCCACCTTCGCTTCGCGAAAGTCGCTTCCACCTTCGCTTCGCGAAAGTCGCTTCCACCTTCGCTTCGCGAAAGTCGCTTCCACCTTCGCTTCGCGAAAGTCGCAGATTTGCGAGCCCTGAGCCTGTCGCAAGACAATTAAATCTGAGATTTAATTGTCTTGCGATAGGGGATTTGCGAGCCCTCCGCCGCATGTCGCATAAAAATTCAATGTATTGAATTTTTATGCGAGATCTCGCCCCCTTCGCTTTGCGAAGGTCGCAGATTTGTGAGTCCTCAGCCCTACGGCGGAGGACTCTAAATCTGCGAGTCGGATTTGGAAACTCGCGATCGCGAGTTTCCAAATCCTAGCGCATAAATTAATTTAATCGAAGATTAAATTAATTTATGCGTCTCTCGCATTAAAATTTAATCTTGTCGCATAAAAATTCAATTCATTGAATTTTTATGCGAGAACTCGCAGATTTTGAGTCCTCCGCCACATGGCGGAGGGCTCACAAATCTGCGACTTTGATTAAATTTTAATGCGACAGGGGGGGACTAGTCTTGCACCTCCTGTCTTTACGACAGGAGGTGCACAGATAGGCGAAATGGCGGAGGACTCAAAACTTGTCCCCCCCTTCGCGAAGCGAAGGTCGCCGATTTGTGAGTCCTCCGCCGTACGGCTGAGGACTCAAAATCCGACTCACAAATCTGCGACCTTCTCATAAACCTTTGGCCAAAAAAGGGGGTTTTATATAGGTTAAGCAAAGTCGCGGATCCCCTGTCTTGTCGCATAAAAATTCAATTCATTGAATTTTTATGCGAGTACTCGCCCCCTGTCGCAAAGACATTAAATCGAAGATTTAATGTCTTTGCGACAGGGGGATGCTACAAAGGACTTTGGTGCTTAGCTTAGTATGGCCTAAAGCACTGGTCTCATAAGCCAGCTATCGTCAGTTCGAATCTGGCAGCACCAATTTAAATAATTTTTAATCCTGATGCCTATCTCCAGGTGGTCTGAAGCCTCCAAAGACTTCAGAGGGAAACTCGCATTTAAGGGCGCTCTTCCACCTTCGCTTCGCGAAAGTCGCATATTTGCGAGCCCTCCGCCATTTGGCCTATCTGTGCACCTCCTGTCGTAAAGTCGCAGATTTGTGAGCCCTCCGCCGTGCGGCGGAGGACTCCAAACTTGTTCCCCCCTGTCGCATTAAAATTAAATCTTAGATTTAATTTTAATGCGAGAGACGCATAAATTAATTTAATCTTCGATTAAATTAATTTATGCGCTAGGATTTGGAAACTCGCGATCGCGAGTTTCCAAATCCGACTCGCAGATTTAGAGTCCTCAGCCGTATGGCTGCGGACTCACAAATCTGCGACCTTCGCTCCGCGAAGGGGGCGAGTTCACGCATAAAAATTCAATTCATTGAATTTTTATGCGACAATACAGGAGGTGCACAGATAGGCGAAATGGCGGAGGACTCCCAAATATGCGACTTGTCGCATAAAAATTAAATTAATTTATTTTTTATGCGACTTGCGACAGGTTGTTGCGACATAGAATAATGAGAGTTGCATGGCTACCACATTCAGCAGATATAGATGCCTAGGAAGAGGAGTTGTCCTAAGAATACGCGTCATCTAATCTTGTCAAATGAGTGCTTTAAGTCGTCATGGCCTTTATAGAATGGGCTACACATGTGATACTAGGAGTTGAGACAAAAAATAAAGCGACTTTATACTCTTAAAAATGGATTGACTATTGAAAATAGATGCATGAAAAAGGAATAACGAGTAATCGAGAATCATCAAACGTCTCGGTGAAGTTGTCAGCAACCTTATCAAAAAAGGTTGCAGTCACGATAATGATGGTTGGTCAACTATGAAAAGTATGAACCATATACCATTTTTGGGCCGAAGGCCCCGGCCCCCTTGCAGGGGACGAGGGGTTGAGCCAATACGTGAGTTGAAGATTTATGGTGCACACATTGCCCGTCACCCTCTGGAAGTTTTTGTATTGGAAAGGGTATGCAAGTACGTAATGCGCATATAATTAAACGTACAAAGATAATCGGAGGTAAGTCGTAACAGGTTGGAGTTGGGGAACCAGCCCCAGAGATGATAATTTATAAATAATTAATTAAGTCGCAGATTTGTGAGTCCTCCGCCGCATGTCGCATAAAAATTCAATGAATTGAATTTTTATGCGACAAGACAGGAGGTGCACAGATCCCCTGTCGCAAGACAATTAAATCTTCGATTAAATTTTAATGCGACAGGGGGGGACAAGAAAAAAACACAAACATATTGCGTTGACCTCGAGAAGATTGGATTGGAAGCTTTCATTCTATAATGAGTGCGTATTAGCTCACTTGACTAGCGATGTGTTTTTACATATGAATGGGATTAAAAAACACCGTAGCAGACGTTCAAATACATAAAATAAATTATCCATATTATTATCTATCCGCTGTTTAAACTGGGGATCTTCATTAAATGTCGCGGCTGAGTTCCCAGATTACACTGGTTCCCTCGTCCCCCGCCCGGGGGGCTGGGAACTCGGGGACGAAGGAATCAGCTCGTCCCGCCTGTCGCATTAAAATTAAATCTTGTCGCATAAAAATTAAATTAATTTAATTTTTATGCGAAAGGTGGTTGGACCTCCGGGTCCAACCTTCGCGAAGCGAAGGTGGATGCGACTTGTCGCCTAAAAATTCAATTCATTGAATTTTTAGGCGAGAACTAGCCCCCTGTCGCATTAAAATTAAATCTTGTCGCATAAAAATTCAATTAATTGTCGCATAAAAATTCAATTAATTGTCGCAGCCGAGTTCCCTGGTGCCCTCGCCCGGGGACGAGGGCACCAGGTTCCCCCGCCCCCTGGCGGGGGACGAGGGGAACAGCCGAACCCTTTCGCAAGAATTCATTCTTGTCGCCTAAAAATTCAATGCATTGAATTTTTAGGCGAGAACTCGCCCCCTTCGCTTTGCGAAGGGGGGGACAAGTCTTGCACCTCCTGTCTTTGAGACAGGAGGTGCACAGATCTGCGACTTGCGTAAGGGCTCGGGCGACTTGTTCCCCCCTTCGCAAAGCGAAGGGGGCGAGAATTCCTCATTCCCTCCGGGCTCGTCCCGGGGGGTATGAGCCCGATGGTTCCCTCGTCCCCGGTCCGGGGGCCCGGGAACTCGGACGGACTTTTCCGAGATCCCTGCCCCCGGGGGCGGGGACGAGGGAATCAGACGAAAAAGTCCGCCGGTTCCCTGTCGCATTTAAATTCAATCTTGTCGCATAAAAATTAAATTAATTTAATTTTTATGCGAGAACTCGCAGATTTTGAGTCCTCCGCCACATGGCGGAGGGCTCACAAATCTGCGACTTAGATTGAATTTAAATGCGAGAGCTCGCAGATTTTGAGTCCTCCCCCGGACGGCGGAGGACTCACAAATCTGCGACCTCGTCCCCCGCCCGGGGGGGCAGGGAACTCGGACAATTGAATTTTTATGCGAGAACTCGCCCCCTGTCGCATTAAAATTCAATCTTAGATTGAATTTTAATGCGAGAGCTCGCAGATTTTGAGTCCTCCGCCGTACGGCGGAGGACTCACAAATCTGCGACCTTCGCTCCGCGAAGGGGGGGACAAGTTTTGAGTCCTCCGCCACATGGCGGAGGGCTCACAAATCTGCGACTTAGATTAAATTTTAATGCGAGAGACGCATAAAGACATTTAATCTTCGATTAAATGTCTTTATGCGCTAGGATTTGGAAACTCGCGATCGCGAGTTTCCAAATCCGACTCGCAGATTTGTGAGTCCTCCGCCGTACGGCGGAGGACTCACAAATCTGCGACCTTCGCTTCGCGAAGGAGGGGGACAAGTCTTGCACCTCCTGTCTTTGTGACAGGAGGTGCACAGATCCCCTATCGCAAGACAATTAAATCTTTGATTTAATTGTCTTGCGAGAGCTCGCAGATATTGAGCCCTCAGCCTTTAGGCTGAGGGCTCGTAAATCTGCGACCTCCGGGTCCAACCTTCGCTTCGCGAAGGTGGATGCGACTTGTCGCCTAAAAATTAAATGAATTTAATTTTTAGGCGAGAACTCGCAGATCTTGCACCTCCTGTTTTTGTGACAGGAGGTGCACAGATCTGCGACTTGTTGAAGCGATAATTCGACATAAAAAAGATTCTTTCATTAGACCCGAAACTAACCGATCTATCTTAGAGCAGGTATGTTTATTACATGACCTAACTAGTATCTGTTGCAAAAGATTTAGGTGACTTTAAGATAGTGGTGAAATGCTAATCGAGGTTAGTGATAGCTGGTTTTCTGTGAAATGCATTATAGTGCAGTGAAGTCATTTTTATAAGGTCCCAGATATGAGACCCTGTCGCAAAGACATTTAATCTTCGATTAAATGTCTTTGCGAGAGTTCGCAAGTTTCAAATTATGCGACTGGGTTCACTCTTATAGTCAACCATTAAGTTTAGAATACTCGAAGATTAATGGATTGGAGGCTTTAAACAGACATATTATGGGAAGGTAGTATGTCAAAATGGAAACAGCCATAACGTATTGCTAAGGTCCATAAGTTTTAATAATTATAACTCGCTTCCACCTTTCGCATAAAGTCGCAGATTTGTGAGCCCTCCGCCGTGCGGCGGAGGACTCAAAATCCCCTTCGGGTCCAACCTTCGCGAAGCGAAGGTGGATGCGAGTTCACGCATAAAAATTAAATTAATTGTCGCAGCCGAGTTCCCCTGCCCCCTGGCGGGGGACAGGGTAACAGCCGCACCCTTTCGCATGTCGCATAAAAATTAAATTAATTTAATTTTTATGCGACATGCGGCGGAGGACTGGAAACTTGTCCCCCCCTGTCGCATTAAAATTTAATCTGCGACTTATATTAAATTTTAATGCGACAGGGGGTTATTTTATTAAACCACAGGAAAGGTAGCACGATTGGTAGTGTATTAGTCTCCAAAACTAATGGATGCAGGTTCGACTCCTGTCCTTTCTGTTAATTCTAATCCCTGATGCTGCAAGTCGCAGATCCCCTGTCGCCATTAAATTAATTTATGCGTCTCTCGCAAGACAATTTAATCCAAGATTAAAATTAATTGCGACAGGGGATCTGTTCACCTCCTGTCTTGTCGCATAAAAATTCAATTCATTGAATTTTTATGCGAGAACTCGCCCCCTTCGCGGAGCGAAGGGGGGGACAAGTTTGGAGTCCTCCGCCGCACGGCGGAGGGCTCACAAATCTGCGACTTTACGACAGGAGGTACAAGACTAGTCCCCCCTGTCGCATTAAAATTAAATCTAAGTCGCATATTTGTGAGCCCTCCGCCAAGTGGCGGAGTACTCAAAATATGCGAGTTCTCGCATAAAAATTCAATTGTCCGAGTTCCCTGCCCCCCCGGGCGGGGGACGAGGGAACCGGCGGACTTTTTCGAACGAAAAAGTCCGTCCGACGGGCTCATACCCCCCGGGGCGAGCCCGGAGGGTATGAGGAATTCTCGCCCCCTTCGCTTTGCGAAGGGGGGAACAAGTCGCCCGAGCCCTTACGCAAGAATGAATTCTTGCGTAAGGGTTCGGCTGTTCCCCTCGTCCCCCGCCAGGGGGCGGGGGAACTCGGCTGCGACAATTAATTTAATTTTTATGCGACAAGACAGGAGGTGCACAGATCTGCGACTTGGCAGGGGACGAGGGGAGCAGCCAATTGTCTTTTTATGCGACCCGGAGAATATAGTCAATAGCCAACCATCTTTAACCCCAGAATAAACTTGGTGACGATTAGACAAGTGGTAAGTCAGTAGGTTTTGGTCCTACCATGCACACGTTCGATTCGTGTATCGTCAGTTAAAATAATAAAAAAAAAGTAGCATCCCCCTGTCGCAATAAAATAAAATAGGGATCCCCCTGTCGCAATAAAATAAAATAGGGATCCCCCTGTCGCAATAAAATAAAATAGGGATCCCCCTGTAGCAAGTCGCAGATTTTTGCACCTCCTGTCTTGTCGCATAAAAATTCAATTAATTGAATTTTTATGCGAAAGGTTGGACCCGGAGGTCGCAGCCACCTTCGCTTCGCGAAAGTCGCATATTTGCGAGCCCTCCGCCGCACGGCGGAGGACTCACAAATATGCGAGTTCTCGCATAAAAATTCAATTCATTGAATTTTTATGCGAAAGGTTGGCCCCGGAGGTCGCAGATTTGCGAGCCCGCAGCCTTTTGGCTGAGGGCTCAAAATCTGCGAGTCGGATTTGGAAACTCGCGATCGCGAGTTTCCAAATCCTAGCGCATAAAGACATTTAATCGAAGATTAAATGTCTTTATGCGTCTCTCGCAATTTAATTAAATCTTTGATTTAATTAAATAGCGACAGGGGATTTGCGAGCCCTCAGCCTGTCGCATTAAAATTAAATCTAAGTCGCATATTTGTGAGCCCTCCGCCAAGTGGCGGAGGACTCAAAACTTGTCCCCCCCTGTCGCATTAAAATTAAATCTTGTCGCATAAAAATTCAATTAATTGAATTTTTATGCGAGAACTCGCAGATTTTGAGTCCTCCGCCGTACGGCGGAGGGCTCACAAATCTGCGACTTAGATTTAATTTTAATGCGAGAGCTCGCAGATTTAGAGTCCTCAGCCGTATGGCTGCGGACTCACAAATCTGCGACCTTCGCGAAGCGAAGGGGGCGAGTTCTCGCATAAAAATTCAATTAATTGAATTTTTATGCGACAAGATTTAATTGTCTTGCGACAGGGGATTTGGGAGCCCTCCGCCGAGGTTCCCGGCCCATTGTCGCATAAAAATGAAATGCATTTCATTTTTATGCGAGAAGATTGTCTTTTATTGCGAGAGGCATAGGCTTGTCAGTAAAAGTTAAAATAATAATAAAAAAGAGGGGTTCTCTAAAAAGAGAGGAGAAAAGATGTATTTGGAGGTAACAGAACGTTCTGTTATAATAAAGTAATCTATAAGATACTTAGTGAAAACAAAAAGAGATAACAGAAGTGAGTATGTGCACATTAGTAACACTATTTGAAAAACGCATGGCCGAAAATCCAAGGGTTAAGTTTTTTTAGTGAAACGTTTAATAATTATAATAACACAAATTTATCCTTTGCGGTTGGTTCCCCTGTCGCAATATAATTTAATCTTGTCGCATAAAAATTAAATTCATTTAATTTTTATGCGACATGCGGCGGAGGACTCCAAATCCCCTTCGGGTCCAACCTTCGCGAAGCAAAGGTGGATGAGAGTTCTCGCATAAAAATTCAATTCATTGAATTTTTATGCGACATGCGGCGGAGGACTCCAAATCCCCTTCGGGTCCAACCTTCGCGAAGCAAAGGTGGATGAGAGTTCTCGCATAAAAATTCAATGCATTGAATTTTTATGCGACAAGACCGGAGGTGCACAGATCCCCTGTCGCATTAAAATTAAATCTCAGATTTAATTTTAATGCGACAGGCTGAGGGCTCGCAAATCTGCGACCTCCGGGTCCAACCTTTCGCATAAAAATTCAATGAATTGAATTTTTATGCGACAAGACAGGAGGTGCACAGATAGGCGAAATGGCGGAGGGCTCGCAAATATGCGACTTTCGCGAAGCGAAGGTGGAAGCGACTTTGATTAAATGTCTTTATGCGTCTCTCGCAATTAAATTTAAACTTAGTTTAAATTTAATTGCGACAGGGGGAAGCGAGTTATCGCAGTTAAATTGTCTCGGGCGGAGTGCAACGTCCAGAAAAATTAAAATGCGACAATAAAAAAGAAAAAAAGAATCGAATTCTTTAGTGTTTGGGTTTCTCTTTTAGACTTATTGACACCAATTATAATGGCTTATGCTGTGACAATTGTCCAACTGACTTTTTCATTGAAAAAAAGTCAGTCCGAGTTCCCGGGCCCCCGAACCGGGGACGAGGGAACCATCGGGCTCATACCCCCCGGGACGAGCCCGGAGGGAATGAGTAATTAACACCCCCTTCGCAAAGTCGCAGATTTGCGAGCCCTCCGCCATTTCGCCTATCTGTGCACCTCCTGTCTTGTCGCATAAAAATGCAATGAATTGATTTTTTATGCGAGAACTCGCCCCCTTCGCTTCGCGAAGGGGGGGACCAGTTTGGAGTCCTCCGCCGCACGGCGGAGGGCTCACAAATCTGCGACTTTACGACAGGAGGTGCAAGACTTGCCCCCCCCTGTCGCATTAAAATTTAATCTAAGATTAAATTTTAATGCGACAGGGGGGGGGGGCAAGTTTACAGTCCTCCGCCACATGGCGGAGGGCTCACAAATCTGCGACTTAGATTTAATTTTAATGCGACAGGGGGCGAGATCTCGCATAAAAATTCAATTCATTGAATTTTTATGCGACATGGGGGCTGGGAACCTGGTGCCCTCGTCCCCGGGCGAGGGGTGGGGGAACTCGGACAATTGAATTTTTATGCGACAAGATTGTCTTTAATTGCGATAGGCCGTTATGAGCAAAACGACAATTGATTAAAAAATGAAACCCAATATGGTATGTGTTAATATGAAACCCAATAAGGTATGAAACAGTATAAAACCTAATAAGGTATGAGACTTTATAAAACCTAATAAGGTATGAGACAGTATAAAACCTAATAAGGTATGAGACAGTATAAAACCTAATATGGTATGAAACAAAAAAATAAAATAAAATAAAAAAGAAAAGTCGCCTTTCGCAATAAAATAAAATCTTGTCGCATCCCCCTGTCGCAATTTAATTAAATCTTGTCGCATAAAAATTCAATGAATTGAATTTTTATGCGAGAACTCGCCCCCTGTCGCATTAAAATTAAATCTAAGTCGCAGATTTTGAGCCCTCCGCCATGTGGCGGAGGACTCAAAATCCCCTTCGGGTCCAACCTTCGCGAAGCGAAGGTGGATGCGAGTTCTCGCATAAAAATTCAATGAATTGAATTTTTATGCGACAAGATTTAATTTTAATGCGAGCTAAAAAGGCATAGGCTTGTCAGTAAAAGAAAAAATAATAGTGAGGGTTTGATTCAATGCTCCGTAAGCATGCTACGATAAACGGCTCACACATGTTTGTTTGCAATCGTAAGGTTGTAAGCGTAGAGGTGCGTATCAACGTGAGACAAATACAAAAATAAAATAAAATAAAATAAAATAAAATAAAATAAAATAAAATAAAAAAGCCGCCCTTTTCGCATAAAAAGACAATTAATTGTCGCCCCTGTCGCAATAAAATTCAATCTAAGTCGCAGATTTGTGAGCCCTCCGCCTTTTCGCTTCCACCTTCGCGAAGCGAAGGTTGGACCCGGAGGTCGCAGATTTGCGAGCCCTCAGCCTAAAGGATGAGGGCTCAAAATCTGCGAGCTCTCGCAATTAAATTAAATCGAAGATTTAATTTTATTGCGACAGGGGATCTGTGCACCTCCTGTCTTGTAGCATAAAAATTAAATGAATTTAATTTTTATGCGAGAACTCGCATCCACCTTCGCTTCGCGAAGGTGGATGCGAAAGGAAAAGAATAAAAAAGTTCTGATTAATAGTGAACTGTAGTACCGTAAGGGAACGTTTTAAAATTGGAGTGGATTGCGGACTTTTAATAGTCGTGTTTATTGCATCACAAGTGCACGAGTTAATGAAGGAAGTATTCATATATGGTAGAGTTTACACATTATAATTAAAATTAAATTGAAGGTCGCATCCACCTGTCGCAAGTCGCATCCACCTTCGCTTCGCGAAAGTCGCATATTTGCGAGCCCTCCGCCATTTCGCCTATCTGTGCACCTCCTGTCTTGTAGCATAAAAATTCAATGAATTGAATTTTTATGCGACAAGATTTAATTTTAATGCGACAGGGGGCGAGATCTCGCATAAAAATTCAATGAATTGAATTTTTATGCGACATGCGGCGGAGGACTGTAAACTTGTCCCCCCCTGTCGCATAAAATTTAATATTAGATTTAATTGTCTTGCGATAGGGGATCTGTGCACCTTCTGTCGCAATTAAATTAAAACTTGTCGCATAAAAATTAAATGTCTTTAATTTTTATGCGACAGGGGGCGAGTTCTCGCATAAAAATTAAAGACATTTAATTTTTATGCGACAATACAGGGGGATGCGAGTTCTCGCATAAAAATTAAAGACATTTAATTTTAATGCGACAATACAGGGGGATGCGAGTTCTCGCATAAAAATTAAAGACATTTAATTTTAATGCGACAATACAGGGGGATGCGAGTTCTCGCATAAAAATTAAAGACATTTAATTTTTATGCGACAATACAGGGGGATGCGAGTTCTCGCATAAAAATTAAAGACATTTAATTTTAATGCGACAATACAGGGGGATGCGAGTACTCGCATTAAAATTAAATGTCTTTAATTTTAATGCGACAGGGGGCGAGTTATCGCATAAAAATTAAATTAATTTAATTTTAATGCGACAGGGGGCGCGTTCTCGCATAAAAATTAAAGACATTTAATTTTTATGCGACAATATAGGGGGATGCGAGTTCTCGCATTAAAATTAAAGACATTTAATTTTAATGCGACAATACAGGGGGGTGCGAGTTATCGCATAAAAATTAAAGACATTTAATTTTAATGCGACAATACAGGGGGATGCGAGTTCTCGCATAAAAATTAAAGACATTTAATTTATATGCGACAATACAGGGGGATGCGAGTTCTCGCATTAAAATTTAATGTCTTTAATTTTAATGCGACAGGGGGCGAGTTCTCGCATAAAAATTAAAGACATTTAATTTTTATGCGACAATACAGGGGGATGCGAGTTCTCGCATAAAAATTAAATTAATTTAATTTTTATGCGACAATACAGGGGGATGCGAGTTCTCGCATTAAAATTAAATGTCTTTAATTTTAATGCGACAGGGGGCGAGTTCTCGCATAAAAATTAAAGACATTTAATTTTAATGCGACAATACAGGGGGATGCGAGTTCTCGCATAAAAATTAAAGACATTTAATTTTTATGCGACAATACAGGGGGATGCGAGTTCTCGCATTAAAATTAAATGTCTTTAATTTTAATGCGACAGGGGGCGAGTTCTCGCATAAAAATTAAAGACATTTAATTTTAATGCGACAATACAGGGGGATGCGAGTTCTCGCATTAAAATTAAATGTCTTTAATTTTAATGCGACAGGGGGCGAGTTCTCGCATAAAAATTAAAGACATTTAATTTTAATGCGACAATACAGGGGGATGCGAGTTCTCGCATAAAAATTAAAGACATTTAATTTTTATGCGACAATACAGGGGGATGCGAGTTCTCGCTTTAAAATTAAAGACATTTAATTTTAATGCGACAATACAGGGGGATGCGAGTTCTCGCATAAAAATTAAATTAATTGAATTTTAATGCGACAATACAGGGGGGTGCGAGTTCTCGCATAAAAATTAAATTAATTGAATTTTAATGCGACAGGGGGCGAGTTCTCGCATAAAAATTAAATGTCTTTAATTTTTATGCGACAGGGGGCTAGTTCTCGCATAAAAATTAAAGACATTTAATTTTTATGCGACAATACAGGGGGACGCGAGTTCTCGCATAAAAATTAAATGTCTTTAATTTTAATGCGACAGGGGGCGAGTTCTCGCATGAAAATTAAAGACATTTAATTTTAAAGCGACAGGGGGCGAGTTCTCGCATAAAAATTAAAGACATTTAATTTTTATGCGACAAGACATTTAATCTTCGATTAAATGTCTTTGCGACAGGGGTATAGAGAAAAAACCAAAAGATATTCAAAGGAACCTGTATAAAAATATGGGTTCAACCTAAAGTAACTAAGGTTAGTTAGGGAGTTTCAGGCAATTGTTTTACTGGGGCGGTAGCTTTCATTAAAGTAACGAGAGTAAACAAAGGCATATTAAAAGTGAACTATAAAACTGTGCTTAACTGCAATAAACACAATTAGAGCAGATGTTTCTATTTAAAATAGTTAGCAGGTAGTAATGAACGGGTTTATTTTATATAATATCTATCAACGGACAAAATGGTACGCTAGGGATAACAGGCTTATAGGGATAGAGAGTACATATCGACATCCTTGTTTGGCACCTCGACATATAGGGGTATATATGTAATAGATCATATATCTTTATATAGCTATATGCCGGGACATTCTTATGTAAAATAAGAGTAATCGGCAGGGAATAAAACCCCTCAACGACTATACGCTAAACATTGAAAATTGGCGCCTGTCCACCGTTTTAAGGCAAAAAAAGCCAAGTCGCATCCACCTTCGCTTCGCGAAGGTTGGACCCGGAGGTCGCAGATTTGCGAGCCCTCAGCCTTTAGGCGGAGGGCCCAAAAACTGCGAGCTCTCGCAAGACAATTAAATCTTTGATTTAATTGTCTTGCGACAGGGGATTTGTAAGCCCTCCGCCATTTCGCTTCCACCTTTCGCATAAAGTCGCATCCACCTTCGCTTCGCGAAAGTCGCATATTTGCGAGCCCTCCGCCGCACGGCGGAGGACTCAAAATCTGCGAGTTCTCGCATAAAAATTCAATTCATTGAATTTTTATGCGAAAGGTTGGACCCGGAGGTCGCAGATTTGCGAGCCCTCAGCCTTTAGGCGGAGGGCCCAAAATCTGCGAGTCGGATTTGGAAACTCGCGATCGCGAGTTTCCAAATCCTCGCGCATAAATTAATTTAATCTTCGATTAAATTAATTTATGCGTCTCTCGCTAGACAATTAAATCAAAGATTTAATTGTCTTGCGACAGGGGATTTGTGAGCCCTCCGCCATTTCGCCTATCTGTGCACCTCCTGTCTTGTCGCATAAAAATTCAATTCATTGAATTTTTATGCGACAAGATTGAATTTTAATGCGACAGATCGCAGATTTGTGAGTCCTCATCCATCAGGATGAGGACTCAAAATCTGCGAGCTCTCGCAAAGACATTTTATCGAAGATAAAATGTCTTTGCGACAGGGGGCGAGTTCTCGCATAAAAATTCAATGAATTGAATTTTTATGCGACAAGGGGGCCAGGGAACTCGGCCGAATGAAAATATAGTCTGAACTATTAACAAATTAATAGAAACATTGGTGAATCTAACTAAAACTAATAATTACAATTACCAACAATCACATATATAAATGATTTATAAAACTATAAATTAGCGCTGAAAAGCCTCTGGCGCTCCACGCGAGGCTTGGCTTTTCGCATAAAAATTAAATTCCTCATTCCCTCCGGGCTCGTCCCGGTGGGATCGAGCTCGATGGTTCCCTCGTCCCCGGTCCGGGGGCCCGGGAACTCGGACGGTCAATTTAATTTTTATGCGAGAACTCGCCCCCTGTCGCAAAGACAGGGGGGGACAAGTCTTGCACCTCCTTCCATTAAGAAGGAGGTGCCCAGATCTGCGACTTTCAAACGCGGCTCCGTCCGCGGGACTCCTTTTAAGTACTCGCGTCTGCAGCCTCGCGAGGACTCGCGAGACTGGTCCGCTCGTACGACCCGCGTCCTCGCGGGGCTGCAGGCAGGCCACGGAAAAAATGGTGTTTAACAACAATTCTTTAATTAAGCTTGTCGCATAAAAATTAAATGAATTTAATTTTTATGCGATAACTCGCCCCCTTCGCTCCGCGAAGGTCGCAGATTTGTGAGTCCGCAGCCATACGGCTGAGGACTCTAAATCTGCGAGTCGGATTTGGAAACTCGCGATCGCGAGTTTTCAAATCCTAGCGCATAAATTAATTTAATCGAAGATTAAATTAATTTATGCGTCTCTCGCATTAAAATTCAATCTAAGTCGCAGATTTGTGAGCCCTCCGCCATGTGGCGGAGGACTCAAAACTTGTCCCCCCCTTCGCGAAGCGAAGGGGGCGAGTTCTCGCATAAAAATTCAATTGTCCGAGTTCCCTGCCCCCGGGCGGGGGACGAGGGAACCGGCGGACTTTTTCGAACGAAAAAGTCCGTCCGACGGGCTCATACCCCCCGGGACGAGCCCGGAGGGAATGAGGAATTCTCGCCCCTTCGCTAAGCGAAGGGGGCACAAGTCGCCCGAGCCCTTTCGCAAGTCGCAGATCTGTGCACCTCCTGTCTTTGAGACAGGAGGTGCACAGATCTGCGACTTGCGAAAGGGTTCGGCTGTTCCCCTCGTCCCCCGCCAGGGGGCGGGGGAACTCGGCTGCGACAATTAATTGAATTTTTATGCGACAAGATTTAATTTTAATGCGACAGGGGGGGACAAGTTTCCAGTCCTCCGCCGAGTTCCCCCACCCCTTGCCAGGGACCGAGTTCCCAGCCCCCCGGGCGGGGGACGAGGGAACCAGGGGAACCAGACGGCGGAGGGCTCGCAAATCTGCTACTTGGATTAAATAAAGCACAAATTGACCTAATTATAGGTACTTTATTAGGTGATGCGAATTTACAAACATTTACAAACGGATTGACTTGGAAATATCGAGCACTTCATTCTAGCGAGCACAGAGAATATCTTAACCACAAATTTGAGGAATTACGTAATTTAACAAGTCGCATCCACCTTCGCTTCGCGAAAGTCGCATATTTGCGAAGCGAAGGTGGATGCGACTTGGAAGGCGTTGACCGGTCGCGCGCGTGCTCAGGGCTTAAAAGCGTGCCTTCGGCACGCTTTTAAGCCCGCCTGTATGAGTTAGTAGATTTAGAATGGTGTAATGTTGTAATGGAAGTAATAGGGGTAAAGAAGGTAATAGTGGTAAAGGTGGTATTAGAGGTAATAGGGGTTACGTATATAAGGAAGGTAGCCAAGAAGTTTTAGTTTAGATACAACCGTGAATTAACATATTTGCGATGTTGAATCGTCCCGTCCTTTAGCTGCACAAGGTTAAAAGGGTTCAGGTGTTCACTGATTAAAGGGGTACGTGATTTGAGTTTACAACGTGGAGACACAGTTGAGTTTCTATCTACAAACACTTGTTTCTATTTAACAAAAGATAATAGTACGAAAGGACCCTTATCTTCAAACCCCTGGTTCAGTAATTGTCTGTAAAAAGGCATAGTTACAAAGCTAAGTTTGTTTTAAAAAAAGTAAAGAGAAACTAGATTCACAAAATGACTTAGTGTTCAATTGTTTACTATTTAGTAATGGTTAGAACATCTAAAATTATAATTAAAACAAACGGTGATCCCCCTGTCGCAAAGACATTTTATCTTCGATAAAATGTCTTTGCGAGAGACGCAGAAATACTTTAAATCGAAGATTTAAAGTATTTCTGCGCTAGGATTTTGAAACTCGCGATCGCGAGTTTCAAAATCCGACTCGCAGATTTTGAGTCCTCATCCGTCAGGTCGCAGATTTGTGAGCCCTCCGCCGAGGTCCCCGGCCCCTTGGCGGGGACCGAGGGAACCAGCCGGCGGAGGGCTCAAAATCTGCGAGCTCTCGCAATTAAATTTAATCTTAGATTAAATTTAATTGCGACAGGATGAGGACTCACAAATCTGCGATCTGTCGCAATTAAATTAAAACTAAGTTTTAATTTAATTGCGAGAGACGCATAAATTCATTTAATCTTGTCGCATAAAAATTAAATTAATTTAATTTTTATGCGAGAACTCGCATCCCCCTGTCGCAATAAAATGAAATCTTCGATTTCATTTTATTGCGAGAGACGCATAAATTCATTTAATCTTGTCGCATTAAAATTCAATCTTGTCGCATTAAAATACAATGAATTGAATTTTAATGCGACAAGTTTGAATTTTAATGCGACAGGGGGGGACAAGTTTACAGTCCTCCGCCGCATGTCGCATAAAAATTAAATTAATTTAATTTTTATGCGAGTACTCGCATCCCCCTGTAATGTCGCATAAAAATTAAATTAATTTAATTTTTATGCGAGAACTCGCATCCCCCTGTAATGTCGCATAAAAATTAAATTAATTTAATTTTTATGCGAGAACTCGCATCCCCCTGTAATGTCGCATAAAAATTAAATGTCTTTAATTTTTATGCGAGAACTCGCATCCCCCTGTAATGTCGCATAAAAATTAAATGTCTTTAATTTTTATGCGAGAACTCGCATCCCCCTGTATTGTCGCATAAAAATTTAATTAATTAAATTTTTATGCGAGAACTCGCCCCCTGTCGCATAAAAATTAAATTAATTTAATTTTTATGCGATAACTCACATCCCCCTGTAATGTCGCATAAAAATTAAATTAATTTAATTTTTATGCGATAACTCGCATCCCCCTGTAATGTCGCATAAAAATTAAATGTCTTTAATTTTTATGCGAGAACTCGCCCCCTGTCGCATTAAAATTAAATTAATTTAATTTTAATGCGAGTACTCGCATTCCCCTGTAATGTCGCATAAAAATTAAATTAATTTAATTTTTATGCGATAACTCGCATCCCCCTGTATTGTCGCATAAAAATTAAATGTCTTTAATTTTTATGCGATAACTCGCATCCCCCTGTATTGTCGCATAAAAATTAAATGTCTTTAATTTTTATGCGAGAACTCGCATCCCCCTGTATTGTCGCATAAAAATTAAATGTCTTTAATTTTTATGCGATAACTCGCATCCCCCTGTATTGTCGCATAAAAATTAAATGTCTTTAATTTTTATGCGAGAACTCGCATCCCCCTGTATTGTAGCATAAAAATTAAATGTCTTTAATTTTTATGCGATAACTCGCCCCCTGTCGCATTAAAATTAAAGACATTTAATTTTAATGCGAGTACTCGCATCCCCCTGTAATGTCGCATAAAAATTAAATTAATTTAATTTTTATGCGAGAACTCGCACCCCCCTGTATTGTCGCATAAAAATTAAATGTATTTAATTTTTATGCGATAACTCGCATCCCCCTGTATTGTCGCATAAAAATTAAATGTCTTTAATTTTTATGCGATAACTCGCCCCCTGTCGCATTAAAATTAAATGTCTTTAATTTTTATGCGACAAGGGGCCGGGAACCTCGGCGGAGGGCTCACAAATCCCCTATCGCTAGACAATTAAATCTTTGATTTAATTTTAATGCGACAGGCTGAGGGCTCGCAACTCCCCTGTCGCTATTTAATTAAATCTTTGATTTAATTAAATAGCGAGAGCTCGCAGATTTTGAGCCCTCAGCCAAAAGGCTGCGGGCTCGCAAAACTGCGACCTCCGGGGCCAACCTTCGCGAAGCGAAGGTGGCTGCGACCTCCGGGTCCAACCTTTCGCATAAAAATTCAATGTATTGAATTTTTATGCGAGAACTCGCATCCACCTTCGCTTCGCGAAGCGAAGGTGGATGCGACTTTCGCGAAGCGAAGGTGGATGCGACTTTCGCGAAGCGAAGGTGGATGCGACTTTGCGACAGGGGTCAATAAAAAGAAATGTATTTAGAACATAGTTTTATAGCTTTATTAGCTTTTTTAAGTATAATAATAAGTCTTACAAAGAACGTTTTTATGAGTTTAATGTATAGTATTTTACTTTTTATAAATTCTTGTGTTGTGCTTCTATCTTTAGGTTTCGAATTTTTAGCTATTCTAAACTTGTTAGTGTATGTAGGAGCATTAGCTGTATTATTTTTATTTGTTATAATGTTATTAGAAATTCCTTCCACTGAATTACGTGCTTATTATAGAGGTTATAGTGCTCTTTTGATCCCCTTTTTTGGAATTTACTATTATGCACGTTCATTTTGGTTTAGTAATTCAACTATATTAACATTTATTCCAACATTAGAATCAATTAGTAATGTAGGTTATGCTTTTTATATTGTTTATGCTGATGTGTTAATTTTAAATAGTTTAATTTTAACTGTTGCTTTATTTGGTGCTCTTGTTTTAGCACATAATCAATCATAATTCATTATTATAAAAGAAAAAAATGTTTTACAAAATTTTATCTTTATTATTTAAACACAACAACCCATTAAATAGTAATTGCACCAGGTTTTTTAATTGCAACTCTAAAATAATAACCCCACGCTTATTACATAATACCGTTGATTCCTTTATGGAATTACTAAAATTGCCCCGTAAGGCTCTTTACATATTTAACTACTCAAATCTTTTCGCTTAAAGTCGCAGATTTGTGAGCCCTCCGCCATTTCGCCTATCTGTGCACCTCCTGTCTTTATGACAGGAGGTACAAGACTAGTCCCCCCCTTCGCGAAGCGAAGGGGGCGAGTTCTCGCATAAAAATTAAATTAATTTAATTTTTATGCGACAAAATTCAATTAATTGAATTTTTATGCGACAAGACAGGAGGTGCACAGATAGGCGAAATGGCGGAGGTGCAAGACTCGTCCCCCCTTCGCGAAGCGAAGGGGGCGAGATCTCGCATAAAAATTCAATGAATTGAATTTTTATGCGACATGCGGCGGAGGACTGGAAACTTGTCCCCCCCTGTCGCATTAAAATTCAATCTAAGTCGCATATTTGTGAGCCCTCCGCCAAGTGGCGGAGGACTCAAAATATGCGAGTTCTCGCATAAAAATTCAATTAATTGAATTTTTATGCGACAAGATTGAATTTTAATGCGAGAGACGCATAAATTAATTTAATCTTCGATTAAATTAATTTATGCGCTAGGATTTGGAAACTCGCGATCGCGAGTTTCCAAATCCGACTCGCAGATTTAGAGTCCTCAGCCGTATGGCTGCGGACTCACAAATCTGCGACCTTCGCGGAGCGAAGGGGGCGAGTTCTCGCATAAAAATTCAATGCATTGAATTTTTATGCGAAAAGCGAAGGGGGCGAGTTCTCGCATAAAAATTCAATGAATTGAATTTTTATGCGAAAAGCGAAGGGGGCGAGTTCTCGCATAAAAATTCAATGCATTGAATTTTTATGCGACATGCGGCGGAGGACTGGAAACTTGTCCCCCCCTGTCGCATTAAAATTCAATCTAAGTCGCATATTTGTGAGCCCTCCGCCAAGTGGCGGAGGACTCAAAATATGCGAGTTCTCGCATAAAAATTCAATTAATTGAATTTTTATGCGACAAGATTGAATTTTAATGCGAGAGACGCATAAATTAATTTAATCTTCGATTAAATTAATTTATGCGCTAGGATTTGGAAACTCGCGATCGCGAGTTTCCAAATCCGACTCGCAGATTTAGAGTCCTCAGCCGTATGGCTGCGGACTCACAAATCTGCGACCTTCGCGGAGCGAAGGGGGCGAGTTCTCGCATAAAAATTCAATGCATTGAATTTTTAAGCGAAAAGCGAAGGGGGCGAGTTCTCGCATAAAAATTCAATGAATTGAATTTTTATGCGAAAAGCGAAGGGGGCGAGTTCTCGCATAAAAATTCAATTCATTGAATTTTTATGCGAAAAGCGAAGGGGGCTATAAGTTTGGTCCAGACAAATTTCAATTTATTGTGTTTGACGTTATTGAACCAGTCTCTAATAATAGACCTAAACACTCTGTGGACAAAGAATTAATTGAATTAGAACGTAGTCTTCTACAACATCTTTTTCCATTAGGTCTTGTTTATAATAAAACACCATTTCCAAGTCCTAGAGTTGGCTATTCAGATAATTCTCAGTTAATTAAAAATCCAATTATATTAACTAAAGATATGTCAGACATCAAATATAAATTAGCAGAATTGCAAACTGAAATGAACAAACTAAAAAATGTTCTAAAAATATTAGAGCGTGAAGCTAAAAACCCAACAACAACTCCAGTTAAATTTCAACCACCAATAGATTTAAATGACATGAAAACTGTACGCAGAGATCTTAGAATTTTAGCTATTGGCACACCAGTTGTTTTAATTAATATTGAAACAAATGAACGTTTTGAGTTTCGATGTAAGAATGATGCTTGTAGCCAAAAAATTAAATTCATTTAATTTTTAGGCGAGAACTCGCCCCCCTTCGCTTTTCGCATAAAAATTCAATTCATTGAATTTTTATGCGAGAACTCGCATCGACCTTTCGCATAAAAATTAAATTCATTTAATTTTTATGCGACAAGATTTAATTTTAATGCGACCTTCGCTAAGCGAAGGGGGGGGACTAGTCTTGTACCTCCTGTCGTAAAGTCGCATCCACCTTCGCTTCGCGAAGGTGGATGCGACTTGCGAATTTCTTAGCTGTGCTAAAAGTAGCTTAAGTCCAAGTAGATTATCTTTACGCAATAATATTGTTAAAGGATGGAAGGTTATAAATTTACCTAAACAAACTAAATAAAAGTAATGGTGTTCGAATTGCCCTCGATAAGTACAAACAAAAAGTATAAGTAGTTATTTTAGGAGTGTTAGATAAATAATTATTAGTGTTTTAGCTATGCTAGCATTTTTATAAATTCGCTTATGTTTTTTTAGTGATTTATTAGGATTTAATACTTCTAATAATACAATACTTACTTTTATACCAACACTTGAATCAATTAGTAATGTAGGCTATGCTTTTTATATTGTTTATGCTGATGTGTTAATTTTAAATAGTTTAATTTTAACTGTTGCTTTATTTGGTGCTCTTGTTTTAGCACATAATCAATCATAAAGTCGCATCCACCTTTTGCATAAAAATTAAATTCATTTAATTTTTATGCGAGAACTCGCCCCCTGTCGCAAAGACATTTTATCGAAGATAAAATGTCTTTGCGAGAGCTCGCAGATTTGTGAGTCCTCATCCTGATGGATGAGGACTCACAAATCTGCGATCTGTCGCATTAAAATTAAATCTTGTCGCATTAAAATTAAATTCATTTAATTTTAATGCGAGAACTCGCCCCCTGTCGCATTAAAATGCAATCTAAGTCGCAGATTTGTGAGCCCTCCGCCATGTGGCGGAGGACTCAAAACTTGTCCCCCCCTTCGCGAAGCGAAGGGGGCGAGTTCTCGCATAAAAATTCAATTGTCCGAGTTCCCTGCCCCCGGGCGGGGGACGAGGGAACCGGCGGACTTTTTCGAACGAAAAAGTCCGTTGGAGAATTCTCGCAGATCGCCCGAGCCCTTTCGCAAGTCGCAGATCTGTGCACCTCCTGTCTTTGAGACAGGAGGTGCAAGATCTGCGAGTTCTCGCCTAAAAATTCAATGCATTGAATTTTTAGGCGACAAGAATGAATTCTTGCGAAAGGGTTCGGCTGTTCCCCTCGTCCCCCGCCAGGGGGCGGGGGAACTCGGCTGCGACAATTAATTGAATTTTTATGCGACAAGATTAAATTTTAATGCGACAGGGGGGGACAAGTCGTGCACCTCCTGTCTTGTCGCATAAAAATTAAATGAATTGCATTTTTATGCGACAAGATAAAATGTCTTTGCGACAGGGGGAGGGAGAATTGCGAGTTATCTGCGTTTAATAAAATATCTTCGACTCATACATAGAAAGAATGTTATTTAATTTATTATTTGGACCAGATACAACAATAGTATCCTTATTATTAACTTTTACATTATGTTGTTTAATGTTATTATTAATACCAATATTTAATATAAGTTTATTCAGAACTATAAGTTTAATAGTTTCATTCGTACCATTATGTTGGTCGATTTATTTATGGATTTTATATGACGGTTCAGGCCAAACTTTTCAACTTGTTTGTAATATTGAAAGTCTACATATGTCTTTTGGAATTGATGCTGTAGGATTATCATTAGTATTATTAACAACAACAATATTTCCTATATGTGTAATTTTAATGCGTACAGTAACAGGCATATTAAGTTTTCTATTATTAGAATTAGTTATCTTAGGTTCTATATTCGTATTAGATTTATTGGGGTTCTATTTATTTTTTGAAGGGTCTTTAATTATATTATATCTTTTAATTGCCCGTCCTGAAAAATTAACAGGCATTCAATATTCTAAACATATTGTTAATGATTATACTACTATGGATGCTGCTTATAAAATTGTTTTATATACCATGGCTGGTAGTTTATTATTTTTACCTGTAATCTTTATGTTATATGCTGCTTTTGGTAGTACTAATTTATTCTTATTAATTCTTAGTGATAATCCTATGTTAAGCATTGAAAGTCAATGTATTTTAGGGTGGGGTTTATTAGCTGTATTTGCTGTTAAAATGCCATTAATTCCAGTGCATTTATGGTTACCTGAAGCCCATGTAGCAGCACCAACTGCAGGTAGTGTATTATTAGCAGGTGTATTGCTAAAATTGGGGTCATTGGGAATGATACGTTATTTAATACCAATATTTCCAGCATTTGTAATAAAAATATTTCCTTTTATAGCAGTATTATGCATAGTAAGTTTTTTATTTAGTACTTTAAGTACTCTAAGACAAATTGATTTAAAAAAAATAATTGCTTATTCTTCTATTGCTCATATGGCTTTAGTTACATTAGCTATATTTAGTTTATCCGAAAATAGTGTAGCATCTTCCACATTTATGATGGTTGCTCATGGTATAGTATCCCCAGGATTATTTTTATTAGTTGGTTTTTTATATGAACGTAGTCATACCAAATATTTACCTTATTTAACTGGTTTAGGTTCTCATATGCCTATTTATGGATCATTATTCTTTATTTTAACTTTAGCTAATTTAAGTTTCCCTTTATTCCCAAATTTTATTGCTGAAATTTTATGTTTATTATCCTTATTTGCTGTAAATTCTTTATACGCTTACATCTTTTGTATTTGTCAAGTTTTAGGCGCTGTTTATGGCTTTTGGACTTTTAATCGTATTATGCATGGTTTTAATTCCAATACTTTTAATAACAACACTTGTGTTATTGATTTATCTCGTAAAGAGTTTTTTATTATGGTCCCCATTATATGCGGCCTTTTCTGGCTAGGCCTTAAACCCATGCTCTAATACTTTTCGCATAAAAAGTAGCATCCCCCTGTTGCAAGTCGCATCCACCTTCGCTTCGCGAAGGTTGGACCCGGAGGTCGCAGATTTGCGAGCCCTCCGCCTAAAGGCGGAGGGCTCAAAATCTGCGAGCTCTCGCTAGACAATTAAATCTTTGATTTAATTGTCTAGCGATAGGGGATTTATGAGTCCTCCGCCATTTCGCCTATCTGTGCACCTCCTGTCTTGTCGCATCCACCTTCGCTTCGCGAAAGTCGCATCCACCTTCGCGAAGCGAAGGTGGATGCGACTTGCGAAAGGGTTCGGCTGTTTCCCTCGTCCCCCGCCATTCCGCAGATCTGTGCACCTCCTGTCTTGTCGCATTTTAATTTAATTAATTGAATGTTTATGCGACATGGGGCAGGGGACCCTGGTGCCCTCGTCCCCGGGCGAGGGGTGGGGGAACTCGGCTGCGACAATTAATTGAATTTTTATGCGACAAGACAGGGGGATGCGAGAACTCGCATAAAAATTAAAGACATTTAATTATTATGCGACAATACAGGGGGATGCGAGAACTCGCATAAAAATTAAAGACATTTAATTTTAATGCGACAATACAGGGGGATGCGAGTTATCGCATTAAAATTTAATTAATTAAATTTTAATGCGACAGGGGGCGAGTTCTCGCATAAAAATTAAAGACATTTAATTTTAATGCGACAATACAGGGGGGTGCGAGTTCTCGCATTAAAATTTAATTAATTAAATTTTAATGCGACAGGGGGCGAGTTCTCGCATAAAAATTAAAGACATTTAATTTTAATGCGACAATACAGGGGGGTGCGAGTTATCGCATTAAAATTTAATTAATTAAATTTTAATGCGACAGGGGGCGAGTTCTCGCATTAAAATTTAATTAATTAAATTTTAATGCGACAGGGGGCGAGTTCTCGCATAAAAATTAAAGACATTTAATTTTAATGCGACAGGGGGCGAGTTCTCGCATAAAAATTCAATTAATTTAATTTTAATGCGACAGGGGGCGAGTTCTCGCATAAAAATTAAAGACATTTAATTTTAATGCGACAATACAGGGAGATGCGAGAACTCGCATAAAAATTAAATTAATTTAATTTTTATGCGACAATACAGGGAGATGCGAGAACTCGCATAAAAATTAAATTAATTTAATTTTAATGCGACAATACAGGGGGATGCGATTTCTCGCATTAAAATTAAATGTCTTTAATTTTAATGCGACAATACAGGGGGATGCGATTTCTCGCATTAAAATTAAATGTCTTTAATTTTAA